>Ga0182740_1002178_pt1 | contig 12286 bp, 8 predicted proteins | sample eDN5th37CKraftBY_FD_128872 | JGI IMG/M metagenome (GOLD analysis project Ga0182740, IMG submission 128872) | Enriched backyard soil microbial communities from Emeryville, California, USA - eDNA 5th pass 37_C Kraft BY (version 2) (version 2) | ecosystem: Environmental > Terrestrial > Soil >...
CACTCGTCGATGAAGAAGGTGACGGGCACCTCGACCTCGATGGTATCGCCGTCCTTGATGCGGACGATGCCATCGTCCGTGATCGTGCCGATGACGGCGGAGGAGAGCGAGAAGTGGTCGAGGATGGCCGTGATTTCCGGTACGCGCTCGGGCGGGGCGACGAGAACCATGCGTTCCTGGCTCTCGCTGAGCATCACCTCGTAGGCGGTCATCCCGGTCTCGCGCCGGGGCACCCGCTGGACGTCGATCTCGACACCGACGCCACCCCGGCTGGCGCATTCCACGACCGAGCTGGTGAGTCCTGCGGCGCCCAGGTCCTGCATGGCGACGACGGCATCGCCCTTGAACAGTTCGAGGCAGGCTTCCATCAATTGCTTTTCGAGGAACGGGTTGCCGACCTGGATCACGCCGCGATGCGACGCTTCCGGGTCGTCCACGGACGCGAAGGTCGCCCCGTGCAGCCCGTCGCGGCCTGTCTCCGCGCCGATGAGGACGAGGACGTTGCCGATCCCGCTCGCCTTCGCCCGCACGATCTTGTCGATCGGGGCGATGCCGACGCACATGGCGTTGACGAGCGGGTTGCCGTTGTAGCTGGCGTCGAAGAAGACCTCGCCGCCGACGGTCGGGATGCCGAGGCAGTTCCCGTAGCCGCCGATCCCGGCCACCACGTTGTCGAAGAGGTAGCGATTCCGCACGTCGTCCAGCGGCCCGAAGCGGAGGCCATCGAGGATGGCGATCGGTCGGGCGTTCATCGTGAAGATGTCGCGGACGATGCCGCCGACCCCGGTCGCAGCGCCCTCGTAGGGCTCCACGGCGCTGGGGTGATTGTGGGACTCGACCTTGAAGACCGCCGCCAGCCCGTTGCCGATGTCCACCGCGCCGGCGTTCTCGCCCGGTCCCTGCACGACCCACGGCGCGTCGTTCGGAAGGGTGCGCAGGTGCGGCCGCGAGTGCTTGTATCCGCAGTGCTCGCTCCACATCGCGCCGAACATGCCGAGTTCGACGATGGACGGTTCGCGGCCCAACAGTTCGACGATCTGGGCGTACTCGCTATCGCTCAGGGCAACTTCGCGCCACTGACCTTCGGCGATGGACAAGGAGGTCTCCTTCGGGGATCTGGATGGGCTGGACGACGGCGATCCATTGTTGGCGGGGCGACCCTGCGTGGACCGCTGGCGCGGTCCGGGTCTCGCGCGGGGATGTGTGGGCATCCCGACGCGCGTCTGAGCCTATCTTACCATCCGTGAGTCGCCTGATACGACTCGTTCTCATCCTGTCCCTGTCACGTCCCGGCGCGATGGACCGTGCGCTGGCGCATGAAGTCGCGCAGGACGTAGCTTCCGAGACGTGTCGGCGAGGCGTCGATCACGCGGCCCCGGTTGACGCGCATCAGGTCGCCGATGAACTCGGCCATGTAGGGCGTCTGTTCGAGCAGGAAGGTATTGATGGTGATGTCGTCGCGAGTGCAGCGGATCACCTCCTTCAGCGTCGCCTCGAACGTCTCCTGCGTCGGCGGATAGGCGAAGAAGACCTCGCCATCGACCAGGTGCGCCGTGGGTTCGCCATCAGTGATGACGATGATCTGGCGATCCTTGCCGCGCTGGCTGGCGAGCGTCTCCCGCGCCAGTTGCAGGGCGTGCTGGAGGTTGGTGCCGTAGGTGTATTCGTTCCACTCCAGCATGGGGAGGTCCGTGACCTTCAGCGGGTGGGCATAGGACGAGAAGCCGATCAGCTCGAGCATGTCCCGCGGGTACTTGCCCCGGATCAGCGTGTCGAGCGCCAGCGCCGCCCGCTTGGCCGCGTCCCAGCAGCCGTTGTGGATCATCGAGCGGCTCATGTCGATCAGGAGGACCGTCGCCGTGGAGGTCCGCGCCTCGCGGTCGATCACGGCGAAATCGTCCGGGTGCAACTGGACCGGGGCGCCGGGACCATTGCGGGTGATGGCGTTCATCACCGTCTTGCCGAGATCGAGCTGGAACGGGTCGCCGAACTGCCAGGGCGAGGACGAATCGGCGAGTTCGCCCGCCCTCCCCCGCCGCTGGAGGTCGTGATCGCCCAGGCCCTGCTTGCGGAGCTGGCCGAAGATGTCCTCCAGGGCTTTCTCGCCGATCTTGCGGACGGCGCGCGGCGTCAGCTGAAGGCCGCGCCGCCCCTTGGTGACGTAGCCAGAATCCTCCAGCTGATCCTCGACGTGCGACCAGCGATCGATCCAGGCGCGATCCTCGTCGCTGAGGACGCGATCGAGCAGCTCCTTGTCGAGGCCCTTCAGGTCGCGAAGCTGGCTGACCGAGCGCATCTGTCCGGCCAGCTGGTCCATCGCGTTGGCCTGCTGGAGGATGTCCGTCGCGAGGTCGACGGAGAGCGGCTGCGTGCCGTGGGCGTCGGACTGTTGCATCTGCTGCATGGGACCGAGCGGACCCAGGTTCTGCTGGAGGCGCTGGAGCTGTTCGCCCAGCCCGGCGTCCTGCATCGCCTGCTGCATCAGCTGCATCAGTTCCGCGCGCTGCTCCGGGCTCAGCATCTGCATCATTGCCTGGCTGGCGGCCATGCGCTGGCGCATCCGCTCGGCGAGCTCGTCCATGCTGTCGATGCGCCCGCCCATCTGTTGCGCCCAGCGGTTGTTCAAGCGGTCGAGATCGGGCTGCTCGCCCCGCGCCTGCTGCTCGAAGGCATCGTTGATGTCCTGGAGGAACTCCTTCATGTCCTCCATGGACATGCCCTCGTTGCCCTGGCCGGTGAGGGCGTTCTTCATCGAGTTGAAGAGGCTATCGGCCATCTGCTGCTGCATCTGCTGGAGCAGCGCGTCGAAGTCCGCCTGGGCGCCCTGATCGACGAAGCCGTAGTCGCGCAGGGCATCGATCCGCTGGGCGGGGTTGTCCGGCAGTGCGTCGAGCGCCTGCTGCTTGCGGTTCAGGAAGTCCCTGGCGGGGGCGGGGTCGAAGTCGTCGGAACGGGCTTCCTCGGCGGCCTGGCTGCGGGCATCGAGGGTGTCGCGCTCCTTCTGGACGATCTCGTCGAGGCGCTTCCGGATGTCGTTCGCGATGGAATCGAAATCCCAGCGATCGAGCATCTCCTGCCGCTGCTGCTGGAGGCGCTTGATGAGGTCGCGGAGGCCATCGGCGTGTTGGCCGTCCTGGCCCTGGAAGCCCCAGCGGAAGGCGCGCTGGAGGGCGAGATCGATATCGCCGTGCCGGAGCAGGTCCTCGGCGAGGGCGTCCATGATGTCGTCCGGCGCCAGCGGCAGGTCGCCGGTGCCGTCCCATTGGGTATAGGTCCAGGAGGCGGGGTGGTGGATTGGCTGCATGATCGTCCTCCGGTGCGAGGAGAAAAGAGGCGAGAGGAAAGAGAAAACGAGAGGATCGAGCGCGTCCTGTACCAAGGAGGGTTCGGGTCAGGCAACGAGATTCACGACGGAGCGCTCGCCGACACCTCACTCCTCTTTTCTCGTTCCTCCGGCCTCTTTCCTCAACGAGCGTAGCGGGTGCCCTCGCGGGACGGGTGGCGGCTCAGCTTGCGCAGGCGGTAGAGCCCTTCCAGCAGGAACTCGACGGCCGCCGCGATCTGCGCCGGATCGCGGGATGGCTCGAAGGACGCGATCACGCTGGAGACGTTGTCCACCGAACTGAGCTGGTGAATGTAGGTGAAGGCGTCCGCCCGCTCCGAGGTGGTGACGGTCAGGCCGTTGTCGAATGCCAGCAACAGCATGTCGAGGTCGGACGGATCGACGGTGCGGGCGAAGACCTCACGCACCGCATCGCCGATGAAGCGGTCGAATATCTGCTCGTCGCGGGCCTCGCCGAAGGTCTCGAACTCGAGCTTGCCCATGCTGGCAGGGTAGATGGCGGCGAGATCGCTGATGCGGGGCACGGCCACCTTCTCGCCGTTCAGCACCGCGCGGCGCTGGGCGTTGGCGACGATGGCTTCCAGGTTCGCGACGGTCATGCGGACGGAAACGCCGCTGCGTTGGGAGACATCGGACGAACGGCGGGCGATGTGGGAGATCTCGCCGACGATCTCCCGCATGTAAGCGGGGATGGTGAGGGCGATGCCTGGAATCTCCGCCTCGGCCCGCTCCTGCTCGGCGATCGCAATCTCCAGATCGACGGAACGTGGGTAGTGGGTGCGGATCTGGCTGCCGAAGCGGTCCTTCAGCGGCGTGATGATGCGGCCGCGGTTCGTGTAGTCCTCCGGGTTGGCCGAAGCGACGATCATGATGTCGATCGGCAGGCGAACCTGGAAGCCCCGGACCTGGATGTCCTGCTCCTCGAGGATGTTCAGGAGGCCGACCTGGATGCGCTCGGCGAGATCGGGCAGTTCGTTCAGGTTGAAGATGCCCCGGTTCGTGCGCGGGATGAGCCCGAAGGAGATGACCTCCTCGTTGCTGAGGTAGCGCCCCTCGGCCACCTTGATCGGATCGACCTCGCCGATCAGGTCGGCGACGGTGGTATCCGGGGTGGCCAGCTTCTCGGCGAAGCGGCGATCGCGCGGGAGCCAGGCGATTGGCGTGGCGTCGCCCAACTCTGCCACCTGTGCCTTGCCGAAGGCGCTGATCGGCGCCAGCGGGTCGTCGTTCACGTCGGACCCGGCGATCACCGGCGTCCATTCGTCGAGCAGCGCGATCAGGCTGCGGGCGAGCCGCGTCTTCGCCTGGCCGCGTTCGCCCAGCAGGATCACATCCTGCCCGGCGAGGATGGCATTCTCCAGCGAAGGAAGGACGGTGTCCTCGTAGCCCTGGATGCCGGGAAAGAGCTGCTCGCCGGTGGTGAGGGCGCGCACGAGGTTGTCGCGCATCTCCTGGCGGACGGAACGGGAGGCATAGCCGGAGTCGCGAAGTTCGCCAAGGGTGGCGACCGTGGGGGCGGGGTTGGTGGTCATGGCAGTACCTCGGCGATGCTGGGGAGTGCGGATGGGCAGGGCGGGCGGGGATCGACAGTGACGCGTTGCTCGCCGTGCAGGTTCGACGCCATCGTTCGGCATGTGGATGGCATCGTGCGCACAGTCTGGACCGTTCGCCCGGCTGCACCAACTCCACGTTCAGGCAGGGCGAGGCGGGAATCGCCGCATGTTCAGGGAATGCTCAGCCGTGTCGCGTATCCTGTGGTCACGAGATCCCGATCCGTGTCCTGCCGCCACCTATCCCCGCCGTGAGGTATCCATGCCTGCATCCTTTCCCCGATCGCTCGTCCGCTCTGCCATTCCGGCGCTGGTCGCCCTCTCGGTCTCCGTTTCGCCCTCCTTGGCTGCCCAGTCCAGCGTTTTCACGGACATCGAGGACCGGACGCAGCAGATCCGCCAGCTCGACCTGCTGGAACCGCTCGACCTGAACGTCATCACGCGGGACGAGATGCGCGCCGAGATCGCATCGGAAGACTATCCGCTGGCGGAACAGGAGCAGGACCTGCGCGTGCTGGTCGCGTTCGGGCTGGTGACGCCCGATACCGACCTCGGGCAGCTGTACAACGAGCTCTACGGCGAGGGCGTGCTCGGGTACTACGATCCGAACACGAAGCGCATGGTGGTCGTCTCGGACAGCGGCGAAGGGACGACGGAGCTCTCCGCGTCCGAGGAGCTCACGTTCGCGCACGAGACCGTTCACGCCCTCCAGGACCAGCATTTCGACCTCGTCGCCCTGCAGGACCGGGCGAACGCGGCGAACTCCGATACGTCGCTCGCGCTGATCGCCCTGCCCGAGGGCGACGCCACTTACTTCGAAAGCCTCTACGCGACCTCCGACCGGGCCTTCCTCCAGCGGCTGCTCGAGGAATACCAGGACACGGAGATTCCCGACGTGCTGGAGAATGGCCCTGCCATCTTCATCGAAACGCTCTACTTCCCGTACGACCAGGGCAGCACGTTCGTCGGGGCGATCTATGACGAGGGTGGTTGGTCCGCCGTGGATGACATTTACGCGAATCCGCCGGTCAGCACCGAGCAGGTGCTCCACCCCGAGAAGTATCGCGAGGGCGAACTGCCTGTCGATGTTGCGGTCAACGATCCCACCGGAGCGCTGGGAGACGGCTGGACCGTCCTCGACGACGATACCTTCGGCGAGTTCCAGATCTCGATCCTGCTCAACACGAGCGACGACATCTCGGACGAGGAGGCGCAGGACGCCGCGGCCGGCTGGGGCGGCGACCGCTACGTGGTGGTTGGCGATGCCGACGACACGGCGATCTACTGGCAGACCGCCTGGGACAGCGAGGACGATGCCAACGAGTTCGCCCGCACGCTGATCGAACGCGAAACGGGCCGGCTGGGCGCAGACACGTCGTCGCTGGCATCCGGCACGGGCACGGCCATCGTGACCGACGCGGAGACCGTGCACATCGTCGTCGACGGCACGACTGTCACCTATGTGTCGGCCCCGGACGACCAGACGTTGCAGCGCCTGGTTGCCGGAGCGGCCGCCCCCGACGGGTCTCCGGTCGCCTCACCGGTGGCGCGGAGGGACTGAGTCGCCTACCGGATACCGAGCGCGGCCAGGGTCTCGCTCGGGTACCTTGGCGCCGCCCGCAGGCTCACCACCTGCGGGCGGTCCGCGTAGGCAGCGCGGAGCTGAAGGCCATAGCCGGCCAGCACGTCGTGCGGCGCCTCGAAGGCGACCGCATCGAGCGCGAGATCGCCGACGTGGAAACCGTTGCGGGCGAAGAGCGCGAGGGTCTGCCGGACCGGGATCTCCCGTTCGAGCAGCCAGCGCTGGGCATGCGTCACGCTCAGGCCGGAGCTGACGAGCGTTTCCACCAGCACGACATGCCCCGCGTTCATCGACGCGATCGCCTTCTGGCTGGCGCGGAAGCGGGGTTGGCTGAAGGGGGAGTCGGGTTTCGACGTCTGGAGCGACGCGATCTCGACCGGTATGCCAAGTCCATCGAGTTCGTCCGCGAGGTGGCGCTGGAAGCGGCGGGAACTCCGGGACGCGGTCACCAGGACGACCGGTTCGGGCGAGCGGGACCGCTGCCTCCGGGCGGCGATCATCGCGGCGAACCCCTGCACGGCCTGGGCGATCTCGGCCTCGGTCCGGAGCACGGTCTCGGCCCCGGCGGATTCGCCCCGCGCGAGCTCGGACCCGTAACACTCCATGAGCCGCAGGAAGTCGCGCCGGTAGATGAGGTGCAGGCGCACGTTCGGGTAGAGCTCGCGGAGCAGGCGGGCCTTGCGGTTCTTCCGCGTCACCAGTTTCTGGCGCATTGTCGTCAGTTCGAGGTAGAGCCGGTGATCGGGGAGGAAGAAGTCCGGCGTGAAGGCCTCGGCGATGGTGCCATCGTCGTGGCGGCGCAGCGCGAAGGTCGTCGGCTCGTAGGTCCACCGCACGTTGAAGAACGAGAGGAGCTTGGCAAGTTCCTGCTCGGCGGGATGCGCGAAGGTAGGCAGGGCATTGGGCGTGACGATGCCGCCGGAGGTCGAGAAGAGCGGAAGCGGCGGCTGCGACGCGCCACGCTGCGCAACGGCGGTCACGACCTGCACCAGCCTGGGCCGGCCAGCCCAGCGTCTGCCCCGTTGGCCGCCGCGTCGACGGCTCCGAGGCGCTGCGTGGTCGGAATCCCGATCATCCTCAATCTCCAGGGCGCGACGTGGCGACACGGGGCATGTCGAGTGTTTGCGGGATGCCTGAATAGTGGCACAATCCCCCGGCCGGATCAATACGCGACGGTGCCCGGAACGCGGGCATTCCCGTTCGATATCGAGAGGACCAGGATGACGATGATTGTCGAGGAAGTGGGTTCCGCGCCGAATCCGCAGTTCGTGCGCGATGGATGGACCGACCTGACCGGGGCCTGGGCGTTCGCCTACGACGATGCCGACGTGGGGCTGGCCGAACGCTGGTTCCAGGACCCGGAGAAACTCGACCGCACCATCCAGGTGCCCTACCCTCCCGAGTCCGGGTTGAGCGGCATCGGAGACACCTCCTATCACCGCGTGCTCTGGTACGCGCGAACCTTCCTGGTCGAATCCGGGACCGAAACGAACACGCTGCTCCATTTCGGCGCGGTCGATTACCGGGCGACCGTCTGGGTCGATGGTGTGTGGGCCGGGGCGCACGAGGGCGGGCACACCCCCTTCACGGTCGATGTCACCACGGCGCTCGCTGCGGGCAAGACGGAGCACACGGTCGTCGTGCGGGTCGAGGACGACCCCATCGACGATGAGCAGCCGCGCGGCAAGCAGGAGTGGCTGGAGCAGCCCCACATCATCTGGTACCACCGGACTTCCGGCATCTGGCAGCCGGTCTGGCTGGAATCCGCTCCAGCGGTCCACTTCGAGGGGATGCACTGGACCTTCGACCGCGCGCGCTGGCGGATCGATTTCGACATCACGCTCTCTGGCCGTGCCGTGCCGGAGACGACGCTGCGAGTCGACTTCGAGCATGAGTCCGTGGCGTTGCCGTCCGGGACGTTCGCGGTGCATGGCGACCGGGTTTCCGGCTCGATCGGTATCGACTCCAGCTATCCCACGATGAACTGGAATGTGCTGCTGTGGCGACCGGCCACGCCGAACCTGATCGGCGTGAAGCTCACGCTGTCCGCGCCGGACGCCGTGGACGACGTGGTGAAGACCTACATCGGCCTGCGCACGATCGACACGAGCACGCCACTCTTCCGGATCAACGGGAAGGCGCATTTCCTCCGGCTCGTCCTGAACCAGGGCTACTGGCCGGAGAGCCAGCTGACCGCGCCCTCGCCGGAAGCACTGAAGCGGGAGGTCGAGCTCATCCTGGAACTCGGGTTCAACGGCGCCCGCAACCACCAGAAGATCGAGGATCCACGATTCCTCTACTGGGCGGACCGCCTCGGCCTGCTGCTGTGGGCCGAGATGCCGAGCCCGTTCGCATCGACCGAACTCGCCCTCGCCCGCCACGCCGCCGAATGGCGGGAGGCCATAGTCCGCGACCGGAATCATCCCTGCGTCATCGCCTGGGTGCCGTTCAACGAGAGCTGGGGGATCTCCGATGCCGAGTTCTCGCCGCGCCAGCAGCACGCGGTCAAGGCGGTCTACCACACGACCCACGAGCTCGACGGCACGCGCCCGGTGATCGGCAACGACGGCTGGGAGCAGGTCGAGGGCGATGTCTTCACGATCCACGACTACACCTGGAACCCGGAGACGTTGCGCCGGCGCTACGAGACGCCGGAGGCGATCCGCACGTCCCTGGAGATGTACTTCCCCGGGGACCGGCGGCTGGCGGTCGCCGGGTACCGGCACGAAGGCAAGCCGGTGCTCATCAGCGAGTACGGCGGCGTCAGCTACGTGCCGGACTCCGGCAGCGAGTGGTTCGGGTATGGCAAGGTGACCACGGAGGAGGAGTTCCTCGCCCAGTACGAGGCGCTCACCAGTGTGCTCCATCACATCCCGGGCCTGGCAGGGTTCTGCTACACGCAGCTCTGCGACACCGAGCAGGAGACGAACGGCCTGCTGGACGAGCACCGCGTGCCGAAGGCGAACCTCGACGAGTTGCGCCGCATCACGCGCGGTCACGGCGACCGAGACCGCTAGGCTGGCGTGGGGAGGGCGAGGTTCCTGCGACGGGGCGGGAGATGCGCTGGTCCTGACGGCCTGAATCAGGAGGGTTCGGAGTGAAGGTAGCGGTGATTTCGGATATCCACGGGTTCAGCATCGCCCTCGATCGCGTGCTGGCGGATATCGAATCCGCCGGGGTGGACCGGATCGTCGCGGCGGGCGACCTCTGCGAGGGCGGACCCGATCCGGCTGGCGTCCTGCGCCGCCTCCACGAGGCAGGCATCGAGGCGGTCCAGGGGAACACGGATCGCGACCTCGCGGCGGAAGCGCGGTCGTCCAAGCCGGCGAAGTGGGTGATCGCGCAACTTGGGCAGGAAGGGCTGGCGGAACTGGCCGGCCTTCCCTTCGAGATCCGGATCACGCCGCCTGGCGGATCGGGTCCCGGTGACGACCTGCTGATCGTCCATGCGAATCCGGTCGATCAGGATCGGGCACTGGACCCGTCGGCATCGGTCCGGGAGGTCGCGAGCATCCTGGGCGACGTGCAGGCTGCGGTGATCGCCTTCGGGCACATTCACATCTCGTACATCCGGGAGGTGAACGGCATCACGCTGGTCGATGTCTCGGCGGTCGGGAATCCGAAGGACGGCAAGCTCGTCTCGCGGTGGGGACTGCTCACCTGGGACGAGGCGGAGCGTCGCTGGCTGGCCGAGATCCGGTACGTCGATTACGCGCTCGCCGAGACCGAGGCGCAGGTGCGCGAGAGCGGCATGCCGAACCCGGACAAGGTGCTCGCCAAGCTGAAGCGGGCATCCTACTGAGGGTGAGGAGGGTCGGGGATGGCAGCAGCGGAGGGCGTCGTGCTGGCCGCCGTGGACATCGGCACGAACACGCTCAAGTTCACGGTCGCGCGGTGCTTCCCGGATGGCCGCGTCGAGACCATTGACGAGCGCAACGATGCGGTGCGGATCGGCGCCGGGATCGAGCAGACGGGACGCATCGACCCGGAGCGGCTCGATCGCGCGGTGACGACACTGAAGGGATTCGAGGCGATCGGCAGGGAGCATGATGCCCGGCGGTTCGTCGGGGTGGCGACCGAGGCGCTGCGGGTCGCGTCCAACGGGCGGGACCTGCTCGATCGCATTGCAAAGGAAACCGCCTGGGAGATCCGCATCATCCCCGGCGAGGAGGAGGCGCGCCTGACATTCCTCGGGTTGCGCGATTACCTGCACGATGGCGGTCGCGCCACCATCGTGGACATCGGCGGCGGCAGCTTGGAGGTGATCGCGGCGACTGCCGGGAAGGTCGAGACGGCCTTTTCCATCCCGATCGGTTCCGGTCGCGTTGCCGACCGCTGGTTCCACGCCGACCCGCCCGGCGCCGATGCGTTGCGCCAGGCCGAAGATGATGCGCGTGACTTCCTGCGCGAGCGGGCGCCGATCCTGGATGGGCGCGGAGGGACGCTCCTGCTTTCCGGCGGTAACGGGCAGTTCATCGAGGGATTGCGCGAGCATTACCGGATCGCCGAGCGCCTCGGCATCGATACGATCGCCCGATTGCTCGCGATCCTGGCCAATGAGCCGGCGGACGCGGTGGCTGCGGCGCTGGCGATCCAGTACGAACGAGCCGTGGTGTTGCCGGCAGGGGTCGCGATCGCGCTGGCGGTCGCGAAAGCGATGGAGCCTGTCCGGGTGGAAGCGGTCCCGAGCGGGATCCGGACTGGCCTGCTGCGCGACCTGATCGCACGCGAAGGCATGCCGGGCTCACCGTGACGATTTGCAGGCAAGCAGACACCCGGTCGCCGATGCGACCGGGTGTCTGCTTGCCGGATGGAAAGGAATGCTAGTCCGTGAGCTTCTTGAAGAAGCCCGAGACCTTGTCCTTCACGTCCTCAAGGCCTTCCTTGATGTCCTCGGCAAGCCCCTCGGCCTTGGCCTTGTTCTCGTCCGAGAGATTGTCGAACTTGGCCTTCGCATCATCGGCGAGATCGCCGGCCTTGGCCTTGGCGTCATCGATCGCGTTCTCGGCCTCCGCCTGCGCGTTGCCGATGTGCTCCTGGACCGTGCCCTTGATCTCGTCGGCCTTGCCTTCGGCCTCCAGCTTGTGATCGTCGAGGAGATCCCCCGCCGTCTGCTTCACGTCGCCCTGAACCTGATTGACCACGCCCTCGACCTGTTCCTTGTCGACCACGGTTTCCTCCATTGCGCATGAGGGATGCGATGGGTCGCATCCTCGATCCTTGGACGGGGCACGTGATGTCCAGACGAGAACCGCCGGGCGGAAACCTTCCGGCACATACCGTGCGTTACCAGTATGCAGGCAAAACGCGTCTCTGGCACCCCTTTGGCAAACGCAAAACGGAGCATTTTCGCTTTGGGCCGCGACATTTCTCAAGAGAGGAACGGGCGATGCGGATTCTCGTCACAGGCGGAACCGGTTTCGTAGGAAGTCGTATCGTTGAACGCGTGAAGGACGCGCACGATGTCGTCCTGCTCCAACGCGCAGGGGGCGGGAAAGCCGTTCCGGCAGGGGTGACGACGCTGGAGGGCGACGTGACCGACCCCGTCTCGCTTTCGGGAAAGCTGGAGGGGTTCGATGCGGTGATCCATCTGGTCGCCATCATCGAGGAACACGGCGACGCGACCTTCGATGGCGTCATCCGGCGCGGGACGGAGAATGTGGTTGCCGCCGCGCGCGCCGGGGGCGTGCCGCGGTTCATCCACATGAGCGCGCTGGGAGCGCGGGACGATCCGGCCTATCCATACCATCAGGCGAAATGGCGCGCCGAGCAGGCCGTCAGGGAATCGGGACTCGACTGGACGATCTTCCG
>Ga0182740_1002181_pt1 | contig 12276 bp, 10 predicted proteins | sample eDN5th37CKraftBY_FD_128872 | JGI IMG/M metagenome (GOLD analysis project Ga0182740, IMG submission 128872) | Enriched backyard soil microbial communities from Emeryville, California, USA - eDNA 5th pass 37_C Kraft BY (version 2) (version 2) | ecosystem: Environmental > Terrestrial > Soil >...
ACATCCCCCTGGAACGGATCAACGCGCTCTACCAGATGGTGCAACGCCTTTCGTTCCTGCTCGGGCCGGCGGCGGCAGGCGTGTTGATCGCCACGATGGGCGCGAGCAACGTCCTCGTGATCGACGCAGTCACGTTTGGCGTCTCCCTGATCCTCATCGGCCTGCTGGTGCCGAACCTCCACGCCCGGCGCGACGAGGCGGATGCCGATGCCTCCGGGCGGTCGTATCTCCAGGGGATGCTCGATGGCCTGCGGGTGATCCGGGCCGATCTCGTGCTGCTCTGGCTGGCGATCAGCATCGCGGTCACGAACTTCCTGGAAGCGCCGCTCTCCACCGTCTCGATGCCGGTGCTGATCCGCGAGCACTACGGCAGCGCGGAGCGGCTCGGGCTGGTCTTCACCCTCTTCGGGGCTGGGGCGGTGATCTCGACCGTCGCCTTCGCTGCGATCGGTCATCGCCTGCCGCGGCACCGCACCTTCGCGATTGCTTTCACCCTGGCCTCCCTCCCGTACTTCGTCTTTGCGGCTGCGCCCGCCTTCCCGGTTCTTCTCGCGGCGAGTTTCGCGATGGGGCTCGCGGGCGGCCCGATCAATCCGATCCTGATGACGGTGCGGCAGGAGCGCGTGCCGGAGCGCATCCGGGCCCGCGTCTTCGGGACGTTCACCGCGCTGGCCTGGTGCTCCATCCCGCTCGGGCAGCTGGCGGGGGGATTCTCCGTGCAGGCTTTCGGGGTGGAACGCACCTTCGCCGCGATCGCCGTCTGCTTCCTGGCGACCGCGCTGGCGATGGGGATCAACCCCGTCCTACGGGGGATGGATGCCTCCCCGGCCAGGCACGCGGACCCGGTTGAGCCGCGCGCCTGAGCCAGGTGGTCCGCTACCGGCGGGGTGGTCGGGCGGGATGCGTCACCGCCGGGGTCCGCGTGCGCTTCTCCAGCGTCTCCTGCCGCGACCGGAGGCGGGCTGCGGCCTCGTGAAGCGCTTGCCACCACGGCGCGTTCGGGGTCTTCGCGAGGTCGCGGTAGAGCGCCACCCACCCTGCGAGGGGGAAGCGCGATGGCCGGTTCGCCAACGAGATGCCCTGAGCGCCCAGCGAACGTCGCAGTGCTTTCGTGACCTCCGGGCCGACCGCCGGGGTGAGGGCGGCCTCCACGGAGGGTTTCCAGGCCGAGAAGAGGGCCGCGACCATCGCCTCGAAGTGGTGGCGATGGCGGTCATCGGGCGGGATCAGTGGTTCCGGGCGCAGGTCGATGCGTAGCAGGACGCAATCCACCTGCGGGATCGGCGTGAAGTCGCGGCGCTGGAAGCGGTGCTCGATGGCAAGTGTGAACCAGGGGAAGATCGTCGCCGCCTGCATGGTGACGGTTGGGGCTCCCATGAAGCGGTCGGCAGCCTCCTGCTGCACGACGAGATGGGCGGAGACCGGTGGAGCGATGCCGGAGGTCAGTTTGCCGACGATGGCCGCGGTGATGCCGAACGGGATGTTCGCGAAGACGCGATAGGGCGTCGCGGGCAGCGGGAAGTCGAGGAAATCCGCCGCGAACACGGTGACATTCGTCGCGCCCGTCTTCGCCATCTGCCGCTGCGCGAATTCGGCGTGCGCTGGGTCCTTCTCGATGGTGAGGACATGCCGGGCGTACCCGGCCAGCGCCTCCGTGACGATTCCCTTGCCGGGACCGATCTCGATGACGAGGTCGTCGGGGCCGATGCCGGACCCGGCGACGAGGCCGCGCACGAGCGTTCGGCTGTGCAGGAAGTTCTGGCTGAGCGCCATCCGTTTCGACGGCGCGCGGTTGGACGGAGTGGATGACGGACGAACCCTGGACATGAGGATGCCTCCCATGACGGCATCGGGCGTGGCTGTGCCAACGCACGATGCCCCTGCGTGCGGCCCGGTGGCCGGCGCATGCGTGGGAGTTCTTCGGGGTTCGGAGGATGATTAGCGAGAGGGGTTCGCCGGTGACAGCGACATCCGTCGCCCGCACGGGGATGTGCGGGGCCGAACCGCGGAGAACTCCGCGATTGACCGGATGCGAATGAATGTCACCGCGAACACGCCCATGAATGGCTCCTTGCCTCGCTCGCCTGCAAATGTAGGGAACGGGCGCGGTCCTGTCAATCGGCACGGGCGATTGACAGGACCGGCGGCGAGGCGTTCGCGATGCGGTGGGGCTGGGGGGATCCCCGAGCGCCGGCCACCGGTCAACTCTCGGGGACCTCGTATTCCACGTCGTCCTCGGCGCCATCCTCCGGATGGGGGAGCGCGTCGCGGTTGAGGGTGAAGGCGGAGAAGGTGAATCCCCCGCCGCGCCCCTTGCGCTGGTGCCGGAGCAGGATCGGCGGCTCGCGGTCGGCGAGATCGTTGAGCAGGCTCTTGATCTGCTCCTCGCTCAGGCGGGGGAGCGTGCTGGACGAGACCAGGTGCTTCTGGATCGCCTTGAAGGTGACGTACCCCTGCTTCTTGGTGGCGATCAGCTCCTCGAGGGCGTCGTAGAGCGCCGTGCGCTCCTCGGGCCGCAGGGATTCCAGCCGGACGCCGGGACTGCCGTCTCCCACCCGCTCGCGATCCTCGTCCGGCCCTTCATCGTCGCTGGCGGAATCGTCGACGAGCGAGGCGGAGGGAAGAGAGGCGTAGCTGTTGCCGCCGGATGTCGTCAGCTTCACGAACCCCGCGTCCTGGGCGGCATCCATGAAGACGCTGAAGGGCACGCCATACCAGGCGCGGGACCGCATGCTGTGGTCCTGGCCCAGCCAGTGGCCGACCTCCTGGTAGAGCATCGGCTCGTTGTTGCCGTGGCGGGCGAGGACATCCTGCACCAGCTTGAACGCCTCCTCCGGGCGCGGGAACTCCTTGAGCGGCGTGAGGCGGGTCGTGGAGGGCGGCTCTTCCTGTTTCGCCGCCGTCGAACGGTCTGCCGCCCGGCCACTGGGCGGCCGTTGGGGGGTGGATTCGCGGCGAACGGACGGATCGAGGTCCCGCTCGTAGAGGAGGACGCCATCGGCGGCGGCGGAGAGCATCCGGCTCATGGCGGCATCGACCCCGATCACCACCACCTTGCGTCCCTGCTGGCGCAGGTAGTTGAGCGGATGGATGAGGTCGCCGTCCCCGGTGACGATCACGTAGGTCATGATGTTGGTGTTGCGGGCGCTGGTCTCGACGGCGTCGACGGCGATGCGGACATCGGCGCTGTTCTTGCCGGCCGGGACGTAGATGAGGTCGATCCCCTGCCGGTAGAGGTTCTCCGCGTCGATCGCGAGGTCCTGGCTGGTCCACGGCGCGTAGGCGCGGGCGAGCACGAGGCGGCCATGCTCCTGCGCCTCCTGGATGATCAGGCTCATCTTCGGGGTGGTCAGCTTGAAGTAGCGCTTCAGGCTGATCTGGAGGTTCTCGTAGTCGATCAGGAGGGCGACGTCGCCGGAGACGGGATCGTTCACCACGGGTTCGCGGTTGCCGCCCGTGCCGTTGCCGTTTCGTGTGCCGGATGACGATGCGTTCACGCCCTGGTTCCTCCCCACCTCGATCTCGCGCCGAATCGGTCCCAGTGTCGCATATTGGCGGCAACCTCGATCATCGGCCCGGCTCGCCCTGCGCCGCGTGGAACTCACGGGCGAGACAGTCCATCAGGATCTCGTCCCACAGCGTTCCCTCGTGCCACCAGTGTTCGCGCCAGCGCCCGCATTCGCGGAATCCCGCCTTCTTGTAGGCGCGGATGCCGGCCGGGTTGAAGGCCGCGACGCCGAGCCGCACCGAGTTCAGGCCGAGGAGATTGAAGGCGTAGTCCAGCACCAGGCGCGTCGTCTCCGAGCCGAAGCCCTTGCCCCGCGCCGAGGCCTCGCCGATGTAGATCCCGAACATGGCGGACCGGTTGCGGAAATCCACCTCCATGAGGCTGGAGGTGCCGATCGGTTGCCCGCTCGCGCGCTCGCGGATCAGGAAGACGATATCGCTGGAGCCGGTGATGTCCTCGAACCAGCTGGTTTCCCGCTCGACGGTCATCGGGCGGGGAGCCGCCGGGCCAAGCGTGCGGAGCCCGCTCAGGTCGTTCATCCAGCGGGCAAGGGTGGGCACGAGCTCGCGGACGAGCGGGCCGAGCGTGACCAGGTCGCCGTGGATGGTGACGATCGGTTCTTCGGGGGAGGTCTGGTCGGGCATGATGCGGACGCTCCGGGCGTGGGAACAGTGTCGATAATCAGTCGCAGAAGCTGCTTGCGGGCACGATGCAGGATGCGACCGACGAATGCAAGGGAATAGGCGGGTTTTGATTCATCTTGCGGCGTACGGACGAGCTTTCAGGGTCCATCGCCAAGAAACGGAGGCTTGACGATGTTTTCATGTTAACCGTATCATCTAGGATGGAAGGGGATATGCGCAGGCAAGAATACCGTCGCTGGCGCATGGGTCGCACCCGCGGGGAGCGAATTCCCCCCTGACACACCTTAACAATTGAATGCCCTGCGTGGGGCACATGAGGAGCGACGTCGATGGTTGAAGTGCTGATTTATGCCTTCGGTGCCCTCCTCGCCGCCGGATTGACCTTTCTCGCGACCTGGTTCTGGCTGGACAAGCGTGCGAATTCCCGCGTGCGCCTGGCCCAGGAGAATGCGGATCGCATCACGGAGGAAGCGGAAACCCGACGACGAGAGGCCGCCCTGGCGGAAAAGGATGAGGCGATTCGCCTCCGCGCCGACCTGGACCGGGAGCTGACCCAGCGCCGGAAGGAGATCGAGCGGATCGAGCGCCGCATCGAACAAAAAGAAGAGAGCATCGACAAGAAGTCCCAGGCGCTGGAGCAGCGCGAACAGGGCGTGCGCAAGCAGGAACAGCAACTCTCCCGCAACTACGAGCAGTGGGAGCAGGAGAAGCACCGGCAGGCGCAGGAGTTCGAGGCCCACAAGCAGACGCAACTCCAGGAAGTCGAGCAGGTGCGCGGCAAGCACCTGGCCGAACTCGAACGGATCGCAGGACTCTCCTCCGACGAGGCCCGCAACCAGCTGGTTGCCGAGGTCGAATACGAGGCGCGGAGCATGGCCGCACGCCGGCTCCACGAGATCGAGCGCGAGACGAAGGAAGAGGCCGATCGCCGCGCCCAGAAGATCCTCGCCACCACGATCCAGCGCATCGCCGCCGACTACGTCACCGAATCCTCGGTGATGGTGATCCCGCTCCCGAACGACGAGATGAAGGGGCGGATCATTGGCCGCGAGGGCCGCAACATCCGCGCGCTGGAGCAGGCAACCGGGGTCGACCTGATCGTCGACGATACGCCGGAAGCCGTGACCATCTCCGGGTTCGATCCCGTCCGGCGCGAAGTCGCGCGGCGGGCGCTCACGAAGCTGCTGCAGGATGGGCGCATCCACCCGGCGCGGATCGAGGAAGTCGTCACCAAGACGCAACTCGAACTCGAGCAGATCATGCGCGAGGAGGGCGAGCGCGTCGCCTACGAGGCGAACGTGCCCGGCCTGCACCCGGATCTGATCAAGCTGCTGGGGCGGCTCAAGTTCCGCACCAGCTACGGGCAGAACGTCCTCGGGCACAGTCTCGAGGTCAGCATCATCTGCGCGAACCTGGCCGCCGAGCTGGGCGCCGATGTGAACGTCGCGAAGACCGCCGGTCTGTTGCATGACATCGGCAAGGCCGTCGACCACGAGGTTGAGGGCCCGCATGCCCTGATCGGGGCGGACATCGCGAAGCGGTTGGGCCGGTCCTCCAAGATCGTCCACGCGATCGCGGCGCACCATAACGAAGAAGAACCCCAGACCATCGAGGCCTTCATCGTCCAGACCGCGGACGCCATCAGTGGCGCCCGTCCCGGCGCCCGCCGGGAGATGGTCGAGACGTACATCAAGCGGCTGGAGGCGCTGGAAGGCGTCGCCAACTCGTTCGAGGGCGTCGATCGGTCCTTTGCCATCCAGGCCGGCCGCGAAGTTCGCATCCTCGTCCGGCCAAACGCGCTGGACGACCTGGGCGCCAGCAAGCTCGCCCACGATGTCGTGAAGAAGATCGAGGAGACCCTGGAATATCCGGGGCAGATCAAGGTCACGGTCATCCGCGAGACGCGCGCCGTCGATTACGCACGGTAGGCAAACCAGTCCGAGGCGGGAGGGGATTCACACGAATCCCCTCCCGCCTCGTTGTGTGTCGCCCAGCGGATGCGGCGCGACCGGTGCGGCCTGCCCGGGCGGTTTCGTGCCTTTGCCCCCGTTCCATCGTAGACTTGCACGCGGATACGGCGGATGGCTGCCGCCGTCGTCCAGTCGGGATGGCTGGAATCTCCTTCGTTTCGCCGTGGCGTTGCTGTCGGGCTGTGGGGGCCTGCGCGTCGCCTGTCTGGCCTGGAGATGCCTTCCCGATCGTCTCAGCACCCGGACTTCGGGTACCCACGGGGATGGTATGAGGGGGACCTCACGCATGAATCGGTTCTTCAGCAAGCTCGATCTTCGTGATATCAAGATCGACCCGGCAGGTTCTCGCTTTCCGCCCGACGCCGACGATCACGACGAGCCCGTTCACGAGGCGCAGGAGCCTGACGTCCTGGACGCCGCGGAACCGCAGGCGGAGACCGATGCGGTCGCCGATGTCGTGACCCCGGTCGATGAGCCCGTGGACTCGGCGGCGGAGGCCGGGCGCGAGTCCGAGCCGGTCGCGGCGCGTCCCGCGTACGAGTTCTCCTACGAGCGGACCACCACCACGGCGACCACATCGTTCGCGACAGGCGCCGCCTCCTGGTCCGTCGAGCAGACGGAGACCTCGGTCGTCGCCAACGGGCACGCCGATGGCGCCCTCCACGCGATCGATACGGCTTCCCTGCTGGGGGCGGAGTTCATCGACGCGGTGGCCGTGGCGGTCGACGAGGTACTCAAGGTCTCCGCGCGGTCGCGTCCGAGCGCCGTCGCCGGGGCCATCGCGGGGGTTGTCCGCGAGTGTGGCCGCGCCGAGGTGCAGGCGATCGGGGCCGGGGCGACGAACCAGGCCGTGAAGGCGGTCGCCATCGCCCGCGACTACCTGCGGGAGACGGGGATCGACGCCGTCTGCCTGCCGGCCTTCATCGATGTCACCATCGAGAACGAGGACCGGACCGCCATCCGCCTCGTCGTCGAGGTGCGATAGCCGCAGTCATGACCAATCCTGTGGTGTCCACGGTCGACCTGCATACCCACACCACCGCATCCGACGGTCTGCTCGCCCCTGCCGCGCTGGTCTCCCAGGCCCGCGCGCAGGGGCTTTCCGTGCTCGGGATCGCCGATCACGACACGGTCGATGGCCTGGCGGAGGCAATGGCTGCCGCCGACGCGACCGGGATCACCCTCGTCCCGGCCGTCGAGCTCTCCACCAGCATCCACGGTCATGAGGTCCATATCCTCGGCTACTTCGTGAATCCGGACGACGATGCCTTTCGCGCGAGGCTGGCCGATCTCGCCCAGTCGCGCATCCGCCGGATCGAGCGGATGGTGGAGCGGCTGAACGCGCTGGGCTACCCGATCGCCCTGGAACCGTTGCTGGCCCAGGCGGAGACCGGCACGATCGGCCGGCCGCACATCGCGCGGGCGTTGATGGAGATCGGCGCGGTTGGAAGCGTCGGAGAGGCGTTCGACACGTTGCTCACGCCCGGGAAACCCGGGTTCGTGCCGCGCGAACGCTTCACCCCGGAGGACGCCATCGCGCTGATCCTGGCGAACGGGGCGATTCCCGTCCTGGCGCACCCGTACACGACCGGCGACACCACGGCCGATGTGGAGGTGGTGCTCGACCGGTTGCAGGAGGCGGGACTGCGGGGCATGGAGGTCTTCTACGGCGAGTACGATGCCGGCCAGCACGCGACCCTGCTGGCGACCGCGGAGCGGCGCGGCCTGATCCCGACCGGCGGCAGCGATTATCACGGTCCGAATTTCAAGGAGGGCCGCGATCTCGGGTCCGCACCGGTGCCGGACTGGGTCTGGGCGCGCCTGCGGACGGAGGCCGGACGATGAGCGCCAGCGCCGCAGCGCCGGTGGTGGCCTGCATTGTCGTGGCGGCGGGGAAGGGCGAGCGGTTCGGGCATGGCGGTAAGGTGCTTGCCGCGTGCGGCGGTCGACCGCTCCTCGCGTGGTCCTTGGATGCGCTGGAGGCGGCCGCGAGCGTGCGCGATGTGGTGGTCGTCTACGGCGCCCACACAGAGGACGCCATCCGCGAGCTGGTCGCCCAGGGAGGCTGGCCGAAGGTCTCGGCGCTCGTGCCGGGCGGCGCCAGCCGGCACGCCTCCGTGCAGGCCGGGATCGACGCCCTTGCGGGCGATGTCGCGGTCGTCCTCGTCCATGACGCCGCACGGCCACTGGTCGAACCCGCGCAGTTCGATGCCGTGGCCGGGGCCGCAGGCGAAACGGGCGCGGCGATCCTCGCGACCCCGGTGGCGGACACCCTGAAGCGGGTCGCGGATGGCACGATCGAGGCAACGGTCCCCCGGACCGGGATGTGGGCGGCGCAGACGCCGCAGGGATTCCGGCTCTCCGAGTACCGGGCGGCGCTGGTGCGCACCGCCGGGCATGAGGACGAGTTCACGGACGATGCGTCGATGTTCGAGTCGCTGGGCTGGCCGGTGCGGATCGTGCCCGGTCCCCGGACGAACCTGAAAGTGACCCTGCCGGAGGACGTGATGCTGATCGAGGCCCTGCTGACGGCGCGCCTGGCGGAGGACTCGCGATGAGACGGCGTTTTCCACGAACCGGGATCGGCTACGACGTTCATCGCTTCGCCGAGGGACGGCGCATGGTCCTCGGTGGGGTCGAGCTGGCGTTCGACCGTGGCCTGGACGGGCATTCCGATGCCGATGTGCTGCTCCACGCAATCGCCGATGCCCTGCTCGGCGCGGCGGTGCTCGGCGACATCGGGAAGCACTTCCCGCCGGGCGATCCGCGCTGGCTGGGCCTCGACAGCCGGGTCCTGCTCCGGGAATCGACGCGGCTCGTGCGGGAGGCGGGCTGGGAGCCGGTGCACATCGACGCGACCGTGATCGCGGAGGCGCCGAAGGTGAATCCCCACGCCGACCGGATGCGCGCCGCGATCGCCGAGGCCACTGGCATCCCGGCAGCGGACATCAGCCTGAAGGCGACGACCAACGAGCGGATGGGGTTCGTGGGGCGGGAGGAAGGTATCGCCGCGCTGGCGACCGCGACCATCGTACCACTGCCGCAGGAGGAGCTGGCATGAGGGTGCTCCTGCAACGCGTCGCTCACGCGAGCGTGACCGTCGATGGCGAGGTGACGGGGTCCGTCGGCAGCGGACTCCTGCTCCTGCTCGGGATCGCCGAAGGTGACGGCCAGGCCGAGATCGACCTGCTCGCCGGAAAGATCGCCAACCTCCGCATCTTCGAGGACGCCGAGGGCAAGATGAATCGCTCGTTGCTCGACGTGCTGGGGGATGGCGCACCGGACGCCGGGGCGCTGGTCGTCTCGCAGTTCACGCTCTACGCCGACGTGCGCAAGGGGCGGCGTCCGAGTTTCGTGGGAGCCGCCGCGCCCGCGCTCGCGGAGCCGATGGTGACGCGGTTCGGCGATGCCCTGAAGGCGTTGGGCGTGCCCGTTGCCTACGGCGTGTTCGGGGCGCACATGGAGGTCTCGCTGCTGAACGATGGGCCGGTCACCATCTGGCTGGACAGCGACGAGTTGGGTCGGCCTCGCCGTGGCGGTGGTGGCGGTGATGCGACATGAGCGACGAGACAGGAGCGCGGACGCCGGACGAGGGCGAATCGTCCCCGGCCACCTCCGACCCGGTGATCCCGGATGGTGGGCTGGCCGATGCGATGCCGGACTGGCTGCGACGTCCGCCCGCATGGCGGGGCATGCCGGTCCCGGAGCCATCCCCTGCGCCCGCGCCGGAGCCGGCCGGGGCGAATGACCCGGTGGCCGAGGCCACGCCCGACGAGATGCAGGTTGCCGGAGCCGACGGTGCGACCCGGATGCCGAAGGAATTGCCGCCGCCGGACACATCGCCGATCGACCCGTCCACGTTGATCGATCTGGGCGACCTTCCGGAATGGCTGGTGGGATTGGGAAAGCGCGACCTGTCCAGGCCGTCGCATCCGGACGTCGTGCCGGAGCCGGACGCGGTGGGTATCGCCATTGCGACCGAAACGGCTCCCGTGCGGACGGCGTCCGTACCGCTGCCGCCGTTCCTGCGCGATGGCGATGCGACAGACGCTGCGCCGACGACGCAGGGAGCGATCCCGGAGACACCGGCCTTTGCGGGCATGTCGCGCCGGTTCCTGGTGATGGCCGGCGCGCTCGTGGTGGTCATCCTCGTCGCGATCCTGCTCGCCTATCTCGGGTAGGGGCGCGTACAGCGAACTTGGCTCCGGTGTCCGTAGACGACACGGCCCTCGCAGTCGTTGCTGCGGGTGGCGGCCGTCGCTGTGAGGGTTGTAACGCACATCTGGTGAAAGCGGAACTCTATTGTCTGTGAGGGCCGCCTTTATGGCGGCCCAGGTTGATTCAGGCCCCCACTGACGGACGCGCCATGCAACGCGGCTTGCGACATGACCTCCGCTCCCTCCCACCACATCTGCGTCGCACCTCGCTCTGAAGGCGGCCACAAGGGCCGCATCTACGAGAGCACCTTAGTTGCTTCGGGCGATGTTCCGATCTGAGCTGGACGCACAGTGCTCTTGCGCCGCTGCATCAGATCGCGGCGCCATCGAGCAGGGTTTCCAGCTCGGCGACGCTGGTGACGGGCGGCAGGCAGGTCGTCCCTTCGCACAGCCACGCCGCTGCGTCGGCCCCATCGACCGCCGGACGTGCCGCCAACAGCGGGAAGCGGTCGCGGATGGCGGCGTCGGGTTCGCCGTCGCCCAGGCCGAAGCCCACGACCAGGAGCGGTTCGTAGCGGCGCTGGACGGCGGCCCGCATGGCGGTGAAGGCCTGGCTCTTTCGATCTCCCGTTACCACCAGATCCCGCCGGGGCGCGAGGTGCCGCTCCAGCACGGCCAGGAACCGTCCCATGAAGGTGGGATGTTCCCGCATCACGGGGGCGACGGCGCTGAGGACAGCCACGGCCCGATCGGCCAGCGTATCGTCCTCACGCAGGACCGCGAAGCTCAGCAGGAGGTCGCAGGTCACGGCGTTGCCGCTCGGGGTCGCGCCGTCCTGCAGGTCGCGCGGACGGACGATGAGGTCGCGGGTGCCCGCGCTCACGTCCGAGAAGCCGGTGCCGGACTCGTGTGGGAAGTCGCGCAGGATCGTGTCCAGCAGTGCGTTCGCCTCGTCCAGCCAGCGGATGGTCCCGGTCGCCGCGTAGAGGGCGAGCAGGCCGTCGGCGAGGAACGCGTGATCCTCGAGCGTGCCCTGGCCGCGCAGGGTCCCGTCCCGCCAGGAGCGGGCGAGCGATCCGTCCGGCCAGCGCAGGCGATCCAGCACGAAGGCGGCGTTGCGTTCGGCGGCGGCGATGAGATCCGCCCGGTCCAGCGCGGCGCCAGCGGCGGCAAACGCCTTCAGCATCAACCCGTTCCAGCCCGCGATCACCTTCTCGTCGCGATGCGGGCGGATTCGCCGCTCGCGCGCCGCGAAGAGCAGGGCGTTCGCGCGGTCGATCGTCGCCGCGAGGGTCGATGCGGGAACGTCCGTATTTGCGGCGAGGTCGGGGATCGGGCGGACGACGGAAAGGACCGTCTTCCCCTCGAAGTTGCCGCGCTCCTCGATCCCGAAATGGAGGCAGGCGAGGTCGATCTCCTCCGGCGTCAGGTGGGGAGCGAGCACGCGTTCGACCTCGTCACGCGTCCAGACGTAGAACGCGCCCTCCTCGCCTTCGCTGTCGGCATCGAGCGCCGCGTAGAAGCCCCCATCCGGCGCGGTCATCTCGCGCAAGACCCACCCGGCGATGCCCTCCACGACCACACGATGCCGGTCCTCGCCGGTGAGCCGCCAGGCGTCGAGATAGAGCGCCATGAGCTGGGCGTTGTCGTAAAGCATCTTCTCGAAGTGCGGGACGAGCCAGATACGGTCGACGGCGTAGCGGGCGAACCCGCCTCCCAGCTGGTCGTGGATGCCACCGGCGGCCATCCGGTCCAGGGTGGCGATCGCCATCTCGCGGGCGCGTGCCGATCCGGTGCGTTTCGCATGGCGGAGCAGGAATTCGAGCGCGGACGCCTGAGGGAACTTCGGGGCGCCGCCGAAGCCGCCATAGGTCGGGTCGTAGGCACGTTCCATCCCCGCGAGCGCCTCGGTGGCGAGAGCGGGCGTGAGCGTGGCGTCGCCATCACGGGCGGGCAGGGCGGACGTGGACTGGCGGAGGAAGGCCAGCACACGGTCG
>Ga0182740_1002182_pt1 | contig 12276 bp, 10 predicted proteins | sample eDN5th37CKraftBY_FD_128872 | JGI IMG/M metagenome (GOLD analysis project Ga0182740, IMG submission 128872) | Enriched backyard soil microbial communities from Emeryville, California, USA - eDNA 5th pass 37_C Kraft BY (version 2) (version 2) | ecosystem: Environmental > Terrestrial > Soil >...
CTGGTTCGCATCGCCGTTGTCGCGCAGGTAGCGCGCAGCGAGCACCACGTCCGAGCTTTCGGTCGAGGCCGGCAGGATCAGCGCCACCAGGACATCGGGATACAACGCGATCGGAGCCACGAGCTGTTCGAGTTGTTCGGGCGCGAGCTGTGAAACCGCCGGCGACACCGCGGTCTCCGGAAGCGTCGGGGTCTGCCCCCAAACCGATGTTGCAGCGCCGCCGCCGAGGCCGGCCAGCAGCGATGCGCAAAGGAGCAAATGGCGCAGGGGTCTCATGGGGTATCGGAGCAACCAGCACGCATGACGCTGGCGCCCGTCTGAAGTGACACGACGCGATGCGCTTTCGTGCCGCGAAATTCGAGTGATGAAATCTGCATGCATCAACATGGTCCGATCGCAGGAAAACACGAACCACGCCGGCGATTTCCTCGCCGGCGAAAGCGCCACGTGAGCGTGCGACTCATTCTTCGTGATGCGTCAGCCAGATGAGCGTCACCAAGGCGGCAAACGTCAGGGTCGGGCCAATCACCCAGAACGGACTGAATTGCAGATTCCAATGCCCGACGGCCCACCAGACCGCCGCGCATTTCCCCACAATCACCGCCCAGGCGATCGCCATGAACCAGACGATCCGCCGTGGATACTGACTCACATGAAACGGCGAGTTCATGGCGAAACTCTACGCCGCGGAGCCCGCCGCCGCTGCGCGTTCCTTGGCCAACCCCGCGCCGGAATTGTGCGGCGACGCGCACCTGCCGCTATCGCCACCCCTTCAGGTGGGGCGGGTCTCCGCCCTGCCCTTTTGCGCTGCACGCGGTCGAAGGCGGGTCGGAGCCCCCTCTAGTTTTCATTCGCTAGACCGCGCACGACCGTCGCTAGTCGCGCGCCGCCATCGACCAGCGACGCAGCGCCTCGCCGGTCAGCGAACGCTCGCACGTTTCGATTTCGGAACGCGCCCCGGCGAATACGATCTCGCCGCCATCGCGCCCGCCGCCCGGGCCGAGATCGATGATCCAGTCGGCGAGACTGATGACATCGAGGTTGTGCTCGATCACGATCACCGTGTTGCCAGCGTCGCGCAGCTTGAACAGCAGGTCCATCAAGCGCTGGATGTCGACCCAGTGCAGTCCCGTCGTGGGCTCGTCCAGGATGTAAAGCGTCCCACCCTGCTGCCGTTTGCTGAGCTCGAGCGAGAGCTTCAACCGCTGCGCTTCGCCGCCCGAGAGCGTCGTCGCCGATTGCCCGAGCGTCAGGTAGCCGAGGCCCACCGCATCGAGCGTGGCGAGCTTGTCGATCACGCGCGGAATATTGCGAAACAACGCGATCGCTTCGCGCACGGTCAAGTCGAGCACGTCCGCGATCGACTTGCCGTGAAACAGAATCTCGAGCGTTTCGCGGTTGAAGCGCCGCCCGCCGCAGCTCGGACAGGGCGCGTAGGCGTCGGCCATGAACTGCATGTCGAGTTTGATCATGCCATCGCCCTGGCAGCGTTCGCAGCGACCGCCGCGCACGTTGAACGAGAACCGGCTCGGCTTGTAGCCGCGCACTTTCGCGAGTGGCACCTGCGCGAACAAATCGCGCAACAGTCCGAGCAGATCGACATACGTCGCCGGATTCGAACGCGGGCTGCGGCCGATCGGCTCCTGGTCGACCTGCACGAGCTTCTCAAAGAAATCGAGATTCTCGATCTGCCGGTGTTTCGCCGGAAACGCTTTCGCGCCGTTCAGCTTGCGCGCGGCCGCGGTGGCGAGGATGTCGTTCACCAAGGTGCTCTTGCCTGAGCCGCTCACGCCGGTCACGCACGTGAGCAGACCGATCGGAAAACGCGCATCGATGCCGCGAAGATTGTTCGCCCGCGCTTCGCGCACCGTGAGCCAGGCGCCGTCGGGCTGCTTCGTTTTCGCGTCCTTCACGACACCCAGCGTCCGCGCCAGAAACGGTCCCGTGCGCGAGAGCTTCGCCGGCAGTTTCATGCAGTCCTGCGGCGTGCCTTGAAACAGCAGATAACCGCCTTCGACACCCGCCTCCGGTCCCAGCTCGATCAACTGGTCGGCGATGCGCATCGTGTCCTCGTCGTGCTCGACGACGATCACCGTGTTGCCGCGATCGCGCAGCGCCTGGAGCGTCTCGAGCAGCTTTTGATTGTCGTGCGGGTGCAGCCCGATGCTCGGCTCGTCGAGCACGTAGATCACGCCCATCAATCCCATCCCGAGCTGCGTCGCCAGCCGCACGCGCTGCGCCTCGCCGCCCGACAGCGTCGCGTAATCGCGGTCGAGCGTCAGGTAGCCGAGTCCGGTCTCGAGGAGAAACGCGAGCCGCTGCTCGATGCCGGTCACGACTTCGCGCACCGCCTCGTTCGCGCCGTGCATCGCCACCGCCTGTTTCGCGACAGCGTTCGCGGTCTCGACATCGAGCGCGAGGAATTGCGGATACGTGTGAAACGGCGGCTCGCCGCCCGCGCTTCCCGGTTCGCCGAGATTCAGGCGCACCGCGCCGCTGCGGGCGTTGAGCCGCGTGCCGTGACATTCGGGACACTCGCCCGCGACCATGAAGGTCGTGAGTCGCGCGCGGAATCCTTCGCTGTCGGTGTGCCGCCAGCTGTCCTCCAGATCCGCGATCACCCCTTCGAAGGGCATCGCCTTCGCCTCGCGCATCCGGCGGAGCTTGAACGCAAACTGCCGCTCGCCCGCGCCGTGCAGGATCGCGTCGCGCGTCTCCTCCGGCAGGGAGCGCCACGGCTTGTCGGGATCGAAGGGCAGCTGCTCGGCCAGCTGTTTCAGCAGCGCATTGTGCTTGATGATCAGATTTTTTCCGCCGATCCGCCACGGCTTGATCGCGCCTTCGCGCACGCTCTTCTCCGGATCCGGCACGATCAGTTCCGGCACGAAACGCAGCTTGCGGCCGAGCCCGCCGCAGGTCGGGCACGCGCCCTCGCTGTGGTTGAAGGAGAAATGCCGTGGTGTCAGCTTTTCGAATACATCGCCGCAGATCTCGCACGCGAGCGACTGGCTGAGCGGCAGCTCGCGCCACGGCGCATCGGGCGACTTCTGCGCCAGCACGATCGCGCGGTCCTTGCCTTCGCGAAACGCCAGCTCGAGCGAATCGGCCAGCCGGCTGCGCTGGTCCGCCGACGCCACCAGCCGGTCGATCACGAGATCGACCGCGATCTCCTTCGCCGCGGTGGAAATCAGCTTGGGCTCGTCGAGGTTCTTGACCTCGCCGTCGAGTCGCACGCGTTGAAATCCGCGTTGCCGCAGCCGTGGCAACTCCTCGCGCAACACACTCGCCTTCGCGCGCATCCAGGGCGCGAGCAGGATGATCCGCTCCCCGGCGCACTGGGTCAGCACGCGTTGCACGTTGTCATCGAGCGAGCGTTGCACCACGCGGCCGCCGTCCTTCGGACAGCGTTGCTCACCGACGAGGGCCCAGAGCAGCTGCGCATAATCCGCGATCTCCGTCGCCGTCGCAATCGTGCTGCGCGGTCCGCCGGCACCCGTTCGCTGCTCGATCGCGAGGACAGGCGAGAGACCATGGATGAAATCCACGTCCGGGCGTTTCAGCTGCTCGAGCACCTGCCGCGCCTGCGTGGAAAGGCTCTCCATGTATTTGCGGTAGCCCTCGGCGTAGATCGTGTCGAAGGCCAGCGACGATTTGCCCGAGCCGCTCGGGCCGGTGACGACCACGAGCTTTCCGCGGGGAATCCGCAGCTCGAGGTTCTTCAGGTTGTGCTCTCGCGCACCTTTGACGTGGATGTGAGTCGCGGCCTGCATGCGGGGAACACGCACCGTAATCGAATCGCCGCCACGTCAAAGAGCTAAGTGCAATTTTCCGCCGGCATGTGACGTGATTCCTGTGAGCCGCGGGTCCGAGCCCCTCGCGCCGAGTCGATTTCATGGGCCCTCAGGCGCATCGCGCCCGGCCAACCACGCTCCTGACGAATCAGGGCTCGTTGAGCGGCAGGTCCCCGGCGGTAAGCGGTCGGCCCAGCAGTCGGGCGTATTTCGCGCAGAGCACCAGCAGCAGCTCCGCCGTCGTGAAGGCGTCGCCCTCGGCCGTATGACGCTCCATCGGCGTGATGCCGCAGTGCGTGCAAACCTCGTCGAGCGCGGGAACCCGCTGCCCGGGATAACCGGTTTTCCGAAACGCCTCCAGCGCGCGCATCGCGAGATGCGCCGTATCCAGCATCGGATTACGAAGCTTCACCCGGAAATGCCGCTGCAGCGCGGCGTTGAGCATGGCGACGTCGAAGCGCAGGTGATGCCCCACCAGCACCGTGCCCGTCGCCAGCGGCAGCCACGCCTCCAGCACCGCCTCCTCCGGCTCGCCCGTGCGCGTCTCCGAAGGAAGGATGCCATGCACCCGCACCGCCTCCGTCAGCCGCGCCCGCGGCTGGTAAACCAGCCAGGAACGCAGGCCCGCGAGCTCCGCCACACCGGCCCGCACCGGCACGGCGGCGAGCGAAAGGATGCGATCGTTCACGGGATCGAAGCCCGTGGTTTCCGCGTCGAGCACGAGGAACGACAGCGAGTCGACAGCCGTTTTCTTCGACACCCGCGGATCGGTGCCCTCGCGATACGCGAGCGCCGACGGCGCGAGCGAGCGGCGTTTGAACCAGGATAACATCAGCGCGGCCCTATCAGATCGAATTCGCGGCGGAGCGCTTCCTGCACGAGCCGCACCACGTCGAAGATGCTCGAGAGCTGGCTGCGCTCGAGCTTGGACAGTTGACCCGAGTTGATGAAGCGCCCCGAGTCGCCGCGCTTGAGTCCGTTGAGTGTGCGCAGCCGCAGCAGGAAATCGTAGGCATCCCGCGCGGACGCGGCGAGTTCCGCCAGCCGCGGCTGGTTTCGCCGCACCTCCTCCCAGCGGCCGCCCGTGGAGTAGCGGCGGCTCAACCGGTATTTCAGGCACAACAATCGCGCCGCATCGCGCAGTGGCGCCATCCCGCGCGATTTCAGATCGAACTCCTCCTGGCCGGCGCCGAGCTTTTCCATCACGAAACGTCCGATGAAATTGAGCGGCGGCGCCGTATCGACGACGTGTTCCGCCAGCCGCCGCTGCAACCGCCCGTTCGCCGTCACGGTGTCGAAAATCGTCCGGCGCAGCGTCTCGCAGAGCGACTTGTCGCCGGCGACGTAACGCAGGTCATAGAGCACCATCGCCCGCAACAGCCGGTCGCCCTCCAGGTCGTTGCCATAAGTCTGAAATTCCGCGAGCCACTCCGCGGACGTGCGGCACCAGCGCGGGTTCAGTGCCATCACGCCGCCCTGGCAGCGCGCGAAGCCTGCCGCCGCCATGCGATCGATCACCCGCGTGGCCAGCTGCAGAAACACCGCCCTCGCCTCCTCGTCCGCCTCGGTCGAGCCGAGCGGCTCGAAAACGAGCGCGTTGTCCATGTCGGTCCGCAGGATCTGCTCGCGGCGTCCGTCGCTGCCGACCGACATCCACGCCCACGCCGTCGGCGGGATCGGCGTGCCCGCATTCGCCAGCTCGGCCGCGGAGAGCTCGATCAGCCGCTGCACGAGTTCGTCGTAAAGCTCCGCGCAAATCTGGCCGAGATAGATCGCCGACACCCCCGCTTCGAGATAGCTGCGGGCGATCGACTGGATTTCGTCGCAGAGCTCGCGAAAACGCGGATTGGTGCGCGCGAGCCGGATCTCGCGCAGCAAGCCGGCGGGATGATGTCCGCTCTGCGCGAGAAGGTCCTTCTGCGTGCAAACGTCCAGCGCCGGCGAGTGCGGCGTCCCGTCCTCGGTCACGCACACCTGCCCGATGCGCTCGCGCAGCATCACCAGCATCGCCGCCGTGGCGCTCGACTGGGGCGAGACCGTGATGACCGGCTGCGCCATGACGGACGCGACTGTCGCCGTTTTTTCAATACCGTCGACGATCACCTGCTTGACGAGAGCGTTGGCGGTCACGATGCCCAGCGGCCGGCGCTCCGGATCGACGATCAGGATCGACGGCACCTGTTTGGCGGCCATGAGCGCCGCGGCGGCGCTGATCGGCGCATCCGGGGCACACGTGAGCAGCCGCTCGGCCGGCCGCAGCTGAATGAGCTGCGCGCCGTCGAGATGCGCCTGCAGGATGTTTTTGGCGCGCCCTGCGATCGCGGAGTCGGTCGGCTCGGTCAATGCCACGGTCTGACCGACGCGCGCGACCCAATAGGAATGCCGTCGCACGTAATGGCGCGCCTCGTCGTGCGTCTCGAGCACCGGCCGGATGCGCGCGGCGGGCAGGATGTAGAAAAGACAATCCTCCGCCGCCTGCGCCGAGACGCTGTGCTGGGCCTCGTTGTGCGTGACGGCGGTGAATCCGAGCACGTCGCCGACGTCGCGAATATCCACGCGCTCCCGGCGCCCCTCGACCTGCCAGATGTATTCCACGCGGCCGCGCGCCACAAACAGGACTTCGTCCCGCGGCCGGTCGCCCTGGCGCCATACGAAGTCTCCCGCCGCCATCGCGCGCACCGACGCTTCGGCGGCGAGTTGCTGCACGGTTTCCATCTCCATCATGGAAAACGGCGGGAAGCGGCGCAGCGCGGTGGCGATTCGTTCGGTAATGACGTTCTTCGACTGCACAGTGAGAAAGGTAGCCGCCTTTTCTGTCGGCCCGCCAGAAGCGAGTCAACCGGCGCTGTGCCCCCCGGACATCCGCTCACTCGCACCGGTGCGCCACCACCGGATCCACCCTCGCCGCCCGCCGCGCCGGTAGCCAGCACGCGAGCAGGGATACTGCCAGCATCAACAACGAAACCCCGGAGAACGCGACCGGATCGAATCTTCCGACATCGAACAGCCACGCCTGAAGGAACCGCGTGAGGTAAATTGCCGCCACGAAACCAATGGCCACGCCCAGCCCGGTGCGCCACATCCCCTGCCGCAGGATCATCGCGACGATCTGCGTGCGCGTCGCACCGATCGCTCCGCGAATCCCAATCTCGCGCGTGCGTTGCGACACATCGTAAGCGAGCACGCCATAAAGACCGATCCCCGCGAGCACCAGCGCCAGCCCCGCAAAGGCGCCGATCAGCAGCGTCACGCCGCGCCGCCCCATCATCAGGCTGTCCAAGCCCTCCTCGATGGTTGCCGTCCCGTACAACGGCAGCGTCGGTTCGATCGTGTGCAGTTTGCGTCGGATTTCCCGGAGGAGATCGCCGGTCTCGCGGGGAGAGCGCACGACGAACGAGAACCCGAAGGCCGGTTGCTGTACCATTGGCATGAATACGATCGGCACGCCGTCGCGCGCCTCCAAACCGGAGAGCTGCGGCCGACGGACCACCCCGACGATTCGCGGCCACGGCTGACCGTCCGGCGGCGGCCGATCCGACAGCGCGACCTCCTGCCCCACCGCACTGCGACCGGGGAAATATCGCTGCGCAAACAGATCGTCGACCACCAGCACCGGACTGCTGCGGATATCGTCTGCGCAGGTGAAGCCTCGTCCTTCGAGCAGCGTGATCCGCAGCGTCTCGAAAAATTCCGGCGACACGGGATCGATCGCCACCAGCGGTCGGTTTGCACCCGGGCTCGCCGCTTCTCCACGGATCACAAACGGTGACGATCGAAAACTCCCCGCCAGCGCATAGTCGAACACCAGCGCTGCTCCTTCGACGCCCGGGATCTCCCGCAATCCCTCGACGATGCGCCGCTGCAATCCGACATTGGCCTCGACCGGTTCGAACGCCTTGGGAACGGCCATGCGTCCCTGCACGAGATTCGAGGTGTCGAAGCCGGGATCCGTGGCCAGCACCCGCGCGAAACTTCGTCCCAACAACCCCGCGCCCACGCGCCAGTTCGTCGAGATAGCGGCGGTGTCGTCATCCAGCGTCGTGCCCGCGTAACGCATCAGCGCGAATCCCTCGAACAAGTCCGCGTGAGCCTGGAAATCCCGGTATTGCGGCACGCTGCCGGCCTGCCGGCTGCGCCCTCCGCCCAGTTTCTCGAAGGCGTTGTAAACCTGAACCAGCCGCTCCGGTTCGTGAAATGGCGCCGGCTTCAGCACCAGCGCATACAGCACGGTCAGAATCGCGGTGTTCGGGCCGATGCAGAGCGCCAGGGTGGCGATGACCGCGCCGCTGAACAAGGGCGCCCGCCGGAGCGACCGGGCCGCGCATCGCAGATCGCGAAGGCTGTTCTCAAGCCAGGTCCACCCGCGCTGCTCCCGACAACGCTCCTTGATTTGCTCCACTCCACCAAACCGCCGCAGCGCGGCGTACCGTGCCTCATCGTCATTCATGCCCGACGCGCGATAGCGTTGCTCGAGCATCTCGAGATGGACCCGAATCTCCTGCGACATCTCGACGTCCATTCGCTCCCGGCGCCACCATGAACGCAGAACTGAGGTGAACTTCATAGGGCGCGGGATTCGTCTGGCCGGGCAAGATTGATGCCTCACACGGAAGCGCGGCAGGCACTCGCCGCGTTCACGGTTTCGAAAGCTGTCCGGGCGGTCCGCATCTCGTCCGTCCACTGGCCGAACAGCCGCACAACGGCTTTCTGGATGCGTTCCCGGCGCGTCGCCGGCCGCTTGGCGGTCGCGATCCAGCGCAGGTAATCGGCCCGGTGAACGTAAGGGCACTCGCAGAAAAACTCCTCCAGCCCGCTCTGTCGCAGCGCGCGGAGAAAATCCTCTGGAATGGCATTCACGACCTTCGCGTGACTCACGCGTTGCCCAGCACCAGGTTGATCGCGGTCGAGAGCTTCGCCCAGCTCCGCTCCTCGGCCTGGAGCTGCTTCCGGCCCGAAGCAGTCAGCGAGTAGAACTTCGCCTTCCGGTTGTTTTCCGAAACGCCCCACTCGGACTCGATCCAGCCCTGATCCTCCAGTCGATACAGCGCGGGATACAACGATCCTTGCTCCACCTGCAGCATGTCCTTCGACATCTGCGCAATTCGCATCGCCACGCCGAAACCGTGCATCGGTTCGTGCTGCAGCGCTTTCAAAATCAGCAGGTCCAGCGTCCCCTGCAGCAGATCGGCTTTTTTGTCCGGCATGGCTCCTCTCCTAGATTATCTAGGAAGAAATCACCTCCCCCTAGATTGTCAAGGAGAGAACCGGTCGCGCCGCTGAACTGAGCGGTCACTTGGCAGTTTCCTTCGTTTCCGATTCCTCGACCGGCCCGAGCGTCTTAAGCTCGCCGAATTCCACCTGGCCGACACGGCGTTTGATGTCGACGCGCTGGATGCCAGGCAGGTGGTGTCCATACACCGGCGAGCCGGCTTCCGCGATCGCCGGGATCGCTTCCGTGAAATTATTTCCAGCGGCGCGCACGCTGATGCGGGTGACCCAGAGCAGGCGCGGCTGATGTTCGCGCCGCATGAACGCGTAATCGTAGGCCATCACGATCACGAAATAGCGCTCCTCATTCAGCTCCTCGTTCATCGTCTGCTCATCGGCGCTGGAAAACACCTTTCGCTGCTCGCGCTCCAGCACCTCGCGGTAGCCGAGCAACGCGGCATTCCGCGCGATCGCGCCCTGCGCGCTCGCAGAGCCATTGGACCTTTCGTTCAGCGCCGCATTCAACGCGCCCGGATCGGCATCGCCGCCGTTGGCGGCCGCGGCGCTGCGATACTCGTTCAGCGCCTCGTTGATCCGCTCCGCGTGGAATTCCTTTTGCGGATCTTCGTAAACCGTCGTCGTGCCCCAGTGCACCATCAGCAGGAGATCGGCCGTCGCCGCGTCCTTGGTGGGAAAATACGCCTGCTTCGCCAGCTGCGGCGCAAGCGCCTCCGCCACGTCCGTGAACCGGGTGCGGCTTTGACTGCGATCGACCGTGCGACCGGCGAAGAATTTCCCTTCGGTGAACACGTAGGTTTGCGGTCGCGGCTGACCGTCGTCGCCGAGGGGGCGGGCGTAATCGCGCACCGCGGTCGCGCTGACCGCGATGAATTTGATCGGGGCGGCCTCCAGGTTGACGCCGGCCAGCGCCAGCATCCCCAACCGCAGGGCGAAACGGCGCAGCCCAGGCAGGCGAACGGATTCCGCGTTCATGGCATCGATGAGTTCACGACACCCTCACGCTACATCGTCCGCTCGCCGGGTTAAAGTTTTTTGCCGGAGCGACCGGCCCGTTGCAGGCTTGCGTGCCCTCTGCGGCTCGATTCGCTGCGACACGTTCCGCCCCATGCCGCCCGACCCTCTCCTGAACCCTACCCAGCGCAAGTTCGTCGGTGTCGCACTGACGTTGCTGGCGGTGCTCGGATCCGCGGCGCTCATCGTCGGCGCGCTGATCGTTTTGGGAAATTCGATCAGTTATTTTTCCAATGTGCTCTGGCCGCTCGCCACCGCCGGCGTGCTGGCCCTGATCCTCCGTCCGCTCGTCGACCGGCTGTCGCGCCGGCTCGGCCACCGCCGGCTGGCCGCGGTCATCCTCCTTTACGGCATCGTCGTGCTCGCCATCGCCGGCCTGCTGATCGCCGTCCTGCCGCCACTGATCGATCAGACGGTCAACTTCGTCCTCTACCTGCCGACCCTCTGGCAGAAGGCCTACGACTACGTGCGCGGCCATTACCCGGAGTGGGTCGACGTGATCCAGCGCCAGCTCGACAACCCGACCGTGCGCCAGATCAGCGAAACGGTGGTCTCACAGACCCAGTCGCTTTTCAAAGAAGCCCTGCCGTCTCTCAAGGCAGCGGGTGGCGGCTTGATCGGCGTGTTCGGGTTTTTCACGTATGTCGCGATCATCCCGGTTTACCTGTTTTTCTTCCTGCTCGCGCGCGGCGAGCCTACCCGGCATCTCGACCAACACCTGTCGTTCGTTCCGACGCCGCTGCGCGACGACATCGTTTTTCTCGTGCGGGAATTCGTCGCGATCATCGAGGCGTTCTTCCGCGGCCAGCTCGTCATCGGCCTCATCATGGGCGTGCTGCTCGCAACGGGCTTCAGCCTCATCGGCCTGAAGTTCGGCCTCTTTATCGGCCTGGTGCTCGGGATCCTCAATATCGTCCCGTATCTCGGCTCGATCATCGGCCTCGCCGTCGCGCTGCCGCTCGCGTTTTTCCAGCCGGAAGGCGGCTGGCATTTGGTCGGTCTCGTTTTGCTGGTCTTCGTGCTCGTGCAGGCAATCGAAGGCTGGATCCTGACGCCGAAGGTCATGGGCCATCAGACCGGCCTCCACCCGGTCGCGATCATCGTCGCCGTCTTTTTCTGGGGCACCGCGTTCAGCGGGGTCCTCGGCATGCTGCTCGCGATTCCGTTGACCGCGTTTTTTGTCACAGCCTGGCGGCTGGTGCGCCGGAAGTATTTCACGGCGCCCGTCGGAGTCGACAAAGGCAACCCGTCGCTGTCCGCTGTGCCCTGATGCGCCGCCCGCCTCCTCCTTCCCAATGTGCCCAGTGCGGCGCCGAGATCCCGCGCGACGCCCTCGCTTGTCCGGAATGCGGCGCCGACGAACGCACGGGCTGGCGCGAAAGTTCGATTTACGACGGGATGGAACTGCCCGACGACGCCTGGGAGGATGAACACGAAGCCGCGAAGCCTTCCCGCGCGCCCGACCGTCGTGTCAACGGCCTCGCATGGTATTGGTGGGCCGTCGGCGTCGCGTTGTTGCTCCTGATCGGACTGAGCTTTCTCGGCCTGCGGTAGTCCGACCGCCATCCGATGTAGGGCGGGATCTCCCGACCCCGCCGGGTTTTGAACCGGCGAGCATCTCGAACGTCGGGGTCAGAGCCCCGCCCTGCCTGACCAACCGTCGCCGCACCGCGGCGCCACTTGCCTCGCCGGCCGGTTTGCGTCCCTTGCGCTTCGCTTCGCATGTCCTGGGATATCAAGTTCGATCGCGGCGTCTATCTGCCCCAGCTCGACTGGTGGCTCGATGCGCACGATCCCGTGCATCGTTCGTTCGTCTCGCACGCACACTCCGATCACACGGCACTGCACCGCGAGATTCTCTGCTCGGCCGGCACCGCGCGTCTCATGCAAGCGCGACTGCCTGGCGAACGCATCGAGCACGTGCTGCCGTTCGGCCAAACCGAGGCGCTCACCGCCGACTGCGCGGTGACGCTGCACCCTGCTGGGCACATTTTCGGATCGGCGCAGTCGCTGCTCGAACATCCCCAACACGGCTCGCTCCTTTACACCGGCGACTTCAAACTGCGCCGCGGCCTCTCCGCGGAGCCCTGCGCCACGCCGCACGCCGACACGCTCATCATGGAAACAACGTTCGGCCGCCCTCACTACGTGTTTCCCCCGACCGAGAAGGTGCTGCAGGACATCGCGCACTTCTGCCAGGAGACGCTCAGCGACGGCGGCACGCCCGTGCTGTTCGGCTACAGCC
>Ga0182740_1002184_pt1 | contig 12274 bp, 17 predicted proteins | sample eDN5th37CKraftBY_FD_128872 | JGI IMG/M metagenome (GOLD analysis project Ga0182740, IMG submission 128872) | Enriched backyard soil microbial communities from Emeryville, California, USA - eDNA 5th pass 37_C Kraft BY (version 2) (version 2) | ecosystem: Environmental > Terrestrial > Soil >...
ACGGCTCGATCGACGACCTCACGCCGCTCGAGGTGGAGCAGCTCGACTACGCTCGCATCGAACCGGTTGAACAAGCCGGCTGACACCAGCAAACCGCTCTCCGGACATGCCGGGGCGAGTCATCGACCGGTTCGAGCCCAACGAACTTCATCCGGTCCTCGCCGTAGAAGCATGTCTGCAAGGCGAATGAACCGTCGAGGCCAAGTAGGTCATCGGTGGTCGCCCAGGTCTTTGGCGTGTGGCGGATATCAACCACTTGATACACCTGATCGCTACCCTCGACCTGCACCCGTTGGCCTATCTCCCAGGGGAGCAGGACGTCGCCTTGACAATTGTTGTGAGCTGCCCATACCGGCGGAACGCCCTCCCGCTCGTAGGAACTCATCTCCGTGAACGTTCCGTCGCAGCCGTCTAGTTCGTGCACGCCACCCGTGGCGCCCAAGTCCACGGTGGGCAGGTCTCCGAACGCGTCCTCCCGCGCGGCATGGATGCTTCCCGTGACCGCCGTCTTCACCGTCCCGTACACATACTCGACCCGCTCCGGCGCGGCGAGAAGGCCTACCAGCAGCGCCCCGCCAGCGAGGACGAGGACCGTCCCCGCCGCCGCGCTGAGGAACCCATGCCAGCGCCGCGGCGGTGGCTTACTCCGTCCGACTGTCTCCCGCATGCTCCGAACCCCGTTCCGCACGTTGACCAACCTCATGTTCGACTATCCATGATAGTTACTATCTAGCATAGTCGTATGGTTCAGCCTGTCTTCGCCGGCCGCCGTGGGGTAGCCGCCTCCCGCCCGGTTCGTGACCTCTGCGGCCCACGCGGTCCGAGAGGAGTGGGCTGCGCGAGGAGCGATCGGCGGGCGCTGCACAACCGTCCGGAGAGTCCGCTTGCCTCTGTCGCGGAGACCTCGTTCGCGACGCTGCGATGACAAAGTTGAGATCGCGATACCCCCGGGGGTATAGTGGAGTCATGGGCGCGACCGAGATCAGGCGAGAGAACCCGACCCGGGTGGTCGAGGAGAGCTCGGTGCCGATCCTGGGCTTTTGGGCCGACCACCCACTCGACGACGTTCCTGACAGTCAGAGGAGTTTCGCCTATGTCTGACCGACAGCTCACCTGCGCCCCGGCATGCCGCGCCGGCGTATGGGGGCGGCTGAGCCGTGGAGCCGTCGCCCTGATCGTCGGCGCGTTCGGTGCATCCATGCTGTCGACGGACCCGGCGATCGCGGTAGCCGCCGGCGTGATGGCCACCGTCATCGCGGTCATGGCGGTCACAGGAACATGCCCGACGAGCTGGCTCACCACTCGTCGGCAGCCTCAGACGCCGCAGCACACACTCGACATCCCCGATGCCCGGCAGCACGTCGACCTGACGAGCGCCCCCGTCCCGAACAGGAGTTCTCATGTCCACGAGTGACCCCGACGCCCAGCGCCGCATCCTCAACCGGCTCCGCCGCGCCCGCGGCCAGCTCAACGCCGTCATTGACGCGGTCGAAGGCGGCGGGTCGTGCCGGGGGGTGGTGACCCAGCTCGCGGCGGTCTCCTCGGCGCTTGACCGTGCCGGGTTCGCGATCATCTCCACCGCGATGAAGGACTGCATCGCCGACCCCGACGGCACCAACCGTGCCGACGACATCACCACCGAGGAGCTGGAGAAGCTGTTCCTCACGCTCGCCTGAACGAGCGATCCTCACGACCAACCGACAGACAGCCCTCGAAGGAAGAAGCAATCCATGTGCCGAGCTGTGACCTGTAAGACCTGCGGCAAGACCACCTGGGCCGGCTGCGGCCAGCACATCGCCGAGGTCAAGCGCACCGTGCCGGCGGGCCAGTGGTGCCCCGGACACGACAAGGAGAAGGAGAAGGCAGCCGCGACGAGCGGGTTCTTCGCCCGCCTGTTCGGAGGATGACAGGCGCCACGCGCCACGACTCGCCCTCTCAGAATCCTCAGGAGTTCTGGGAGGGCCGCTACCGGGACGCCGAGCGCGTGTGGTCGGGCCGCCCGAACCCTAGCCTGGTCAACGCTGTGCAGCACTTGGCTCCGGGGAAAGCGCTGGATCTGGGGTGCGGGGAGGGCGCCGATGCGATCTGGCTCGCCACCCAGGGCTGGCTCGTCACCGGCGTGGACATCTCCGCCACCGCTATCGCCCGCGCACGCCGCGAGGCTCAGCGTCAACAGGCCAGCGCGGCCACCCGGTTCGTCACTGCCGACCTGGCACGGTGGGAGCCGGACGACGGCCCCTACGATCTGATGACCGCCAGCTTCCTGCACTCGCCTGTCCCGCTCCCGCGCATCGCGATCCTGCAACGCGCAGCCACCACGGTGCGCGCCGGCGGTCACCTCGTGGTCCTCTCCCACGCCGCACTCCCACCCTGGGTCGACGCCGCGGATCATCCCGCGCACAGCTTTCCCAGCCCGGCACGACAGTTCGTGGAGCTGAACCTCAACGAGCACGACTGGCTCGTCCTGAGCATCCAGACGCACACCCGACACGCCACCGCCCCTTCCGGCGAGGCCGCCGAGCTGACCGACGGGGTACTTCTCCTCCAGCGCCGGTGACCGGCTCGTCCCGGCGCGGCGGACCCGCTGTGGGGCGGCTTAGCCGCGGGACATCGCGGTCTGGACGATGGCTTCGACGTGCAGCGTGGTCGAGTCAAGCAGCGGCAGTCCCGGCACGTCGTCGGGGCCGACCAAGAGGATGATCTCGGTGCATCCGAGCACGATCGCCTCGGCCCCGGCCGCGTGGAGGTCTGTCATGACCCGGATGTAGGTCTCCCGAGACTCAGGCCGGAACACGTGTCTGGTCAGCTCGTCGAAGATGATCTGATCGACCGTGGTCCGGTCGACGGGCTCCGGGGGCAGCACAGTGAAGCCCGCTCGCTCGAGTCTTCTCCGGTAGAAGTCCTGTTCCATCGTCGGCGCGGTGCCGAGCAGTCCCAGCCGGGTCACCCCGATGTCGGTCGCTGTGGTCGCGACCACATCGGCGATGTGCAGGAATGGGACGGTGATCGCCGCCTCGATGACGGGCGCGACTCGGTGCATCGTGTTGCTCCCGCAGGCGATGAAGTCCGCTCCCGCCCGCTGCAGGCCCCGGGCTTTGCCTGCCAGATACTGTCCGGCCTCATCCCAGGCTTCGGCGCGCACGCATCGTTCGATGACGCCGAAGTTCACGCTGGACAGCACCAGCTCGGCTCGCTCGTGCCCGCCACGCAGCTCGTTCACGCGGTCGTTGATCCGGCGGTAGTAGTCCACCGTCGCGACGCTGCTCATCCCGTGCAGCAACCCGATGGTCCTCATCGGCGCTCCATCTGCCACCTTCTGGTCCGGTCAGATGCGGATGTAGGCGGCGTCGGCCAGTTGCGCATGGACGATCGCGGTGACCGCGGAGGGGACCGTGCCGACCTCGGGTCGCAACTCGCCGGGGTCGATGCCGCGCCGTCCGAGCCCGACGCTGCACGCGGCCACCTCGGTGTGCTCGGGCACCTGGACGGCATCGGTGCCGGTCAGGCCGGCCAGTGCCGGGCCGTTGACGATCACCCGCACCCGCACTCCCAGGCCGGCGGCGTGGAGTCCGGCGGCGGCGTCCAGCGCCCGTTGCACGTCGGCGGGGTCGTCGGCCACGTGCAGGATCACCTCACGAGTGTTCTCATTCATTGTTTGGTGTTCTCTCTTGGTTTCCGGCAGGGTCAGATGGTGCAGCCGGTGAGGGCGGCCGAGACGTAGGGCAGATGGACGAGGGCAGCAAGGGCGGCCATGCCGACCAGGTATGCGGCGATCGCGACGGCGGGCAGGGCGCCTGCCAGCCCGGCGCTGGGGTGGACGAGGTGGCGGATGCGTTCGGGACCGGCGGCGTGCAAGGCGACAGGGCAGGAGTGCTGCGGCATGGCGGGGTGGGTGCGTTCGCCGAGCTTGACCAGGGCGCTGACCAGCGCCGGGGTTCCTGCGTGACGGCGGGCCTGGTCGTCCGCGGCGATCTCCAGGTAGTGCGGCAGCGCGTCGGCGACAGCGCGGATCAGCGGCACCCACCGTAGGTAGGCGGCGATGCTGTCCACTAGCGCGGTGATGAGGTGGTGGCGTTGGTGCAGGTGGGCGTGCTCGTGGGCCAGCACGGCGGCCAGCTCGCCCGGCCCCAGCGCGCGCACCGCGCCGGTGGAGAGCACGATCCCGCCGTGACGGTCGGGGAAGGTAAGCGCGAACGGGTGCTCGGCGTCGACCAGTGCCACCTCGTGCCCGTGAAGGAGCTGCCGCCGCGCGCCGTGCAGCAGCGTGCGGGCGGCGTCCCGGGAGCGAGAGCTGCGCCGAACCATCTGGCGGGCAAGACCTGCTCCCAGAGCAAGGGCCAGCGCCACCGGCAGGGCGAGCAGCAGCACCGCGGGGATCAGGGTTTCGGTGGTGTCGGCGGAGAACGGGTTCGCGGCGGTCAGGCACCGTTGGCAGACCTCGGCCGCGCGTTCGGGCAGCAGCGCGGGGCCGGCTCCGGCCCAGGCCAGCACCGGGCCGATCGCCAGCAGCGTGACCAGCCAGACCCCGATGCCGCCGGCGACGACCACGATCGCCAAGCGCGGGACGCGCACCAGGGCGGGGGCAGCGTGCCGCAGCAACCACGGCCCGAACACCGCCAATGCCACCAGTCCGGTGCACAGAGCCATCGTGAGGATGCCCGCGGTCATGGCATGTCTCCCCGGTCGCGGCGTTCCAGGTAGTCGCGCAGCAGGTCCAGGTCGTTCTCGGGCATCGAGTCCACGAACTGCAGGATCGAGGCGGCCCGGTCGCGGCTAGCCTCCAGCACCTGCTCCATCAGCCCCGCGGCGTGCTCGTGCCTGGTGATCTTGGCGCCGTACCGGGTGGACCGGTTCTGCCTCGTGATGGTCACCAGGCGCTTGCGATCCAGGTTGGTGAGCACGGTCGCGATGGTGGTGTAGGCGGGGTCGGAGGGCAGGTGCTCGATCACTTCGCGCACGGTAGCCGGGCCGTGGTCCCACAGCACGTCCATCACCTGCGCTTCCAACGCCCCCAGGCGCAGCAGGTCGCCGGAGCGCCCATCGGCGGCCTTCATCGCACAGCCGCCACCGGCTCGGGGCGGACCGGGCAAGCGACCTGCCCGCGTAGTCGCCACACCAGTGCGACGCCGGTCAGGATCAGCGCGCCGAGCGCGAGGAACGGCTGCACGGGGGTGAACCAGGTGATCGCTCCCGAGTACCCCAGCGCCAGCAGCGCCAGCTTGTTGCACACCGGGCACCCCACCGCGAACCACGCCAGGATGCCGCCGGCCATTCCCATCCGGCTGCTGCGCCGAGCCTGCGCCTCATCGGCCGCGTCGGTGGCGGCGCCGTCCTCGCTGACCGCATTCGCCTGCTGCTCGTCCGCGGCGGCGCGGTACGGGCGGATATACGTAGCGACCAGCATGCCCGACAGCACCGAGGTGACCAGCCACACCGGATAGTTCCACCACACCGGCGGGATGTCTCGACCGAACAGCGGGTTGGGGATCAGCACCGTCGCCACCCCGATCACCACCGCGACGACCGCCGAGGCAGCGATCGCGGCCAGCACCTGCCTGCCCGTCCACCCTCGAAGCGCCTGGACCGCCAACCGGAAGCTTTCGCCGATGCCCTGGCGGGATCGAGTCGTGGGAGAGGTCATGGAACCCATTCTGACACGACTCGACTACCACGCATAGTCGACTATCTGAGATAGTAGAGGTCGGTGCCCGCGACAGTGACAGGAGAATCCCTATGCCCACCGAGACCACGAACCGCCCGAAACCGTCGAACCGTTCGAGGTCGTCACAAATCGTGCCGGTCGCCGTGTTGACCCTGGCTGCTGTCCTGATCGCCGTGATCGTGGCGGTGAACTGGAGTGGCACGACGGCCGAGGAGGGGGGCTCGCCGACGGAGGTGCAGAACCCCGAGCAACCGGACCTGTCTGCGGCCGAGACCAGGGACGAGGCGGACCTGCTCGCGGCCGGGCCCGTGGATGCGCCGGTGGTGCTGGTGGTGTTCTCGGACTATCAGTGCCCGTTCTGCGCGCGGTGGAGCGAGCAGACACTGCCGTCGATGATGGAGCACGTCGACGCCGGGGATCTGCGGATCGAGTGGCGCGACATCAACGTGTTCGGTCCCGCGTCCGAGCGCGCAGCGCGGGCCTCGTACGCCGCCGCCCTCCAGGGGGCGCTCTGGGAGTACCACGACGCCCTGTTCGAGGACGGGGAGCGCAGGTCCGAGAGCGAGCTGAGCGAGGAAGCCCTCGTCGCCTTGGCGGGCGAACTCGGTTTGGACACCGAGCAGTTCGCCGCCGACCTGGGCTCGGAGGAGACGGCGCAGGTGATCGCCGCCAACCAGCAGTTCGGGTTCGACCTCGGCGCCACCTCCACCCCGATCTTCATCCTGGGCGGACAGCCGATCGTCGGGGCGCAGCCCACCGAGGTGTTCCAGGAAGCGTTCCAGAGCGCGCTCGACGCGGCGGAGTGAGGCGGCGTGGACATCGGACTGCTCGCCGCGTTCGCCGGCGGCACGCTCGCGCTGCTGAGCCCGTGCGCGGCGCTGCTGATGCCGGCGTTCTTCGCCTCCACGATCGGCAGCGGGCCCCGGCTGCTGCTGCACGGAGCCGTGTTCTACGTCGGCCTGCTGACCGTCCTGGTCCCCGTGGGGGTCGGAGCCGGCGCCCTGGGGACGCTGTTCGTGACTCACCGGCAGGCGATCGTGCTCGTCGCCTCGCTGGTCCTGGTCGTCCTCGGCGCGGCGCAGGCGCTCGGGTTCGGGTTCGACCCTGCCCGGCTGCTACCGGCCGGGGCAGACCTGCACGCGCAAGCGGCGTCCAAGACCGGACTCGTCAAGACGGTGCTGCTGGGCGCTGCCAGCGGCATCGCGGGATTCTGCGCCGGCCCGATCCTGGGCGCCGTGCTCACCCTGGCCGCCGCCCGCGGCGACACCCTCGCCGCCGGCGTCATGCTCGCCGTGTACGGCGCGGGCATGGTGCTGCCGCTGCTGCTGATCGCCGCGCTCTGGCAGCGCCTGGGCGCCCGTGGACGCCGGTTCCTGCGCGGGCGATCGTTCACCGTGCTGGGCCGGGAGCTGCACACCACCTCGGTGGTCACCGGGCTGCTGATCGTGGGCGTCGGGGTGCTGTTCTGGACCACCAACGGCCTGGTCGGGGCTCCCGAACTGGTTCCGCTCGACGCCCAGGCCTGGCTCCAGGAGAACACCGCGATCCTGGCGAACCCGATCCTGGACATCCTCGCCGTCGTCCTCATCGCCGGGATCGTGCTCGTGCTCTGGGCCAGACGCCGCCGTACCCACGCTCGCGCTGACGCCCAGGCGGGCGAGCACCGCGCGGAACAGTCATGACGCCGCGCCGGGGACGCTCCAGCCTTGCCCTCGCCGCCGTGGCCGCGCTGCTGGTGACCGGCTGCGGGGCATCCGAGCCCGAGCCCGTAAGAGACCCCTACCCGGTCGATGGGTCGCTACCCGTGGTGGACACCTCGGGCTTGCAGCTGCCGACGCCGTTCGAGGAGCTGGAGGTCGTGGACCCCGGGTGGGACATCACTCCTCAGTACGCGGACGGGGTGTACCTGGCCGCCGGTGAACGCGACGGTGTGCTGGAGTTCACCGCCGTGGACGTCTACGGGGACGTGCTGTGGGCCGCGCAACGTCCAGCGAGCTGCACCGGGTTCGTCGTGACCACCGACGCGCACGGCCGAGCCCTCGCGATCCTGGGCGACCTCCAGATCACGGCCGATGCCCTGGCCGCGACGACTGCCACCCCCTACGACCTGACGACCGGGGAACAGGTCTGGGGTCCGGTCGAGGTGCCCGGCCCCTACCAAGGCCCCGGCCTGGTCTTCGCCGCACCTCCCGATGGCTTCATGGGCGAGACCGGCCCACGCGTCGCGCTCGATCCCACCACCGGAGACGTCGCGGCCGACGAGTCGAGCCCCGAAGGTATCCGCATCATCGGCGAGTACCACGGCATCGTGCTGCTCACCCACGAGGACGCTCTGATCGCGCGCGACACGGCCGACGATCACGAGCTCTGGCGCATCCCCCTCGCCGAGCACGGCTGGACAGCGGCGTCCATCAGCGCGTCCCTGCGCCCTGAACCGGGAGACGGGCTCGCGCTCATCGCCACCTCCGAGACCACCGGCGCGCTCCTCAACCTGGATCAGGGCAGCATCGTGAGCAGCACCGCCCGCGACGCCGCCGTAGACCCCACCACGGGGACCCTCGTCACCCTGGACGACACCGGCCTGCACGGCTACGACGCCGACGACCGACCGCTGTGGTCCCTGCCTGTTGCCGCCGAGACCACCATCGCCGCGATCGGCGGCGTCTTCCTCTACCTGCGAGAGGACGGGGCGATCCGGGTCCACAACGTCCTCACCGGCGATGTCGCCCAAGCCTACGAACCCGACGGCCAAGGACCGATCATCGTGCCCACCCACATCACCATCAACGGCGCTGCACTCCTCCTCCAGGAACGACGGCACCTGGTGGCGACGATCGCTGAGTCCCCTCTGAACGAGTCCTTCCCGACGTCCAGCCACGCGGGCATGTCGATCGTGGGCGCTCGGGTCGCAGACTCGACTTGAAATACCCCAGGGGGTATGAGACGGTAAAAATACCCCCCCAGGGTATCGATGACATCGACGGAAGGATGAACAGTGCTCCTCGAACGCATCTACGACGAGGACCTGGCGCAGGCCGGGTACTTCATCGGCTGCCAGACCAAGGGCGAGGCGGTGGTGATCGACGCGCGCCGTGACATCGCGGACTACCTGGCGCTCGCGGCCAAGCACGGCATGCGGATCGTCGCGGTGACCGAGACCCACATCCACGCTGACTACCTGTCCGGGACCCGCGAGCTGGCTGCGGCGGTCGGCGCCGAGGTCTACGTCTCCGGCGAGGGCGGCGCGGACTGGCAGTACGGGTTCGACGCCCGGCGTCTGTACGACCGCGACACGATCACGATCGGCAACATCACGATCCAGGCCCGGCACACGCCTGGTCACACTCCTGAGCACCTGGTGTTCCTGGTCACCGACGGCGCCTTCGCCAGCGAGCCCGGCTACCTCATCTCCGGCGACTTCGTGTTCGCCGGGGACCTGGGCCGCCCCGACCTGCTGGACGAGGCCGCGGGCGGGGTCGACACCCGCTTCGAGGGCGCGCGGCAACTGTTCACCAGCTTGCGTGAGGTGTTCCTGACCTTGCCGGATCACGTCCAGGTCCACCCGGGGCACGGCTCCGGCAGTGCGTGCGGCAAGGCGCTCGGCGCGCTGCCCTCGACCACGGTCGGCTACGAACGCGCGAACGCCTGGTGGTCGCGCCACCTGGCTGCCGACGACGAGCAGGGGTTCATCGAGGAGCTGCTCGACGGGCAGCCCGACGCGCACGCCTACTTCGCGAGGATGAAGAAGCAGAACCGCGAGGGTCCCGCCGTGCTGGGCGAGCGCGGCCCGGTGCCCGAGCTGGCCGTAGCGGAGGTGGCGCGGCGGCTGGAGGCCGACGAGATCACCTTCGTCGACACCCGCCCGCCGGCGCAGGCCCATCAGGGCACCGTTGCCGGCTCGCTCAACATCCCCGACGGCTCCAAGACCGCCACCTATGCCGCCTGGGCCTACGATCCCGAGGCCGACTCGCGTCCGCTGGTGCTGCTGGCCGAGGACCAGACCGCCGCCCAGGCGATCGCGGATCGGCTGCTGCGGGTCGGCATCGACCAGACCGCCGGCTACGTCACCACCATCGACGGGCTTCCCCGGTTCGTCCCGCCCCTCATCGAGCCGGCAGAGCTGGCAGGTTTCGATGCCGCGCTGCTGCTGGACGTGCGCCAGCGCGGCGAGTACGCCGCCGGGCACATCCCCGGCGCCACACAGCTCAGCGCCGCACGCGTCCTCTGGCACCAAGACGAGCTGCCGCGCTCCGGCACGATCGTGACCTATTGCCAGTCCGGGATGCGGAACACCGTCGCCGCGAGTGCCCTACGACGCGCCGGGCACGCCGTCGTCGAGCTCGACGGCAGCTACAACGCCTGGCGCGCATGGCAGGAGACCACCAGCGAGACCGCGCTGGCCTGACGCACAGCAGAACGATCGCATCCTCCGACGGGCGGTCGGCCCCAGCCCCTTCCATTCGCATCTCCGCTGCCCGCGGCCAGACCTGACGAGGAACCACCCCATGACCGATCCCTCCGCCGAGCTCCGAACGCTCACCGCCGAGGAGCTCGCCCAGTGGCGTCAGCTCCACGACGACCTCACGATCATCGACGTGCGGTCCCCGGCCGAGTTCGAGACCCTCCACATTCACGGCTCGTACAACGTCCCGCTGCCGCTGCTGACCGAACACGCCTCGGATCTGGCAGAGCGGCTCGGGCACCGCGCGGTACTGGTGTGCCAGTCCGGCAACCGCGCCACCCAGGCCCAGCAGCATCTCGCTGCCGCCGGCGTGCGGACGGCCAACGTGCTCACCGGCGGCGTGCCCGCCTTCGAGGCCGCTGGCGGCCAGGTGGTCCGCAGCGCAGCTCGCTGGGACATCGAGCGCCAGGGTGCGGTTCACGGCCGGGCTGATCGTCCTGGTGAGCCTGCTCGTGGCCGAGTTCCTCTGGCCGGAGTCCCGGTTCATCGCGTTCGCGCTCAGCGCCGGGCTCGTCGTCGCGGCGCTCACCGGCTCCTGCCTGATGGGCCGCATCCTCTCCCGCATGCCCTGGAACAAGGTCACGGCCAGCCCCACCGCACGGAGCGCGATCGCATCCATCCCGGTCGCGACCCAGGAACTGTGATGCCCTTGCGTGCTCCGACGTTCCGACGGCGTTCAACTGCAACGACCCCGCATCTAGGACCGGCATCGGCACGGTCGGCGTCACGACCCGCAGCACCAACCACGATGCCCGGTGAGCACGAGTGAGCGGCACCCTGATCCTCACCCTCGTGCTCGCCTTGGGTGTCGGGCTCGCGCTAGGGACGCTCGGCGGTGGCGGGTCGATCCTGACCGTCCCGCTGCTCACCTACATCGCGGGCATGCCCCCGAAAGAGGCCATCGCGGCCTCGCTGCTGATCGTCGGCGTGACCTCGTTGTCCAGCCTCGTCGTGCACGCCCGGCACCGTCGAGTCCGATGGCGCACCGGGCTCATCTTCGGCGCCGCTGGCATGGTGGGTGCCTTCGTCGGAGGACTCATCGGAGGCCAGCTCCCCGGTGCCGTGCTGATGGTGGCCTTCGCGATCATGATGATCGCCACCGCGATCGCGATGGTCACCAGAAAGCCCAGGCGCGACACCGACCAACCCACCGCCGATGCCGGGACCGAGCGCGCCCACTCGCTGCCGATGCTGCGGACCATGCTCGAAGGCATCGTCGTCGGCCTCATCACCGGGATCGTCGGCGCCGGCGGCGGCTTCCTCATCGTCCCCGCCCTCGTGCTGCTGGGCGGCCTCAGCATGCCGGTGGCCGTGGGCACCTCACTGCTGGTGATCGCGATGAAGTCCTTCGCCGGACTCGCCGGCTACCTGACCACGGTGACCCTCGACTGGCCCCTCGTGGCCGCGGTCACTGCGATGGCCGTGCTTGGAGCGCTCCTCGGTGCACGCCTGTCAGGACGCATACCAGCCGACGCCCTCCAGAAGGTCTTCGGCGTCTTCGTCCTGCTCACCGGAACGCTCGTGCTCGTGATCGAGCTGCCGCCGGCCTGGGCGATCGCCGCCGGAGGCCTCGGACTCATCACGGTGGTCCTCGTCCTCGTCTGCCGGCTGACCGCTCTCAACTGTCCCTTCGGCCTAGCCCGGCCGACCCCGGGCTGAACCACTTCGCCTCACAACACACCGTCGCCGACCAGACTCCGGAGCCCCACCCTCATGACAACCATCGACCTCACCGAAGACGCATTCTCAGCCGCCATCACTGACCATCCCATCGTGCTGGTCGACTTCTGGGCCGCCTGGTGCGGACCATGCCGCAGCTTCGCCCCCGTCTTCGAGGCCGCGTCCGCCGAGCATCCCGACATCCTGTTCGCCAAGGTCGACACCGAGGCCCAGGCATCCCTGGCCGCCGCCGCACAGATCACCTCCATCCCCACGCTGATGGGCTTCAAAGACGGCATCCTGGTCTACTCCCAGCCCGGAGCGCTCCCGGCCAAAGCGCTACACGAACTGATCGGCAAAATCCGCGACCTAGATGTACTGCCCAGGGAGGTTGTTTGATCTGGCTTCCCTGATGTGACGAGAACCTCCCGGCAGAGTGGAGCTGCTACCGCATCCGCTCTGAACCAGGAGGTTCTCGTGTCTCACGCTAA
>Ga0182740_1002185_pt1 | contig 12272 bp, 11 predicted proteins | sample eDN5th37CKraftBY_FD_128872 | JGI IMG/M metagenome (GOLD analysis project Ga0182740, IMG submission 128872) | Enriched backyard soil microbial communities from Emeryville, California, USA - eDNA 5th pass 37_C Kraft BY (version 2) (version 2) | ecosystem: Environmental > Terrestrial > Soil >...
AAAAGGCGTCGACCCGGCGCAGCGGCAGCGGCGCGCGGCGCCAGGGCGGCGGGCGCAATGGCGGGCAGAGTGACGGCCAGAACGGCGGGCAGGGGAGCGGAGCCCCCGGCGGCGGAGGCGAGCGTGGCCGCTGATCCACTGATTTCGCTGCGTGGCGTCACCAAGACGTTCGGCGAGGGCCCGACCGCGTTTCAGGCGCTGAAAGGGGTCGATATCGACATCATGGCTGGCGATTTCGTCGCGGTGATGGGGCCGTCGGGTTCCGGCAAGTCGACGACGATGAATATCCTCGGCTGCCTCGATGTCCCGACCGATGGCGAATATCTGTTTCGCGGCCACCATGTCGAGCGGCTGACGCGCGACCAGCGCGCCTTGCTGCGCCGGCGCTATCTCGGCTTCGTCTTTCAGGGCTTCAACCTGCTGGCGCGGACGACGGCGCTCGAAAATGTCGAGCTGCCGCTGCTTTATCGCGGCGAGAGCAAGAAGACGCGCCACGATATGGGCATGGCCGCGCTCGACAAGGTGGGGCTGGCGGAATGGTGGGACCATACCCCGGCCGAGCTTTCGGGCGGCCAGCAGCAGCGCGTGGCGATCGCGCGGGCGATCGTGACCCATCCCGACGTGCTGCTCGCGGACGAGCCGACCGGCAATCTCGACAGCGAGCGCTCGATCGAGATCATGGAATTGCTGACCGACCTCAACCGCCAGAGCGGGATCACCGTCCTGATGGTGACGCATGAGGCGGAAATGGCAGGGTTCGCGCATACCATCATCCATTTCAAGGACGGCCTCGTCGAGAGCGTCGGGGCCGGGAACCAGTCGCGCGCGGGAGTGCCCGCCTGATGCTCGGCACCACGATCGTCCTCGCCATCCGGGAGATACGGCGCCATCTGCTGCGCTCGTTCCTGACCATTCTCGGCATCGTCATCGGGGTCTCGGCGGTGGTGACGATGGTCACGCTCGGCAATGGCGCGACCAAGGCCGTGCAGGAAAGCATCGCGAGCCTCGGCTCGAACATCCTCCAGATCCGCCCCGGACAGGGGTTCGGCCGGGGCGGCGGCGGCCCTCGTCCGCCCGCGTTCAAGGCCGCTGATGTCGAGGCGATTCGCAGCCAGATCGCGGGCGTGAAGGCGGTGGCACCGCAGGCCCAGTCCTCGGGCGTCGCGATCGCCAACGCCGCCAACTGGTCGACGACGATCAACGGCACGACGAGCGACTTCTTCGAGGCGCAGCAGTGGCAACTGAGCGCCGGGCGGCTGTTCACGCCGGCCGAGGAGCAGGCCGGCAAGGCGGTATGCGTGATCGGCAGCACTGTTCAGACCAACCTGTTTCGCGGCGAGGACCCGATCGGCCAGCGGTTCCGCATCCGCGACCTGTCCTGCACCGTGATCGGCACGCTGGTGACGCGCGGGCAGAGCGGCTTCGGCAGCGATCAGGACGATGTCGTGATCATGCCGATCAAGACGGTGCAGCGCCGATTCACCGGCAATCGCGATATCAATTTCATCATGGTCGCGGTCGATGCCGCCTATGATACCTCGGCGGTTCAGGGCGAGATCGAGAAGCTGCTGCGCGAACGCCGCAAAATCACCGGCGGCAAGCAGGACGATTTCAACGTTTTCGACACCAAGCAGATTTCGGATACGCTCTCCGGCACGACCCAGATCCTGACCGGCCTGCTCGGCTCGGTCGCGGCGGTCAGTCTGCTTGTCGGAGGCATCGGCATCATGAACATCATGCTCGTTTCCGTGACCGAGCGTACCCGCGAGATCGGCATCCGCCTCGCCATCGGGGCGGTCGCGCGCGAGGTGCTGCTCCAGTTCCTTGTCGAGGCGGTGGCGCTCGCCTGCCTGGGCGGCCTCATCGGCCTGCTGCTGGCGCTGATCGCGACCTTCTTCCTGGCGCCGGTGCTGGCGGTGCCGTTCCTGTTCGATCCGCAGATCAACCTGCTGGCATTCGTCTTTTCGGCGGTGATCGGCGTCGTGTTCGGCTATTTCCCGGCGCGCCGCGCGGCCTCGCTCAATCCGATCGACGCACTGAGGCACGAATGAGGGGGGCGCTCCCGCTGCTCGTGCTGCTCGGCGCCGGTGCGGCCGTGGCGGGGCCGGCGTTGGCGTCGCCGCGGCTGCCGGCCTGCCCGCCGCCGCGCCCCCAGCTGTTCCTGTCGCCGATGGGTGAGCCGTTCCGCGCGCCGGCGGACGCGCCTTATCCGCTGGCGGCGTGGTTCGCGCAGGCTGACGCCAACCACGACGGGGCGATCACGCCCGATGAAATGGCGGCCGATGCCGACCGCTTCTTCGCCCTGCTCGATGTCGACGGCGACGGCGAGCTTCTTCCCGATGAAATCGCGCGCTACGAACGCAAGATCGCGCCCGAGGTGCAGATTTATACGCGGCGGGCCGATCCGTTCGGCACCGGCGCGCGCGCCGAGAAGCACGACAAGCGCCGGTCGAACAAACCCGCCGAGTATGGCGGGGCAATGGGCGCCGGGCGGTATGCGTTCCTCAACATTCCCGAGCCGGTCGAGGCCGCGGACAGCGATTTCAATCGCGCGGTCGACCGCGTGGAGTTCCGCGCGGCCGCCGTCGCGCGTTTCCGCCAGCTCGACAGGGCGGGTACCGGCCGGTTGACGCTGGCGGCGTTGCCGAAGACGCCCGCGCAGACCGCGGCGACGGCGTGCGATCCCACCCGGCCGCCGAATGATCGCAAGGAAAAACGCCGATGAGCGACCAGGCCAGCCCCGCGATCCTCGTCGTCGACGACGATGCCGATCTGCGCGCGCTCGTATCCGACTTTCTCGGCGCGAACGGCATGGACGTGTCGAGCGCCGCCGACGGCGCGGAGATGGACGCGCGGATGGCCGACAAGCGTTTCAATCTCGTCATCCTCGATCTGATGATGCCGGGCGAGGACGGGCTCTCTATTCTGCGGCGGCTGCGCAAGCCCGGCGGCCCCGCTGTCATCATGCTCTCGGCGATGGGCGAGGATACCGATCGCATCGTCGGGCTGGAGGTCGGGGCTGACGACTATGTGCCCAAGCCCTGCAATCCGCGCGAGCTGCTCGCGCGGGTCCGCGCCGTGCTGCGGCGGCAGGAAGGGCAAGGCAGCGGCAACGGCCCGGTCCGCCGGTTCGGCGATTGGACGCTCGATCTCGTCGAGCGTTCGGTACAGCGGATCGGCGGCGCGCCGGCGCCCCTCACCGATGCGGAATTCCGCACGCTCAACGCGCTGCTCGATCGGCCTCAGCGGGTGCTGACGCGCGATCAGCTGATAGAGCAGGGCAAGGGCCTCGACAGCGACGTCTACGATCGCGCGATCGACGTCACGATATCGCGGCTGCGCAAGAAGCTCGGCCCCGACGACCCGATCCGGACGGTTCGTAACGAGGGCTATATGTTCACGCTCAAGGTGGCGGACGAGTGAAGCTGCGCGGCCTGCCGATCTTCTGGCAGACGCTGCTGCTGCTGTTCGCGAGCCTCGTCGCCAGTCAGGCGGTCTCGATCGCGATGCTGCTGGCGCTGCCGGCGCCGCGCCCCGATTTCAACCGGCTTTCGGATATCGGCGATACGCTGGCGGGGCAGACCCCGGATTCGCGCCACGATTCGCGCGAGCGCGCCCTGATCGTGCGCACCAGCGCGACCCCCCCGGTCGCCGGTGAGCGGATGACGAGCGATCCGCGCTTCTCCGCCCGGCTGGCCGCCCGGATCGGCGTCGACCCCTCGCGCGTCCTGCTGTTCTACGAGCCGGACCAGCGCGCGAGCTTCCCGTTCCGCGACAGCCGCCGGCCCGGCCGGATGGTGCCGATGCGGCGCGGCGAGCCGCTGTTCTTCAATACCGTGGTGGCGGCGGTGAAGATGGACGACGGCTGGCGCGTCGTCCAGACGCCGCCGCGCCCGATCGTTTCGGCGTGGCAGGAGCGGCTGATCCTGTGGTTCGGCGTGTCGGCCCTGGTCCTGCTTCCCTTCGCGTGGATTTTTGCCCGCGCGCTCACCCGTCCGATCCGCAGCTTCGCCGAGGCGGCGGATCGCATGGGCGGCGATCCGCTCGCGCCGCGGGTGCCCGAGCAGGGGCCGGCCGAGCTGCGCACCGCCGCCCACGCCCTCAACCGGATGCAGCAGCGGCTGGCCGATTATGTCGCCGAGCGGACCGCGATGATCGGCGCGATCGCGCATGATTTACGGACGCCGCTGACCCGGATCGCGTTCCGTATCGAGGCCGCGCCCGATACGGTGCGCGACCGTGTTCATGGCGACATCGAGCAGATGCGGGCGATGATCGCCGCGACGATCGGCTTCGTGCGCGGCGCGACCCATGCCGGTGAAGTGAGCGACGTCCATCTCGACCAACTCCTCGGCCGGCTGGTCGAGGAGGATCGCGATATCGGGCGACCGGTCACGGCCGGGCCGATGGCGCCGGTCACGATGCGCGGCGATCCGGTGGCGCTCGCGCGCCTGTTCCAGAACCTGATCGACAATGGTGTTATCTACGGCGGCGACGTGCTGGTGACGCTCGCCCGCGAAGGCACGGAGGCCGTCGTCCGCGTCGCCGACCGGGGGCCGGGCGTACCCGAGGAGAGGGTTGAGAAGCTGTTCCAGCCGTTTGAGCGCGGCGACCCGTCCCGCAGCCGTGCGACCGGCGGAATCGGCCTCGGCCTCACGATCGCGCGCGGCATCGCCAGCGAACACGGCGGCACCCTCACCCTGCGAAACCGTGCCAGCGGCGGCGTCGAAGCGGTCTGCCGCTTCCCGCTGCGTTAGGGGTTGATCGGAGGCTGGCGGGACGCGTCGTCCGCCCCGCTCGAACGAGGCCCTCCTGTTGAGGAGGGCCTCGTCGTTTTAGAGCCGGTCCGCGCAGGGGCGCGCCGGTCAGGCCGGGATCGGCTGCTCTTCGCCGATGTAGAGCAGGGCGCCCTGATCGAGGAGCGCGCGTTGCACGGCCGGGATGTCGACATCGCGCGGCGATACCCCGGTCTGCACCGCGATGCTGGCGGCGGCGCCGGCGGCTTCGCCCATCGACATGCAGGTCGCCTGATCGCGGACCGCGCCCAGCGCGGTGAAGGTTGCCGAGACGCAGCGGCCGGCGACGAGCAGGCCGTCGATGCCCTTGGGCAGCAGGATGCGATAGGGAATGTCGTACGGCGCCTTGAACACGGAGGAGACGCCGTCGCCCCACAGCCCGGTGACCGAATGCAGGTCCGGCCCGCGCGGCCCGCCCTTGGCGATCACGTCGGGGAACCGCCGGCCCGACAGCACGTCGTCCGCGGTGAGCATGTAGTCGCCGATGATCCGCCGGCCCTCGCGGGCGCCGCCGGTGGGCGATTCCATGACGATATAGGCGTCCTCGAACCCCGGAATCCGCTCGCGCAGGAAGTTCAGATAGACCCGGTTCAGCTTGCGCCGGTAGATCAGCGACTTGCTGACCTCCTCTTCGTTGGTGTGGTCGTACCACACCTCGTAGACGCCGGACATCATCTGGCCGTGGCGGATCTTGCCGTGACGGAAGATACCGAGATTGCCGTAGCGCGGCGGCGGATAAACCGGCTCCATCGCGCCATAGAGCAGCGGCACCTTGCCCGCCTTGATATATTCGACCCATTCGCGATCGAAGCCGGCCGGCAGCGGCACATATTTGCCGTCGACCTTCGGCGCCGTCGCCTTGCCGGGGATCGGGCCGCCGGCGGCCGGCGACAGGCGCAGGCGCGGAATGCCGCCCGCCGCGCGGATACGATCGACCTCGTCCCAATCGGTCGGCTGGGCGACGGGCTCCTGATAGAGGGTCTCGCCGCTCAGCGACTTGTAGGTGTTGGGCGGGCGCCCGCCGCCCATCAGTTCAGACCGCTCCCGGTCCAGCTCGGCGCGTTCCTCCTCGGTGAGCAGCGGTTGCGCCCGCAGCCAGGCGATCAGCTTGTCGATGTCGATGCCGCCGATCTGCATGTCCATCGAGCCGCCGTGGTGCCGGCCGTCCTTTTCGCGGCCATGATTGAACGGCGAACCCGCCGCAGCCGCGATGTCGGCATCGGCGGAGGCGTCGATGACGACGTCCGCCGCCACCACCTGTCCGCCGGATTTGTTGGCGATCGCGACGCCCTTGACGGTGCCGTCCTCAACCAGCGCGTCGAACACGACGGTATTGAACAGCACGTCGACGCCGGCTTCTTCCATCATCTCGTCGAGCAGGCTGGTCATCATCACCGAGTCGGTGGGATGGCGCGCGGTGGGTGGCCCCTCGGGCGCGCCGCCGATGGCCTGGATGCGGTGCAGGATCTCCAGCGAGATGCCCTTGACGACCGGGGTGCCGATCCCCTTTTCGATGATGTAGCCGTTGATGCCGATGCCGCCGATCCCGCCGCCGGTCATCATTCCGCCGAGATAGCCGACCCGCTCGATCAGCATCACGTCGGCGCCGTTGCGCGCCGCGCTGAGCGCCGCGACGCATCCCGCCGGCCCGCCGCCGACAACGACGACATCCTTCTTCCGGGCGAGCTTCAGCGACGCACTGAAATCACCACCTTTTGCCTGTACCGACATCCTTATTCCCCGGCTGTGGATAGTTCGGCGCAGAGCTATCACTATTAGTGTATTATGGATAGAGGCTTTGACGGCGAGGCCCGGCGGCGCCTGCCCGGCCTTGCCACGCCCTGACCATGCCGAGGCCTAATATCGCGTATCGAAGCGATTTCGCGGCCGACGCCCGGAGCGGAGGAGCGATCGCGCGCCCGGCGGGGCTGGACCGGGCCAAGGCTTCGAGCTTCCCTCTTTTGACGTTCAGTAAGCAAGGCGGTCTCCGCCGGTCAGCATTCGGGTGGGTGCTGGAAGCCCTCGGTGCAGTGGTGCATTTCCGGTTGGCGCACCGCTGCCATGCCGGCGTCAATCGGGAGCCGCTGAATTCCCCGCTGATCGCGGCTCCGTTCCCGCCACCGGCGGAGCACGAGCCCGCGACACTCGCGGCGTTCGTGATCCTCGTGGCGGATGAGCTTCAAGATCGTTCAGCGGCAATCACGTCCCAAGATAGGCCGAAGATGTTACCCGACCCAACCTATGGACGACGTTCACCAGGAGGCGTTATGTCAAAGTCAATAACAGCGCTCCATATACATGCGACCGCTGATTAACTCGCTTAAGCACGGCGGATGTTATCTTTGTTTTTATGATCATTATCGTTACTATTTATATAAAAATATATATAATTTGAATTGAAATTCAAATCTATGGAATAATGCGGTGAAACGCGCTGCCTAGCCTGGCTCCCCGCCATTGGAGGGGGGGGGCTTCTTTTTCCGCCTTGCTGGAAGATCAATCGGAACCGCCGTTAGACAAATAAAAATTTATAATAGTTTTCGTGCAAGTAGTAATGGCATTCAAGATCGAGATAAATATATTTATGATATGTTTGTCGATTATAGTTTCCAATATACAGGATAAAATGCCTTTGTAAGTTCGGTTTTATGAGAATGATGTGTAAGCAATACCGGATCGATTATCCAATATCTCTCCCTGATCAAAGTAAATCCTAGCAGGCGGATCATAACGACTATGTGGGTAACGCCGTGATCGTCGCGATATACGCTGTATGAACCGTTGCCGGGTTCGCGTTGTGCGGCGGCTATGATCCGTTCGTAATGAGCGAGATTGACGAAAGCCGCGTCCAAGTTCCGACGTATGATCCAGTTCGCAGAAGCGGTAAGGCTACCGAGCGCTTTTTCAGCAAACTCAAGAAATTCCGTGCCGTCGCCACGCGTTATGGCAAGCGAGACGATAACTTCCTCGCATCAGTCCAACTCGCTTTCATCCGCATCGGGCTGCACTATAATAAGTCTGGGACCTAATCACTATAATCATCTCCATAATCAAGATTGATTTGCGATAACGAGAGGTATCAGATAATCATATATCCTACAAAACTATCTATATCTGCTTTAAATTGTCGAGTAGATTTAATATTTACGATAATATATTATATGATACTTCGTAGAAGTACAGTAATTTTGATAATTTGAAATGGATATTGTACATATTAACTCGAACACGACTGCGGGCAATATAATTAATAATAAGGCTACTCTCATAGCGACCGGACCGGACCGGACCGCTTGCCGCTCACAATCAGGGCAGCATGGCAGAGACGTGCAATTTTTATAACGCTTCTTTAATGAAGCTTGGCTATCGTAATTCGAATAGAATAATAATTTAAAAAATAAAAAATTATGCTTAACAATTTATGGGAATTATTGTAAGACGATTTAGAGATCGGAGGAAGTTATGGTCATGATCAGGAAAGTCGTCCCGTCTCTTCTGGGTTTTGCGATGGTGATCATCCCCGGTGTCGCACAGGCCGACATCACCGGAACGATCGATGCAACCATCACGCTCGAAAGTGGATGCGTCATCAACGGTACCAATACGGCTGATAACGCTGGGAGCGCCGATTTCGGAACGCTTGATTTCGGGACCGAGACGACCCTCTTCTCTGAGGCCAGCGCGCAGGTTACCGGAACCGGCGCGGGTATCACGGTCCAATGCACAGCCGGCGTGACGCCCAATCTCGTTTTTGAGACCGGGTTGCATGACGCCAACGCCTCTGGCCCCGGCAACAAGGCGATGCAGCACACATCCACCACGACGCAGTATGTTTCGTACAATCTGCTACTTGCGGACGATACGACTGTGATCAACAACGGCGATAACATTGCGCTTTCGGGAGACGGTTCCCAGCAGACAATCACGGTCAATGGCCGCGCTTATGGAACGGCCGGGCTGATAGCGGGCACCTATAACGATACGGTCACCGTTGTGTTGGAACTCTGACCGGAGGCGTGAAGAGCGGCGGGCCAACGGCATGAGCAGTCGTTCAGGGAGGCATGCCGGTCAGCTCGCTCTCGGATTATGGGCTCTCCTGGCCTTAGCGGGGGCGGCCCGCGCCGAGACGACCGCGACATTTGAGGTGTCGGCGACGATCGTGGCTGGTTGTGCGGTGGACGGGATCGGCACGAGCGGTGACGCCGGCTCGATCGGTACGCTGGACTTTGGTCATGACACGACATTGTCCACAGCGAGCCGTGACGCAGCGCTGGTAGGGAGTCAAATGATCGTCCTGCGCTGCACACCCGGCGTCGCGCTTAGCATGACGCTTGGAGAAGGCCTGCACGCAAGCGGTGGCGATCGACACATGCAGCTCGGATCGTCGACCGCAGAACGACTGCAATACCGCTTGTACGCCGATGCCGGAATGACGGACGAAATCGGTATCGACCAGGCCCGATCAATCCTCGTAACAGCGTCCAACATGAATGATGTGGAATTGCCTGTTTACGCGCAGGTGTCTCTCCCGGGGGGAAGCCTCGCGGGAACATATGCCGATAGCTTTCTGGTCACCTTAACCTGGTGAGAATAGAGACGTCGGGAGGGGGGATAAGGTCATGCCATCGAGGATATGGCGAAGTCTGTGGGTACTATTGTCGTTCCTGACAGCTCTCGCGCCAGCGATGCCAGCTCATGCGTCCGCATCGATCCTCGTCTGGCCTGTAGATCCCGTCATCGAGCATGATCAGCAGGCTGTCGCCCTATGGCTTGAAAATCGCGGCAGTGAACCATCCTTGCTCCAGGTTCGAATACTTGCCTGGAAGCAGGTTGATGGCGAGGACCGCTATGCGGATCAGGATGATGTCGTCGGCACGCCGCCGATGATCAGGATCGAGGCCGGCAAGCGCCAGATGGTTCGACTGACGCGTACTGTGTCGGTCGGACCGGGGGAGGAACGCGCCTTCAGGGTACTTATCGATGAAGTGCCTACACACCGAGCAAGCGCGGACGGCAGAGCGCCCGTAGAAGGCAATACGCCCGCGATAGGCGTGCGCTTTCAGTTCCGCTATTCCATTCCCCTGTTCGTTTATGGAGAGGGGCTATGGTGGAAGCCCCGGGCCGATCGGGATCGAAATCCAACCGCTGCTGGCCAGCCAGAATTATCCTGGCGGAGGGTCGTTCGGGAAGGGAAGCCCGAGCTCGAAATCCTCAATGCGGGTCCGATCCATGCACGGCTGACGGGTGTCTATGTCACGCATGGCACTTCATCGACAACATTGGCTGAAGGATTGCTCGGTTATGTGCTGGCGGGATCAAGCCTCCGTCGGCCAGTGCCGGATGTGATCGCGGCGGATGCCGTCCTGATGGCGACGGTCAATGGCAGCCCGGAAGCACGAACCATCACTTCGGTCAGATAGCCCTTGGCAGCATCTGATGAAAAGGGGGAGGATCAATATATGGATGCAATGCTGGCGGGGCGCCGGCCTGACCGCATTGGCGGCATCGTGTTTGATCCTCCCTGCCGTGCCCGCATCATCCCGGGATATATGGTCTGGCGCTTCCCTCCCGCCGGCGCCACAGGCAGCGCCGCAGGCGGATGAGGTGACATTGTACCTGGAACTGGTCGTCAACAGGTTGCCGACTGGCAAGATCGTCCCGGTCTTGTTGAGCCAGGGCCGTTATCATGTGGTAGCCGCCGATCTTCGTGGGGTCGGGGTCGTAGTTGGGGACGACCGTGAAGGATGGGTAGCACTTGATTCCATCACCGGTGTGAGCGCCGAATATGATACAGACGCCCTACGCCTGATGATCGATGTGCCGGCCGAATGGTTGCCGGACCAGAAGATCGGCAGCGATCACCGCTATGGTTATGTGCCCGCGCGCAGCAGTCCGGGCTTGCTCATCAATTATGATGCTTATGCCAGCGATCCCGATCGGGGAGCAGCAAGCCTTTCTTTATGGAATGAACTGCGCGCATTCGGGTCTTTCGGCATAATCTCCACAACGGGCATGTATCGGGCGGTTTCCGGCGGAGGGCTGGGTAATAGCTTTCGGCGCTATGACAGCTACTGGCGCTACTCCGACGAGCAGCGCATGCTGACATATGAGGCGGGCGATCTGGTCACACGCGGCCTGAGCTGGGGTAGCACCGTTCGTCTGGGCGGAGCGCAAATCTCGCGAGATTTTGCCATACGCCCCGATGTCATCACCTATCCGCTTCCGCAGTTCGCCGGCGAAGCTGCGGTTCCGTCAACGGTGGATCTTTTCATCAACGGCTACCACGCCGACGCAGCCGAGATAAAGCCGGGGCCGTTCACGCTCACCAACGTCCCTTCCATCAATGGCTCCGGTGAGGCTGTCCTGGTCGTGACCGACGCGCTGGGGCGCCAAGTGTCGACCACGATACCCTTCTATGTCAGCAACGACTTGCTGCGCGAAGGTCTTTCCGATTTCGCGCTGGCGGCAGGGTTTGTTCGTCGCGACTATGGGCTCAAGGATTTCTCTTATGGCGCCGCCGCCGCAAGCCTATCCTTCCGTCGCGGCGTGAGCGATGCTTTTACACTGGAATTGCATGGCGAAGCGGGTGAACGGTTCGGCCTCGCGGGTGTCGGTGGGGTTTTTCGCTTGGGCAATGCGGGCACGCTCAACATGGCCTGGAGTCGCAGCGTTAATCGGGGACACGGTGGCACCCAATCGGTCATAGGTTATCAATATAGCTCGCGGAGGTTCAGCCTTGCAGCTCTGCATAGCAGGCGCAGTGCCGATTTTACCGATCTGTCGGATTATGATAGCGGAGGGTATGGTCTGAGCAGGCGGAGCACCTCTGTTACTGGTAGTTTTTCGCTGGACCGGTTCGGCAGCCTTGGTGCGGGCTACTTCGCGACACGCACAAGCAACGGACGGCGGACACGCCTTGCCAATCTGTCCTGGGGACTGCCTTTGTGGCGAAGCGCCAGTCTCTATGTCTCGGGCAATCATGAGATCGGGGCTGGCAAATGGTCGGCGGCGCTTCAACTGGTCATCCCTCTCGGCCGCGACCGGGGAACCGTGAGTAGCGGCTTTGAGCGTAACTCGGCCGGTGGTAACTCATGGCGTACCAATTATAATCGCGCCGTGCCGAGCGACGGCGGTATCGGCTGGAATCTCGGTTATGCCGATAGCACTGCAACTCAGCGTTATGTTCAGGCCGATCTGACCTGGCGTAACGATCTGGTGCAGCTGCGCGGTGGCGTCCATGGCGGCGGTGGCGATTATACACGTTGGGCGAGCGCAAGCGGCTCGGTCGTGATGATGGACAGATCGACCTTTGTCGCCAACCGGATCAACGATGCGTTTGCTGTCGTCAGCACCAACGGTGAGGCGGGCATTCCCGTTCGCTACGAAAATCAGCTTGTCGGCAAGACCAATGGCAACGGCCATCTCCTGATTCCATGGGCCAGCTCCTATTATTGAGCGAAATATGCGATCGACCCC
>Ga0182740_1002187_pt1 | contig 12247 bp, 12 predicted proteins | sample eDN5th37CKraftBY_FD_128872 | JGI IMG/M metagenome (GOLD analysis project Ga0182740, IMG submission 128872) | Enriched backyard soil microbial communities from Emeryville, California, USA - eDNA 5th pass 37_C Kraft BY (version 2) (version 2) | ecosystem: Environmental > Terrestrial > Soil >...
AATACGTATATCGGAAATGCGCCGAACTTCATGGTCTATGCCATCGCGCGGCAGGCGGGCGTGAAGATGCCGAGCTTCTTTGGCTATATGCTGTGGTCGGGTTGCATATTGATCCCGGCCTTCATTCTGGTGACGCTGGTATTCTTCCGCGGATGATCAGGGCGTTTCGTTGAACGCGCCGCAGGCGGGGCATTTCAGCACCGTACTTTTGAATGTCTTTCCGGCGGGAAAGCCGGCGATCAGAATCTTCTCGCAGTTGCCGCAAATATAGTCGTCGGTGCCGGGGCCCTTGATGATCGGCGCGCTCGGCGAAACGATTGTCGCGCGCGTACCGGGTTCGGGCGCCGGAATGACCTTGAGCCGTGTCCGCATGAAATTCCGCCCGTCACTGTGGTCCGTAACGGAAACGTAAGCTGGCTCGATCACGCCCACAAATCCTGCAATTCGCGCTCCCGCCGGTTTGAGCGCTCCCCGGCGGATTGCTCTTGCGGTTCGGTGATCGCCAAAACTTCAAACGCGCCGCACTCATTGCATTTGAATGTGAAACGCTCGCTGCCTGCATCGTCGTTCGCGCGCGTGATGCCGCTCAGCTTTGTTAAGCCCGCGCAACGCGGGCACTGCAAGGATGCCAGATTGATTTTGGGCGCGCCCATTTTCAAAGTCCTTCTGACGATCGGCGATTAAAGTCCTTCTGACGATCGGCGATTAATGGAAAAAGCCAAACAGCCAGAGCAGAAGAATGATCGGCAGCGGAATGCCGAGAAGCCAAAGAATCAATCCGCGTCCCATGAAAAGCCCTCCGTTTTAACTGCCTCTCAACGCCGAGAAGCCGGGAAGGTTCCACGCGGGAACGAGGCGGCTCTATTTGCGGCCGGCGTGCCGGCAGAGATCGGGCTTGAGATCGAGCAGCGGCGTGCCGTCCACGCAGTCGAGGCCGCGGACGAAAACATTGCCGCCTTCGACCTTCACGAGATCGACGCGCTGGGTGCCGATCGGATTGGGCCGCACGGGCGAGCGCAGGCTGAAGGTGCCGAACACGTTGCCATCGTTCGCCGGGCTTTGCTTGACGAGATCGCGCCGCGACTGGTGCAGCCAGTAGAGCACTTCGAGTTGTTCGTGCCGCTCGATGCCGTCGAGGGCCGCAACCCAGGGCTCGAAAATCTCGATCCGGCAGACAGGGCCATCGGACTTGCCGCGCCGCGGGCAGTCGGAGCGCGTCGGCCATGGAGTGTGAATGCGGCCGATGAAGATGAGGCTGCCGTCGCTGTTGCCGGGGAAATCGACGGTGACTTCGTTTCTGCGGATCTGGTCGTGTGCGGGCATGGTTCGATCGAATAGGGGTGAGCACGCATTTAGCAGGAAGTGCGGTTTTATAATTCACATTTATAAAAGTTTAATTTACATATATGCTGCAACGAATTGTGAATTGTGGTAGTGAGCGCCGGGACCTAGAAGGCCGACATGACCGACCGGATACCGCTTGAAGCCAGAACGCCGCGCATGGAGCCTCTCGCGCGGCTTCCCGTCTTTTATGCGCTTCAGGGCAAGCGCGCGCTCATTGCCGGTACCAATGCCGGGGCGGTGTGGAAGGCCGAGCTTCTGTCGGCCGCCGGCGCGGATGTGCATGTGTTTGCGGCAAAGTTTTCGAAGGACATGCTGGCGCTCGCCACCACCCCCCCGCAGGGCGCGATCACGGTGCATGCCCGCACATGGATTGAAGAAGATTTCAAGGGCTGCGCCATCGCGATTGGTGCATGCAGCGACGACGAAGAGGCGGCGCGTTTTACTGCCGCAGCGCGCGACGCGGGAGTGCCGGTGAATGTCATCGACAAGCCGGCTTACTGCGACTTTGCATTCGGCGCGATCGTAAACCGCTCGCCGCTGGTGCTCGGCATTTCCACCGACGGCGCGGCGCCGGTATTTGGGCAGGCAATCCGCGCCAAGCTCGAATCCCTCTTGCCGTTCGGTTACGCGCGCTGGGCGGAAGCGGCAAGGAACTGGCGCGCCGGGGTGCAGGCATCCGGACTCAGCTTTAACGGCCGCCGCCGTTTCTGGCAGATGTTCACGGCGCGCGCGATCAATGAGGCCGATCGTGCGCCGGAGCCTGCCGATTTCGACAAGCTTCTTGCGCAAACGCATGGCGAGCGCGCGCATGCCGATCTCGGCTCGGTCACGCTGGTCGGGGCGGGGCCGGGCGATCCCGAACTGTTGACGCTGCGCGCCGTACGCGCGTTGCAATCGGCCGACGTTATTCTCATCGACGATCTTGTCGCGCCTGAAATTCTCGATTTCGCGCGGCGCGAAGCTAAGAAAATGATGGTCGGCAAGACCGCGCGCGGCCCGTCATGCAGGCAGGATGAGATCAATGCGCTGATGATTGCGCTCGCCAAGAAAGGAAAACGCGTCGTGCGGCTCAAGGGCGGCGACCCGATGGTGTTCGGCCGCGCCGGCGAAGAGATTGCGGCGTGCCGCGCCGAGGGCATTGCAGTCGAAGTCGTGCCGGGCATTTCCGCTGCGCAAGGGGCGGCGGCGCGCCTCAAGGTTTCGCTCACCCATCGCCGCGCGGCGCGGCGGCTGCAATATGTCACGGGTCATGCCGAGGACGGCAAGCTGCCGGCCGATTTCGACTGGGCCGCGCTTGCCGACCCGAAAGCAACGACGGTCGTTTATATGGCGGGCAAGACCATTACCGAATTTATGGTGCGCGCTATCGAACACGGCCTCGATCCGCAAACGCCGGCAATTGCGATTTCGCGTGCGACACGGGACGACGAGCAGGTGATCGCTTCAACGCTCCAAGACTTGCCGAACGAGCTTACGGCACGCGCCGTTCCTGGCCCGCTTCTGGTGCTGATCGGGCAGGTGATCTCGGCTTACGACGCGGCCGCGCTTGCACCGAAGCTTGATGAAATGCCTTCGTGCTCTGAGCGAATTTCCTGCTGATCGACGGTGCTCGCGCGCGGCGAACGGCGCTCGCGCGATCGTTATCGCGCACTATTGGGCCTCGCCCGGCATTGAGGTAGGCTCAAGCGAGGCCGGTGCGATCCTGCGGGCTGCATTCCATCTGGAAAGAGGCAATGACCGGGAAGATCAAGGTTTGGGGGCGCGTTACCTCCTCCAACGTCAAGAAAGTTTTGTGGCTTGCGGATGAACTGAAGCTCGCGGTTGAGCAGACTGATATCGGCGGCAAGCACGGTGGCGTCGATACGCCGGAGTATCGCGCACTCAATCCCAACGGCCGGATTCCGACGATTGAAGATGACGACTTCGTATTGTGGGAATCGAACGCCATCATTCGCTACCTTTGTGAAAAGTATGGCGGTGAAGCGTTTTATCCCGGTGATGCACGTCAGCGTGCCGATATCAACCGCTGGCTCGACTGGTCGCTGTCGATCCTGTCGCCGATCGACAGCAAGATTTTTATTGCCACCATACGCACGCCCGAAGCCAAGCAGAATAAAGTAGAGCTTGCCAAGATGGTGGAGCAGGCGGGGCAGGCTTATGCGATCATGGACAGGCACCTGAAAGATCGGTTGTTTTTCGCGAATGAGCGGTTCTCGCTGGCCGATCTCGTGCTATCGATTTTCTACGATCGTTGGTCGCGCAACCCGTTCCTTACGACGCGGCCGGAAACGCCGTACGCGGATGCGTGGCTCGCGCGCGTACGCGAACGCGAGGGATTCCGGAAATTCGTCGCGATTCCACTCGAGTAGCCGGCGGAACGAAAGGCCGCTTTCGCAGGTTACGAACTGGCACAAAATTGCAGACAGGAGATTGCCCGATGAATGTCATTACGATTTGCGGAAGCCTGCGCAGCGGCTCCTACAACCGAATGGTCATGAATTTACTGCCGTCGGTGGCGCCGGCAGGAATGAAACTGAAAGAGCTTGGCGGCATCGACAAGTTTCCGCTTTACAACACCGATCTGCACGCCGATGGAAAATTTCCCGAGGTGGTGACGAGTTTCGCCGATCAGATCCGAGCGGCGGACGCCGTGATTATCAATTCGCCGGAATACAACTACACAATCCCCGGCGCGCTGAAGAACGCGATCGACTGGGTGTCGCGGCTCAAGGATCAGCCGTTCAGGGACAAGCCCGTCGCGATCCAATCGGCATCGCAGGGTCCGCTCGGTGGCGCGCGCATGCAATATCACATGCGGCAGATGTTGGTGTTTCTCGGCGCGTTCGTGTTCAATACGCCAGAAATTTTCGTCGGCATGGCGCAGAACAAGTTCAACGACAAGGGTGAGCTGACGGATGCGGCGACAAAGGAATTTCTCGGAAAGCAGCTCGAAGCCTTCGCGAAGTTCGTCGAACGCGTGAAGGCCTGATTATTCCTTGTCCTTGCGGCGATAGACATCTTCCAGCCGGATGATGTCATCCTCGCCGAGGTAGGAGCCGGTCTGCACCTCGATCAACTCGAGCGGCGTCGTTCCGAAGTTCTCGAGGCGATGGGTCGAGCCGAGCGGTACATAAACCGACTCGTTCTCGTGCAGGTCGCGTACCTGATTGCCAATGGTGACCCGCGCGGTGCCGCGCACGACCACCCAGTGCTCGGCGCGGTGGTTGTGCTTCTGTAGCGACAGCCGCCCGCCGGGCTTCACGACAATCCGCTTCACCTGATAGCGCTCGCCGCGATCGAGGCTTTGATAGTCGCCCCACGGGCGGTGAACGCGGGCATGGGTGTTCGCTTCACTATGGCCCTGTTTTCGCAGCTCCTCGACGAGCTTGCGCAAGTCCTCGGCGCGCGAGCGGTCGGCGATCAGGACGGCGTCGTCCTCGATGACGGCGACGATGTTCTTGACACCGAGCGCGGCGACCAGCCTGCTGTCGCTCGCGATGTAGCAGTCACCGGAATCGAGCAGCACGACGCGGCCACGCCGTGCATTGCCCGCGCTATCGCGCTCGGTATGACTCCAGACTGCATGCCAGCCGCCGAGGTCCGACCAGCCGTAATCGGCGCGCACGACGGCGGCGCGTTTGGTCTTTTCCATCACCGCGTAGTCGATGGATTTCTGCGTGGCGGTCTTGAACTGCTGCTCCTCCAGCATGAAGAAACCGAGATCGGTCGAAGCGTTTTTGACGGCATTCTCGACGGCAACGGCGCTTGCCGGCTCGAATGAAGCGTATTCGGCCAGAAAGACATCGGACTTGAAGAGGAAGTTGCCGGAATTCCAAAGGTAACCGTCGGTGATGTAGCGCGTTGCGGTCGGCTCATCGGGCTTCTCGACGAATTGCGCGACTTCGCTCGCACCATTTGCATTCGCGAGCGCAGCACCCGGCTTGATATAGCCGTAACCGGTCGCGGGCCGGTCGGGCACACACCCGAATGTGACGATGCGATCTTGTGCTGCGGCTTCGCGCGCAACTTTACAGGCTTCGACGAACCGTTCGGGTGCGGTGACGACATGGTCAGCGGCAAGCACGAGAATGACTGCGTGCGGATCGTTACGCGCCAGCAAATGTGCGGCCGCGGCGACGGCGGGGCCTGAATCGCGGCGCGCGGGCTCGAGCACGATAGTGCCATCAGCGCCGATTTCGTCGAGCTGTTCGCGAACCAGGAAGCGATAGTCGTAATTGGTGATGATGACAGGCGAAGCGAAGACCGCCGGATCGGAAACGCGCTTGATGGTTTCCTGCAGCGTGGAATTGGGGCCGATCAATTTCAGAAATTGCTTGGGGCGGCTGTCGCGCGAAGCGGGCCAGAGCCGGGTGCCGGCACCGCCGCACAGGATCACCGGATGAATGAGATTCGTCATCGAAAACCTGGAAGATCAGGCGCTTACGGCGCGCCGCTCGTTAAACTGCACTTGATAGAAATCGAAATAACGGCCGCGCTTGCCGACCAATTCGTCATGCTTGCCGCTTTCGACGACCTTGCCGTGCTCGAGCACGAGAATACGGTTGGCGGCAAGCACCGTCTGCAGGCGATGCGCAATGACGAGGGTCGTACGCGAGACGCGGAGCGCATCAATGGCGCGCTGGACCATGACTTCGGATTCGGAGTCGAGCGCGGCCGTCGGCTCGTCGAGCAGCAAAATCGGCGCGTTCTTGAGGAAGGCGCGGGCGATTGCGATACGGGCGCGCTGGCCGCCGGAAAGCTGCGCGCCGTGTTCGCCGACCGGCGTGTCGTAACCGGCGCTGAAACCTGTAATGAATTCGTGGGCGTTCGCAGCCTTTGCAGCCGCGACGATATCGCTTTCACTGGCGTCAGGGTGACCGAAGGCGATGTTCTCGCGGATCGTTCCGGAGAACAGAAAGACATCCTGGCTGACATAGGCGATGGCGTCGCGCAGCGAGCGGCGTGAGACTTTTGCGATTTCCTGACCGTCAATCAGGATTGAACCCGATTGCGGCTCATAGAAGCGCTCGAGGAGCGCCATTACCGTCGATTTGCCGCCGCCCGAAGGGCCGACAAGGGCGGTGGTTTCGCCCGGCTCTGCGATACAGGAGAACTTGCGCAGCACCGGCTCGTCGGGCCGATAGCCGAAATCGACGTCGCGGAATTCGATGCGGCCGCTCTCGACCTTGAGCGCCGGCAGGCCGGCGGCTTCCGCTTCGGCGGGCGGGCTGTCGATCACGTCGAACAGGAAGCGCACGTAAGTGAGGTTCGCGGCAAGATCGATATTGACGCGCGCGAGACGCTTCGCGGGTTCATAGGCGAGCAGGAGCGCGGTGATCACCGAGAAAAATTCACCCGGCAGGCGGCCGCCTTTCAGGACGCCAAGGCCCGCATACATCACGGCGCCGGCGACGGCGAAGCCGCCGAGCATTTCCATCAGCGGGCTCGAGCGCGAGCTTACCTGCACCATCTTGTTCATCGCCGACTCGACTTCCTCGACATGCGCATCCATGCGCTTCTTCATCAGGTTTTCGAGGTTGAACGATTTGACGACGCGGATGCCTTGAATGGTCTCCTGCATGGTCTGCAGGATGTTGCCGGCGCCGATGAACTGGCGCTTGACGATATTACGCGTGCGGCGGATCAGCGAGCGTACGCCGCCGACTGCGATCGGCATCGCAACCAGACAGATGAAAGCCAGGAGCGAGTCCTGAATGACCATCACGATGATCAGGCCGATCAGGGTGACGAGGTCGCGGCCGAGCGTGGTGATGAGGATTTCGAGGATAGCGCGTGCGCCGTTGGCGCCAGAATTCAGCCGGTTGAGGAATTCGGCCGAGTGGCGTTCAGAGAAGAAGGGCACGCCTTGGGCGAGCAGGTTGTCGTAGAGCTTCTTTTGATAGCCGGCGATAATGCGATTGCCGATCCTGCCGAGCGTCACCGCCTGGCCATAGGCGGAGAAGCCCTTGACGGCCGCGAGTGCGATCAGCGTGCCGCCGAGCGCCCAGATCGCCCATTCGCGGCCCTCGACGAAGATCTTGTTGACCACGTCCTTCATCAGATAGGCCGAGAAGGCAGTAGAGCCGGCGACGAGCAGCATGAAAATCAGGGCGAGAAAGTAGCGCGGCGCGTAGCGGCGGCCTTCGCTCGCCAGGAGACGCGGGATAATGGCCCGCGCGTCCTCGCCGAAGAGCCCGGATAGGCGATATTTGATGCGATCGGCTAGCATGGCGGCTGCGGGGATTGAGCCGGTTTTGGCCGTGAAGTCAATGTTTCGGGCCGCCGGCGGGAAATCGCTTCCTTACGAGAGAAGCGATTTCAACTCGTTACGGAATTCGTCGTTGAGATCAGGCCGTGCCAGCGCATAGGAAACATTGGCGGTGAGAAAGCCGATTTTCGAGCCGCAGTCGAAAGTACGGCCTTCGAAATCGTAGCCATAAAAAGGCTGCGATCTGGCGAGTGCGATCATCGCGTCGGTGATCTGGATTTCGCCGCCGGCGCCGCGCTCCTGCTTGGCGAGGAACTCGAAGATTTCGGGCTGCAGGATATAGCGACCGGTGATTATGCGGTTCGAAGGTGCGGTGCCCTTGGCGGGCTTCTCGACCATCGAGGTGATTTTGAAGGCGTTGCCGGTTCGCTCGCCCATGCCGACGACGCCGTACATGTGGGTGCGGTCTTCCGGCACTTCTTCGACGGCGAGCAGGTTGGCCTTGCCGAGCTTGTCGTAGGCGCCGACCATTTGCGCAAGGCAGGATTTCTTGGCCTGCACCAGCACGTCAGGGAGGAGAAGCGCGAACGGCTCGTTGCCGACGATCTCGCGCGCGCACCAGACGGCGTGGCCGAGGCCGAGCGGCGACTGCTGACGAATGAAGCTCGTCGCGCCTGCGACCGGCAGGTCTTCCTCGAGAAGCGTCAGCTCCGCCTTCTTGTTGCGCTCGCGCAGCGTCATCTCAAGCTCGTACTGGCGGTCGAAGTGGTCTTCGATGACGCCCTTGTTGCGGCCCGTGACGAAAATGAAGTGCTCGATGCCCGCCTCGCGCGCCTCGTCAACGACGTACTGGATGAGCGGCCGGTCGACGACGGTGAGCATTTCCTTCGGCATCGCCTTGGTCGCGGGCAGGAAGCGGGTGCCGAGGCCGGCGACAGGAAAGATGGCTTTTCTTATTCTGGACATCTGGCTCTCATAACTTGCGGAAGGCGGGATTCAACGCTTCTATGTCGCGGATTGGGCGGCTTGGCAAACCCCGCGCGGAACCGCGCACGAACAGGGTGAATGGACAAGATGAACAAACCCATCGTCGTTTTTGGGGCACGCGGGCAGGTCGGACGCGAAATTGTCGCGCTTGCCACGGTGCGCGGCGTGCCGGTGGTGGGGTTGTCGCGGCAAGATGCCGATATCAGCAATGAAGTGACGGTGCGAGCGGCGCTCGATGTGCACCGGCCGGCGGTGGTCGTGAATGCCGCGGGTTACACCGCGGTCGATCGAGCCGAGCGAGAGCCGGAGGCCGCGGCGCTCGCGAACGTTAAAGGCCCCGCGGTGCTGGCGACGGTCTGCGCCGGCATGAACGTGCCGCTCATTCAGCTTTCCTGCGAACAGGTTTTCGACGGCAACAAGAACCGCCCCTATGTCGAGAACGACAAGGTATCGCCGGTGTCGGTGTTCGGCCGCACCAAGGCCGAAGGCGAAGCCAAGGTGCGCGAGCTTGCGCCGCGTCACGTCATCCTGCGCACGTCATGGATTTATGGGCCGCATGGCCGGAACTTTCTGCGTAACGTCATGCGGCTCGCGACGGAACGCGAAGAGCTGCGTATGGTCTGCGATCAGAGCGGCTGTCCGACGGCAACAATCGATATCGCCGAGGCCGTGCTCGTCGTCGCGCGCAAGCTCGCGGGTGAGGGCAAGGCCGCCGGCACATTTCATTTTGCCGGTAACGGTGCGACCAACTGGTTCAAGTTCGCGAGCGAAATCGTGCAGCGGCAGGCGCTATTCACCGGGAAAACGCCGAGAGTTGCCGAGATCAAGCTCTCGGAATATCCGGCGGTGGTGAAGGGCGGGCTCAACTGCGAGCTCGACAGCACGCGCTTTCGCAATACGTTCGGCTATACGGCGAGCCCATGGAACTTCCGGGTCGCGGAGGTCGTGGCTTCGGTCATTAGAAATGCAAACCGCAAGGCGGCGCAGGCAGCGGCGGCTGCCGCGGCGGCGAATGCAGCCGCCAACACACCGGCACAACAGACGCCATTGCGCCCTCCGGCAGATCAGCCGGCGGCGGGCCGCCCGACGCTGATATAACGAAAGCCGTTCGCGATCATCTCGTCCGCTTTATAGATATTGCGAAGATCGACGATGAGCGGCGCTTTCATTTCCTGCCTCAGTCGCTTGAGATCGAGCGCGCGATAGGCGTCCCACTCGGTGACGATGACGAGCGCGTCGGCGCCCTGTGCGGCTTCGTAGGGGTTCTTCGCCATCACGATACCGGGCAAAAGGCTTGCAGCTTCTTCCATCGCCTGCGGATCATGCGCGTTCACCTGAGCGCCTGCCTTCTGCAATGCCGGAATGATGGCAAGGCTCGGGGCCTCGCGCATGTCGTCGGTGTTCGGCTTGAAGGTGAGGCCGAGAATGGCGACCGTTTTGCCCGTCGCGCTGCCGCCAAGCGCGGCGATGATCTTATCGGCCATCGCAAGCTTGCGCTCGTCGTTTACCGCGACGACAGCCTCGACGATCCTGGTGGGCGCGCCTGCATCGCGCGCCGTCTTCATCAGCGCGACTGTGTCCTTCGGAAAACACGAGCCGCCGTAGCCGGGTCCGGCGTGCAGGAATTTCGAGCCGATGCGATTATCGAGGCCGATGCCGCGCGCGACATCCTGCACGTTGCCGCCGACCTTTTCGCACAGATTGGCGATCTCGTTGATGAAGGTGATCTTGGTCGCAAGAAAAGCATTCGCAGCATATTTGATGATCTCGGCGGTGCGGCGCTGCGTAAACAGGATCGGCGAAGCGTTGAGATAGAGCGGGCGATAGACCTCGGACATCACCTCGCGGGCGCGCGCATCCTCGGTGCCGATGACGATGCGGTCGGGGCGCTTGAAGTCGTTGATCGCGGCGCCCTCGCGCAGAAACTCGGGGTTCGATACGACAGCGAAATCAGCCTTCGGCTTGCATTCGCGGATGATGGCTTCGACTTCGTCGCCGGTGCCGACCGGCACGGTCGATTTGGTGACGACTACGATGTACCGCGAGATTGCCGCCGCAATCTCGCGCGCTGCGCTGTGCACGTAGGAGAGGTCGGCATGACCGTCGCCGCGCCGCGACGGTGTGCCGACGGCGATGAAGACGACATCGGCGCTTTTCACCGCGCTTGCAAGATCGGTGGCGAATTCAAGGCGGCCTTCCTTGACGTTGCGCGCGACGAGTTCGTCGAGGCCGGGTTCGAAAATCGGCATGATGCCGCGCAGGAGCGAGGCGATCTTGCCCGCATCCTTGTCGACGCAGACGACGTTGTGACCGAAATCGGCGAAGCAGGCGCCGGAAACAAGGCCGACATAGCCGCTGCCGATCATGGCGATGCGCATGGAGATCCCTCGAAAAAGCGCGGCGGGTTTCGCATGCCTGCCGTGATCGGGCAAGCAGGCGTTAGACTGAGGTAAATCGAGAGGCTATGCGAGGCCGCGGTCTTTGAGCTTGTCTTCCCACGCGAGCGCATGGGTGACGATGGTAGCAAGATCGTCATATTGCGGCTGCCAGCCGAGCTTTTTCCGGATGTTATCGGCCCGGGCGACGATCGCGGCCGGATCGCCGGGGCGGCGGCCGACGATCTCGACCGGGAAATCCTTGCCGGAAATGCGCTTCACGGTGTCGATGACTTCGAGCACAGAGAAACCGCGGCCATAGCCGCAGTTCAGCACGAGGCTTTCGCCGCCGGCGCGCAAGTAACGCATCGCGTCGAGGTGGGCGGCAACGAGATCGGTGACGTGGATGTAGTCGCGGATGCAGGTGCCATCCGGCGTCGGATAATCGGTGCCGAAAACCGACATACGGTTGCGTTTGCCGGATGCGGTTTCGCTCGCGACTTTAATGAGAAGAGTCGCGTTTTTCGTCATCTGGCCGATGCGGCCTTCGGGATCGGCGCCCGCGACATTGAAATAGCGCAGCACGACGTAATGCAGATCGTGCGCTTTGGCGACATCGCGTAACATCCACTCGGAGATCAGCTTCGAGCTGCCGTAGGGCGACATCGGATAAAGACGCGCGTCTTCGCTGACCGGATTTTCCTCCGGGTTACCATAGACGGCGGCAGTCGAGGAGAAAACGAAATGCTTGACGCCGCCCGCGACGACAGCGGCGAGCAGCGCGCGCGTCTTCACGGTGTTGGCGTAATAATAGCCCAGAGGGTCGGCGACGGATTCGGGCACGATCAGTTTCGCCGCGAAGTGGATCACGGCGTCGATCTTGTGCTCCTCGATGAGCGAGCCGACGAGCTTTTCATCGGCGACATCTCCGACGACGAGCCTGGCTTTCGGGTGCACGGCTTCCTTGAAGCCGGTGGAGAGATCGTCGAGCACGACGACGCTTTCGCCCGCGCCGATCAGCGCAAGCACCATGTGGCTGCCGATATAGCCGGCGCCGCCTGTGACCAGAACTGCCATGACTCCCGTCACCTTTCTATAGCGAGAATATGTGACCCGATCCGTCTTGAAGGACGGTTAACAGGCGGTAACGACTCGCGCGTCTTCTCAGGCCGGCTTCTTGGAGCGCTCGACGAGCCGCGTGGTGGAGCGCTCGGGCAGCGTCTCGACGATAACGATCTCGCCGCCCGCGGCCTCGACAATCTCGTGGCCGACGACCTGTTCGCGGGTGTAGTCGCCGCCTTTCACGAGCACCTGCGGTTTCACCCGGCGGATC
>Ga0182740_1002188_pt1 | contig 12247 bp, 10 predicted proteins | sample eDN5th37CKraftBY_FD_128872 | JGI IMG/M metagenome (GOLD analysis project Ga0182740, IMG submission 128872) | Enriched backyard soil microbial communities from Emeryville, California, USA - eDNA 5th pass 37_C Kraft BY (version 2) (version 2) | ecosystem: Environmental > Terrestrial > Soil >...
AACTCCTCGATCTGCTTGTTGGGATCCGTCTCGGCAACGCGCTTCGGCATCATGAACGGCACGTTCGAGGACGGCTTGCCGAGCGCCAGAAGCACGAGGCCCGTCGGCGACTTCAGCTTGATCTCGAAAGTCTTGGCATCCTTCGCCGTCAGTGCCTCGACGAAGGACATCATCTTCTGGCCCATCGAATCCTTCGCCGCCCAGCGCTTGATCGACGGGATGATGTCTTCCGTAGTGACCGGCTTGCCGTCGTGCCACATGAGGCCGTCGCGCAGCGTCATGGTCCAGGTGAGCTTGTCGTCCGACAGCTTATAGGTGTCGACCATCTGCGGCTTGATCTCACCCTTGTCGTCCATGCCGAAAAGGGTGTCGTAGACCATGTAGCCATGGTTGCGGACGACGTAGGCGGTGGTCCAGATCGGATCGAGAATCTTCAGATCCGAATGGGGGACGAAACGCAGCGTCTTCTGGGCGTTCGCAGCAGTAGCAAGCAATGGAATAGCAGCGGCTGCCGTCAAGACGGCGAGCGCGCGACGCATAGTGCTCATTAGGAGCCTCCCCTTTTGTTGGACATTTCTTCCGCCAGCCGGCCGCAGGAGAAACCGACCACCGAAACGAGTTGAACGGGCTTTGCAGCCCTCGCCTCGACAATAAGACGATGCCTCGCCCCAGAAAGTCAAATGCGGCTCCGCCCGAAAGCGCATCACGCGTGCCGGGAGACAGGGCAGCCGTAGAGCGGCCTTCCAACGCGATGCGCGGGAGTGGTGCGATCGTCCGCGTGCAGAGGCACGACGTTGCCGTGATCGGTCGGAGCCGTGATGCGCCGCGGCGACTGCCGGAGGGAGGTCGATCCCGCGCGGCCTTAGCGCTCGCTTCCGCGACAGCGGTTTGCGCGATCTTAACCTTTATCGCTCCATAACAAGAGCCAGGGTTTTCCCGGAAATAGCCACGTTCCGGGTCTAAGGTCACTAAGCTCACCACTGAAACCGGTGTCGCGTTGACGGGGGTTAGTCGTCATGTTTCAGGCAGGTGCAGGTAGCCGGAGGGCTTTCCGGCTGCGTGCGTGTATGCGTTTGTCCGCCATCGTGCTCGCCGTCATGTGGGGCATGGTTGCGGAAGAGGCCGCCGCACAATCCGCCCTCGCTGCCGCGCCGACCGAGCTTGCTTCTGCAGCACCCTTCCCCTCAGCGCCGTCCGCAGCTCCCAAGAAGACGCGGTTCGTGATCGCGCTCGAGCGCAAGGTCGACTATCAGGTCCAGTCGCTGCCCCACCCCAACCGCGTGATCGTCGATCTGCCGACGGTCAAGCTGCAGCTCCCGCCCTCGCTCTCCGGCGAGCCCGTAGGCATCGTGAGCGGCTTTCGCGCGGGCCTCGGCGCTCCCGGCAAGATGCGCGTCGTGATCGACGTCACGGAGCCCGTCGTCGTCGACAAATCGGAATTTCTCGAGGGCGGCGGCAGCGGCCCTGTACTCCTCTCGCTGGAAATCTCGCCGGCGGCCACCGATATGGCTTCACTGCTGCAGGCGGCCGTTGCCATGCCGCCGTCGGTGGTCCAGCGCGCCAGCATAAGCGGCGCAATACAGCCGCCGGTGCCCCGTCGGGCCGAGCGCCCCGACAAGCGGGCAGCAAATGCCTACAAGCCGCTGATCGTCCTCGATCCCGGTCACGGCGGGCATGACTCGGGCGCGACCCGGAACGGCATCGTCGAAAAGGACGTGGTTCTTGCCTTTGCACTGACGCTCCGCGATCAGCTCCGGGCGAGCGGCCGATATCGTGTGGCCATGACCCGCGATGACGACACGTTCGTCCCGCTCGAGGAGCGCCGCGAGTTCGCTGAGGACCGCAAAGCGGCGCTGTTCATTGCCATTCATGCCGACTACGCAAGTGCGCGCGCACGTGGCGCGACCATCTATTCGCTGCGCGAGTCGGTCGCGAGCAGCCTCGCCAAGTCGGCATTACGGGAGAGCGCGAACGAAGCCCTCTCGGATACCGAGCTCGCCGCTCTCAAGGGGATCGGTCGCCAGGGGACGGCGGTGAAGAGCATCCTTGCCGACCTGGTCGGACGGGAGGTCGAGTCGACGCGCGACCGCACCAACATCTTCGCGCGAGCTGTCATCGAGAACATGGGCCGCAGCACGAATATGAACGAGAACCCGGACCGCAACGCCGCCTTCCAGGTTCTGAAGACCGCCAAGGTACCGGCCGTGCTGATCGAGCTTGCCTACGTCACCAACCGCGCCGATGCCGCTCAGCTTCGCTCGGAGGCTTGGCGTGGCAACGTTTCCCGGTCGATCCGTTCGGCCATCGACAACTACTTCAGCCACCAGGCGGCGCGCCTGCCCTTCTGAAGCTCGGGGGCGGCAGCTTCAGCCGTGGAGTGAAGCCACCCTCAGCGCCGCGAGGATCTGGTCAGGGGAGGCATCAGTCGGCAGGGCGTGGAAGTCCGCCCCGCAGGCCAGAGCCGGCTCGAGCAGCCGATGAAACTCCTGACGCTCCACCTCGACGGTCCCGAACTGGCGCAGGTGATCCGTCACGAACTGCGTATCGAGCAGCGTGAAACCACCGTGGGCCAGCCGGGCGCACAGATAGACGAGCGCGACTTTGCTTGCGTCTCTCTCGGTCGAGAACATGCTCTCGCCGAAGAAGGCGCCGCCGAGCGCGACCCCATACAGGCCGCCGACGATCCGGCCCTCCCACCAAGTCTCCACGGTATGGCAATAGCCCTGCTCGAACAGGGCCCCGTACAGACTCCGGATGCGGGCGTTGATCCAGGTCGAGCGCCGCCCAGCCTTCGAAGCTGCACAGCCATCGATCACGGCCTCGAAGTCGCTGTTGATGCGAACCTCGAAATGTTCCTGGCGGACGGTTTTAGCGAGCCGGCGCGGAACATGCACCGCGTCGAGGGGCAGAATGCCCCGCGCCTGCGGCTCGATCCAGTAGAGCGCCGGGTCGTCCGCGCTCTCGGCCATTGGGAAGATGCCGCACGAATAGGCCTTGAGCAGAACCTGCGGCGTGATCTCGATCGTGATGTCGTTATGCGACGCCATGGGCACTCAGTCCGTACCGCTCCTTTTTGAGTAATTCTAATCGATCGGAAGGGCAAGAGCGAGGCAGCCGGACGCCGCCCTGCGCTCGGCCATTTGGGACATTCGCGCCAGTGGGGCGTCCTTCCCTCATATCACTTTCGACAGCCCGGCCGTCCCCCGATTGTCGCATTCCTCCGCTAGACAGATGTTCGTATCTCGACCCGTGACCCCATGCGAACGTCGTTGTCTCAATCATGCGGGCAAATGCATGATTCCGTTAGGCCTTTTTGAGGTCGACGCGCACCGGGGGCGCCGCTGTCGATATTGGGCGAGCCGCCGAATCTGGACAGCGGTCGCCCGCGAGGATACTTGAGCCGGCTGTCCGGGGGGAACATCCGATGCGTCGCTATTTCACGTTCCTGATCGTTCCGCTGATCGGTCTGGCTGCCTGGCAAGGTCGACCCGTCGACCGAGCTTCGCTCGGCATTACGCCCGAGAACACCGCACAGAATGTCTGCAAGGCGCCCGTGATTCCCGATCTCCGGCAGGCCGCCTCGAGCGGCCCTGAGGCCGGCTGCGATGATCCGGACGGCTGCGAGAACAAGGAGCATATCTCGGCGACGTTCCTTCCCTACGCGATTGCAAGCCTCAATGCCTATGGCGGCACCGGACGGGAGAGCGGCGACCTCCTGAAGTTCGATCCGAGCTGGAAAGCCGTCGGCGAGCCGATCAGCGATCCGAGCGGGCTCGGTTACATGGTCTTCAGCCGGACGGTCGACAACGAGGATCATGTTCTTGTGGCCTTCCGCGGCACCGATCAGATCGGCGGTGAAGGCTGGGCCAAGCTCCTACCGACGCCGACAGACGCTCTCGCGAATGCATCCTGGGTGACCCAGTGGTTCAATCCATGGGACCAGTATCGCCTCGCCCGCGAGGCCTTCAGGGAAATCCGAAGGCAGGCTTTCGCTCGTGCCCAGGGGCGCGTGGTGCGCTTCCACGTTACGGGCCATTCGCTCGGCGGCGGCCTCGCAGTCCATATCGCGCGGGGCTTTCCCTGTACGGCCGCAGTCGTATTCAACACGTCCTGCGTGACCAACCGGATCCGCTTCTCCGAGCCCTACATGGATAGCCAGATCGTCGATATTCGCGAGGATCGCGACTTCCTCTCGCACACGCTGTGCGCGCCCGCGGCGCTGTTCGGATGGAGCAGCAATCATCAGCTCTATGGCGCAGAGTGGATTCGCACCCGCCGGCGAGAGAATGTGGACGAGATGGACGTGGCGCTTCGCCAGCACGCCATCGGCGGCATGGCCTTCGCCATGGGCCGCACCGTGCTCTGCTGCGCTCAGAACCAGCGACGCAGCTCGCACGAGAGCTGCTCGTGCGCCCCCAGCGTCGTCAGCAGTGTGGAGGGGGCAAGGCGCATCCTCTGCGACATGCGCCGGCGTCCGCCACTGCGGAGGTTCACCAAGGGTGGCGAAATGGTTTCAACGACCACGAAGAAGGGCACATTCCAGCGACGGCGGCCCGCGCGGTACGACTCGTGTGATTTCTCACCCATACCGCAGGTCAACCGGCAGTGTCGCCGCGAGTGCTGACTGGAGCGTGCGGCGTCGAGATCGCCTAACGGGATGTGGATTTGGCACCCGGCGGAAGCAACGCGAACTGTAGCAGCAGATTGCGCTGCAGGAATTTGTTGTAGTTGTCGTCCGACAGGATGGTGATCACGGTCTCGCCGGTCGGCGCCTTGTGAACGGCAACAGCCTCCATGTTGTCGATCTCGTAGCTCATGTCGGACAAAATCAGGGTCTCGCCCTCGATGACGCGGCCCGGCTTCAGTTCGTCAGCAGGGATGAGACGCAGGCGCATCCTGACACCCTCGGACATACGGAAGCGTCGCTCGAGGATCAGCACCGACCCGTCGTCGAGGGACGCGGCTCCGGTCAGCGCGAAGCCGCCAATATCCTTGAAAGATAGCTGTTTCGGCGCCCCTTTGCCCAGCACCCAGCCGGTGTGATGATCGTTCTCATCTCGAAGGTCCTCGGCAAAGGCGACGATCGCGCCTCGAAATAGACCCCCTCGCAGGACGGTGACGGCTTCGAGCCCCGTGTTGCTCTTCGTGCGGCGTGCGCCGGCTGGAAGCGAGATGAGGCTCGTCGGCTTGCCGAGCTCACCATTCAGGATGGGGTACCGTGCGATACGGCGATTGCGTTCGAAGGCGACGAGCGCCACGCCGCTCTTGAGCGTTCCAGACAGCAGGGCGATCTCCTCCGCATCGGCATCCCGCTTGCGCGTAAGCGGCCGGCCATTGAGCGCAAGGAGGGGCCCCATGCGGGCCTTGCCGATCCCGCTCGGCGACTTGCCCGCATAGGTGATCTCGCCCGAGAGCCAATGTCCTTGGTCCGAGATCGCAAGAAGGTGGCGTCCGTCTGGTGCGACGATCAGGCCCGAAAAACCACCGAAGCGCGCGTCGGGCGATGAAAGCACGAGGCCACCACGGAACTCGAGCCGACCGAATCGCTTCGAGTTGCCAAGACCGCGCTGATAGCTTTCGAGGCGGCGCGCCGTCACCTCCACCGCCGACGTTTTGTTCGTGGCAGTCGCAGCTTTCTGAGCGGCAACCGGGGAGACCGGGCTGATCAGCGCGCTGGCGACCAAGACGGCAACCGCGAGGCACGTGGCGCGATACAGGTGCCAACGAAACGTCTCAGGTCTCATGAATGGGTCCCGCCAACCGAATTCGCTATTGCCCCGGATAGAAAAAGCGCCGGCACTTCGCATGCCGGCGCCCGAAAGCTCTTCAGCGCCGCAACTAACTAACGACGCGCACCGGCGGGAACTGCATGTCCACGACCTTCTCCACGCGCCGGACCGGTCGTCTCCTCGAACAGCTCGACGAGCTTGTCCGTCATGGCGCCGGCGAGCTCGGTCGGGTCCGTGATCGTCACGGCGCGGCGGTAGTAACGCGTCACGTCGTGGCCGATGCCGATCGCGATCAGCTCCACCGGCGACTTGGTCTCGATTTCCTCGATCACCTGGCGCAGGTGCCGCTCGAGATAGCAACCCGTATTCACCGACAGCGTCGAATCATCGACCGGCGCACCATCGGAGATCATCATCAGAATGCGGCGGTGCTCGGGCCGGCCGAGCAGGCGGTTGTGCGCCCAGGCCAGCGCCTCGCCGTCGATGTTCTCCTTGAGCAGGCCCTCGCGCATCATGAGCGCAAGCGACTGCTTGGCCCGGCGCCAGGGTGCGTCGGCGCGCTTGTAGACGATGTGGCGCAGATCGTTGAGGCGGCCCGGCGCGGCGGGCTTGCCGGCGGCAAGCCACGCCTCACGCGATTGCCCGCCTTTCCAGGCCCGTGTCGTGAAACCGAGGATCTCGACCTTGACGCCGCAACGTTCCAGCGTACGCGCGAGAATGTCGGCGCAGCAGGCCGCGACCATGATCGGCCGCCCGCGCATGGAGCCCGAATTGTCGATCAGCAGCGTCACGACGGTGTCGCGGAAATCCGTGTCGCGCTCGTGCTTGAAGGAAAGCGCGTGCATCGGATCGATCACGACGCGGGTAAGACGCGCCGTGTCGAGCAGACCTTCCTCGAGATCGAAATCCCAGGCGCGGTTCTGCTGCGCGAGCAACTTGCGCTGCAGCTTGTTGGCGAGCCGGGAGACGGCGCTCGAGAGATTGCGCAGCTCCTTGTCGAGGAAGGCGCGCAGGCGCTCGAGCTCGTCGGGAGTGGAAAGTTCGGCCGCCTCGATCTCCTCGTCGAAGGTCTTGTTGAAGACCTTGTAGCCGAACCGCTCCGGATCATCGAGAACGTTGGTGTTCGGCCGCCAGGGCTCGTTCGTCTCCGCACTCTCGTCGCCTTCCGCGTCGAGGTCAAAGTCCTCGGTCTCGCCGGCATCGGAGGCCTCGGTGGTCTCGCCCTCTTCGCCCTCGGCCTGCTGTTCGTCGTTGGCCTGCTCGTCGGACTCGGCGCTGTCCTCGCTGTCCTGCGTCTCGGACTCGCCGCCGTCGGGCTGCTGCTCGTCGTCGCTCTCGCCCTCCTCCTTCTCGCCGTCGGCGAGTTCCTCGGAAAGCTCGAGATCGCGCAGCATGTCGCGCATCAGGCGGCCGAACTTGGACTGGCTGGTCGCGGCCTCTCCCATGCGCTCGAGCGTCGTCGCGGCGCGCTCCTCGACCCACGGGCGCCAGACGTCGACCAGGGCCTGCGCCGAAGCGGGCGGTTTCAGGCCCGTCAAGCGCTCGCGCACGATGAGTGAAAGGGCCTCTTCGATCGGCGCTTCAGCTCGCTCGGTCACGTGCGCGAAGCGGCCGTGGGCGTATTGATCCTCGACCTTGGCGGTGAGGTTCGACGCCATGCCCTGCATGCGGTTGCAGCCGATGGCCTCGACACGCGCGCGCTCGACGGCCTCGAAAACCGTCCGCGCCGGCCCAGCGCTCGGAACGAGGCGCTTGTGCACTTTCTCGTCATGCATGGCGGCTGTCAGCGCGAGGCTGTCGGCCCAGCCGCGAATGACGGCGATCTCTTTCTTGGAAGGCGCGCGCGACGGCTCGGGGAGCTGCATGGCCTTGCCGTCGAGCTCGGGTTTCCCCGGCGCGTACGTAACCTGCATCTCCTCGTCGCCCGCGATCGCGCGCGCGCAGAGACCAAGCACGCGCTTGAACGGCTCGGTCGGGGTTTCTTTCTTCTTCGGAGGCGTGGCCACGCGGTCAGTGTCCCTTTCGGTTCCGAAGTCCGCACGGCATCACCCGGGACCGAAACAGATCCGGCGGGCAATGCCGTGGAGGCACGCGCGCTAGCTCAGCGCGACATTGGCTGCGCTTTCGGGGAGTTCCTCGCCGAAGCAGCGCTGGAAGAATTCCGCGACCAGCGGTCGCTCGAGCTCGTCGCACTTGTTGAGGAACGTCATGCGGAAGGCGAAACCGATATTGCCGAAGATCTCGGCATTCTCGGCCCACGTCAGCACCGTGCGCGGGCTCATCACCGTCGACAGATCGCCATTGATGAACGCCTGACGCGTCAGATCGGCGACCCGCACCATGTTGTTGACGATCTTCTTCTTGGCGTCGCTCTTCTGGAAAGCCTTGGCCTTGGAGAGAACGATGCCGACCTCGTCGTCATGCGGCAGGTAGTTGAGCGTTGCGACGATCGACCAGCGGTCCATCTGGCCCTGGTTGATCTGCTGCGTGCCGTGATAGAGGCCCGAAGTGTCGCCGAGGCCGATCGTGTTCGTCGTCGAGAAGAGACGGAACGCAGGATGCGGCCGGATGACCTTCGACTGGTCGAGCAGCGTCAGCTTGCCCGAAACCTCGAGCACGCGCTGGATAACGAACATGACGTCCGGCCGACCGGCGTCGTACTCGTCGAAGACGAGCGCAACGTTGTTCTGCAGCGCCCAGGGCAGGATGCCCTCGCGGAACTCGGTGACCTGCTTGCCGTCCTTGAGCACGATCGCGTCCTTGCCGACGAGATCGATGCGCGAGACGTGACTGTCGAGGTTCACGCGCACGCATGGCCAATTGAGGCGGGCGGCGACCTGCTCGATATGCGTCGACTTGCCGGTACCGTGATATCCCTGGATCATCACGCGGCGGTTGTGCTTGAAGCCCGCGAGGATCGCGAGCGTCACTTCCCGGTTGAAGAGATAATCGGGGTCGAGATCCGGAACATGCGAGTCAGCTTTCGAGTACGCTGGCACTTCCATGTCGGAATCAATATTGAACGTCTCGCGCACCGAGACGGTCTTGTCCGGAAGGCCGGGGATGCCGGCGTTAGCTGAAGCGCGCATAGTTTCGCTGTTCCGCAGGTCCATGGAATCGCCCCCACGTGCTGTCCCGCGACGGATCGCTGATGTCTTGGGGACGATCGAGTTTGGCTGATGGGCCGGTCAAACGAGACCTGCCTGTTTGAGGTAATTATAGGCTTGTATGATCTCGCGCAACTTGTCTTCGGCGCCGCGGTCGCCCCCATTGGCATCGGGGTGGTGCCGCTTTACCAGCTCCTTGAACCGCGCCTTTATTTCCGCCCCCTGGGCGGTTTCCGTTAGATTCAGGGCCTCGAACGCCTTGCGCTCGAGCGGTTTCAAGGCCCGCCGCGGTGCCTGACCTGCCGTGCCATGCGTTACGGCATCGCTGTCATCCAGTACGTGATGGGGGTCGTGCACCCCGTGGCGGGCGAAGTGCGCGTACCGGCGAGCCCTGGCATTGCCGACATTAGGCTCGGAGAGGTTGTCCGTACCCCCCTTATCCGCTCCCAGCTTCCACGTCGGCCGGTGCCCGGTGATCGCCTCCTTGCGGAAGTCCTCGATCTCGGCGTCGCTCATGCCCGCAAAGTAGTTGTATGAGGCGTTGAACTGCCGGACGTGGTCCAGGCAGAAATGATAGTAGTCGTTATCGCGACCGCGACCGCGCGGCGCCTTGTAGTCGCCTGGCGCGGAGCAACCCTTCCACTGGCATACGTGGGAAGGCTCCTCGGCCTCGCGCGGCGCGGAAGGGCTGACCCTGATCTGGTCGAAGTATTTCGAGTCGAGCTTCATCAACTTGCTATTATGATCCAGCGCGGCCGCACCGCACAAGCGGTCACCCCGACACGACGGGAAGGCGTTGCACCGACGCCACCGGAATATTCTTCCCTCGCGCCTATCGCGGCTCGCGAACCATGCTCAGATACGTCGGATCGAACTCCGCGACCTCCTGAAGGCGCGCCCAGTCCAGTACTGAGATCGTGTGGTGCGTCCAACTTATCAAGCGTTCGCGCCGAAGACTTTGTATGACGCGATTCATGTGAACGACCGATAAACCGAGCACATCCGCCATTTCTGCCTGCGAAAGCGGAAAATGGAAACTTCCGTCCGTCGCGCGGCGCACACCGCGCAGGCGCGCATAGAGCTCACATATCAGGTGCGCCAATTGAGACTTTCGCGATCGGCGCCCCATGGCGACGATCCACTCGCGGTGGATGGCACCGTCCACCAGCGTATCCAGCCACAGCAGCCGCGTCAGGTGCGGTGCCCGCTCGGTGATCATCTGCAGGCCCGCGTGATCCGCGAAGGCCACGTGGCACGGCGAGAGCGCCACGATGCCATGATCCATGGTCTTCAGCAGAAAGGCGTGCAGATCGACGAAATCGCCGGCCACATGCAGGGCCGTTATCTGCCGCCCGCCATCAGCGAGCAGCTTATAGCGAGCGGCGAAACCATCGACCAGCAGACTGCTGTAGGCCGGGCGCGAGCCGACGGTGACGATATCGTCGCCGGTCGCGAATTGCGCCTCTTTCGCGATCACTGAAGAAAGAAGGCGGGCTTCATCCTCGGAAACAGTGTCGTGCTGCCCCAGATTGAGCAGCAGGGGTTCCAGGAGGGACATTCCATTACGACCAGCGGCTAGAAAGGTTCACAATTCCAAGCCGCCGATTATAACAGTTTCGCGCCATTCGTCTTCGAACATGCTACTGACTTGAGATCACGTCCTTTTCAGTAGTCCCAACATTTGACGTCCGCTTAACATTTGTTCTCGCGGAATGGGCTAAGCTTGATGCATCCTGGACGATGATCCGGTCCAGGCCTTGAAGAAGGGGGCCTTCTGCAGAATGTCCGCTGACAAGAGAATCCGCGAAAAGCTCATGGTTGCGTTTGAGCCGACCAGGCTCGACGTCATCAACGAGTCGCACCTTCACGCGGGACATCGCAGCTCTCCGGGGACCGGCGAGAGCCACTACCGCGTCCTGATCGTATCTCCGGCCTTTACCGGTAAGTCGCGGGTCGCGCGCCATCGCATGGTGAATGACGCTCTCGCGGATGAGCTCAAGGGCCGGGTTCACGCCCTAGCCCTTGCCACGTACGCGCCCGACGAACCCATCCGCTGATGCAGGAACGGATCTCCATGAGCCTCGCCCTCCTGAAAGAGCGGATTTCCCACGAATTCGGCACGCCCGCCGTGGTGGTCGATCTCGATCGCGTGGAAAAAAACATTGCGCGCGTGCAGGCCCTTTGCGAGGCGGCCGGCGTCAACAACCGCCCGCACATAAAGACTCACAAGAGCCCGATCCTCGCCAAGATGCAGATTGCGGCCGGCGCGCGCGGCATCACCTGCCAGAAGCTGGGCGAGGCCGAGGTCATGGCCGCCGCCGGCATCGAGGACATCCTCGTTAGCTACAACCTGATCGGCGCAGCAAGATCCGGCCGGCTGGGGGCGCTCAGAAAGCGCTCGGACGTGACCATCTGCGCGGACAATCCGGTGACGCTTGCGGCGTACGCCGAAGCTGCGGAAAGCGCCGAAGCGCCGATCGGGGTGATGATCGAATGCGACACCGGCCGCAAGCGCGCGGGCGTCGAGACGCCGAAAGAAGCGATCCACCTTGCCCGGATCGTGCGCGACACCAGCGGCCTCGAGTTTCGTGGGCTGCTGTTCTATCCGACCGAAAGCGGCTGGGATGCCGCGCAGCGCTTCCACGATGAGGCCGTGGCGGGATTGCGCGCGCTCGACCTCGAGCCGGGCATCGTCTCGACCGGCGGCACGCCGAACCTGCCCAATATCGGCAAGCTCGCCGGCGCCACCGAACACCGCGCTGGCACGTACATCTTCAACGACCGCATGATGATCGCGTGCGGCCAGGCCACCGAGGACGACTGCGCGCTCCATGTCTTTGCGACGGTCGTCAGCCGGGCAGGCCCCGAGCGAGGCATTCTCGATTCAGGCTCCAAAACGCTGACCGCCGATCCGGGCGGCGACTTGGACGGCTATGGGCACATTCTGGAGTACCCGCGGGCACGAATTGCCGCTTTCTCCGAGGAGCACGGCTTCCTCGACCTCTCGCGTACCAATGAGCGGCCTGATGTCGGCGAGGTGGTGCGCATCATCCCGAACCACGTTTGTGTGGTCGTGAACATGGTCGACCAGCTTATTGCCGTGCGCAACAACGAGATCGTCGACGTCCTGCCGGTGGCGGCGCGCGGCAAGCTCGTGTGAGCACGCGCAAATCTCCCTCCCCCTTGGCGGGAGGAAGCGCGTTGGGACTGTTGCGCAGACTTCACTTACACTGCAGCGCTCAGCACGGTGTCCGCGCCGGTGGTGACGGTGTCGGCGAGGCCGGGCGCGGCGGTCGCAAGGTTCTCCGCAAAGAAACGTGCGATCGCGATACGGCCAGCACTGTCAGTCCCGCCTTCACGGACGACGGCCAGCGCACCGCGCGCCAGATAGACGCCGCCGGAGGCAAGACC
>Ga0182740_1002190_pt1 | contig 12245 bp, 9 predicted proteins | sample eDN5th37CKraftBY_FD_128872 | JGI IMG/M metagenome (GOLD analysis project Ga0182740, IMG submission 128872) | Enriched backyard soil microbial communities from Emeryville, California, USA - eDNA 5th pass 37_C Kraft BY (version 2) (version 2) | ecosystem: Environmental > Terrestrial > Soil >...
CGGCATCGGAGCCCCGGCCGGCTGCGGCGCGCAAAAACCGCAAGCAGCCCCCCGTACTGCCATTTCGCCGCACGGCCAAGCCGGACGCGTTCGATGGCCGGGACATCCCGTTCCATCCCAACATCTCGGTCACGCCCAAGACCGAAATGATTCCGGCAATGGGATTGACCGTGAAGCATCAGGAAGACACCTCGGCCTGCACCGGCTTCGCCCTGTCCACCGTGGTCGAATACCTGCTGCGCAAATCGGAGCGCGAACCGCGCCCGGCCATCTCGCCATTCATGCTGTACTCCATGGCCAGGCGCTACGACGAGTTTCCCGGATCCGTCGATGACAACGGATCCAGCCTGCGCGGTGCGCTCAAGGGCTGGTTCAAGCATGGCGCATGCGCCCAGGAACTGTTTCCGACCCTGACCATGCCGGCGGCAGCCAACGACACTGCCGACGACTGGTGGCTGGATGCCGTCAAACGCCCGCTGGGAGCCTACTACCGCATCGACACGCGCAACATCGTCGAAATGCACGCGGCGCTCAACGAGGTCGGCATCCTCTATGCCAGCGCGGGCTGCCACACCGGCTGGGACGAGGGCCACGGCGTCACCCCGCTGAAGGCGCCGTCCACACCTGGCGCCCAGCCCTTCTGGATCATTCCACCCGACAAACAGGACACCGCAACGGACGGCCATGCCTTCGTCATCGTCGGCTACACCCAGGACGGTTTCCTGATTCAGAATTCCTGGGGCGAGGAATGGGGCACCCACGGCATGGCGGTGCTGACCTATGACGACTGGATGCGCAACGCCATGGATTGCTGGGTGGTCCAACTGGGCGTGGTCACGCATGAACACACCAAGATCTCGAACAGCATCACGCTGCGCACCGAGGGAAAAAGAGTCACCCTGGCCGCGGGAACAGTGCTGCGCAACCGCGAGATCTCTCCCTTCATCGTCAATGTGGGCAACAACGGCAAGCTCAGCAACAGCGGCGCGTTCCGGACCACGCCCGACGATCTGCGCGCCATCGTGGACGTGCACATGCAAGCCGCGCGCGAGAAGTGGGGCCTGAAAGACAAACCCATGGACGTGTGCGTCTACGCGCACGGTGGACTGGTCGGCGAAGAGGACGCGGCAGAGGCCGCCGCCGAATGGATACCGCTGCTCTATGAAAAGCAGATATTCCCGGTCTTCCTGATGTGGGAGACGGATTTCATCACCACGGTGAAGAACATCATCGAGGACGCCGCCCACAGTGTTCCGCGCACCACCGGCGGCCTGGGCGAGCGGCTGGAGCGCTGGTGGAACCAGCGCCTGGAACGCTGGCTGGCGCGGCCCGGCACGGTGATCTGGGGAGAAATGAAGCAAAACGCCCAGGCCATGAGCGAGCCCGCCCCCAAGGGCATGGCGCAGGAAGAGGCGGCCATGATCATGCTGTACAAGCATTTCAAGGCGCACGTCAGCCAGGGACGCGTGCGCTTGCACATCGTCGCCCATTCGGCGGGCGCCATCGTCGCCAGCCACTTCGTGCACCGGCTGGCGGCCGATGGCGGCGAACTGGAATCGCTCAACCTGATGGCGCCGGCAGTCACCTTGGAGACCTTCCGCAGACTGGTCGTTCCAAACCTGAAGACCCGGGTAAAGCGCTATCAGCAATTCCATCTGTCCGACCGGGCCGAGGAAGACGATCCCACCTGCGGCCCGTACCGCCGTTCGTTGCTATACCTGGTGAGCGAGTCCTTCGAAGGCGGCACCACCACGCCGCTGCTGGGGATGGAGCGGTATTTCCGCGACGCCGGTCTTCCTTGCGATGCCGTGCACGTCTCGCCCGCTGGCAGTGCGTTGCCCGGATCCGCCAGCCCGCCCGTGGCCGCCAGCACGCACGGCGGCTTCGACAACGACAAAGGCACCCAGCAGCAGATCATTGCGTTCATCAAGCGTTGAGCCGGCAGCCGCGCCAGGCACGGCGGCAGGCAGGGAGGGCTTCGATATGTTTGAGATTCCGCAGGCACAAACAGACCTGGAGAATGGCAAGCAAGTGCGCGTGCCGACATCCGGTTCAATTCCGGGTGACCCGGCAGAAATGCTGCAGTTGATGTCTCGAGCGGGCGTGCCATGCCTTCTGCTGAATCGGGGCGGGGAGATTCTCGGTATCAGCGATACGCTCGCCCCCAGCGCCCAGGAGTTTCGTGGCCGCAGCGCCTCCGAGGCCTACGGCCTGGGCGAGCCGCTGACGATGGGCCGCGGCGCGGTGGGTGGCATCTACCAGGCCAGGGACGGCGCGCCCGTGCCGGCACAACTGGTGCCATTGTGCGAAATGGAAAACGGCGAACTCGTTGTGCTGGTCAACGACGGCACGCCTTTCAGGAAAGCGGAGTCACGCCGATTCGAACGCACGCCCTATGCCGTCTTCCGACTGGATCTTGAAGGCGTGGTGCGGTTCGCCAACCGCGAAGCGGCGCGCGCATTGGGCCAGAAACTCGATGAAGTTTGCGGCGAGCCGCTGGCCCGCCATTTCCGCAAGAGCGATGCGCCCCGTATCGCCGATGCCATCCGGTGCTGCGCCCGCAACCAGGAAGGCGATTCCATGGTTGCCGTGATCGTCGCCATGCCAGGCCTGGGCGGCGAAGAAAGGCTATTCCAGCTGGTGATGACGCCAGATCCCGCACCCAATGGCGAATTGCTGGGCGTGATTGCCATCATCCAGTCGCGGGCGTTGGAATCAGCCCGCGAAGAAATCCGGCGCATCGCGCTGGATCCCACCATCGCTGGCTGGCGTGCAAAACTCGATGCCATCCTCGAGCAGATCCGCCCGCTGGTGCCATTCGAGCATGCCGTGTTCGGCATCTACGATCGACAGGTATCGCTGTTCCGCGCCATCGCGGTACGCCCGGAAGGGGTGGAACTGTGGCCGGCGCGCTGGATGAAACTGCCGCCCACGATCCGATCCTTCCTGGATTCCGGACAGACCTGGATCGAGGACATGAACCGCTTCGTCAGCGACCAGGAATTTGATCCCGCGAACGAGGTGGTGCGTCGCTACCGCGACATGGGCATGCAGGCCAGCGTGACCCTGCCCGTCACCCGTCAGGGCGGCTACAGTTCGGCGCTGAGCCTGTGTTCGCGCCAGGCGGCGCAATATGGCCAGCACCACCTGGAAATACTGCGCGCCCTGGACCTGGAGCCGGTGCTGATGCGCTTCGAGAAGGAGCGCGATGACGAGCGCGCCGCGTTCGCGGAATCATTGCGGCAGACGATCATGACGGCCGCTTCCTTGCGCAAGGCCGCGGAGGACATCGTGCCCAGACTGGCGCAGTTCTTCTCCTGGGATTACGTGGCGCTTTTCCGGGTGAACCGCAAGGAAAGCCGCTACGAGATCGTGACACAACACAGCCTGGCGCCGGAGTTCGCCCTGCCTGCAGGCTACCTGCAACCCATCGAACGCGGCATGCTCGGCCAGACATTGCGGCAACGGCAACTGCTGTCCCTGGACGATGTGGGTGATCCCGCGGATCCCAGGAATGACTACACCGGGCCGCCCCGGCCGCTACGTTCGGCCATGACGGTGCCGATCCGCCTTAACGGCAGGATCCGCTGGCTGCTGGACGTGGAGTCTTCCGTGTCGCATGCGTTCAAAGGTCCCGACGCCGACGACCTCCTGGAAATCATCGCATCGCTGGAAGAGGGACTGGATCAGCATCTGCTCAGGCAGACCAAGCAGAGCCTGATGGCCGAAACCGAACAGGCCGTCGTGTTCGTGGGCCGCGAAGGCTCCATCATCGAAATGAACCGCGTCGCGGCCGACATGCTGGGCGCCGAACCCGGCCGCTGCCTCGAAGGCGAAACGCCGGTGTCTATCACAGCGTTCGCGCTGCCTGACGACGCGGCGGCGCACGCGCTGCTGACTTCGGAATCCGCTGTGCGGCGGGAACGCATCGAGCTGCGTGGCGTGGGCGGACAACCCCGTTCAGTGCTGGCCACCCGGACGGACCTGGATCCCAGCCTGGACATGGCGATCTGGTTCTTCACCGACATCGCGGACATGAAATGGGCGCGCGATATGCGCTTCCTGCGCGAAACCGTGGCCGAGATCGCCGACCAGACCCGGACGTCGCTGGCGCTGGCCTGCAGCCTGACCACGCAGACGGCGCTGCTGCACGAGGATGCCGCGCGTGGCGAACAGCCCGAGGCCATCGTTACCCGGGCCCACGCGCTCAGCCAACGCATCGTGGCGGAGATCGGCAAGGCGGACATTACGTTCGAGCGGCTGGCCAGCGCCAGCGAGGCGCGCCGCCAGGCCCCTCCCGAGCATGCCCGCCTGGCATTGCAGGAACTGCTGACGCGGGTCATCGCGGCGTTCCCGCAACGGGATCAGGACCGCATCGCGTCCTTGGGTCAGGCTCACGCCGGCGGCGGTCCCATGGTGCATGCCGATAGCGAGGCGCTGTCCACCGCATTCCGATCCATTCTTGCCTATCTGCTGCGATGCCGCTCCGACGAGGCTCGCGTGGAAATCGTCATCAGCGATGATCCCGACGGATGCTCGGTACGCCTCGGCCTGAGCGCCGAACAACATTGGGACACAGAGCAGCGCGCGTACGCGGTGCCCGACGACGCCTTGCTGAACGCGGAGCGCGCGGCACACGACGGCGCCGGCCTGGCCATCGAGCAGATCGTGCGCACCATGCAGGCCCATGGCGGCACATTGGCCACGGAGCCATCGCTGGCGGAATCCTCCGCGGCTCCCTCCGAGGCATACGAATCGGTCCTGCCGCCATGGCGCTCGTTCACCATGCGCTTTCCTTCCCGTTCGGGGTAAAGGAGACATACGATGGAACAGGCAGCACAGAACAGCAACTGGATCCTGCTTGCGGGTGGAGACGATTCCGACGAGGAGTGCTGGGCCGACCGTATTCAACAATTGCGCCGGCACGAGCAGAAGCTCCCGCGGATCAAACCTTTCGTCAGCGCCCCGTTCCGGCACGTCTTTGATGTAGAGAACGCGCGACAGGAAATCGAGCGGTATGGAACCCCGCCGGGTCTGATCATCGTGGACGCCAAGCCGCCTCCGACCCCCGGAAAGAAAAAGAGCGGCGCGGCGGTCGTCGAGCTCCTGAACTGGTTGGCCGAGCACGCTCCCGTGCCCGTGCTGGTCGTGACGGAGAATCCATCCGAGGCTGTACAACGCTGTGTGCTGGAACGCCCCGAGCGCCTCATGTGGAGCAACGAGATCGGAAAAAAGCGCGACGGCGGCGCAGACCTCGCCCTGGTGCTGGACAGCGTGGCTGCGGCGACCCAACGCCGCCGCCTCGTCATAGAAGTCGCCGAAAAAGCAGTCCGATACCGGATCCAGTTTGGCCCACATGAATTCAAGTCGCCGGAAATGCCCTACAAGCGGCAATCCGACATCGAATCGTTGCTGATACGCGTGGCCAAATTCTCGCCTTATCTCGACAATCAGAAGGTGGCCGATTGGCTGGAGTCGCTCAGCGAAATGGGCAGGCAGGCGTTCGACGTCATGGTGGCTGAAACGGTTGGCCCGCCTATCGCGACGCTGATCCAGCGCGCACGCGACCAGGACGGCGTCTTGCCCGGCGACGGCTTGGCCTGGATGGACTTGCGATTCGATTTCAACGTATCGGACCGCCAGAGCGCGGCCTTCTTCAGCCTGCCGTTCGAGTTGAGCTGCAACACCAACCTCACTGCCAGCGACCGGCGCTACCTGTGCCAGCGGATTCCCATGGCCAGGCGCCTGCACATAGATGGCATGGACTCCGCCAGCGATTGGAGCCAGCCGGAGCCGCGCCCGGCTGCTCCCCTGCGCCTGCTGTTCATCGGCGCAAACTTCAGCGGCACGATTTCATTCCAGCCCGAAGACGGCAACGACGACATGCCGAACGTCACGCTGCCGCCCCTGGAATCCGTCGCCGATGAACTCGCGAATCTGCAAACCCTGGCCAAGCGCCTGGAGGGGCGGCTGGTGGTCGAGGACGTCCCGCCGCTGACTGGCTACGCGCTGCAAGACTACCTGGAAGACAAGGTTACGGGCGGCGGCTATGACATCCTGCATTTCTCGGGCCATTCCCATTCGATCCGCGACAGCACCATGCTGGTGTTGCCAGGGGAGGAAGAGGGCGAAGGCCTGCAATTGTCGATACGTCTGGTCGGCCGCTGGATGAAGGCCGGCAACTGCAAACTGCTGGTGCTTTCCTCATGCAGCGGCGCATCGGTGCGAACCGCGCTGGAAGTCATGCGGGCCGGCGCCATGGGCGTGCTGGCCTTCCGCTGGCAAGTCGAGGAAAAAACCTGCGCCCGCTTCATCCGGCGCTTCTATGCCGCCTACTTCGACGCCTCCAACACCCAGGGATTCGCGGAAGCTTACCGGCGCGCCTGCGCCGGCTCGCACGATGAGTCAAGGGGCTCTCCCACCTGGGCTTCCGCACTGGCAGTCGTGCGTGACTGACTACGACCAAGGATCGGACACCATGGCTTCATTATTCGGCATGCTGCGCAAGATTGGAGATCTGGGCACCTCCACGGATGGCGTGGGCGCATTGATGGCGACGGTGCCCGCAGGGCGCAACTACTACGCGGAGATCGATCCGCCGCCCGGCGGCGCGGCCCCGGGCGAGCGCGGGCTCAACGGCGAAGCCTTCGTTCCCGGGCAGTGCTATTTCAGCGTGCGCATGGTCGAAATGCGCCTGACCGATGCGGGCAACTACATTGCGGCCTTCCTGCCCCTGTGCGCCTTCTTCTTGCGCTATACCGAGGCGGGCACGCAGCGCGAGATTCCGTATGTCGTCGGCTATGACGCAATCCAGCAGGCGATGGGAACGGCGGCACCCCAATCAGGCGGGGGCAGGGTGATGTTCCGCGACGTCTATATCGCCCGCAACGTACCCTACAACAGCGACGGCCTGGAAATGTTTGCGGCGCTTTGCCGCTTCAGTGACAGCAGCCTCACTCGCGGCATACTCGACTTCGTCGCAACGACCGTCAGCATGTTCGGCGGCGCGGTGGGCGGCGCCGTCGTCAAGGCAGGCGAGGGCCTGCTCAAGCCCCTGAGCAAGCTCTTCGGCACCGATGGCGTCAGCATCCGTTTTGGCATCTTCGACGGCGCGGCGCTACGGCGCAGCGGTTATCGCGTGCTGGCCGGCGCCGACTCTCAGGACAAGCTGCAGGGCCTGCAGCTGGTGGACGGCGTGCTGCACCGCCAGAATGGCAGCGGCGCCCTGGAGCCCGTAAACGACGTGGATTACCTGGTGCTGGCTTTCGAGCAACGCCCCACCTTGGGAGAGGACATGTTCAGCGCCGCCGCGGCCCTGCCGTTCCACCGCAAATGGACCGAGACGACCACCGCGCTGCTGAGCGACAACGCCGTGGCCGCGCGCGCCGCATTCCAGTCCCTGGCCGTAGATATCGCGGGTTCGCCTTTGCTGATCGAACGCGACCGCTTCGCGTTGCTGGCGGCCTATTCGAGCGAAAGGGAAAAATGGAAGGCCAGGAAAAAGTCCCTGAAGTCAGCCGGCGCCAATAGCAAGGGTCCGGACCTGATGTCCGCCATCGCGGACCGCATCAAAGCCGCTGCCGGCACAAACAACCCGGCCGCGGAACCACTGGAAGCCGCAAAGCGGCTCCTGGCGAAAGCGGCAGCCGCGGGCACGGGCATAGGCAAACCCGTGCCGCAATCCGACGCATCGCTGACCCAGGCATTCTCGTCGCTGATCGACTCGCTGGAGCCCGCCGGGAAAGGCAAGGCCCCAGCCGCGCCCACAGCCTTGTCCGGCGCATCGCGGGAGATGCTGTCGGCGATCCTGCGGGAGACGTCGTAGCGGCCGCCAGCCGGGGCCGGCTTACTGCGTGTCGTACCGTGGCGAACGCGGCCCGTACAACATGCCGCCAGGCTGTCCAGCGCTGAGCAGCAAATTGTTTGTCATGCCTGCCACGCCGTAGCTGCGGTCGGAGAGCGTATTGACGACCTGATCCACCACCGCCTGGATCAGCATGCCAAGCAAGCCCCCGCCGCTGCTGCTGCTGGCCTGTACCACCTGCTTGCTGCCGCTCCACAATTTGGCGCCATTGCGCAGGTCAATCAGTTCGGCGTCCACCGCCACCGTCACCGAGCTGGACACCACGGCGTAGGTCGATCCGTATTGCTTTACGGTCATGTAAAGCGCGGCGTCCGCCCCGAAGATGTCGCGCAGCTTGGCCGCCGGCAGCTCCTGGATCTCGTCTGCGGAACTCAAGCCGTTCTGCTTGAAGGTCTCGTCCATCACAGCCACGGGCACGACGTAATAGCCGGATTCAGCCAGCGGCAGCGTGGCCTGGGACAGCACGGCCGCGGTAGCGGCCACGTCCACCGACGTGTTCACGGGCGGCAAGACCAGGATGGACGCCGGCTTGCTTTCCCGGAAAGCGGTGTAGTCGACATTCTGCTGCGGGACTGCGCAGCCTGCCAACAGCGCGACGGCCGCCAGCATGCCCATTCGAAATAAGCTGGACATCATGATCCTTTCTTCGACGTGAGAGTTTCCGTGGGAGCCGCGGGCTGCGCGGCAGGCGCCTGGGCGGCGGGCGCAGCGCTCAGTTGCTGCCCGGCCGGCGGCTTGCCGGCATTGCGCATCAGGAAATCCATGAACGGCGCCGATTCGGGGAAAGCCACCTTCTCGCCTTGCAATTGCTCCAAGGCCTTGTCGCCGTCCCCTATCTTCAGGTACAGCATGCCCAGATGCGCACGAAAGCCTGGAGGAAGTTCCGTGCTGGCGGCACGCGCGGTTTCGACGTTCTGTTCCAGCGCCTGGGCTTGCACCGCATAGTCCGCGCCATCGTCCTTCAAGTACGCGTAGACGGACGGCTGGTAGGCCTGCCAGCTATACATGGGCTTGGGCTGCTGCACGCACGCGCCCAGCAGCCCCGCGCTGGCGCCGATCACCAGGCAGCGGAAAACACGCGCGGGAATGCACCCGGAACGCCGGGTCCGAGAATTCGACATGACGCTCTCCTCAGTTGGCCGACGGTTGCCAGGCGCCTTGCTCGATACCGTCGACCAGGCGGTCGACGGCTTCCCGGATGGCCAGGTCCAGGACCTTGCCATTGAGCGTGGAGTCATAGCCGGCGGTGCCGCCAAAGCCGACGACCTCCCGGTTGGACAAGGCGTATTCGCCAGCGCCCGACGCCGAATAGACCACCTCGGATGTCACGACGTCGACCACGTTCAGATCGACCTTGGCGTAGGCCACCTGCTCTTTGCTGCGACCCAGGATGCCGAAGAGCTGCTGGTCCCCCGTGACCTTGCGGCCGAAGGCCGTCACGTCGCCGGTAACCACGTAACGCGCGCCTTTGATCTGGCTTGCCTTCTTGTTGAAGCCCGCCTCTTGTGCAATTTCCGAAAGGTTCTCGCGGTCCATCACCTGGAACCGGCCACTGCGCTGCAGGTGGCTGACCACAATGGTCTTGGCCTGGCCGCCCAGGCGATCCACGCCATCGGAGAACACGCCGCGCAGATAGTTCGTCCGGTTGTCGAACTTGCCTACCGAAATTGGGCTGCGCACCCCCTGGTAGGGTTTGCTTGCCGCCGCCACGGCGGGCACGGCCAAGGCCTGCGAACGCTCTGTGGCGCAGCCCGCCACAACCGCCGAAAGAATGGCCAATGCCCCGATTCTCACTACTTTGTTCAACATTGCTCTCTCCAGCCGGCTCCGCTTGCAAAGCGCAAGACGGCATCCCTCTCTATTTGATCGAGCCTGGATTATAAATAAATGAACAATTTAGATACGAATTGAAATATAGGGGATTGGTCCTCTTTTTCTGCTCTTTCTGTCGGCGCGAAGCCGGCCGGGGCGCCGACGCCGCTTATCGAAGTACCAGCGTCGCCCCGATCACCCGCAAGGTCGGCATCAATTGTCGCCACGCATCCTTGGGAATGGCGGCCGGCCGCGTGAGGGCCGTGGCCGCCGGGTCGTCCAGCAGATCGCCCTTGCATGCGAAGACGATGCTGTTGGTCATGTCATCGTCCACCACTTCGAACATCGACGGTCCGAACGACGCGCGCACCCGGTCCATGTATTCGTGATGGTCCGGGTGGTTCAAGTGGAAGTTGATAACCAGCATGCCATTCTCCCGCAGGGCGCGGAAGCAGTCGGCGTAGAACTCGGCGGAACAAAGGGGCTCGGGAATTCCGCCTACGCCGTACCCATCCAGGAAGATAACGTCGGCATGCTCCTCGACACCCCGAAGATATCGGGCGGCATCGGCCTGGATCACCTGGAACCGCTCGCCGTCCGGCGGGACCATGAACGCCTCCCGCAAGGCGATGACGTCCGGATCGATCTCGATCACCTCGACTTCGGTGCGCGCCAGGTAACGATGGCAGAACTTCGGCAGCGATCCGCCGCCCAGGCCGACCATCAGAATGCGGGCGGGTTCGGGATTGAACAGCACGAAACCCATCATCATCCGCGTGTACTCGAGGTCGAGCGCATCGGGGCTCAGCAGGGACATACTGCTCTGGATCTCCTTCTCGGTGAAATGCAGGGTCCGCTTCGTGCCGGAATCCAGGAAGAAGGGCTTGGGGCTGCCGGGCGGCGGCGGTGGAGCGGCGGGGATACGGACGTCGGACATGGGGTGTAGCGGATTACCAAGGAATCCGAAGAAGATAACACCCGCCGCATTGCGAGGCCGGATCCCCCCACGCCACAGCCCCGCCGGGGCGGCCGCGTGCGCGCCGTTCTATATCAGCAGCACGGGGCAGGGGGCATTCTGCACGATCCGCCCGCATGTGGACCTCAGCACAGCGTCTAGGAGTTGGCTGCGGTGGTGCGAACCCATCACGATCACGGCTGCGTTCACCTTGGCCGCATACTCGACGATTTTTTCCGCCGCATGACCGGTGAGTTCGTGGCATTCGAACGCCACGTTGCCCGCGGCCAGAATGTCGACCGCCGACCTCATCGCCTTGTCGCTTTCCTCGTGATGCCAGGCGTCGATGTCTGCCTGCCCGATGAAGGTCTTGACGTCGCCGGTCACGTCGGGCTCGCAATGCAATATGTGCACCGTGAAATCCCGATTCAGCAACGGGCCCTCCACCAGATAGCGCGCAGCAGCGTCGCTGTGGCTGGACCCATCGGTGGCAAGAATGATCGTGTTCATGACAGATCTCCGGTTCGTGGAACTCAACCCTTGGTACGCGCGGCCTTCGCCGCGGCCCGTCTGGGCAGGATCAGGCTGGCGCCCACGGATGCCAGCAAGATTAGGCCCACCGCCCCTAGCGACCATTGCACCGGCACATGGAACCATGGCGCGGCCAGCATCTTGCCGCCGATGATGATGAGCACCGCGGCAAGTCCGTGCTTGAGGTAGCGGAAGCGCTCCCGCATGTCGGCCAGCAGGAAGTACATCGCCCGCAGGCCCATGATGGCAAAGATGTTGGAAGTAAACACCACGAACGGATCGGTGGTGACGGCGAAGATGGCGGGAATGCTGTCGACCGCGAACACGACATCGCTCGCCTCTATCATCAGCAACACCACGAACATGGGGGTGGCATACCGCAGCCCGTCGATGCGCACGAAGAAGGATTCTCCGTGATAGTCCTTGGTGATGCGCATGGAGGAGCGCAGCAGGCGCACCAGTGGATTTCGGGCGATGTCCGGATGGTGGTCCGCCTTGGCCAGCATCCTGGCTCCCGTGAATACCAGCAGCAGCCCGAACACGTAGAACAGCCAGTTGAACTTCGACAGCAGCCACACGCCGGCCAGGATCATGCATACCCGCATGACGATGGCGCCCAACACCCCATACAGCAATACCCTGCGCTGCAACTCCATCGGCACCACGAAGTAGCCGAAGATCAGCGAGAACACGAACATATTGTCCACGGACAGGGACAATTCGATAAGGTAGCCGGTGTAGAACTCCAGCGTTTTCTGGTGCGCCACGGTTCGCCCCAGGGTGGCATCCAGGTACCACCACATCAAGGCGCCGAACAAGGCGGCCAGCGTCATCCACACGGCTACCCAGAACAGGGCTTCCCGGGGCCGCACGCGATGCGCATGCCGACCGCCCAGCACGTACAGATCCAGCGCCAGCACGACCAGCACAAACCCGACGAACCCCGCCCACATAGGCATGGTGGCAAAGGTCTCGACCTGACTCATCAGGACCTCCCGCCGTCGCTGCAAGACTGCTATGCGACAGCCAGCGGTACACAGTGCATGTACGAATCCAGTCTAGAACTTTCGGAAACGCAGAACA
>Ga0182740_1002192_pt1 | contig 12242 bp, 11 predicted proteins | sample eDN5th37CKraftBY_FD_128872 | JGI IMG/M metagenome (GOLD analysis project Ga0182740, IMG submission 128872) | Enriched backyard soil microbial communities from Emeryville, California, USA - eDNA 5th pass 37_C Kraft BY (version 2) (version 2) | ecosystem: Environmental > Terrestrial > Soil >...
ATTGCGTCGCCAACATGCCCGGCGCCGTGCCCGTCACGTCGAGCCACGCGCTCAACAATGCGACATTGCCGTTCGGCCTCGCTCTGGCGTCGTCAGGCTTGAAAGCGCTGCTTGCCAACCCGCATCTGCGCAACGGTCTCAACGTTCACAGGGGCAAGGTGACCTACAAGGCGGTCGCCGACAGCCTGAATTTGCCCTACGTCGCGGCGGAAAACGCCATCGCGGCGTGACGAGCCCTGCACCGGCGCTTCCTCCCGGTCACTGGGCCGCCCGCAAGGGCGGCCCCTTTTCGTTTGCGGGTCAGGCTTTTGACAGATCGACGCCGCCGAAGCGCTGCTTCCACAGCGCGATGGCGTCCTTGTTGTAGACATTGTCGGGTAGGCGGCCGCGCAGAGCGTCGTGCACCGAGCGGCCGGCCCATTCGGCGCCGGCGCGCAATTCGATCGTGTCGGTTTTGGCGGTGGCGTGCGGCGACAGGATCAGCGTGTCGCCGATGCCGCGCAGCGGCGAGTCCATGGGGAGCGGCTCTTCCTCGAAGGCGTCAATCGCGGCGCCGCCGAGACGGCCCTCGCGCAGCGCGGCGGCGACCGCAGCTTCGTCGATCATCTTGCCGCGCGCCGTATTGATGACGACGGCGCCTGGCTTCATCAAGTCGATTTCCCGCGCGCCGAACATCATGCGGGTTTCGTCGCTGAGCGTCGCGTGAAACGAGATGACATCGCAGTGACGCAGCAGCGTGTCGTAATCGACGCGCTCGACACCGGCGAGCATGAAGCTGGTCGGCGGCACGTAAGGATCGTACGCGATGATTCGCAGCCGCCACGGCGCGAGCAATTGCGAGACGCGCGTGCCGATACGGCCGAGGCCGACGAGACCGACCGTGATGCCGGGATAGCCGTCGGAGACGCGGGCGCCGAGGAAGGTGGCGGCGTGCCGTTCCTCGCGCCAGTGGCCGGCGCGGACATCGGCGTCGCGGCGGGCGATCTTCTTCAGCAGCGCCAGCATCAAGGCGATGGTGTTCTCGGCGACCGCGAAACAGTTGTCCTCGGTCGGGCCGTGGCAGACCAGGATGCCGAGCGCGGTGGCCGCGGCGACATCGACGTCATCGACGCCGACCGAATATTTGGTCACCGTGCGCAACTGCGGCGAGGCTTCCAGCACCTCGCGCGTGATCGGCGTGGCGCGGATCGAGGTCCCCATCAGCGCGACGACGCCGCGCGCAGCGGCGGCAATATCCGACGCCTTGGCTTTGCCGGGCTGCTGCCAATGCGGCTCGCCGAGCACGACGTCGTAGCCATGCGCGGCGAGTTCGCCCATCATCGCTTCGCTGCCCGCGAGCGGCGCGAAAACGAGAATCTTGGGCTTGCTCATGGCGGTCTCGGTCAGGTGCGGAGGGCGGGCCTCAGGCTCGCCATCCATTTGTCTTCGATGACTCGCGTCTCGGCGATCGAGAGCGCCGAGGTCTTGGCGTATTTGTCGCGCCAGCCGAAGGGTCGGCAGGCGTCGATGATCATCTTGGAATTCTGCGTCAGGCCCTGATCGCGCGCTTCCGGCGTGAGGCGCGGGTCGAGGCCCGAGCTCCAGCCGCCGCGCACGATATCGACGGATTCCGAGGGCTCGGAGCGCGTCGTCACCGCCCACATCACGTCGGCGAGGTTGGACGGATCGACGTCCTCATCGACGACGACGACGAGGCGGCCCATGTAGCTGTTCGCCGCGGCGATGAGGCCGGCGCGCTTGGCATGTCCGGGATAGCGCTGCTGCAGCGCGATCACGGTCATGAGCTGGGAGACGTGTTGCCACACGCCAATGACGTCGGTGACGCCGCAGGCGATCAGATTCTGCCAGATGCCGGCGCCGCGGAACGGCAGGCCGAAATGGAAGCGCGGCGGCTTCATCGGCGGCGAGCCGAGCAGGATGGGGTTGGTGCGGTGATGGAGCGCGGTGACCTTCATCACCGGCGCCGGCCGCTTGTCCGCGGCGTAATAGCCGGTGAACTCGCCGAACGGTCCTTCGAGCAGGCTGGTCTCGGAGATCGGCAGCAGTTCGCCTTCGAGCACGCTTTCGGCATAGGCCGGGATCGGCAGGCTGGTGACGGGGCCGCGATGCACTTCAATCGGCGCGCCCTTGATGGCGCCGGCAAAGGCGTATTCCGACTGGCCGGCCGGCAGGTATTCGAAGCCGGCGATGAACAGCGCCGGATCTTCGCCGTTGACGACCGCGATGGGGCAGGGCTTGCCGCGCTCCCAGTATTTCTTGGAGATCATCGCGCCGTGGCGGCCCTGATGATCGAACTGGATCGTCACCTGGTCCTTGCCGTGCACCTGGACGCGATAGATCGAGGCGTTGACCCAGCCCTCGTCGACATCGCCCATGATCACGAGACTGCCGGAGCCGATATAGGGGCCGCCGTCGTCCGGATGCCAGTGCGGCGCCGGCAGGCGGGCGAGATTGACGTCGTCGCCCGTCATCGAGTTCTCGAGCCAGGCGGCGTCCTTGACCTCGACCGGTTCGAAAGTCTTCAGCGTCTGGCGCTTGGCCATCCAGGCCTTCAGCGCGTCGAGCGGGCGCAGATGCGGATCGAGGCCGAGCGCCAGCGCCGCGCGCTGCGCGCTGACGGTGGTGTTGGTGAGGATGCGATGGCCCGCCGGATAACCCTTGATGTTGTCGAACAGGATGGCCGGGCATTCCGGCATGCCGGCCGCGACCTCGGTGATGCCGCCGATCTCGAGCATGGGATCGGCGTTGTCGATCCGCCGCAGAGCACCCAACCCGTCCACGAGATCGATGAATTCACGCAAGTCACGGTACATTTCAGGCATTCCTTTAATCGTTAGTTTCGCCAATGGCCGGGACCTGCTCGCCCCAGCGCTTGACGGCTCCTGTATCGATGTCGAACTGATCGAGCACGCGGCCCACGGTGTGATTGACGATGTCGTCGATGGTCTGCGGCCGGGTGTAGAGCGCGGGCATGAACGGCGCGATCAGCGCGCCGATTTCGGCCGCCCGCGTCATGGTCTTGAGATGGCCGAGATGCAGAGGCGTCTCGCGCACCACGAGCACCAGCTTGCGGCGCTCCTTGAGGACGACGTCGGCGGCGCGCGTCAGCAGCGTCGTCGTATTGCCGTAGGCGATCTCGGACAGCGAGCGGATAGAGCAGGGGATGACGATCATTCCCATGGTTCTGAACGAGCCGCTGGCGATGGCGGCGCCGATATTCTCGGCCTTGTAGGTGACGTCGGCGAGGTCGCGCACCCGCGCGGGGGTAAGATCGGTTTCGCTGGAAATCGTCAGGGCCGCCGACTTGCTCAGCACGAGATGCGTCTCGACGCCGGCCGCGCGCAGGGCTTCAAGTGTTCGGATACCGAGGATCGCCCCGGAGGCGCCGCTGATGCCGACGATGATGCGCTGGGTCACGTGCCAATCCTGTTCGTCGCCGCGACCCGCGGTCCGGCGGCGGTAAGGTCTGGCATATATTATAGAACTAAGGTTGTAAACATACATAAATCGCGGGTCAGGCCGCCCGAAAGGCGGGCGGCGCACCGTCCGATACCGCCGCGGCGCAGGCGGTGCAACCGCGCCGGAAATAGGGCTGGCATTCCCAGAAAGATATGTTAACTAACTAATTCGAATCAACAACGCCGCTGTTATCGCCCATAACGGCACGACAGGGCGGCGTTGCAAATGCCGGGAAACGACGATGAACGTGGTCCTCAACTTCGCGAAGATTGAAAAGCGCTCGGCCGCCGCCGCGCGGTCGCGCAACGGTGCCGACAAGCACGAGTATTTTGCAGCCGTCGCGCACGTGCGCTACATCCTGCGCAAGGTCTTCCGCATCATAGAGGAGAAGGCCAAGGAGGTCGGGTTGGAATCGCTGGCGCATCAGGCGCTGCTCCAGGTCTACGGCAGCCGCAATCAGGAGCTGCGCGTGAGCGAACTCGCCGAGCGGCTCGATATCGCGCCGGCTTTCGCCTCCAACCTGATCAAGGGGCTGGTCAAGTCCAAGTATCTCAAGCGTGATTCCGACGCCTCGGACGGCCGCGTCACGATCCTCAAGATCACGCCGGCGGGTAGAGCGATCTGCGATCGCATCGACAATGAAGTGAAGCCCCACGTGGATTACTTCACCAGCCAGCTCACGAATGACGAGCGTGAGACCGCGCTGTCGACGCTGATGTTCTATGTCGGCCCGGGCGCGGGCTCGGCGAAGTAATCATCATCCTAAGCGACGAGAGGAAGTTCAGGCGTGCGTAACAAGGCAGGCGAGTCGCGAAGCAATTCCGGCATCCCCGAGGTGCCGACGCTACCGAATTCGGTTGAAGAGGGATGGGGCAGCGATCGCATTGCCCGGATCATCCGGGAACTCGATCTGCCGTTCATCTGCCTGAACCCCGGCGCTAGTTTCCGCGGCCTGCATGATAGTCTGGTCAATCTGCTCGGCAACGAGCGGCCGCAGATGCTGCTGTGCCTGCACGAAGAGGCGGCGGTCGCCATCGCGCACGGCTATGCCAAGGTGGCTGGCAAGCCGCTGGCCGTGGTGCTGCACAGCAATGTCGGCCTCATGCACGGCACCATGGCGATCTTCAACGCCTGGTGCGACCGCGTGCCGATGATGATCCTCGGCGCCACCGGTCCGGTCGATGCCAACAAGCGCCGTCCGTTTATCGACTGGATCCATACCTCGCGCGATCAAGCTTCGATCACCCGGCACTATACGAAGTGGGATGATCAGCCGGCCTCCGTCGAGGCGGCCGAAGAAGCGCTGCTGCGCGGCATGCAGATTTCGACCACCGCGCCGTGCGGCCCCGTTTACATTGTGCTCGATTCGGCGATGCAGGAAGCCAAGCACGCAGGCGGCGCGCCGATGCCGGACATGGCCCGCTACAAGGCGATTCCGTCGCCGAGCCCCGACCCGGCCAGTCTCGATGCCGCTCTCCGTCTGCTGACGAACGCCAAGTCGCCGGTCATCCTGTCGGGCCGCGTATCGCGCGATCCCAAGGCCTGGGCGGACCGCGTGCGGCTTGCCGAGCAACTCGGCGCGACCGTGTTCACCGACCTCAAGGTCGGCGCCAGCTTTCCCAGCGAGCACGAACTGCATGCCATGCCGCGCGGCATGTTCATCAGCAAGGAATCGCTGGGCAAGCTGCAGAGCAGCGATGTCGTGCTCAGCCTCGATTGGGTCGATCTGGCCGGCACCTTGAAGCAGGCGTGGCCGGAAGGCTGCCCGGCCAAGGTGATCCATGTCTCGGTCGATCACCATGTTCATAACGGATGGGACATGGGCTACATGGCGCTGCCGCCGGTGGACGTGCGGCTCGCCGTGACGCCGGAAGCGGCGGTGCCGGCGCTGGTCAAGGCGCTGCCGGCGCCGAAGCGCGCCTACAGCAAGACGCCGACCAAGGTGGCGAAGGGAACGGGCGAGGGCCCGATCACGCTCAAGGACATCGCGCTCACCTTGCGCGACGCCGTGAAGAATGAGGCGGTGTGCCTGTCGCGCCTGCCGCTCGGCTGGGACGGCTCGTACTGGCCCTTCGAGCATCCGCTCGATCAGATCGGTCATTCCGGCGGCGGCGGTGTCGGCTCCGGTCCCGGCATGGCCGTCGGCGCCGCGCTGGCGCTCAAGGGCACGGGCCGCTTGCCGGTCGCGATCCTCGGCGACGGCGATTACCTGATGGGTGTCACCGCGCTGTGGAGCGCCGTGCACTACAAGGTGCCGATGCTCACGGTCGTCGCCAACAACCACTCGTACTTCAACGACGAGGTGCATCAGGAGCGCGTCGCCGTGATGCGCGGCCGTCCCGTCGAAAACCGCTGGATCGGCCAACGCATCGCCGATCCGGAGCCTGACATCGTCATGTTCGCGCGCGCTCAGGGCGCAACCGCCTTCGGCCCCGTCAAGAGTCACGTCGACCTGGCCAAGACCTTGGCGGAAGCCATCGCCGCGGTGAAGGTCGGGGAGACGGTGGTCGTGGATGTCCACGTCGCGCCCGGCTACGCGCCGAGCACCGTCGCCGCGCTCACCGAAACCAAGGAAGTCGGCTCGCCGTAAGCGCGAGCTTTGTTGTGTCGTTACCGTTCTGAGGTCCGCCATGGCGACTGCGTTGAAGAAGTCTGCTGAATTCGTTTTGCCCGCCGTGAAGCGCGAGCTTTATTACGGTGGCGCCTGGCACAAGGCGCGTTCCGGCGCGAGCCAGGAAACCTTCAACCCCGCGACCGGCGAAAGCCTCGGCGCCGTCGCCATGGCCGGGGCCGAAGACGTCGATGCCGCCGTGAAGGCCGCCTACGAAGGCTTCAAGGTGTGGCGACGCATGAAGCCGCTCGAGCGCGCCACGGTGCTGCGCAAGGCGGCCGAAGTGATCCGCCAGCACGCCGATGAACTGGCGATGCTCGATGCCGCCGACTGCGGGGGCCCTTTCAAGCGCATGATCAAGGACAGCGAGGGTGGCGCGCTGGCCTTCGAGCAGTTCGCCGGCCTGATCACCGAGATCAAGGGCGACACGATCCCCGGCGGCGACGACGTGCTCAGCTTCACGGTGCGTGAGCCGCTCGGCGTGGTCGTGCGCATCAACGCCTATAACCACCCGATGCTGTTTGCCGCGACGCATGCAGCGCCGGCGCTCGCCGCCGGCAACGCGGTGATCATGAAGCCGCCGGAGCAGGCGCCGCTGTCGACTCTGCGTCTTGCGGAACTGATCGGCCCGCTGTTTCCGAAAGGTGTCGTCAGCGTGCTGGCTGGCGGCCGCGCCTGCGGCGAAGCCATGGTCGCGCATCCGCTTGTCGCCAAGGTCGGCCTGATCGGCGCCATCCCGACCGGCAAGGCGATCCTCAAGGGCGCCGCGGACACGATGAAAAAGGTATCGCTCGAACTCGGCGGCAAGAACGCGCTGATCGGCTATGCCGACGCCGATCCGGACAAGCTCGCTGCCGGCGTGATCCAGGGCATGAATTTTGTCTGGCTCGGCCAGTCCTGCGGCTCGACGTCGCGGGCGTTCCTGCACGAGAGCATTCACGACCAGGTGCTTGATCGTGTCGTGGAGAAACTCAAGGCGCTGCGCTTCGGGATCCCGACCGATCCGGACACCGAAATGGGCTGCCTCGTCAGCCAGGCGCAGCTCGACAAGGTTATTCACTACGTCGAAGCCGGCAAGCAGGATGGCGCAAGACTCGTCACCGGCGGCCGCCGTCCCGACGATCCGGCCTTCGCCAAGGGCTTCTACTACGAGCCGACCATCTTCGCCGACGTGACGCCGAAGATGCGCATCGCGCGCGAGGAAATCTTCGGGCCGGTGCTCAGTGTTTTCAAATGGCGCGACGAAGACGAGATGTTCCAGGCGGTCAATGAGTTGAGCTATGGCCTCACGGCCTCGATCTGGACGAAGAACCTGTCGGTCGCGCATCGCGCCGCGGCGCGCGTCGAAGCCGGCTATGTCTGGGTGAATGGCGCCAGCACGCATTATTACGGCGTGCCCTTCGGTGGCTACAAGCAGTCCGGGCTTGGACGCGAAGAATCCATCGAAGAGCTGCTGGACAACACGCAGCTCAAGAGCATCAATGTCGTGCTGGACGCTGCCGGGGCCTGAGCCAGACCCAGTCGAAGGATCAATACATGTCGCATGGTCACGGACTTCAGATCAAAAACGTCACAAAGAGGTTCGGCGGACACGCCGGCATCGTCGCCGTTCGCGACATGTCGTTCGACGTCAAGCCGGGCGAATTCATCTCCATCATCGGGCCGAGCGGCTGCGGCAAGTCGACGCTGTTCAATATCATCGGCGGCTTCCTCAAGGACTATGAGGGCGAGGTGGTGCTGGACGGCCAGGGCAAGCCGGGCGACCGCACCATCGGCACCGTGTTCCAGGAAGAGTCGACGTTTCCTTGGCGCACGACGTTGCAGAACGTGATGTTTCCGCTGGAAGCGGCCGGCATGCCGAAAAAGGAGCGCATCGAGCGCGCCCGGCATTTCATCCAGCTCGTCGGTCTCGAAGGTTTCGAGAACAATTATCCGAGCGAACTCTCGGGCGGCATGCGGCAGCGCACCGCGATCGCCCGGACGCTGGCCTTCGATCCGAAGATTCTGCTGATGGACGAGCCTTTCGCTGCGCTCGACGAACAGACCCGGTTGTTGCTCGGCGACAAGGTGCTGCAGATCCAGCAGGAGCTGGAGCAGACGACGATGCTGATCACCCACAACATCACCGAAGCGGTGCAGCTTTCGGATCGTGTCGTGGTGATGAGCTACCGTCCGGGCACGGTGAAGCGCATCATCCCGATCGACCTGCCGCGGCCGCGCTCCTCGGAGATCATGAGCAGCGAGCGCTTCGGCCAGCTCGTCGGCATGATCTGGGCCGATCTGCGCGAGGAAGCTTCCCGCGGTATGCAGGAAGCCGAGCGCAAACGCGCGTCCTGATCAGTCTGCGTCGCGCTTGCGGCGGCTGCTTTGCGATTTCGCTGACGCGGCAGGGGAGGCGCTGCCGGCCTTGCGCGACGCGCCGCGGCTCTGCGCCTCGAGATTGCCGGCGATAATCGCACCGATGCGGAAGAACTCCGCGATGTCGGCCTTGCTCAGACCCTCGCGGGCAATGGCATTGATGCCGGCCGCGCAGTCCAGGAGTTTGGCCTCGATCTCGGCGCCGGCGGGCTCGAGAAAAACGCGGACGTTGCGGCGGTCCCGCGCATCGCGCTCACGGCGGATATAGCCACGCTTTTCCAGGGCATCGAGCACGGTCGTGGAGGATGCGGTTTCGATGCCGACGCGGCGCGACAGCTCGGTCTGATTGAGGCCGTCATCGTACCACAACCGCTCGAGATGGACGAATTCGCTGAAGCTGACGTCGTGATCCTTGAGGCGGTCGCGCAACAATTTGCTGAAGGCGAGATGCGAGCGCCGCAGCAGCTTGCCGATGCCGATAGGCGGCGGATGATGAGCGTCTTCGGCGAAACGGCGCGGCGTATCGGGCAAGGCAATCTCCGGCAGACAATTGATACAGAAAACTGAGTTGACTTATATTAATCGTAAGGTATCTTACCAATAGGTACCTTAGCAATGACCGCCTGGTGCGTGCAAGGAGTACGAGACAGATGAGCGAGCAGGTCCTGGTGTGCCGGAGCGACGAGCTCAAGGAAGGCGCCGTCCGGGTGTGCACTATCGGCGATGTCGAGGTCGGCATTTTTCGCCACAATGGCGGGTGCCATGCCTACAAGAACGTCTGCCCGCATCAGGGCGGGCCGGTCTGCGAGGGCGTGCGCATGCCGCAGGTCGAGGATGTGATCGACGAGAACGGGCTCTTCGTCTGCCAGAAATTCAATGACGACGATGTGCATATCGTCTGCCCGTGGCACGGCTACGAATTCCATATCGAATCCGGCGAGCACGTCATCGACCCGAAAGTGAAGCTGAAGAAATACGACGTGGTCGAGCGGGAAGGGCAAATCTATGTCGCGATCTGACGCCGCGCGCGATTTCTCCGACCTGGCCAGCGACCTCTCGGCGCGCTGCCTCGAGGCCATCGAACAGAACCGCCTCGAGGACATTCCGGCCGATGCGCTGGGCCAGGCCTTCGCATCGGTCTTGCAGGTTTATGCCGCGAAGGCGCAGGCCGGTGAGAACCTGCTGCCCTTCGGCCGCAACAGCGGCGTGACCGCCACCGATGTCGCCATCGGCTGCACCGCCATGCTGGAAGCGGTCAACCTTGCACTCTTTGAACTCGGCGCATGGCAAAACATGTCGAGCGTCGGCCGCATCAAGTATGACGAGTCCGCGACGGAGCGATTCTGATGTTGAAGGTGACCAGCAGCCGCGATGTTGCGAACGAGGGCTTCAACAGCTCGGTGCATCTGAAGAACGCCGCTGCGCAGGGGGAATCGCGCAACTACGACGATTTCATGATCGTCGATGTCGATGCCCATCACTACGAAACCGAGGCCTTCAGCGAGATCGCCGATTACATCGACGATCCGGTGCTGCGCCGCGAGGCGAAGTTTCAGGGCATGGCGCGCGGCGGCATTGCCTCGATGGACGGCTCCTACCAGGAAATGACGGGCCGCATCACGCGCTACCCGGAGCGCCGCGGCGAGAAGGTGCCGCCGCAGCCGCACCGCGACATCACGTTGATGTATCGCTGGATGGACGCGCTGCGTGTCGACGTCGCCTGCATGTTCCCGACGCCGATGCTGAACATCGTCACCTGTCCGCGCATCGAAGTCGAAGTGGCGCTGGCGCGCGCCTATAACCGGTGGCTCTGCGACAACATTCTCGAGAGCGAGAACGGTCGCCTCAAGTCGATGCTCTATCTGCCGTTCAACGATCCGGCGGCCTGCATCGACATCGTCGAAAAGTTCGGCAGCCGCAAGGGCGTCATCGGCTTCATGGTGGTGGCGACGCATTACCGCTCGGTCCACGACAACGCATATATGAAACTCTATTCGATGCTGCAGGAGCGCAACCTGCCGCTGGCGTTTCATGCCGCCTATACGTGGAGCGACAAGCAGCTATCGCTGACCAACCGCTTCATGGCGGTGCACGCGCTGGGCTTTACCTGGCACAACATGCTCCACATGACCAACTGGCTGGTCAACGGCATGCCGGAGCGCTTCCCGAAGCTCAAGATCATCTGGATCGAATCGGGGCTGGCCTGGGTGCCGTTCCTGATGCAGCGCCTCGATAACGAGTTCATGATGCGCTCGTCGGACGCGCCGCTGCTCAAGCGCATCCCCAGCGATTACATGCGCGAGATGTACTACACCTCGCAGCCGATGGAGATGGTCAACAATCCGAAGGCGCTGGAAGTGACCTTCGAGATGATCAACGCCAAGACGCAGTTGCTGTACTCGTCCGATTATCCACACTGGGACATGGACCTGCCGTCCACCATCTACGACCTGCCGTTCCTCGACGAGCAGGCCAAGCGCGACATTCTCGGCGGCAATGCGCAGCGCCTGTTCAATCTCGAAACGACGCTGGCGCCGGGCAAGCACGAGCGCCGCGCCCAGCGCGGCGTGAAGGCGGCCGCCGGATAGTCTGCCCCGATCATATGCCGATGTGACTGACTGCGTCTGAACCCCGTCCATCTCCGTCCGAGGCGTCTTCATGATTTCCGAGCAGGAACTGGCCAAGCTGTCTTATCCGGAGATGCCGAAGATCGTCTCCAATGAGCTGCCGGGCCCGAAGTCGCGGCAGGTCATCGACGACGCCCTCAAGGTGCAGACCCCGACGCGGCCGTCGGTGCGCGGCACTTTGGTGATCGAGGAGGGTTTCGGCGCCGGCATCAAGGATCCGGACGACAACGTCTATATCGATCTGTCCGCCGGCGTCGCGGTGTCGAGCGTCGGCCGCAATCACCCCAAGGTGGTGGAAGCCGTCCGCGAACAGGCCACCAAGCTGATGCATTCGGCGGGCCTCGTGTCGTCGAGCACGGTGAAGCTGGCGCAGAAGCTATCGGATCTCATGCCCGAGGGGCTGCGCGGCGAATGCTTCACGGTGTTCGGCATGAGCGGCTCGGCCGCGGTCGAGACCGCGATCAAGTTCGCCAAGGCGATTACCGGCAAGCATCAGATCGTCGCCTTCGAGGGCGCCTATCACGGCGTCTTCCACGGCTCGCTGGCGCTGACGACGCGCGAGAATTTCCGCGTGCCGTTCATGCCGTTGATGCCCGGCGCGATCCACATGCCTTACGCATACTGCTATCGCTGCTTCGCCGGGTTTGACAGCAAGACCTGCGCCCAGGCTTGCGGCAAGTATCTCGATTTCAAGCTCAATACGCCCAACACCGGCGCCGACGATGTTGCCGCGGTGATCGTCGAGTCGATGCAGGCCGATGGCGGCTACATCGATCCGCCGATCGAGTTCATGAAGGCGTTGCGCGAGGCCTGCGACAAGCGCGGCATCATCCTGATCATCGACGAGGTGCAGGCCGGCGCCGGCCGCACCGGCAAGATGTGGGCGGTCGAGCATTACGGCATCAAGCCGGACATGCTGGTCTGGGCCAAGGCCGTGGGCGGCGATATGCCGCTGTCCGGCGTCACGGCGCACAAGCGCTTCTATGAGAAGCTGCCGCAGAGCTCGCAGGTCGTAACCAGCGCCGAGAACGCGGTCGTCAACGCGGTCGGTCTCGCCAATCTCGAAATCCTCAGCGATCCGAAGGACGATCTGATCGGCCGCGCCGCAAAACTGGGCGCCGACCTGAAGCAGCGCCTGCTCGACTTCCAGAAGACCTGCCGCCTGGTCGGCGAGGTGCGCGGCCGCG
>Ga0182740_1002193_pt1 | contig 12234 bp, 10 predicted proteins | sample eDN5th37CKraftBY_FD_128872 | JGI IMG/M metagenome (GOLD analysis project Ga0182740, IMG submission 128872) | Enriched backyard soil microbial communities from Emeryville, California, USA - eDNA 5th pass 37_C Kraft BY (version 2) (version 2) | ecosystem: Environmental > Terrestrial > Soil >...
CGCCGGACGGCTGGCCGGTACCTTCGGCGGCCTGTGGGTGCTGGTGGCGGTGCCGATGGCCTGGCTCAATGCGCTGGTCGGCGGCAGCACGATCCTGGCGGCCGTGGTGTCGCTGATTGCGCCGGCATTCACGCCCGGCAAGATGACCTTCGCCTCGACCGGCCTGATCACCGGCGTGACCGAGACCGCCACCGGCGTCGGGGGCCCGCCGCTCGCGCTGGCCTACCAGCATGCGCCGGTGGCCACGCTGCGCGCGACCGTGGCGCTGTGCTTCCTGGTGGGCGAGATCATCTCGCTGATCGTGCTGGCGGTGGGCGAGCGGCTGGACGCGCCGCAGTGGCACTACGCGCTCGGCATGCTGCCGGTGCTGGGCGCCGGCATGCTGGCCAGCCATCTGGTCCACCGTCGCATCAACCAGCGCATGCTGCGCATCGGCGTGCTGGTGTTCGCGCTGGTATCGGGACTGGTGGTGCTGGTGCGCGGCTGACGCAGCGGACGTAGCGGACGTGGTCTAGGTAGCCGACGTAGCCGACGATTCGCGCGGCACCAGCTCGGGCAGCGGCGCCGCCACGGACGCGCGTTCGCGCCCGCCGGAGATATGCTCGAACAGCAGTTCGACGGCCAGCGACGCGACCCGTTCGAGATGCAGATTGACCGCGGTGATCGGCGGCTGGTGGCTGCGCGCGCGAATGCCATCGTAACGGGTCACCACCATCAGGTCCTGCGGCACCCGCTTGCCGAGCGATTGCGCGTGCGCGATCGCGCCGACCGCGAAGGCATCGACCGGCGCGCATAGCGCATCGATGTCCGGCTGCTCGCGCAGCAGCGTCGCGCACGCGGCGGCGCCGCCCGCTTCGCCTTCGCTCTCCTGCGCGGTGACGATATGGCAGGGCAGGCCGGCCGCGGCCACGAAGGCGCGATAGGCGCGCTCGGTTTCCACATACGATTGGCGCGGCGTCGCGCCGATCAGCAGGCCGATGCGGCGTCGGCCCTGCGTATGCAGATGCTCGAGCAGCAGCCGCGCGGTGTATTCGGATTGCAGATCGACGAAGGGCACCGGGTCGTCCGTACCGGGCTCACGGCCGATCGACACGATGCTGACGCCGCGCTGGCGCAGCAGGGCGATATGCGCGTCATTGGCGACCGGCTCGATGACGATCGCGCCATCGATGTCCAGGCTGTCCAGCAGGCCGCCGGCGCCCTCCAGCGGTGGCACCAGCACGACGCCAAGGCCGCGGCCCAGCGCCGCTTCGGCGGCGATGGCCGCCACCTCCATCATGAAGCCCAGCCGCGAGGTGCCGCCGGCCACCGCGAACGGCATCGACGACACCAGCGCGATGCTGTTGGCGCGTCCCGAGCGCAGCCGCTGCGCGCGCACGCTGGGCCGATAGCCGAGCTGCTGGGCGATCTGCTTGACCCGAGCGCGCGTGACCGGATCGACCACGCCGCGATCGTTCAGCGCATGCGATACCGTCGTCAGCGAGACGCCGGCCTCGCGGGCCACGTCATGGATGGTGATGCGTCGGTGCGGGGCGGATGCGCTCGGCCTCGGGTCTTTCATGCGTTGTCGGTGACGGAGCAGGGTAGCGGTGGAATGCCGCGCGGGAAGCGACGTCGCGGCGATCGCCTCGACGATGCGCGCGATCGCGCCGCCTTCGATCGGCGCGGTGGCAAGCATACACCAGCGATCGCGCCGCGCCGCCATGCAGCTGTCATGCCGCCACATGCAGCCCGCGCCATCATGCAGTGCGCGCCATCATGCAGGGCGCGCCATCATGCGATCACCGCAATCACATGCGCCGATATCCGGCCCTCGATCGGTCCTTCGCCGAACTGGCTGCGCAGCGCGGCCTCGCAATAGTCGGTGGCGCGTTGCATCGCATCGCCGCCGCGCGCTTCGAAATCGGCGCGCATCGGCGTCGCCTGGCAGAAGCCGACCGCCGGCACGCGCGCCGACGCGGCCTGGCTGCGCTTGCCTACCGTGTCGAAGCTGGGTGCCGAGGCAAAGCCGCCCGCGCGCAGATCGCGTTCGATGGCGTCGCGCTGATGGTAGCCATGCGGGGTCCGGGCCATGAAGTCCGGCGGCGAGTCGGGAAAGCACTCGGCCAGCGCACGCGACACCGCGTTGGCGAAGTCGTTCTCCTCGATGCGGTCCCAGACATTGAACACGAAGGTGCCGCCGGGCCGCAGCACCCGCCGCACTTCGGCGAAAGCCCTGGCCTTGTCCGGGAAGAACATCACGCCGAACTGGCACACCACCAGATCGAAGCTGCCATCGTCGAACGGCAACTGCATCGCATCGGCCTGGCGCCATTCGGCCACGCGGCCGTCGAGGCCCGCCGCCTCGGCACGCGCCAGCATCGGCGCGTTCAGGTCGGTGACGACGAGTTCGGCCTCGTCGGGCAGCACCCTGGCCATCGCGCGCGTCACCACGCCGGTGCCGGCGGCGATCTCGAGCACGCGGGAAGGGCGCCGCTCGCCCACGCGGCGGGCCAGGTCGTCGGCATAGGGCTGGAAGATCATCGGCACCAGGTATTGCTCGTACAGCTCGGGAATCGGGCCGGTGAACAGCTTGTCGGCATTCGGTGTGGTCATGGCGGGTCTCCTGGCAGGCCTGCGGGGGCGGGGCGCCCGCCGCTTCATTTGTCCTGCCAGTCCATGCTAGACGGCGATCACGGCCGGGGCGGCGCGACCGGAGGACCTACCGGCGAAATGCGCAGGCGGCGCGGCTTCACCAAGGCGGGCGCAAGGCCCGCGACCTCGATCTGTGCTTTTGTGCTCGCTTTGTTCGTTCTCGGGCGCGAGGCAAAGCGCGGGACTTTGGCCGCCTGACCCGGCTGCATACGATCCGGCGCATCGCCATGCCGAGCGGCTGGGCGATCGGCGCACCGCGTCGTTCCAACCATCGATCCACCAATCCATCTACTCAGGAGCCTGATCTTGCAGACCAACCGTACTCCGTTGCTTCCGCCTCACCTTGCCGTCAACCTTGCCACGCTTGACCTTGAGGACGATCACCATGATGGCTACGGCTTGTTTCGCGAAACACGCATCGCCATCGACACCGATGCAGGGCGGGATGGCGCCCGCCTCCATTGGTGCTTGGCCCATCCCAAACTGGCCGGCGTGCTGGCTGGCGCCGTCGCCTTCGGCCTGGTCGCTGGCGCGAGCGGCATCACCTTCGCCGCCACGCATGACTGGCTCGCCGCGGCCGCGGTATTTGGGCTGGGCAACACCCTGATGGGCTGCGCGGGAAGCTGCATCATGAACCGCGTGTTGGGGTAGCGCATGAGCGGAAGCGGCCCGGCACCGCGGCGTCCTGACCGCTACTCGGCTGTGGGGTGATATTCCGGCACCGTCATCCGCAGCAACCCCATGCCGCGGCCAGTGGGGCGCGGCATGGAGGGCGCCGGCAATTTGACCTAGAGTGGCGTCAGTGGCCGCGGTCAGGGCAGCGTTCGCGCCGCGCTTCCCGCCACCGCTTGCCGTTTGGAGGACATCGCCATGAACCGCCCGTTGTTGCGTCGGCTTCCGCGCCTGCTACTGACCGGGTTGCCGGCCCGGTTACCGCTTCAGTTGCCGACTCAGTTACGGACCCCGTTGCCGCCGTCGCATCCATTGCCGCTGCGGCAGCGGCCCGATCCACACCGGCGGCGGCTGCTGGAGGTCGGTGGCGCGATGCTGCTGCCGGCCGCATGGCCCGGCCTCGCCTCGGCGCAATCGACTTCGCCTTCGCCATCGCCGCAGCAGTCGGTGCCCCGTCCATCGGGCAGCAAGCCGATGCAGATCGGCGTGATCGGCAGCGGCCGGATCGGCGGCACAGTCGGAGGGCTATGGGTGAGGGCCGGTTATCCGGTCTTGTTCTCGTCGCGGCATCCGGAACAGCTGAAGCCGCTGGTCGATGGCCTGGGGCCGCTGGCCCGGGCGGGCACCGTGGCAGAAGCGGTCGCGTTCGGCGACGTGCTGTTCGTTGCCGTGCCCTATGGCGCGCTGCCGGAGATTGGCAAGGAATACGCCCGCGGAATGGCCGGCAAGGTGGTGCTGGACGCGACCAACGCGTATCGCCATCGCGATGGCGCCGCCGGCGAGGATGCGCTGGCCAACGGCATCGGTCCTACCACGTCGAAATACCTGCCGGGGGCGCGCATCGTGCGCGCCTTCAATTTCACCAGCGCCAGCGATTTTGCGACCCGGCACCATCAGGAACCGCGGATGGCGATACCGATCGCCGGGGACGACCGGGCCGCGCTCGACACCGCCTCCGAACTGGTGCGGGCCGCGGGCTTCGAGCCCGTCGTCGTCGGCCCGTTGAAGATTGCCGACAGCTTCGCACCCGGCGGGCCGCTGTTCCGGCAGGTCGGCAGCGCCGAGGAACTGCGGCAGAAGGCGAGGGCCGCAGTGCCGGCGCAGCCTGCCTGGCGCTAGCGCTCGACGGTCAGAGCCGATGCAGGAACGCTGACGAGCCTGCCTGCGGACCCATCAGATTGCGCACGGTGACCTTTGCCAGCAGATTGGTCCGCGCCGCGTCGCTCAATTGACCGCCGTGGATCAGCGCCATCGCCTTGTCCTGGATGCCGGCGGGCGGCTGCGGCCACGACAGCCATTCGGCCAGCCAGGCGGCCTGCAGATCCGCCGGCATGACGCCCAGCCCTTGCTCCATGGCAGAGACCAACGCAGGGGAAGCGTCCGGACGCAGCGCGAGGTGGACGGCTTGCTCCAGCAGTTCGGCGCGCGCCGTTGTCCCGCCGGCTGCCTGCGGCCGCTCGGCGTCGCCGAGGGCCGAGGCGAGACGCCCCCGCAGCGTGTCATCCCGCAGAGGATTCGGGCCGGCGAGGTACCGCGCAATGCTGGCCGCCAGCGTTTCGGCCGACGTGGTGTCGCGCCGGTTGGTGAGGCCAGCCGCCTGCTCGACGTCCTGGATCAGGCAGTTGCTCAGCCGGAGGTGATGGCTTTCCAGCAGCGTGCCAAGCAGATCGCGCGGGTGCGCGCCGGGATCCCGCTGCCTTTCCTGTTCCAGCGCTGCGAATACCTCGTTCAAGGGGAGGCTGTCGGGGCGCGATTCGAGCGCGACGCGCGCTTCGCCGGCGCCGGACTCCACTAGAGGTAATTCGCCGGCTGCCGCCGGTCTGGCGTCGGACTCGGGCGGGAGAGGAAGGAAAATGAGCTGCTGGGGCGCGGCGGCGCCCATCGAAGAGGTGTGCATGGGTGAAGTCAGGAAGTAAGCGTTGAGGGAGGAGCCGCGGCGTGCCGGCTGGCGTGCTGCTGCGCCGCCACCGCGGTCCGGCTTGTGTCCGCGACGCGGACCGCGCGATTTTGGCGAGCCCCGCCGCCGCGCGCTTCCGATTTGCGGCACGGACCGTAGGAAGCGTGTCGCGCCGCAGCACGCCATGTCGCCGGCCCCTGCGCCGCGCGACGGTAGAATGCCTGCGCGCCGGACCGCTCCGTTTCAACGGCCAGATTTCCGGCGACATCGACCAGGGAGGATGACGATGAGCGCCCCAATTCCCCAGCACCCCGACGAGCACCGCCTCGGCGCCTGCGCTTACCTGCTGCACATGCTGCTGCAACGCGCGGAACAGCAGCAGCCCGGCATGCTCGATGCGCTGATGCGCGGTGTCGAGGCGGACCGGGACGGCGCGCAGGCGCAGGGGCTGGCCGATCCGCGCACTGCCGGCGTCTTCGACGAAGCGCTGCGCATGCTGGAACTGGCGAACGGCCAGCTCAAGGCGCAGGCCCGACCGTAGCGGTCACCGGCCTGCACCGCCGGCGACGCCCACGCCCCAACGCTCAGTCCACCGCGGCGCCGGACCGCTCGACGATCTGCTTCCATTGCGCGAATTCCTTCTCCTGCCGCGCGGCCAGTTGCTCGGGGCCGTCGCGCAGCACGGTCACGCCCAATTGCTGGAAGCGCTGCTGCAGGGCAGGCGAAGCGAGCGCGCTCCGGATCGCGGCATGCAGCTTGTCGACGGCGTGCTGCGGCGTGCCGCGCGGCGCGTAGAAGGCAACCCACAGGTCCCCGCTGAACCCGGGGAGTGCCTCAGCGATCGCCGGCACGTCCGGCAGCAGCGGGGCGCGCGTCGCGCTGCTGACGCCGATGGCCCGCAGCTTGCCGGCCTTCACCGCCTCCACCGCGGAAGGCAGGCTGGCGAACAGCATCGGCACCTGATTGCCAAGCACGTCCGTCATCGCCGGCGCGACACCCTTGTAGGGGATGTGCTGCATCTTGAGGCCGCCTTTCTCGTTCATCATCTCGCCCAGCAGATGATTCAGCGTGCCGCTGCCGGCGGAGGCATAACGGTACTTGTCCGGATTCGCCTTCACTTCGGCCAGAAAGCCCTTCAGGTCCTTGGCGGGAAACGACGGATGGACGCACAGCACGTTGGGTACCATCCCGACCGCGGCGATCGGCGCAAAGTCCTTGATGGGATCGAAGCCCGGCTTCTTGTACACCCACGGCACGATCAGCTGATTGCTGTTGGCGGTGAACAGCAGGTTGTAGCCATCTGCAGCTTCGCGCCTGGCCGCTTGCGTGCCAACCACGCCACCGGCGCCTGCCTTGTTATTGACCACCACGGGCTGACCCAACGTGCCACCGAGCTGCTCCGCCATGATGCGCGCGACGATATCGACGGTGCCACCCGGTGCCGTGGGCACGGTGATGGCGATGGGACGCTCCGGATAGGCGGCGAGCGCGGCGGGGGCTGGAACGGTCAGCGCGGCGGTCGCCAGCAGGGCGGCATGGCCGGCCAGCTTTCGGATGGCGAGGATCATGGTCGAGGTCTCCGTCATGGTAGGGAAGGGTAAGCGTTATGGCGCGTTTGCGGCGCGATGCCGCGCCGATCGATCGCGGCATGCAGGCGGCGGGACCAGGCCAATAGTTGCCGGTCGGCGCCGGGCCGGGCCACCAGCAGCACGCCCAGCGGCAACCCGGCGGCATCGAACGTCACGGGCAGATGCAGGCAGGGCCAGCCCAGCACCGACCAGACCTTGTTGAAGCCGGAATTTCCGGTATGCGCGAGGCCTGCCGGCGCCGGCCCCAATGCACTGCTGGTCAGCACCAGGTCGAGGTCCCCGAAGCCGTGCTCCCAGCTGTCGCGCGCGGCTTCCTGCAAGCGGCGCGCCTGCGCATGATCGGCATCGGACAGCGACAGGCCACGGCGGATCGTGTCGCGCAGCGCCGGGCTCAGCAGCGCGGCCGAGGCGGACGCGATGGGCGCCAGGCGGCGCGCCATCTCATGAGCGACCAGCACGCCGTGCGCGTCCAGCAGCCGCATCGACGATGGCGGCGGGGCAACGATCGCCACCGCATGGCCCCCTTCGAGCAGATCGCGACGCGCCTGCTCGAGGACGTTGGCCGCTGCCCGTTCGAGCCGATACCCGGGCGGCTCGGGCAGGAAGCCGATACGCAATGCGGAGCCGTGATCGGCATCGGCGCTCGCGTCGGCTTGGTCATCGCCGCCCGGCAGCAGCACGGCGCCGACGCGGCCGGCGGTGTCCATCGTGTCGGCATGCCAGCCGATCACGTCCAAAGAGGGGCACATCACGCGCATGCCGCGGCGCGACAGCAGCCCGTAAGTCGGCTTGAAGCCCACCACCCCGCAGAACGCCGCGGGCCGGATCATCGACCCGCCGGTCTGCGTGCCGAGCGCAAAGGGCACCATGCCGGCCGCGACCGCCGCCGCCGACCCGCTCGACGAGCCGCCCGGTGTGTGGCCGGGATTGGCGGGATTGCATGTTGGCCCAGGTGTCACATGGGCGAACTCCGCCGTCACCGTCTTGCCTATCGGCACCGCGCCTGCCGCGCGCAGCCGTGCGACGCAATCGGCGTCGGCCGGCGCAGGGTCGTCCGCACTTGCGGGCGAGCCGCACCGCGTCGGCATGCCGGCCACATCGAGGACGTCCTTGACGCCGAAGGGCATGCCTTGCAGCGGGCCGGCCCGCACACCGGCGTCGCGAAGGGCGGCATCGCCGGCAAGCCGAACCCAGGCGTGCAAGGCGCGATCCTGCTCGGCCACGCGGCGGACCCAGCGCGACAGATCGTCGGCGTCGGCGAGGGGAGGGAAGGAAGAAGCGGAATAGCGAATCACGATGGGACACCAAAAAGATGCCCCAATGCTAGTTACACTACTGTGTATCGTCCAATTCCAAATCCAGCCTGCATTATGACCAACAGCGACATAATGTTTGTCGACGACCGATTGCTGGCCTGCTTCTGCGCGGCGGCCGAGGAACTGCATTTCGGCCGCGCGGCGGCGCGCCTGTTCATGAGCCAGCCGCCGTTCAGCCAGCAGATCAAGCGGCTCGAGGCCATGGTGGGCGCGCCACTGTTCGTGCGCACCACGCGATCGGTCCGGCTGACGCCGGCCGGCGAGGTCATGTACCAGCACGCCCGGACCATCGCCGGGCAGACGCGCGTGATGCTGCGCGCGGTGCGGCAGGCGGCCGAAGGCGAGGGCGGCTCGCTGGTGGTCGGCATCGCGCCGACCGCCGCGTACTCGCCGGTCGCCGAGGCGCTGTACCGCTACCGCGTCGCGCATCCGCACGTCACGCTCGACCTGCGCGAGATGAACTCGGTGACGATGGAGGCGATGCTGCGCGCGCAGACGATCGATGTCGCGGTGATGCGGCCGATGTCGCTGGATCCGGAGTTCGACCGCGTCGAGGTCTTCCGCGAGCCGATGATGCTGGCGCTGCGGCGGGACCATCCCTGGGCCGGCCGCCGCCGCGTCAGCGTCGAGCAGGCGGCGACGTTGCCGCTGATCGGCTACTCGCAGCATGCGTCGCCGTATTTCCGCGGCATGCTCCAGGCGATGTTCACCGACGCCGGCAAGTCGCCGCGCTTCGTGCAGGACAGCGTGATACCGACCGTGCTGACGCTGGTCGAGATCGGCGTCGGCGCCGCCATCGTGCCGCGCTCGCTGGCGCGCCTGCGCAGCGAGTCGCTCGCCTTCGTGCCGCTGCAGGACCCCTCCCACGCGATGGCCACCATCGTGGTCGCCAGCCTGCACCGGCGCGCCAATCCGGCCGTCGATCATTTCCGCGCCGCGCTGCGCCAGGCGGACCGCCGGCCGGCCCGCCAATGAGCGCGGGACGCTGCTGGCAGCCGGCTTGCCCGCGCCGCGGCCGAAACGCGGTCCGGGCAGTGTAAACTGCGGGGTTTTTCACTCAGGCGCTATGTTGCAAGTGCCCCCGAGCGCAGGCCCCGGCGGACAGACGCTGATCCGGCTGCTTGCGCACCTGACCGAAGCCCAGGCCCCCGAATCGGCCCCGTCGCTGTCGGGACAGCTGAGCCAATGGCTGGGCTGGACCGATGCGATCGCCTTGTCGTCGGCACTCAACGGCAATCCGCCGGCCGTGCCCGCGGCCGGCGCGCGTGCGGCCGTCGGCGACGAAGCCGCCGACAGCGCGCGGGTGCGGGCGATGCTGGTCGACGCCATCCGCGACGACCGGGCCTCGGCCAGGGGGCGGCGCAGTCCGGTCCGGCCCTTGCCGCAGGAGGCGCTCGATGCCTCGGCCGACTTTGCGATCTACCGCCAGCGCTATCAGACGCTTCAGCAGCGCATGGAGACCGCCATCGGCGATTTGCGCGGCCGCCTGCGCGCGGCGCTGGCGCGGCGTCCCGGGCAGGGCAGGCTGGCGATGCTCGATGCGGTGATGGAACGCGTGATGGGCGCGCGCGAGCAGGCGTTGCTGGCGAACGTCCCGGCCGTGCTCGAGGCACACTACCAGCGGCTGCGGCAGGCGGAAGAAAGCGCGCTGGCACAGGCCGCGAGCGCCAGTACGGTCAATACTGCCGATACCGACAATACGGCCGAAGCCACCAAAGCCGCCGAAGCCGCGCAACCCACCGACACCACCGCAAGGCCCGAGCCGGCCGGCGTGGCGGCGACGACCACGCCCGGCGCATGGCGCCGCGTGTTCCGCCGCGATATGGAAGACCTGCTGCTGGCCGAGCTGGACCTGCGTTTCCAACCCGTCGAGGGATTGGTCGCGGCCCTTGGCGCCAATCGACCCGGCAGCTAACCAGAACATCATGATCCGATTCCCTATTCAACTTGTTGTGTTCCTGGCGGGCCTGCTGGCCGTCTGCTGGATCGGCGCCGGCTACGCGGGCTCGAATGCGCTCGCGTTCGCCGTGACGCTGCTGATCGGCGGCTTCTATGTCGGCGGCGCCTACGAGCTCCAACGCTATCGCCGCGCGACGGCGAGCCTGACACAGGCCGTCGGCGGCCTGTCCGAGACGCCGGCGACCTTGGGCACCTGGCTCGAACGCATCGATCCGGGCCTGCGCCAGGCCGTCCGGCTGCGCGTCGAAGGCGAGCGCGTCGCCTTGCCGGGACCCGCGCTGACCTCGTATTTCGTCGGCCTGCTGGTGCTGCTCGGCATGCTGGGGACGTTTCTGGGCATGGTGGCCACGCTGAAGGGCACCGGCCTGGCGCTGGAAACCGCGACCGATCTGCAGGCGATCCGCGCCTCGCTGGCCGCGCCGGTCAAGGGCCTGGGCTTCGCCTTCGGTACCTCGGTGGCGGGCGTGGCGACCTCGGCCATGCTGGGGCTGCTGTCGGCGCTGTGCCGGCGCGAGCGGATCGACGCCGCGCAGCTGCTGGACGCTCATATCGCGACGACCTTGCGTGTCCATTCGCGGGTCCATCAGCGCGAGGAAGCCTTCAAGCTGATGCAGCGCCAGGCCGAGACGATGCCGGTGCTGGTCGACCGGCTGAACGCGATGATGGCCGCGATGGAGCAGCAGAGCCAGGCACTGACCGAACGGCTCGCCGCCAGCCAGGACGCCTTCCACGGCAAGACCGAAGCGGTGTACACGCGCCTGGCCGCATCGGTCGAGCAATCGCTGAAGGACGGCGTCGCCGAGAGCGCGCGCGCCGCCAGCGCGGCGATCCAGCCGGCGGTGGAAGCCACCATGAGCGGCCTGGCGCGCGAAGCGGCCGGGCTGCGCGACACCGTCACGCAATCGATGCACCAGCAGCTGGAAGGCCTGGCGTCGCGTTTCGATGCGACCACGACGCAGGTGGCCGGCCTGTGGAGCGAGGCGCTGGCGGAGCACCGGCGTACCAGTGCGGCGCTGGCCGACGGCCTGCGCGGCACGCTCGACGGGTTCACCGCCAACTTCGAGCAGCGCTCGGCGGGATGGCTGGAGCAGGTCGCGCAGCGCATGGACACGGCAGCCGCCGCGACTTCGGCCCGCTGGAACGAAGCACTGTCCGGCCACGAGCGCACCCTCGGCGCGATCGCGAGCGAGAACCAGCAGGCGCTGGCGACCGCCGCCGGCGCCTTCGAACAGAATGCGAGCGCGCTGCTGACCACGGTCGCACAGGCGCAGGCCGAGCTGCGCGCGCAGCTGGCCGCGCAGGACGCGCAGCGCCTCGCCAACTGGAGCGCGACGCTGTCCAGCCACGAGCACGCCATCGGCGCGATCGCCAGCGAGAACCAGCAGGCGCTGGCGACGGCCGCCGGCGCCTTCGAACGGAATGCGAGCGCGCTGCTGACCACGGTCGCGCAGGCGCAGGCCGAACTGCGCGCGCAGCTGGCCGCGCAGGACGAACAGCGTCTCGCCACCTGGAGCGCGAAGCTGGATGGCATTGCCGCGGGGCTGCGCCAGCAATGGGAAGCGACCGGCGCGCAGACCGTGGAGCGGCAGCAGCAGATTTGCGAGACGCTCGAGCGCACCGCGCAGGAAATCACTGCCCAGACGCAGGCGCAGGCAGGCGCCACCATCGCCGAAGTCGCCCGTCTGGCGCAGGTCGCCGGCGAAGCGCCGCGCGTGGCGGCCGACGCCATTGCGGAACTGCGGCGCAAGCTGTCCGATGAAATGGCGCGCGACAACGCGATGCTGGAGGAACGCACCCGCCTGATGGAGAGCCTGTCCACGCTGCTCGAACAGGTCAGCCGGACCTCCACCGCGCAACGCGAGGCGGTCGACACGCTGGTCGATACCAGCGCGGAACTGCTCGAACGCATCGGCTCGCGCTTCACCGACAAGGTCGAGGCCGAGACCGGCAAGCTGACCGACGTGGCGGCGCAGGTCACCGGCAGCGCCGCCGAGGTCGCCAGCCTGGGCGAAGCGTTCGGCGTGGCGGTGCAGCTGTTCAGCGAGTCGAACGACAAGCTGGTCGCGCATCTGCAGCGCATCGAGGCCGCGCTCGACAAGTCGATGGCCCGCAGCGACGAGCAGCTGGCCTACTACGTGGCGCAGGCCCGCGAAGTGGTCGACCTCAG
>Ga0182740_1002194_pt1 | contig 12231 bp, 10 predicted proteins | sample eDN5th37CKraftBY_FD_128872 | JGI IMG/M metagenome (GOLD analysis project Ga0182740, IMG submission 128872) | Enriched backyard soil microbial communities from Emeryville, California, USA - eDNA 5th pass 37_C Kraft BY (version 2) (version 2) | ecosystem: Environmental > Terrestrial > Soil >...
CCGCTGCGCCTCGGCTTCGCCCGGAACGAGAAGGGCACTGCAAGCCAATGCGCCGATGGCCAAGAAAATCCTGTTCATTGCCAACCTCCCCTGCGCGCTCGAGTCATGTCGAGCGCGAAGCCGAGACGTCACGATCGTTCCACTATGATCCTCTCCCGAAGGGCCGCTTGATCCTTTGAGACAAATGCTTGGCACTTTTGACAGAGCGGATTGGGCGATTGCGTCACATCAGGCGCTCTTCCCGGCCCTTCAGGCCGACATCACGGCCATGCCTGAGCTTTTCACCCGCCCCTAGAGCTGTTTCCACTTGCTTGGAATCAGCTCTCTTCTTTGTCGTGCCGCATTTTTGACGGCGAACCGGATCCACTTCGCCGAAAAATGCTCTAAAGGCCACGCGGAAGCGCATGGCAGGAGCGGCCCGCAGCGTTAGAGCATCGGACGGGACTTCGAACTCACGTCCGATGCTCTAAGCTCTTGTTTTTCTCGCATCTTTGCACGCAAAACCGGTTCCCACTTTTGCGTTCGATGCTCTAGGGACTTGATCGCTTGGGTCCTGCTTCCGGCTCTCCCGGAAGGGCAAGAGCTGGCCCGATCTGCGGGCAATGCGGCCTGCCAGGTCTGTCCACCCCTCAGCAAAAATCCTGTCAGCCGCCTTTGACGGCGCCGGCCGTCAAGCCGGCCACGATCTGCCTCTGGGCGACAATGGTCAGGATGAGGACCGGCAGGGTTACGATCAGGGCGGCCGCCGCCAGCGGTCCCCAGCTCAACTGCTCGAAAGACAGCATGTTGTAGACCGCGACGGGCAGCGTTCGCGTTTCGCGGCCCGCGAGCACGACGCCGAAGACGAAGTTGTTCCAGGAAAAGATCACCGCAAGGATGAAGGCGACCGTGATGCCCGGTTTCGCGATCGGCAGGGCGATGTGGCGAAAGACGTCCCAGCGGTTGGCGCCGTCGATGACGGCCGCTTCCTCGAGTTCGAGCGGCGTCGTCTCGAAATAGCCGATCATGATCCAGATGACGATCGGCACCGTGATCACCAGGTGAGCGATGATCTGCGGCAGCAGCGTGCCCATCAACCCCAGCCATTGGAAGAGCAGGAAGAGCGGGATCAGGTAGGACAGGCCGGGCGTCATGCGGGCGATGAGCACCACGACGGCGGCCTTGGTGGCCTTCATACGGGCGATGCCATATCCGGCCGGCACACCGATGAGAAGGGCGAGCCCGGTCGCCGCGCCCGTCACGATCAGGCTGTTGAGGAAGAAGAGGCCGAAACGGTTCGACTCGAACACGCCCGTATAGTTCTTCCAGGCAAACCGTTCGGGGATCAGGATCGGCGGATAGGCCGCGTTGTCGACTTCGAATTTCAGCGAGAGCGAAATCATCCAGAGGAAGAACAGCACGGCCGGCGAAACCAGCACGAGGCCGACGAAGAACAGGCCGATCGTATCGGCGGCTTTGCGGACGTTCATGCGCCCCCCTGGAGGTCCATCCACTTCGTGCGTTGGCGAAGATGGAGCATGAGAAGGGACAGGCCGATGACGATGGCGAAGAACACGACGGCGATCGCCGATCCGTAGCCGACGTCGTAATAAGCGAAGGCCACGCTGTAGAGATAAAGGTTGATCGTCTCCGATGCGGTGCCCGGGCCGCCCTGGGTGATGGCGTAGATGATATCGAAGCTCTTCAGCGCGTCGATGGTCCGGATGATCACGGCAACCATGAGGAACGGCGCGATCATCGGCAGCGTGATGTAGCGGTATCTCTGCCAGATGCTCGCTCCGTCGATGGCGGCGCTTTCATAGGGCTCCGTTGGAATGGCCGCGAGACCGCCCAGGACGATCAGCATCACGAGCGGCGTCCATTGCCATGTCTCGACGAGAACCAGCGACGGGATCACCGTCGAGGGATTGAAGACCCAGGCCTGCGGTCCGATGCCGATCAGCGACAGCAGGTAGTTCAGCACCCCGAGCTGCGGGTGGAACATCATCGTCCACACCAGGGCGATCGCCACGGGGGTCGCCATCATGGGCATCACGAAGATGCCGCGCAGGATGCCACGCAGCGGCAGACGGGAGTTGAAGATGAGAGCCGCCAGAGTGCCGAAGATCAGCGGCAGGACGACGGCCAGGAAGGTATAGACGAGCGTATGGCCGACCGAGGTCAGGAACCGCTCGTCCGAGGCGAGGCGCATGTAGTTCGAAAGGCCGGTGAAGCGGCGGGCGCCGCCGACCGTCCACTCCTGCAGGCTCATCCACACGGTGAAGGCCCACGGGAACACGATCACGGATCCCACCACCGCGACGGCGGGAACCACGAAAGGCCAGTACGAGCGCGGTGGGCGAGCGCCAGTCGCGGGCGCTGCCTCCGGGACCGATGCGACCTGGCGCTCAGCGATGGAGGTCATGGACATGCTCCACCATCGCACCCTGCTCCCGCGGCCTGCATCAGGCCTTCTCGCTGCGCTCGAGGATCGGCCTGAACTGCTCCGTGGCCTTCTTCATCTCGGTCGCCGGATCCCCTCCGCCGAGAAGATTGGTCAGCCCGATGCCGATGATGTCGCGGAACTCCGTGACCGGCTGGATGACGGGCAGTCCCAGCTTGCTGATCTTGCCCGATTCCACCACCGCGTCGATCCATTGCGGCGGCATCTTCACGCCCTTGCGCGTCTCGGGATCGTCGAGGATGGACTGGCGGAACGGTACGCCGCCACCCGCCTGCAGCAGGCGCGCACCCATGAGCTTCGAGATCGCCCATTGGCAATACAGATAGGCCGCTTCCTTGTTCTTGCTCGCGGCGGTTACGCCGATGCCATCGCCGAAGGTCGCCGAAGCCTGTGCCTTCGGTCCTTTCGGCATGACCCCGTAGCCGACCTTGCCGACGACACGCGACTTCTCCGGATCCTCCAGCGGAGGCGCGAAGCCGACGCCGTCGAGCCACATGCCGATTTTGCCCTGCAGGAAGGCGGATTGGCACTCGGACCAGTTGAACCCGGCGACGCCCTGCGGGGCGGCCTTCGTCAGCAGGCGCTGATAGAGTTTCGCCGCTTCGATGGCCTCGGGTGAATCCGTCATCAGCTTGCCGTTGGCATCGACCGGATCGACGCCATAGCCGAGCAGGAAGCTCGTCCAGACGGGAACGTTGGCGTTCTTCAGGCCGCGCGCGACGAAACCGTAGGTTCCTTCCTTGGCATCCGTCAGAGCCTCGGCGGCCACGACCAGCTCTTCGAAGGTCTGCGGGTAAGCGATGCCTTTTTTGGCAAACAGGTCCTTGTTCCAGTAGATCATCCAGTAATCGACCGAGAACGGCAGCGACAGCATCTGGCCCTGCGGATTCTTCGCGTAGAGCAGGCCGGCCTGGGAGAAGTCGCTCTCCGTCAGGCTCGGATCCGTCAGCTCCGGGTTTTTCATGAAACCGCTGATGTCGGCCAGCCAGCCGGCCTTCTCGAACTGACGCTTCTGGACGTGGTAGCTGAGATGAACCACGTCGAAGCTCGGGCTTCCGGAGTTCAGCTCGATGACGGCTTTCTGCCGCTGCTGCTGCTCGGGCGTCTGCTCGGACGAAACCTGGATGCCCGTCAGGTCGGTGAATTCCCTTTCGAATTTCTGCAGCACATCGCCGCGCGGACTCTTCACGAGGTTCACGCCGATCTTCGTGCCGGCGTACTTCTTCCAGTTCACCTCCGCGAAGGCCGGCGCGATGCCTCCGAGTCCGTATGGGGCTGCCGCCGCAGTGCTTGCAAGGAATGTACGACGCGTAACCGATCCGACGTTTGCAGCCATGGCGCATTTCCTCCGTGTTGCGATGTAACGGTCCTTCCGGACTCTTTTCAGTGCTTGCAACCGATTAAGCCCCATGTAACATGTTAGTGTCAACACGACACTTGCTCGGCTTGGCGCCGAAGCTGCTACTGGAGGCTCCCGTGTCGCTCCGCTTTGGCATCAGTCCCGCTCTCGTCACGCCCTTTCTCGATGGCAAGGTGGACGTTCACCGCTTGATCAATCACGCTCAGGATTGCCTCGCCCGAGGCTGCCGGACGGCGACGCTCTTCGGGACGACCGGCGAAGGCCCCTCGGTCGGCGCGATGGAGCGCGAACGGGTCGTCAACGAGATCGTCAGCCTCGGCATCCCGGCGGAGAAGCTGGTGGAAGGCGTGCTCGCCTGTTCGCCGGAGGAAGCTGCGTTCAGCACGGGCCAGGCCCTGCGGCGGGGCGCCCATGCGGTCCTGCTGGCGCCGCCCTTCTACTTCCGCCCTGCCCCGGACGACGCGGTGTTCGCATGGTATGCGGCGGTGTTCGATTCCGTCGGCGGCGATCTCCGGGACATCCTTCTCTACCATATCCCCGGCATGACCGGCGTGCCCCTGTCGCACACGGTGATCGCACGCCTGAAGGAGCGCTATCCGGGCGCCATCAGGGGCGTGAAGGACAGCGCGGGCAATCCCGAGGCGACCTTCGCGCTGATCGAGGCCTTTCCCGATCTCGACATCCTCGTCGGCGACGAAAGCTATCTCGGTCGCGCCTGTACGGCGGGTGCGGCGGGCTCCATCTGCGGCGTCGCCAATATCGTGCCGGAGGCCGTGATCGCACTGGCGGAGAACGGCCGGGACGATCCGCGCATCGTCGAGCTGGTGCAGGAGATCTGTCGCCACCCTATCGTCCCGATGGTCAAGGCACTCACCGCCCATGTGCGCGAGGATGCGGCATGGGCCGCGGCACGACCGCCGCTTCCAACCCTGGACGAACGGAGCACCGCGCGCGCCATCGCGCTGCTCGAACCCTTCGGGCCTGTGATCAAGGCCGTCGCATGACCATGGCCCGCCCCGCGCCTCGCTCGGAGATCAAGCTGCGGGAGCGGGCCTATGATGTCTTCACGGAACAGTTGCTGCGAAGCGAGATCAAACCCGGTCAGTTCGTGACACAGCGGGAGCTGGTTGCCATCACCGGACAATCGCTCGGGGCGATCCGTGAGCTGATTCCGCGCCTGGAGGCGGAAGGGCTGATCGTGACCGTCCCGCAGCGCGGTTTGCAGATCCTGCCCCTCGACATCACGCTGATCCGCAACGCATTCCAGTTCCGGCTGATCCTGGAACGCGAGGCCATTGCCGCCTTCAGCCAGACGGCCAGCGATGCCGCCATCGAACAGATCGAAACCGCCCACCGGGCGATCGTCGCATCGGCGCAAAGGGAACTGACGGAGCAGATCGTCGCCGAGGCCGAGCAGGTGGACCGGGAGTTCCACGAGAGGGTCATCGACGATCTCAACAACGAGATCATCTCGAAAGCCTATCGGGTCAACTGGATCAAGGTCCGCCTCATCCGACAGAACGAGACGAGCCTCGACGAGGAACTCGTGCTCCCCGTGATGCAGGAGCATCTTGCCATCATCGCGGCCATGAGGCGCCGGGACATCCCAGGCGCCGTGGAGGCCGCCGTCGCGCATATCATGAGCGCACGGGCGCGCGCGCTCCGTCTCGAGTAAATCATGAACGACAAGCCGGTGATCTGTCTCGGATGCGCTTTCTGGGACACCATCTTCAAGATCGACCATATTCCGGGGCATGGTGCCAAGGTGCTCCCCGAGAAGGCCGTCCAGGCCGCCTCCGGCATGGCGACGGCGGCTGCAGCCACCATCGCCCGGCTCGGCGGCAAGGTGGAGATCTGGGCCCGCATCGGCGACGATCCCACCGGCGACAGCTTCCTGCACGACCTGTCCCAGGAGGCCGTCCGCACGGACCGCATCCGCAGGATCCCGGGCGCCCGGACAGCCTTCTCGACCATTCTCGTCGACAGGCTCGGTGAACGGCTGGTGGTTCCCTATACGGATCCGTCGCTGGATCCCGATCCGGGCTGGCTTCCGATCCACCAGGTGGCCGAAGCCGCCGCCGTTCTCGTCGACATGCGCTGGCGCGAAGGCGCCAAGGCCCTGCTCGCGGCGGCGCGCCGCCACGGCGTTCCCACGATCCTCGACGCCGATGTCGCGCCGCCCGACGAACTCCGGGAGATGATCGTCCTCGCGGACCATGTCCTGTTTTCCGAGCCCGCCCTCCTCTCCCTCACCAGGAGCCGCGCACCCGCGGAAGCCTTGATGGAAGTGGCGCAGGGCCTCGACGCGGAGATCGTGGGCGTGACGCTCGGCGCAGCCGGGGCGTTGATCTGGCAGCGCGGGGCTTCGGAAGGCCATCTCTCCGAATTCCCGACAATCCCTATTCACGCAGTCGACACCCTGAACGCCGGCGACGTCTGGCACGGCACCTATGCCTACGGGCTCGCCAATGGTTGGGATCTTGCACGACGGGTTCGGATGGCGAATGTCGCGGCGGCCATGAAATGCGAGCATTTCGGGGGACGCCTCGGCTCGCCCCGGCTTCCAGAACTGCTGCAGCGTAGCCGGGCTCTCAACTAGAGCATCGAGCGCAAAAGTGGGCACCGGTTTTGCGTGCAGAGATGCGCAAAACAAGAATTTTGAGCATCGAACGTGAGTTCGAAATCCCGTCCGATGTTCTAGGAACGCGACGGCGGCGTGCCATGAGCGCGGTTGGTGACGACGGTGCCCCCGACCATGCGCCCGCCGTCCGCCGGCTCATCGATGAGGACTTATCCCGGTCTTGATCAGGGTCTTGCGAGAATTTCGCGGATCCGTGCAGCCAGGTCCTCGACCGCGAAGGGCTTCGTGATCATCTCCATGCCAGGCGCCAGGAAGCCGGATGCGATGGCCGCCTGCTCGGCATAACCCGTGATGAAGAGCACTTTCAGATGCGGTCGCACCAGACGCGCATGGTCGGCGAGCTGGCGACCGTTCAGCCCGGGCAACCCCACGTCGCTGACAAGCAGATCGATCCGCTGCTTCGATTCCAGGATCTTGAGACCTGCCGGACCATCCACGGCCTCCAAGGCCTGGTAACCGAGATCGGCCAATACCTCGAGAATAAGCGACCGGACGACCGGCTCGTCCTCGACCACCAGGACCGTCTCACCGGCCTCGGCCCGGGGAGATCCGCTCGGGGCGGATGCACGAGTTTCACCTTCCAGCTTTCCAATGTGATACGGCAGATAGATCTTGACCGTGGTGCCACGTCCGACCTCGCTGTAGATCCGAACATGCCCTTCGGACTGCTTGGCGAAGCCATAGACCATGGACAAGCCGAGGCCTGTTCCCTCGCCGAGCGGCTTGGTGGTGAAGAACGGATCGAAGGCCTGCGCCAGAACATCGGCAGGCATGCCGGTTCCCGTGTCGGAAACGTTGATCGTGACATAGCGGCCGGGAGAGACATCCTCCTGGGACGCGGCATAGATGCGATCCAGGTTCGAGACCGATGTCTCGATGGTGAGCACACCTCCGTCCGGCATGGCATCCCGCGCATTGATCGCGAGATTGAGAATCGCGCTTTCCAGCTGGTTCGGATCGCAAAGCGTCAGCGGGAGGTCGTCCGATGCAACGATCCTGAGCTGGATCGCCTCAGACAAGGTTCTCCGAAGGAGATCCTCCATGGACAGGATGAGCCGGCTTGCCTCCACGGGCCTCGGGTCGAGCGGCTGCCGCCGCGCGAAGGCCAGAAGGCGGTGCGTCAGAGCCGCCGCGCGATTGGCGGACGCCGTCGCAGCCTCGATATAGCGATCGAGCCTGTCGAGGCGGCCTTGCGCCATGCGCGACTGCAGCAGATCGAGCGAGCCGATGATCCCGGTGAGCAGATTGTTGAAGTCGTGAGCGATGCCGCCGGTCAGCTGTCCAACGGCTTCCATCTTTTGGCTTTGACGAAGCTGGTCCTCGAGCTGCTTGCGCTGGGTCACATCGCGCCCGACGCTGTAGAACACGTCCTCCGCCGGCGCAAAGGTCCAGTTGATCCAACGATAGGACCCGCCCTTTGCCGTCACTCGAATATCGATATCCGTGATCGGCCGCCCCCGTTGCAGAGACTCGAGCAGGCTGTTGCCCAATGCACGATCCTCCTCGTAGATCCATGCATCGATGCGGGTTCCGACGATCTCATCCTCGCGATAGCCCAGCAGTTCCGTCCAAGCCGGATTGACGGCATTGAGATAACCGCCGCTGTCGCAGACACTGAAGAGGTCGCTCGACAGGCTCCAGAGACGGTCGCGCTCACGGGTGCGCTCCTCGACCCGGCTTTCCAGCTTCTCATTCAGCTCCCGCAGCCGAGCCTCTGATTCCTTGGCGGCCGTGATGTCATAGATGACGCCGATGAACCGCAATCCTGCCGTTTCCGCATCGCGCACATACTCGCCTCGCCGTGCGAGCCAGCGAAGTTTCTTGTCATCGGCGCGCCGGATCCGGAACTCCACATAGGAGGCGGCTTCGCTCGAACCCTGCTCTACGAGGGCGCCGTCGCCCGGTTCGATGAGGGAATTGACCGTCCGAACCGGGAGGACGCTGCTGGAATGAAGTCCAAGCAGGCGGCAGAACTCCTCCGAAACGTTGACGGTGGCATAGCCGTCGACATACTCGAAGGTCCCGATGCCGCCGGCACTCTGCGCGATCCGGAGACGTTCTTCGACGTGCTTCTGTTCGGTGATGTCGGTGACGACGCCCGTGAACTGCACCGGCCTGTCATCGGCCGCATAATGGCAGCGCCCCCGCGCAAGGGCCCAGCGGACGGAACCGTCAGGAGCCAGAAGACGGTACTCCTTGGAGAAGATTTCCGCGCCATTGAGAATGCCGCCGACCGCAAGACGGATCCTGCGCCGATCATCCGGATGGATCGCCTTGAAGAAGTCTTCGCTGGGCAGTCCCTTCGCCGCCGCGGTGGGATCGAGGTTGTGAAGTGCGGCGAAGCGGGCGTCTGCGGTAAAGCGTCCGTTCGGGATGTCCCAGTCCCAGGAGCCCCCGGCTCCAGCAACCGTCAGGGTCAGCCGAAGCCGCTCATTGGTCTGGTCAAGTTCCTTTTGGCTGGCCTCGAGCGCCGCCTGCACGTTCCTTGACTCATGAGCCTGAGTGACATCGACCTGGGTTGCCAAAAAGAACTGCGGCTCGCTGCCTCCGCTAGAGATCGGCGTAATGAAGAGATGGTTCCAGAACTCCGAGCCATCCTTGCGCCGGTTCAGCAGTTCAGTCGAGACTGCCCGACCGGCCGTAATCGCCTCTCGGATTTGCGCAACAACATTCTGGTCGGTAGCGGGGGCCTGGAGGAAGCGACAGTTCCTGCCGATCGCCTCCTCCGGCGAATAGCCCGTAACCCTGCAGAAGGCTTCGTTCACGTAGACGATGGGATTGTCGGGTGAGCGCGGATCCGTCGCCAGCATGGGCAGCCCGGACTTTTCGAATGCCGCGAAGATCGGCCCTGCCATGCGGCGCAACTCGCCGGCGGCGAGTTTGATCGCCCGGCGTGCTTCACCTTGGGAGAGGATTGGCGCCGTCATATCTCGCAAGACTTGCATAGGCAGATCCTGAAGGCCATCGTCTAAGCCTCGTCTCCAATGACCCTATCGATGAAGCTCGCGATCAGTTCCTTGAGCGCTCCGAGCGACGGCAGATCCATCAGCATGGCGATGTAGCCTCGAATATCGCGATTCCGAACGGAGAAATTGATGTAGAGAAAGAGAACGAGCCCCTCCTCGGCGCGCTCCTGCGGATACGTGAAGAGCCTCCTGCCGTCTCCTCGGATCACCTCCGGCAGGGAGATGTTGAGAGAGCGCTTCAGCATGTTCGCCATGGTTGCGAGGCAGCCGTTCAGGATGATGTTGCCCGTCTCCGCCAGAGCTTCCTGCTCCATGTCGAGGATCTGGTCCGGCGGCACGTCGCTCCCGATGATCGCCCTGACGAGATCGAGGCTGGTCGCCTCGGGAAAGATCAACAGCGCCCGACCGGAGAATGCACCCTCGAATTGCTGCTGGATGGCAACGAGATCACCCGTTTCGCGTTCTCCGATCAATCGGGCCGCGTTATGGGGAGCCATGATCTCGATGGAAGGAACCGAGAGGAGAACCTCCTCCCCAACCATCTTGCGCAGGCTGGAGGCGGCACGGCTGACCCCGATATTCACGATTTCCGTCAGAGCATCGTGTTCGAGATCGGAGAGGACGACATCATCGTTCATCATGATCACGCGCCGCCTGAACGCAGGCGCAAGGCGGCTCCGGCGATGAAGCCTCTCAGGCCATCCTCCGTCAGAGGTTTGCTGACGAATGTGGCATTCACCTCCCTCGCCCGCGCAATCACTTCATCCTGAACATTGGCCGTGATCACCGCCACAGGCATTGTCGGGTGCAGGGCCCGCAACTCAGCCGCCAGTTCCAGTCCGTCCTTGTCCGGCATGTTGAAGTCGATCATGGCGACGTCGATCTTCTTATCGCGCACGATCGCAAGCGCCTCGTGCGCGTTCCCGGCCTCGATACGCTCCCATTCGGGCTGCAGGGCGGCCAGGGCCTTGCCCGCGACAATACGCGCCAGCTTGCTGTCGTCGACGATCAGTACGGTTGTAGGCACTCGGATGCTCCGACAAGGGGATCAAGAGGGCCCGTCCGGGCCGGTTCTGCTTGAAAGAGAAAGGCAATTTTTTCTTTTAGAGGATGTGGGCGGAATGACAACTGCTCAGCCTCCCTGCAACCCTGGGCCGAGAGGTTTTGCCGCTGTCAGTATTGGAGTCAGCCAGTCCCGAAGGAAGGAATCCTTCCCCTCACCCCGGATCGCCGGCTTCAGGGCCATGAGAACCTGAAACACGGCTCCATGGAGATGCTCCGCATTCGTCAGGTCCACGATGCGGCTCCCGTCCGCCTGGAGCCACGCAAGGAGCGGTTCGGCGTCCTCGACCCGGCACTGCCGCTCCAGCCATATGACCTCGCCGTCCAAGCGCGCGCTCATCCGATCAGCTCCGGAACATCGAGAATCATGAGGACGCTGCCGTCGCCGAGCAGGGTTGTCCCCATCAAGCCGGGCATGCTGGTCAGGATGCCTGACATCGGCCGCATCAACACGTCCATGCGCTCGGCGAATCCATCGACCGCGATCCCGACCTTTTCATCGCCGGCCCACATGACCACGACCTTCGTTCCATCGCCCGAGTTCACCCCGGATGGGATTTCCAGAAGGTCGGCGAGCCGCACCAGGGGGAGCGTCCGGTCGCGCAGGACGAAAGCCTCGCCATCCTGGATGGGAAGGATGCGGGAGGCGGCCACGAAGGCCGTCTCCAGGATCCCGTCCATCGGGATACCGTAGGTCTCGCCCCCGACTCGGACGAGCATCACTTTGGTCATGACGACGGTCAGGGGCAGGACGAGGCGGATGGTCGTTCCGCGCCCCGGCACGCTCTGCACGCCGATCCGGCCGCCCAGTCTTTCGACCGCCGAGCGCACAGCATCCATGCCCACGCCGCGGCCTGACAGATCCGTGATCTTTTCTGCCGTCGAAAAGCCCGGCGCAAAGATCAGCTCCATCGCCTCGGCATCGCTCATCCGCTCGATCCGGTCGGCCGAGGCGACGCCACGTTCCAGAGCCGCTCGCCGGATCGCCGCGGGATCGATGCCCCGTCCGTCGTCGCTCACTTCGACGAGGATCCGGTCCGCGTCACGGCGGGCCCGGAGGACAATCCTGGCCCTGCCGGGTTTTGCGGCCGCGAGGCGCATGCTTTCCGGCTCCGCGCCATGAGCGACCGCGTTGCGCAGGACATGGAGCAGAGGCTCGAACAGGCCTTCCACCACGGACTTGTCCGCCTCGACATCCTGGCCTTCCATGGAAAAATCGACAGCCTTTCCAAGCTGCCCGGCGATCTCACGAACAGCCCGCGGGAAGCGCCGGAAGACCTCGCGCATGGGCATCATGCGCACATCCATGACCGCCCTGTGCATGTCACCGACCAGCCGGTCGAGGGCGGCATGGCTTGCCAGAATACCCTGGACCAGATCCGCCCGGTCCATCCCGTCGCTCACGGAGCCGAGGTGGGCCAAGGCATTCTTGGCGACGACCATCTCGCCGACGAGGTCCGCCAGCCGATCGATCCGCGCCGCATCGATCCGGATGACCCTCGCGCCCGCCGCTTCGGATGCATCCGTCTCGGGGCCCGCGGATGCGGTTCGACGGGCATCGGCCGCCCCATGCGAACCCAGGTCATGAATTGTCACCTGATCCGGCACGAAACGGAAAACCGACTTCACGGCGTCGAACGTGCCGGCGGACAATCCTTCGATCAGAAGATTACAGGAAAAGGGATCGATCTCGGCAGCCGGTGGCCACGGATCCCGGCTCGTCACGCGAAGAGCCCGCAGATCCGGCACCGATCGCAGA
>Ga0182740_1002196_pt1 | contig 12228 bp, 12 predicted proteins | sample eDN5th37CKraftBY_FD_128872 | JGI IMG/M metagenome (GOLD analysis project Ga0182740, IMG submission 128872) | Enriched backyard soil microbial communities from Emeryville, California, USA - eDNA 5th pass 37_C Kraft BY (version 2) (version 2) | ecosystem: Environmental > Terrestrial > Soil >...
CGGTGGGGCAGTCCGACGAGCCGTGCGCTCTTGCGCCACAACCGTTCGGCCTGCTCGTCGCTGCGAACGAGCACCGACGGTTCCGCCCACCACGGCTCGCCGCGGCGCAGTGCGAAACAACCCCGCCCGTCCGGAACGTCGATGTCACCGAGAACGAGGTCTGCGAGCGTGTTCCCGGCTTCGGTCTGCGTGTTGAAGGTGTCCTGCACAATGTCGAGGCGGTAGAGGCATGCTGTCCCGCTTTGCGGCGATGAGAATCCGGGCCGGACAGGGTCTGCCTTCGTGACAGTGGAACACATTCGACGACACGAGGAGTCACGATGCCCAGGATCACCCCGTGGTTGTGGTTCGACATGAACGCCGAGGAGGCCGCGAACTTCTACATCGGTGTCTTCCCCAACTCCGAGATCGGTGAGATCACCCGCTACACCGAGGAGTCCACCGGAGGCGACATCCCGGTCCCACCGGGAACTCCGATGACGGTCGAGTTCTTCCTCGACGGTCAGGTCTTCTACGGACTCAACGGGGGACCGCAGTTCCGGTTCTCGGAAGCGGTGTCCTTCCAGATCGACTGCGCCGACCAGGAGGAGGCCGACCACTACTGGTACGCGCTGACCGCCGACGGCGGTGAGGAATCCGCCTGCGGATGGTTGAAGGACAAGTACGGCCTGTCGTGGCAGGTGGTACCGAAACGGCTGAACGAACTGCTCGCCGACCCCGATCCGGAGGTCGCGAAGCGCGTGACCGCCGCGATGATGAAGATGCGCCGGATCGACGTGTCGGCGCTCGAGGCCGCCGCGCGCGGCTGATCGGCGCCCGAGCGCTGCGGTACGTTTCGGTGCATGACCACTCGCACCCAGCGGCTCGACGACCTGCCGTTCACCGGCAGACATCGCCGCCTGCTGACCGGCTCCGGCGTGGGCTGGGCCCTCGACGCCATGGACGTCGGGTTGATCTCGTTCGTCATGGCAGCCCTGGCCGTGCAGTGGGATCTGTCGTCGACGCAGCTCTCGTGGATCGGATCCATCGGCTTCGTCGGCATGGCGATCGGTGCGTCCCTCGGAGGTCTGCTCGCCGACCGCATCGGACGCCGGCAGGTCTTCGCCGCGACGCTGCTCGTGTACGGACTCGCGACCGGTGCGGCGGCGTTGTCGACCTCGGTGGCGATGCTCATCGTCCTGCGGTTCGTCGTCGGACTCGGTCTCGGCGCCGAACTGCCCGTCGCGTCGACACTGGTCAGTGAGTTCGCGCCCCGCAAGGTGCGAGGCCGCGTGGTCGTCGCCCTCGAGGCGTTCTGGGCGGTGGGCTGGCTCCTGGCCGCTCTCATCGGCTACTTCGTCGTTCCCACCGGCGACAACGGGTGGCGGTGGGCGCTCGCCGTCGGGCTCGTCCCGGCCGCCTACGCCCTCGTCGTCCGGTTCGGCCTACCCGAATCGGTGCGCTATCTCGAGAGTCGCGGACGGCACGCGGAAGCCGAGGCGATCGTGCGCGACTACGAACGCTCGGCCGGTGTCACGTCCGCGCCGGAGGACGAACAACCCGTCCGGACCGTCGCGGAAGTCGAGCTCGCACCCCGAGGCTCGGTGTGGGCGCCGAACCTGCGCCGCCGCACCGCGGCGCTGTGGATCGTGTGGTTCGGCATCAACTTCTCGTACTACGGCGCGTTCATCTGGTTGCCGAGCCTGCTCGTCGCGCAGGGCTTCGACCTGGTCACCTCGTTCGGCTACACGCTGCTCATCACGCTCGCGCAGCTACCGGGCTACGGCGTCGCGGCGTGGCTGATCGAGGTGTGGGGACGCCGCCTGACGCTGGGGGTCTTCCTCGCCGGGTCGGCCGTCTCGGCGGGGTTGTTCGGGCTCGCCGAGACTCCGTCGACGATCGTCGCGGCAGGCATGGCGCTGTCGTTCTTCAACCTGGGCGCCTGGGGTGCCCTGTACGCGATCGGACCCGAGCTGTATCCCACGCCGGTCCGGGGCGCCGGCACCGGTTCGGCGGCGGCCTTCGGGCGGCTCGCGTCGATCATCGCGCCGCTGCTGGTACCGGTGCTGCTGGGCGCCGGGGGCAACGGTCTCGTCTTCGGTGCGTTCGCCGCGTCGTTCGTCGTCGCCGCGCTCGCGGCGTTCACGCTGCCCGAGCGGGCCGGGGCGGTTCTCGACGAGAGGTGACGTCGGGAACCGCCCCGGCCGGTGCTCAGAGACGCTCGCGCAGTTCGACCTTGCGGATCTTGCCCGAAGCAGTCTTCGGCAGGGCGCCGAAGACGATGCTGTCGGGAACCTTGAAACCGGCGAGCTGCGAACGCACGTGCGCGCGCAGTTCCGCCTCGTCGGCACTCGCGCCGCTGCGCAGTGCCACATAGGCCACGGGACGTTCGCCCCACTTCTCGCTCGGCGCCGCGACGACGGCGGCCTCGAGAACGGCCGGGTGGCTGATGAGGGCCGCCTCGACCTCGACGGACGAGATGTTCTCGCCACCGGAGATGATGACGTCCTTCGCGCGATCGCGGATCTCGATGTAGCCGTCCGGATGCATGACGCCGATGTCGCCGGTGCGGAACCAGCCGTCCGGCACGGCGCGGGCGGTCGCGCCCGGGTTGTTGTAGTAACCGAGCATCACGTTGTTGCCGCGCAGCGCGATTTCACCGGTCGTCTCGCCGTCGGCGGGCACGTCGGATCCCATCGGGTCGACGATGCGGAGTTCGCCGGCCACGACGTTGCCCACGCCCTGCCGTGAGCGCAGCCGTGCCTTCTCGTCCTCGGGGAGGACGTCCCACTCCGAACGCCACTCGCAGATCGCCGCCGGGCCGTACGTCTCGGTGAGCCCGTACAGGTGCGTGATGTCGAGTCCGAGCGCGGTGCACCGCTCGATGAGGGCGGGCGCCGGCGGTGCGCCACCGATCGCCGCGACGACACGATGATCGATGCCGCCCGCATTCGGGGCGTCGACCAGCGACGCGAGAACGGTCGGCGCGCCGCACAGGTGCGTGACGTTCTCGGTACGGACGAGATCCCAGATCCGCTCGGGGTCGACCTTGGGCAGGCACACGTGCGTGCCACCCGCTGCGGTGACGGCCCAGGTGAACGTCCAGCCGTTGCAGTGGAACATCGGCAGCGTCCACAGATAGGTGGATCCGCTGTCGAGCCCGAAGTGCGCGACCATCGCCAGGGCCTGCAGGTAGGCGCCGCGCGCGTGGTACATCACGCCCTTCGGATCACCCGTCGTGCCGGACGTGTAGTTCAGGGCGATCATCGTGCGCTCGTCGGCGAGCGGCACGTACCGGTGGCGGGCGGCGGCGAGCTTGTCCTCGTAGTCGTCACCGACGACCGTGATCGACGGCAGATCGGCCGTCGCTTCGCGGGCCAGGTCGGCCAGCGATTCCTCGACGAGCAGGACCCGGCTGCCCGAGTGCTCGAGGATGAACCGCAGCTCCGGCGCGGTGAGGCGCGTGTTGAGCGAGACGAGCACGGCGCCCGCGTAGAGCACGCCGTAGTGCGCCTCGAGCATCAACGAGGTGTTCGGCGCGAGCACCGCGACACGGTCGCCGGGTTCGATACCGAGAGCGTGCAGCATGCCCGACTGCCTCAGGCACCGGTCACGCAATTCGGCGTAGGTGCGGCGGACGTCGCCGTCCACCATTGCGAGGTCGTCACGGAAGACCCGGGCGGAACGGTCGAGAAATGCCGTGGGCGTGAGTGTTTCGAAACTGAATTGCTCGGTCACGTCTGTCGGTGCTCCTTCGGATTACGTCGCGCGCGCACTCCCCATCGCGAACGATGATGCGCACACCTCCCCGTGTGCTGTGAGGGCATTGCTCATTCTTCCAAGAGCCGTTACCGATCTTGAACAGGGTCCATCCCTTTGCGTACCGGGTGAACGCTCCGTCGGCCGTTGACCGGACCCGGAATCCGGCGTTCACTGAGAGGCACCGTGCCCGTCCACGAGAGAAGGCGAGCGGTATGAGTGCTCGGCAGAACGAAGCCCGCCGCACCTCCCGTCCGGCGCGGCGGCCGACCGCGACGCGCGCGAGGACCACGAGGACGGAGACCCCCGCCGAGCATGCGCGGACGCGCAGCCGTCGACCTCGCGAGCCCGAACCCACCGCGCGGCGCGGCACCCGCGAACCCGACAACACCGCGCGGCGTCGAGATCGCGACCCCGGAACCGGCTCGCGGCGCACCTCGACCCGAACCTCCTCCCGATCGACCACTCGGACATCGACCCGTTCGGACGCCTCGCCCCGCGCTCGTGCGAAGCCGGCGCCTCCGCAGGAGAGGCGACGATCGCGTCCGCCGGTGAACGACGCGCGGACAGGGAAACCGACCCGTCCCGCGCGTGAGCGGACACGACCCGAGCAGACACGGCCCGAGCAGGCACCGCCGGAACCCACATCGCTCCTCGAGAGGTTGAAGGATGCTCTGCGGGCCGGTGTCCGCACCGCGCTGGCCGGACTCCGGGGACTCGGGGCGAGACTGATCCGGAAGATCCGCGGATGGGTGGACTCGCTCCTCGGCGAGGTCACCAGCGGCGGCGTGGGACTGCAGGCGGTCCTCGCCGGCATCCGGGCGGCGTTGGAGGGTCGCAACCCGGCCCTCGCCGCGCTGGGCGGGCTGATCTCCGGACTCAGCACCAAGGCGAAGATCGGCCTGGCCGTCGTGATCGCGCTGGTGCTGCTGCTCGGACCCGTCCTGCTCGTGATCCTGCTGCTGGCCGTCCTCGTCGCAGCGGTGATCAGCGCCGTCCGGTCCGCGGGGGACTGACCTGCCGGAACGACCGGTCCGTCTGCCGTGAGCAGACGGACCGCCGATTCGCGCCCGCCGGGGGTCAGGCTGGCTGCATGACGACCACCGAACCACTCTCGTACCGGGACCAACTGGCCGACAGACTCTTCCGTCAGCGCATCCTGCGACTGACCGGAGAGGTGGACGACGAGATGGCCGAGCGCGTCTGCTCGGAACTCGTCCTGCTCGCCTCCGCCGACGACCGGCGCGACATCGTCCTGCACATCAACTCACCCGGCGGATCCGTCTTCGCCGGCCTCGCCATCTACGACACGATGCAACTCGTTCCCAACGACATCGTCACCGTGGCAGCGGGATTCGCCGCCAGTATGGGGCAGGTCCTGCTCGCGGCGGGCACCAAGGGCAAACGCGCGAGTCTTGCCCACAGCCGGATCATGATGCACCAACCCTCGGCCGGATTCTCGGGGACGGCCGTCGACATCGCGATCCAGGCCGAGAATCTCGAATACATGAAACTGCAGTCACAGCAGATCCTCTCGGACGCCACCGGACATTCACTCGAGGAGATCGAACGCGATAGCGACCGCGACCGGTGGTTCACCGCCGAAGAGGCACGCGAGTACGGCATCATCGACACCGTCGTCGGGTCGCTCGCCGAACTGGCGCCGTTCGCCACCGGACGGCAGATGGGACTGGGACGATGAGCACCTACACGATCCCCAACGTCATCGAACGCACACCGGCGGGGGAGCGGTCGTTCGACGTCTTCAGCCGGTTGCTCAACGAACGCATCGTCTTCCTCGGCACCGAGATCGACGACGGGGTCGCCAACGTCGTGATGGCGCAAATGCTGCATCTCGAGGCCGAATCCCCCGACCGGGAGATCGGCCTGTACATCAACTCTCCCGGCGGATCGTCCACCGCGATGCTCGCGATCTACGACACCATGCAGTTCCTGCGCCCGAAGGTCGCGACCTACTGCATGGGACAGGCCGCTTCGGCGGCCGCCGTGCTGCTCGCGGCCGGAGCGCCCGGTCGCCGGCACGTGCTCGCACATTCGCGGGTACTGCTGCATCAGCCGTCGGCGCAGGGGCAGGGCACCATCTCCGATCTGGCCCTGCAGGCAGCGGAGGTGATGAGGGTGCGGGCCCAGACCGAGGAGATCCTGGCCGCGCACACCGGACGCGACATCGAACAACTGCGCCGCGACACCGACCGCGATCGGATCCTCTCACCGACGGAGGCGGTGGCCTACGGTCTCGCCGATCACGTCGTCGTCGACCGGGACGGATGACCCGTCACACCGTCACGTGGTCATACCGTCATGCCGCGCACAACTCGACGCCGGCGTGACCCGTGGTCCGGAGTGTGCGGTGCGCGGTCATCCGACGGATCCCGCGCGCGAGCAGTTGCTCCATCGGAAGCTCCAGCGCATCGCACACGGACCTCAGCATCTCGGACGAGGCCTCCTTGCGCCCACGCTCGACCTCCGACAGGTACTGCTTCGACATCCCGACCGTTCGGGCGACGTCCTCGAGGCTGCGGTCCTGATCGCGACGCTCGTCGCGCAGGATCTCCCCGTAGATCTGGCGGAGCAGCCGGGGCTCGGTGCTGTCGGCTCCCCGCTCAGGGGTCCGCGCAACTCGTGCCGCCCTAACGGCGGTCGCTCGTGCCGACTCCGCGGCGCTGACGAAATCGATCACGCGACCCTGCTCCGGCTCCATGCCGACCATTGTGCCGTCGATCCGGCGGCATCGGACCGGGTTCCGCCGAGGACGAACACCGCTCCGGCAGATGTGTAACGGGCCCGTAACCGCAGTTAACCGAACACATGACCTGGCGCCGATAACGTCGGCGCACCACGACGTATACAGCCGTGGATACAGGACAGGAGTTCGGGTGCCGACAGGATTGCACAGGCTTGCGGCTGCGCTCGACGCGCAGCTCGCGGACACCGACGCGGCATACGCCGCGACCTATCCCGGGACCGACGGTGCCCGCCAACCGGTGCACACCGTCTACGTCCCGGCCGACCGCTACGACGCCGGGATCGCAGCACGGTGGGGAGCCGACGCACTCGACGTCCTCGACACCCACATCGACGGTCCCGCGGACCTCGCCGCGGTCACCGGCATCGAACCCGAACTGGCCGACGCCGTCCTCCCGCTCGTGGAGGTCAAACTGCGCACCGAACCGATCGAGGATCTGCGCATCGACTTCGAGGACGGTTTCACTCGCCCCGGCATTCCCGAGCACGAACGCGACGCCGACGAGGACGCCCACGTCGCCCGTGCCGCCGTCGCGCTCGCGACCGATCCCACCGCGACACCCTTCGTCGGCATCCGGTTCAAGTCCTTCGAGGCCGCCACTCGGCGCCGCGGACTCCGCACGCTCGACGCCTTCGTCGGAGAACTCACCGGAAGGTGCGCTCTCCCGGACGGATTCGTCGTCACACTGCCCAAGGTCACCGCACCCGAACAGGTCGCCGCCATGGTGACGGCCTGCGAACATCTCGAGTCGACCTACCCGCTCGTCGCACCCCTGCGGTTCGAGATCCAGATCGAGACGCCGCAGGCGATCTGCGGACCCGACGGCACCGCGGCCGTCGCCACGATGATCCGAGAGGCCCGGGGGCGCTGTTCGGGGCTGCACTACGGCACCTACGACTACTCGGCCGCGTGCGACATCGCCGCGGAGTACCAGGCGATGGACCACCCCGTCGCCGACCACGCCAAGGCCACGATGCAGGTCGCGGCAGCGGGCACGGGGGTGCGGTTGTCCGATGGGTCCACCAATCGCCTTCCCGTCGGCACCCGCGACGAGATCCGTGCGGCATGGGGACTGCACGCCCGCCTGATCGACCGGTCGCTGCGCCGCGGCTTCTACCAGGGGTGGGACCTGCACCCGGCGCAGCTGCCCACCCGCTACGCCGCGACCTTCGCGTTCTACCGCCGGTCGCTGTCCACCGCCGCGGGACGCATCGCGGCCTACATCGACCCGGCCCTGTCGTCGGGATATCTCGACGAACCCGCCACCGCCCGTGCTCTCGCCGCCTTCCTCCTGCGAGGAGCGAGTTGCGGAGCCCTCACCGAGAAAGAAGTATGCGATCGCACCGGCACGAATCTCGACCACCTGGCCCGACTTGCGGGTCGACCGACGGTGGTGACGCGATGACCACCGTGATCCGCGCGCGACGCGCCGTGGTGGGGGACGAGGAACGCAGCTGCGCCGTCCATGTGCGCGACGGCCGCATCGTCGCGATCGACGAGTACGACGGTGCCGCTCCGGCCGGTGCGCGGGAGATCGTCCTCGCCGACGACGAGGTGCTGCTCCCCGGCCTGGTGGATACGCACGTCCACGTCAACGAACCCGGCCGCACCGAATGGGAGGGTTTCGCGACGGCCACGCGTGCCGCCGCGGCCGGGGGAGTGACGACGATTGTCGACATGCCCCTCAACTCCATCCCGTCCACCGTCGACATAGCGGCCCTCGAGGTGAAGCAGGAGGTCGCGGCCGAGCAGGTCACCGTCGACGTCGGATTCTGGGGTGGTGCGATCCCCGGTAACCTCGCCGATCTCGAACCGCTCTGGGACGCAGGGGTGTACGGCTTCAAGTGCTTCCTCGCGTATTCGGGTCTCGACGAGTACCCCCCGCTGGACCGCGAGCAGATGATCGAGGCGATGCGCGTGATCGCCGGCTTCGGCGGTCTGCTCATCGTGCATGCGGAGGACGGACCGACCCTCGACGCGCAGGACTCGCCCGCCGGACCGCGCTACGACGACTTCCTGTACTCGCGACCACCGGTCGCCGAGTCCCGCGCTGTCGCCCAGGTCATCGACGGCGCGCGGCAGACCGGATGCCGCGTGCACATCCTGCACATGTCGGATGCGGGAAGCCTTCCGCTCGTGGCCGCGGCGAAGGCCGAGGGTCTGCCCGTCACCGCGGAGACCTGCCCGCACTATCTGTCGCTGTTCAGTGAGGAGATTCTCGACGGCTCCACACATTTCAAGTGCTGCCCGCCGATTCGCGAGGCCCGCAACCGGGAAGCGTTGTGGCGTGGCCTGGCCGACGGCACGCTCGACTGCATCGTCTCCGATCACTCACCGTGCCTGCCGGAGCTGAAGAAGTTCGTCACCGGCGACTTCGGCGAGGCGTGGGGCGGTATCTCGTCGCTGCAACTCGGACTGCCCATCGTGTGGTCGGAGGCCCGCAAGCGCGGGCACACACTCGTCGACGTGGTGCGCTGGATGGCCGGTCGCACCGCCGACCTCGTGGGACTGGCGGACCGCGGTGCCATCGCCGTGGGCAACAGTGCCGACCTGTGCGTCTTCGCACCCGACGACGCGTTCGTGGTCTTCCCGGAGCGGCTGCACCACCGCAACGCGGTGACGCCCTACGCCGAACGCGCGCTCGCCGGGGTCGTGCGGCAGACCTGGCTCGCCGGTGAACCGCTCACGGTCACCCTCGGCGCCACCGACCCCGCACCGCGTGGTGCGCTGCTCTCCCGAAAGGAAAACCGTTGACCGAAGCAGATTTCCTGCAACTGCCCGATCTCGTCGCGCGATCGCTGGGCGGGGCCGTCGTCTATGCGAACGACGAGTTCTTCGCGAGTCGCGAGAACCTGATCTCGCCGGGCGCGCCCGATTTCGATCCGTCCGAGTTCGGGCACAAGGGAAAGGTCTACGACGGGTGGGAGACCCGGCGTCGCCGCGAACCAGGGCACGACTTCGCGGTGGTCCGGCTCGGCGTTCCCGGTGTCGTCGAGGGCGTGGTGATCGACACCGCCTGGTTCACGGGCAACTACCCGCCCTACGCGTCCGTCGACGGGGTGAACCTCGACGGCTACCCGACCGATCAGGAGTTGCTGGACGCGCCGTGGGAACCGGTCCTCGAGCGCGTGGCCCTGAAGGGCGACACCGCGAACGCCTTCGCGGTGGACGACGACCGGCGCTGGACGCATCTGCGCCTGAACATCTTTCCCGACGGCGGTGTGGCCCGATTCCGCGTGCACGGACATGCCCGCCCGGACCCGGCCTTCCTCACGGGCACGATCGATCTCGCGGCCCTCGAGAACGGTGGCGACGTCGTCGCGTGCTCGAACCGATTCTATTCGTCGCCGCGCAACATCATCGGCCTCGGTCGCTCGCGGCACATGGGGGAGGGCTGGGAGAACGCCCGCCGCCGCGACGACGGCAACGACTACGTCGTGATCCGCCTCGCCGGGCAGGGCTGCGTCGACCACGTGGAGATCGACACCTCCTATTTCGTCGGCAACGCACCGGGAGCGGTACGCCTGAGCGGAATTCCGAGCGAGGACGCGATGTCCGACGAATCGTCCTGGGTCGAACTCGTGCCGCGGACCGCACTGCTGCCGGACTGCCGGCATCGTTTCCGCGTCGATTCGCCGACGCCGGTGGAGTTCGTGCGGCTCGACGTCTATCCCGACGGCGGCATCGCCCGTCTGCGCGTGAGCGGACGATTGACCTGAGACAGACCTGACGAACGTATTACCCAGGTGACGACGGTGTTCGGCGTCACCGCCGAAGAAGCGGGCCCACCGCGCTACGACGAACCGTTGCGCGGTGGGCAGAAGCCGGACCGGTGTGGGCTGTGCGTGTCACGTCCGGTCGACCGGCGCACCGCTCTTCGGCGAGCGTGCTCCGTCATGGCGCCCCAGATGCCGTGTGTTTCTCCGGCGGCGAGCGCATAATCGCCGCACTCTCCACGAACACTGCAGCTCATGCAGATACTGCATGCCAGCTGCTCCCGACGCGCTCGTGCACCTCGGGTTTCGACTTCGGGTGAAAAGAACATCTCCGCGCCGTAGAACCGGCAGAGCGCCCGACTCTGCCAGTCCCAGGCGTGTCCGTCGAGACTCCCGTGCGACAGGCGTTTTCCCATCGCTTTCGACAACCCGACTCAACTCAGCCCGAGGAACCGCATTGCATTCTCGTGCTCGATCATGGCGCGGGCCTCGGGCGTCAGGAACTCACTCTTTCGAACCACGCTTCCCACCGGTCGCTCGCCGAGGGGATACGGATAGTCGCTACCGACGAGCACCCGTTCGGAACCCATCGTATCGACGAGGAGTCGAAGGGCGCGCTCGTCGAATACGACGGAATCGACGTAGAACCGGTCCACATATCGGGAGGGTGGTTCGGCCGACGTGCCGATGATGTCGTGGCGGCGGTGCCACGCGTTGTCGACGCGACCGAGCCAGAATGCGAAGGACCCACCGCCATGAGCGAACGCGATTCGCAGACTCTCGTCGATCCGGTCGAATCCTCCGCCCAGAATGAGCGAGAGAATCGACAAGTGGGTCTCGGCCGGCATTCCTGCGAGCCACTGAGCCATCCACCGGTCCAAGCGTGGTGAGCTTGCCATGTCCCACGGATGCACGAACACCGGAACCGACAGCGAGGCGCAGTGCTGCAGGAAGGTCACGATCCCTTCGCTGTCGAGATCGCGATCACCGACGTGATTACCGATCTCGACGCCGCGGTGCCCATTTTCGACACACCGTTCCAGTTCGCGGCATGCGGCATCCGTGTCCTGCAGGGGGACTTGGCAGAACGGAACGAGCCGATCCGGTGCCGGTTCGACGATCGTGAGAGCCAGGTCGTTGAAGATGCGCGCGATCCGCTCGGCTTCTTCGGGCGTACGTCCGTAATTGAAGAAAGCGGGGGTGGGGGAGACGACCTGTGCCCGGACACCGTCCGCATCCATGTCACGCAGTCGCACTTCGTAATCCCACGCATCGGACTGGATACGGCGGAACTCACGCGTACCCATCATGATGATTGCGTCGGATTCGCTTTCGACCCGAAGCCACGGTGCGTCGACCCCGGCGTCGGCACTCAGGTCGGGCCACCCCTTCGGAACGTAATGGGTGTGTACGTCGATGATGTCGCTCATGTCATCCCTTTCCGGGATGCAGTGCGCCGCAGGTACTGCAGGTCCGCGCGGTCTCGTCGTTGTAGAAATCGACGAAGACGGGCGGCAGGTCCGCAACGATGTCACGTACCTGCAGTTCGACTTCGTGGATGAGAGCATCGCACTCGAGGCAGTACCACTGAAACTTCTCGAGTGTTCCTTCGCGCCGTACACGCTCGATTACGAGTCCGATGCCTTCGGTGGGACGCTGAGGCGAATGGGGGATGTTTCCGGGGAGCAGCCAGGATTCGCCCTCGCGGATGTGCACCGCGCGAGTGCCCTCCTCGGTCATGACATTGACGTGGATATCGCCTTCGATCTGGAAGAACCACTCCTCGTATGGATCCACGTGGTAGTCGGTGCGCTGGTTGGGGCCACCGATGACCTGCACGATGAAGTCGTCCCCGAGAGCCATGGTCTGGTTGTTCACCGGCGGAGCGAGGAGGTGCCGGTTGTCGGCGATCCACTTGTGGAAGTCGATGACGGGCGGAATGGTTGTCATGGCGTTCTCTTTCGGTTCAGTGGTGACGGGCGCCAGGTAGGTGGGCTACTGCTTGCA
>Ga0182740_1002197_pt1 | contig 12223 bp, 8 predicted proteins | sample eDN5th37CKraftBY_FD_128872 | JGI IMG/M metagenome (GOLD analysis project Ga0182740, IMG submission 128872) | Enriched backyard soil microbial communities from Emeryville, California, USA - eDNA 5th pass 37_C Kraft BY (version 2) (version 2) | ecosystem: Environmental > Terrestrial > Soil >...
CGATGACGATGGCCAGCGCCGCCGCCACCAGCGAGAAAGCCGCGAGCCGGCGAGCCCAGACGGCGAGGCGGGAGATCGGCTGGCGGGTGAGAGCGCGGCGGTAGAACAGAGACGGCATTCGGTTCTGGCGGGATTGTTGGGCAGGGGCGGTCAGGGCAGTCTTCTACCACGCTTTTCCGGATTGAAGGCTCGGGGAACTTTATCGGGCGTCCCGCATAAATGCCGCATTGGATGTTCAAGGGCTCGGGTGTGACACGCACCGCCAACCTGATTCTCTCCGGCCTTGTCGGCATGTTTCTGACCGTGGGCCACATCGGGGCCGTGCTGGCGGAGGCCACGCCGCTGCCGCGTCCGCGCCCGGCGGAGGCCGGCCCGCGCGAGCCGCTCGCAACACAAAAACCTCCCCCTGCACGACAGCCTGCGACGCCGGGGGTGGATTTCGTCCCCTCCGGTCCTGACGCGGCGCAGAGTGCGGAGGAAGGCGAGGTGGCGCATGCCTGCCGCATCCGCCTGTCCGAACAGGGGATCGTCGCCCCGGATATTCCGCCGCTGGAGGGGCCGGGCGGCTGCGGCGCGCCGGACGCCGTGCGGCTTGAATCGGTGAGGATCGTCGATGGCGGAAGCGTCGAACTGCGACCGGCGCCACAGGTGCGCTGCGCGATGGCCGAGACACTGGCGAAGTGGATCCGCGACGATGTGGCGGCTGCGGCGGCGGCGGCTTTCGGCATACCATTGCGCGCCATCGAGAATTTCGATTCATACAGTTGTCGGGGTCGCAATCGCGTCTCCGGTGCGAAAATCAGCGAGCATGGCCGCGCCAACGCCATGGACGTCACGCGCGTGCTGCTGCATGACGGAACCGCGGTGGCCGTGACCGATCCGGTGGCGTCACGAGATTTTCGCGAACGCCTGCGCACGAGCGCGTGTGCGCATTTCACGACTGTTCTCGGTCCGGGATCGGATGGCTATCATGAGGATCATGTGCATCTCGATCTCGCCGAGCGCCGCAGCGGATATCGCATCTGCCAATGGAATATCGCGGATGCTCAAAGCGCGGATCCGCCGTTGCCGCGCCCCCGTCCACCCGGGGCGCAGGCTGACTGACTTCAAAATCTAACCGTCGAGGATGATGGGCATGGCCCTTGCGAGCAACCGGGCGGCGCGCGACGTCGCGAGCCTGATACACCCCTACACCGATCTGGATGGATTCCGGGAGTCGGGCCCGCTGGTGTTCGAAAGCGGCAAGGGTGTTTATCTGCACGACAGTGCCGGCAAGGCGTATCTCGACGGCATGGCCGGGCTGTGGTGCACGGCGCTGGGCTACGGCAACGAGGAACTCGCGGAAACCGCCGCCGCACAGATCGGCAAGCTGTCCTTCTCGCATCTCTTTGCCGGCAAGAGCCATGATCCGGCCATCGAACTTGCGGAACGCCTGAAGGACATGGCGCCGGTGCCCGTCTCGAAGGTGTTCTTCTGCAATTCCGGGTCCGAAGCCAACGACACCCAGATGAAACTCGTCTGGTATATGAACAATGCGCTCGGCCGGCCGAACAAGAAGAAGATCATCAGCCGGTTCAAGGGCTACCACGGCGTCACCATCGCATCCGGCTCGCTGACCGGCCTCGCCGTGAACCAGACGGATTTCGATCTGCCGATTGCGGGCGTGGCCTTCACGAGCTGTCCGCATCACTATCGTTTCGCCAACGAAGGAGAGAGCGAGGAAGACTTCGCCACGCGCCTCGCGGCAGAGCTTGAGGCGCTGATCCTGCGCGAGGGTGCGGACACCGTCGCCGCATTCATCGCCGAGCCGGTCATGGGCGCCGGCGGCGTCATCGTGCCACCGGCGACCTATTTCGCGAAGGTCGCGGATGTCTGCCGCCGCTACGACATCTTCATGATCGCAGATGAGGTGATCTGCGGCTTCGGCCGGCTCGGCACGCGGTTCGGCAGCGAGGCGCTCGGCTATGTGCCGGATTCTCTTTCCGTCGCGAAGGCACTGACCTCCGGCTATGTCCCGATGGCGGCGGTGATGATTCCCGAGCAGATGTATGAGGCGATGCTGGATCGCAGCCGCAAGATCGGCTCCTTCGGCCACGGCTTCACTTATTCGGGTCACCCGGTCGCGGCGGCGGTGGCGCTGAAGACTCTCGATATCTACGAGCGCGACGATATCTACGGTCAGGCTGCGAAGAAGTCCGTGCCGTTTCAGGCCCATCTGGCTGCGCTGGCGGAGCATCCGCTGGTCGGCGAAGCGCGGGGGCTTGGCATGATCGGCGCGCTGGAGCTGGTCGCGAGCAAGCGAACGCGAAAACCGTTCGAGAGCCGCCGCCGTGTCGGTGCCCGCGCGGCGGCTTTCGCGGAGGAAGAAGGCTTGATCGTGCGGCCGTTGGCCGGCGACGTGCTGGCGATGTGTCCGCCGCTTGTCATTACGCCAGAGGAAATCGGCGAGTTGTTCGGACGATTGACGCGGGCGCTCGACCGGACGCTGGACTGGGTCACGTCGGAAGGCCTGATGGCCTGAGCGTTGATCCCCCGGCTTATCGCGCGAGGTTGGCGTTCGGCGACGCCACGGCGCCGCCGCAGCCGGCGTCATCCGGCCGGCCGCGAGGAGGCCGGCAGAGCGATATCTGCGATCACGGGCAGATGGTCGGAGAGCAGGCGTGCGGCGGGATCGGTGAAGGTGGCTTTCAGCATGTCCGCCGGCCGGCAGTAGATGCGGTCGAGACCCAGCAGCGGCCAGCGGGCAGGGAATGTCGCCTGCGGCGTCCAGCCGGGCAATTCGCGTTTCAACGCGCGTCTCAGCGATGAAGGCCAGGCCCAGTCGTTGAAGTCGCCCATCATGACCATCGGATGATCGGCCTTGTCGCGGGCCAGCCTCACCATGCGGCGCGCCTGCGCGCGGCGTTCCCCGAAGCCCAGTCCGAAATGCGTGGCGACCACGCGCAGCGCGCCGCCGGGCGTCTCGATCATGGCCTCGATGGCGCGGCGCGGCTCGTTGCGGCGATAGGAGATGTCGTGGATCTCGCTGGCGACCACCGGCCACCGGCTGGCGAGCATCTGGCCGTAGTCACCGTCCGCAGTCGTGATGGATTTGGCATCCACGCCATGCCGCCGGATGGCGCCGCGCAGGAAGGCGAAGGGCGGCGGGTCGGTCGGCCCGCAGCGGCGCGAATCGACCTCCTGCAACGCCACGATGTCCGGGTCGTGCCGGCTGACCAGATCCGCAACGCGCGCGAGATCGAAGACGCCGTCAGGCCCGACGCCGCCATGGATGTTCCACGTCATGACGCGGACGAAGGAGCCGTTCCGTCCGGTCACGCGGATTTGCCCCGCATGCGCATCACAAGCGCCTGCGCACCGAGGGACAGGCCGACCCATGCCAGGATGCCGAGCAGGAACAGCGCGACATTCAGCGGCGTCGGTTCAAGGATGATGGCCAGAATCTGATGTCCGAGCGCGGACATCAGGACGAGGCCGGGCGCCATGCCGATAACCGTGCCCAGCACATAGTCATGAAACGGAATCCGGCCGGCGCCCGCCGCGAGATTGACCAGCGTGAACGGCGCGATCGGCAGCAGGCGGACCGTGGCGACGGCGAGAACGCCGCGTTTCACGATGCTCCGGCGGATGCGGTTGAGACGCGGCCCGAGAACATCCTGCAAGGCCGGGCGGCCGATGGCGGCGCCGATGGAATAGGTGAGAATGGCGCTCAGCAGCGCGCCGCAGGCGGCATAGGCAAAGCCTTCCCATGGTCCGAATGTCGCTGCCGTTGCCGCGATCAGCAGCGTCACCGGAAAAGCCACCAGCCCGGCAACGACGAACACCGCGACGACGACCGCCCATGCCATTGGCATGCCGGCAGCGGCCTGCAAGCCTTCGCGGATGGTGTCGGGATCGGTCAGTCCGGCCAGCGGCGTGAACTGCCAGGTGAACATCAGCAGCATGAGTACCAGGGCGATTGCGACGATCCGTGCGAAGCGGCCGAAGCGGCGGGAGCGCGGCCGCTGGCCGACGAATTCCTGAAGCAGCGCCGGCGCGGCAATGGGGCGCTCGGGGTCGGCGATGCTGGTGAGGGTGGCCGCGATGTCCTCGTTCACAGGTTCGTTCTCCGTGATCGGGCGGAGGCAATGTCCACCATGGCCAAGCCTTTCCGCGGTGGCGAGGAGCGATCCGGTGCTCTTCAGCATCGCGGCCACATCCTCGGCGCTGGCGCCGCAGTGATGGCCCAGCATGCGGTTGCGGACAGCGGCGATGCGGCGGCGCTCGTCCTCTCCGGTGGCTTCGATGACGAGGTCGCATTCCGTGTCGAGCCCGATCGACCGGTTGTTGAGATTCGCCGAGCCGACGCGCAGCAGCGTGTCGTCCACGACCATGACCTTGGCATGGATCATGGTGTCGAGACCGTCCGCAGGCTCGCTGCCGTTGCAGACATCGTGATAGAGCAGCCGCACGCGGTCGCCGACGCCGGCCTGTTCGAATGCCTGCATGAAGCGGATGCGGCCGTTGCGCATGGTCAGCGTCTCAAGCCAGGAATGCTGGGTCTTGGGCGAGACCAGGATCACTTCCAGCGCAGACCGGTCCTTCATCCGCTGGGCCAGACGCTCGGCCAGCGGCAGATAGGTGAGATACTGGTTCTCGATATAGACCATGCGTTCGGCCCGCCCGGCGCAATCGAGAAACAGCCGCTCCACCTCCCGGATGTCCGGCATGTCGTCCGCGCCGGGGACGGTTCGGGCAAGGCCCACGCCAATCCGCTCGAAATCCGGCGGCACGCTGTCCGGCCAGCGATGGAATATGCGTCCGAGCGGCCGGGGCCGTTCGCAGGCGGCCTTTGCCCAGCGGGTGCGGGCAAGCTCGGAAAAGGCGCGGGCGGCTTCGCCGTCAACGACGGCCTGAACGTCGTGATAGGGATGATACGGCGCGCCCGCGGGATCGACGCGATGCGGATTTGCGAAGTCATGCGAATCCGAATCCCACCGGCGGATGGTCAGGTCGATGCCGCCGCAGAAGGCGACCGAGTCATCCACCACCACGATCTTCTGATGATGGGATGCGCCCGCGGGCAACTCGTCATCCAGGCAGAAACGGATGCGGCGATGGGTGCTATATTGCAGGGAGAACACCGGCATCATCTCGCGCTCGAGCGCGTAGATGACGGAATAGTCCCAGATCAGCAGATGGACGACGAGCTTGGGCCGCTCGTTCACCAGTCGGTCGAGCAGGGGCAGCAGCTCCGCCGGGTAGCCGTCATCAGCCTCGCCGCTATTGCCGACGATCAGGGTGCGGCTGTCGAAATCCCAGCCAAGGATGAAGATGGTGGACTGAGCCTTCAGGAGGCTCTCGCGCAGAGCGCCGAAATAGCCGCCCCCGTCCAGCAGCACGGCCGCATGGTCAGCGGTCGCAATCCGCCAGACATTGCGGCCGGGCTGGAGAATGGCCGGACAGCCGGCCGAAAGGGATGCAGGCGGGATTGGCTGTTGCGAAGACATCGATGCCGGGAGGTTCTTCATAAAGCTTCCCCACGCGGCGACGACAGCGCGTCACCCCTGAAGCGGGATGCCGCACGGGAGGGACAGGTCTTTTACAAACGCCGGCCATGATAAAGGTTCCGCACAGCGGATTTGCGTCGTATAATCAATTGCCTGGATGGGTGGCGGACCGGCATGGCCGGAGCCGATTGCCCTTCCTGTTGCAGCGCGTATAAGGTCGCGGCCCCGCCTTTCCGGCCTTCCGAGACCCATTCATGGCCCGTGACCAGATTGACATGACGCCGATCGAGACGCGCGACGAACTCGTGGCGTGGATCGCGGCCGGGGTGAAGCCGGTATCGGATTTCCGGGTCGGGACCGAGCACGAGAAGTTTCCATTCTTCGCCGCGGACCGCCGCCCCGTTCCCTATGAGGGGCCGCGCGGCATTCGCACCCTGCTCGACGGCATGCGGGGCCTGCTCGGCTGGCAGCCGATCATGGAAGGGGAGAACATCATCGGCCTGCTGGATGTCACCGGCGGCGGGGCGATCTCCCTGGAGCCGGGCGGCCAGTTCGAATTGTCTGGCGCGCCGGTTGCGACCATCCATCAGACATGCGGCGAACTCCAGGCCCATCTTGCGCAATTGCGCGAGGTCGCGCAGCCTCTCGGTATCGGCTTTCTCGGGCTCGGCATGGCGCCGACATGGACGCGCGCCGACATTCCGCACATGCCCAAGGGCCGCTATCGCATCATGACGAATTACATGCCGAAGGTCGGCCGCTATGGCCTCGACATGATGTACCGGACCTGCACGGTGCAGACCAATCTCGACTTCTCTTCGGAAGCGGACATGGTCAAGAAGCTGCGGGTCTCGTTGGCCTTGCAGCCGGTCGGCACCGCGCTGTTCGCGAATTCGCCTTTCACGGAAGGCAAGCCGAACGGCTTTCTTTCCTTCCGTTCGGAAATCTGGCGGGACACCGACAACGCCCGCGCCGGCATGCTGCCATGGGTGTTCGATGAGGGCATGGGTTTCGAACGCTGGGTCGATTATGCCCTCGACGTGCCGATGTATTTCGTCAAGCGAGGCGATGCCTATATCGACGTTGCAGGACAATCCTTCCGCGATCTGATGGCTGGGACCTTGCCCGGCCTGCCGGGCGAGCGCGCCACGATCTCGGACTGGGCCAATCATATGTCCACGATCTTTCCGGAAGTGCGCCTCAAGCGCTATCTGGAAATGCGCGGCTCGGACTCGGTGCCCTGGCACAGGCTGCCGTCGCTCTCGGCCTTCTGGGTCGGCCTGCTCTACGATCCGGTCAATCTGGACGCCGCCTGGGACATGGTGAAGGACTGGACCGCCGAGGAGCGGCAGGCATTGCGCGATGCCGTGCCGCGCCAGGGCTTCGCCGCGCGGATTCGCGGCCGCAAACTGCTGGATCTCGCCAATGAACTGGTGAGCATGGCGGATGCGGGGCTGGCGCGTCGCGGCCATCTCAACGAGGACGGCGAGGACGAAACCCGCTACCTCATCCCGCTTCAGGACTGCGTGGCCAAGGGGCGGACACCGGCGGAAGAACTGCTGGACAAATACCGGACCGGATGGAACGGCTCGGTCGATCCGGTTTTCGCCGAATACGCCTACTAGCCGTTGCCGGCAGATGTGAGGGCGCGCAAGCTGTCTTCAGCTTGCAACGCCGGCGTTTCGGCATCGGCCGGGTCAGCGATGGGTCGCTCAGAACTTCACGGAGGTGAACAGGCGGACATTGCGTCCGGGCTGTAGGACTTCGTCTTTCTTGTACGACTGGTGAAAGCGAATATCGTCGTTGAGGAGGTTTTCGCCTTTCAGGCCGAAGGTGGCTTCGATCGGCCATGCCGATGTGGCGATCCTGGCCGTATAGCTGAGTTCTGCATTCAACAGATTGAAGCTAGCGGTCGGCGTTTCAAACGCGCAAGGATTGTTCTGCGAGAACGCATGCAACAGATTGATGCGTGCGGTTGGATCGCCGATCTCGAATGTCCGGGGCGTGTCGTGCGGGCCCTTGTAGAACAATTCGATCGGATCGGGCGCGCGCTCCACATGCTGGGCGGTAACGCGGCCGACCATTCCATGCGGCAGATCATACAAGAGGTCGGCGCTGGCGCTGATCGGGGCAAAGCTTCGATTGACCGCGAAGAGAGTCGGGTCGTCCGGCGGCGGCAGGTAAGAAGCCGGGAAGCTGGCGCCCGTGCCGTCGATGGTTGTGCGCTCGACACGGACGGCGCCCTGCGCGCGCAGCGACGGCGTGATCTGCAACTCCTCGAATACGAAGGCGGCCAGATTCTTCGCGCGGGCGGGGGCCAGCAATTCCTCTTTCGCGCCTCCGACCGAAAGATCGCGCCGGCCCCACTGGACCCCGGCCGCTCCTCTCAGTTCTCCGAACGCCGTGCTGAACGGAAGATATGAAATCTCCACGCGCGACTCGAACTCACGGTTCTTGAATGTGGAGCCGACCTCGGCCGCGGCGCCGAGCCCGTCGATTTCCTCATGCTTGTAGTCGGTGAAGCCGAGCCAATAGCGAATGGTGTCAATGCCGGACTGGCCGACCCGCCACTCACCACGGCTGGTCCATTTCTGTTGGCGAAGATCGATGTGGTTCTTTTCGCGAGCCGAATCGATGCCCGGAATAAAATAGATCATCGTCGCATTCTGGTACGACAGGCCGATGAAGCCATCGTTGAAGATATACGAGCCGCCGACGCTGTAACCGCCGGAAGCGTAGCTTGAGTTTTCCTGAATACCGCCCGGAATCCGGTAGTCGCCAGCGCTTCGTTTGAACGCATCGAGATGGAGCGCGAGGTTCCCGCCTCCGGTGTCGAGAAGGACTGCGCCGTCCTTCCCATTGCTGACGCTGTTCAAGCCGCCGCGCGCCTGAAATGTCACTCCGTTCGCCGGAATGCTTGTCGGGATGCGCCCGTTATTTGCACTGACGACGCCGCCGGTGGCCTGTGAACCATACCGCAGCGTCCCGGGGCCGCGGATGATCTCGACCTGACCGCTCATGAGCGGGTCGATCGTCACCGCATGGTCCTCTCCCAGATTTGCCATGTCATGCGAACCGATGCCGTCCTCCTGCGTGCGCAAGCGAAAGCCGCCAAGGCCGCGGATGACCGGACGGCTTGCAACAGGCGAGAACGACGTGGCGGAAACGCCAGGCGCTGTGCCCAGCGTGTCGCCAAGGGAGGCGGCCCCCTGGCTCAATACATTCCGGGGCGTCATCACCAGCACCGAGCTGAAGGATGGAGCCGGCGGCATCGACACCGAGTTTGCCCACCAGGGTTGGCCCTCGATCGCATTCTCGCTGGTTTGGCGCGCTGCGATCGGGCTCGGCGATGTCACCACAATTTCCGGAAGTTCCATCATTTGCGCGCTTGCGGCATTCGAAAGCACCAGCGCACTGGCTCCCACTGCCCAACGATAGGATCTCATTGCCGTCTCTATTGCGACTAAGTCGTAAAAGCAGGTAAGGTCATTTCCGGTTAAGCCTTTGTGATATCTGATGAAAATTCTGGTTGATAAGCTCGATAGTCCGGGGCTGCATCCGCGCGACACTTGAGTACCGCGCACGGGTTGGATGCGCGGCTGCGCTGTCCCGACCATTCCGGTCCGACCCCACCTGGGATGCGCAACCTGCGTGCGAGGGAGATGCTGACCATCCGTTGCCTGCATCTGGTCCCAGTCTCTCGCCCCGGCATCGACCGCAAGCCGTCGCACGAAGACGTGAGGGGAAAGCGCCCGCAGCGCTCGCATCCTTCACGCATGCCGACTACGTTGAGCCATCACGGTGGGAAAGGTCCGGGCAGGTGGCGAAGCGGTTGGACGTCTGGCGGTGGGGCCGGTGGTGTTTCGCGCTGGCGGTCGCCGGGGTGCTGCTGTCGGTGGCTGCGGCCCAGGCGCAGATCGGCACGGACCGCCCGGGCGCGGATTACAACCGCATCGAGATGCCCCATGGCGATCCGGCAACTTGCGCGGCGCGCTGCGACCGGGAGCAGCGCTGCCGGGCCTGGGCTTTCAATTTTCCCATGACGGAGGAGGCCAGCGCGGTGTGCTGGCTGAAATCCCGTGTGCCCCAGCGGGTCGATGCGCCGTTCAGCGTGTCCGGCGTGCGCGGGGCCGCGCTGATCGAGCCGCGGACCCGTGCGGTCGAATATTCGACCGACCGCTTCGGAGGGGACTACCGCAGTTTTCCGACCCGCCGCGAGCCGGACGGCCGGAGCTGCCAGGAGGCATGCCGCAACGATCCGCGCTGCCGGGCCTGGACCTATCTGCGCCCGGGCTACGGCGGGCGCGGCGCCTATTGCTACCTCAAGAGCCGGGTCACCGCGCCGCAGCGTAAGGCATGCTGCGTGTCCGGCGTGGTGCGTTAGGAAGGAAGGCGGACCCGGCGCCCTGCGGCCCCGTCCGGAACGGTCAGCCCGTTCCGCCGACGGTGATGCTGTCCATCCGCAACGTCGGCTGGCCGACGCCCACCGGCACGCCCTGGCCGTTCTTGCCGCAGGTGCCGATGCCGGGATCGAGGGCAAAGTCGTTGCCGATCATGCTGATGCGGTGCAGGTCGGTCGGGCCGTTGCCGATCAGCATCGCGCCCTTCACCGGCGCGCCGATGCGGCCGTTCTCGATGCGATAGGCTTCCGTGCACTGGAACACGTATTTGCCGGAGGTGATGTCCACCTGGCCGCCGCCGAAATTCACCGCATAGATGCCGTTCTTCACGGACGCGATGATCTCCGCCGGGTCCCTGTCGCCGCCCGGCATATAGGTGTTGGTCATGCGGGGCATCGGCACATGGGCGTGGCTTTCGCGGCGGCCGTTGCCGGTCGGGGCCATGCCCATCAAGCGTGCATTCTGCCGGTCCTGCATGTAGCCGACGAGGATGCCGTCCTCGATCAGCACGGTGCGGCTGGTCGGGGTGCCTTCGTCGTCCACGCTCAGCGAGCCGCGGCGGCCGCCCAGCGTGCCATCGTCCACCACCGTGACGCCGCGCGCCGCCACCTGCTGGCCCAGCAGGCCGGCGAAAGCGGAGGTCTGCTTGCGGTTGAAATCACCTTCCAGACCGTGGCCGACCGCCTCGTGCAGCATCACGCCGGGCCAGCCCGGGCCGAGCACCACGTCCATCTCGCCGGCGGGCGCAGGAACCGAATCCAGATTGAGAATGGCCTGACGCACGGCCTCGTCCACCGCGCCGCGCCATGACGCGGCCTCGATGAAGCGCTGGTAGCCGTCACGCCCGCCGAAGCCGTGGCTGCCGGTCTCCTGGCGGTCGCCCGCGCCGGCGACGACGGAGACGTTGACGCGCACCAGCGGCCGGACATCCCGGTAGATCTGTCCATCCGCACGCAGGATCTCCACCACCTGCCAGTTGGCGCCGATGCTGGCGGAGACCTGCCGGACGCGCGGGTCCCGGGCGCGGGCATAGGCGTCGATCTCCTCCAGCAGCTTCACCTTGCTGGCGAAATCCGGCGCGCCGAGCGGGTTCTCGTCGCCATAGAGGCGGACATTGGTGCGCGCCGGCGCGTCGGCATAGGTGCCGGCATAGCCGCCTTTCACGGCCCGGACGGCGTCCGCGGCGCGGGCGAGGGCCTGTTCGGACATGTCCGAGGCATGGGCATAGCCGACCGCCTCATCCTTCACGGCGCGCAGGCCGAAGCCCTGCGAGGTGTCATAGGTCGCCTGCTTCAGGCGACCGTTGTCGAACACCATCTGTTCCGACTGGCGATATTCCAGAAACAGTTCGCCGTCATCCGCGCCGTCGAGCCCATGGGCGACATGCCGCAAGGCGCTATCGCGGTCGAGCCCGGCGCGGTCGAGCAGGGAGGTAGCGGCATCGTCCATTGGGGGGAAACTCCGATATGCTTCCCCCAAGATAGGTATTCCCCGTCCGATCAGAAAGGCTTGAGTCTCCGGTCGCCGCGCGGCGGCCCGCGTCCGGCTGACGTTTGCGTGACCGCGTCGCGGCGGCGCATGACGCGCGTTGCCGGACCGGGCCGCTTGTGCTCAAAACGGGGTGCGGCGAGAGCCGCTTTGCCGCGTCATCCGGGATTTTCATGGATTCCCTTCATTCGACTGTCCCGGAGCCCGGCCTGACGCGCTCCCGCCAGCGCACCGTCCTGCTGGTGTTCACGCTATCGGTCTTTACCAGCGCGCTGCTGCTGTTCGGCGTGCAGCCGATGTTCGCGCGGCTGATCCTGCCGATCCTGGGCGGATCGCCGTCCGTCTGGTCGGTGGCGATGGTCTTTTTCCAGACCATGCTGCTGGCCGGCTATGTCTATGCCCATGTCCTCACCCGGCTGGAGCGTCCCGGCCTTGCGGTCGGGCTTCATCTCGCGCTGGTGGTCGCGGCGGGCCTGACCCTGCCGCTGGCGGTGGCGAAGGGCTGGGGCGAGCCGCCCGGAACCGGCGCGGAACCGTGGCTGATCGGCCTGTTCGTCGTCTCCATCGGGCTGCCGTTCTTCGCACTGTCGGCCAACAATCCGCTGCTTCAGGCATGGTTCGTCCGCACCGGCCACCCGGATGGGCGCGATCCCTATTTCCTGTATGCCGCGTCCAATGTCGGCAGCTTCATCGCGCTGCTGTCCTATCCGGTCCTGCTGGAGCCGCTGCTGACCCTCCAGAACCAGAACGTGTTGTGGAGCGCAGGCTTCTGGCTGCTGATCGTGCTGATCGCGGCCTGCGGCGCCTTGCTGCTGCGGGCGCCGGCCGCGGCCCGGGCCGCCGGCA
>Ga0182740_1002198_pt1 | contig 12222 bp, 10 predicted proteins | sample eDN5th37CKraftBY_FD_128872 | JGI IMG/M metagenome (GOLD analysis project Ga0182740, IMG submission 128872) | Enriched backyard soil microbial communities from Emeryville, California, USA - eDNA 5th pass 37_C Kraft BY (version 2) (version 2) | ecosystem: Environmental > Terrestrial > Soil >...
CCGTGGGAGCGTGGCGAGTTCACCACCGCCCGCGTCATCTGCTGGGTCCACAACCCGAACGGCGATCCGTTCCCCGGCGATCCGCGCGGCGTCCTCTTCCGCCAGCTCGAGAAGCTCGCCGAGCTCGGCTTCACCTACAACGTCGGCCCGGAACTGGAGTTCTTCCTCTTCTCCAAGTCCGGCGATGACATCGCCCCCCTCCCGCACGACCGCGGCGGGTACTTCGATCTCTCCACCGACCTCGCCTCCACGGTCCGCAAGGATATGGTCGTGGCGCTGACCGAGATGGGCATGGACATCGAGGCCAGCCATCACGAGGTCGCCATCGGCCAGCACGAGATCGACTTCCAGTACGGTCCGGCGGTCCCGACCGCCGACCGCGCCGTCTCCTTCAAGTACATCCTGAAGGCGATCGCCCAGAAGCACGGGCTCCACGCGACCTTCATGCCGAAGCCGATGGAAGGCATCAATGGCTCCGGCATGCACGTCCACCAGAGCTTCGGGTTCCTCGACAAGAGCAAGGGCAAGAACGCCTTCGTCGACGAGAGCGATCCGTACGGCCTCTCCGAGACGGCGAAGTACTTCATCGCCGGCCAGCTGAAGCACGCGCGCGGCCTGGCCGCGGTCATCGCGCCGCTGGTCAACAGCTATCGCCGCCTCGTTCCCGGCTTCGAGGCTCCGGTCTACGTCGCCTGGGCGCGCACGAACCGCTCCGCGCTCATCCGCGTGCCGGCGATCCGCGCGGGCAACGTGAACGCCACCCGCATCGAGCTTCGCTGCCCGGACCCGTCCGCCAACCCGTACCTCGCCTTCTCGGCGATGCTGGCGGCCGGTATCGACGGCATCGTGAACAAGGTGGAGCTGCCGGACCCGGTGGAAGAGAACCTCTACCACTTCACGGATGAGGACCTGAAGCGCCGCAACATCCCGACCCTGCCGGCTACGCTCGGTGAGGCGGTCGAGGAGCTCAGGAAGGACGAGGTCGTGGCCGCCGCGCTGGGCGATCACGTCTTCGAGAAGCTGATCGAGGCGCAGTCCAGCGAGTGGAACGCCTTCCGCCAGCACGTCTCCCAGTGGGAGCGCGATCGCTACCTCGAGATCTACTAGGACTGGTCGGGCGGTCCGGTTCGCCATCGCGCGGGCCGGATCGCCACAACGGCGATCCCGTTGGACCGGCCCCTGCACGGCACTACCCCCGGTGGACACGTCCGCCGGGGGTAGTGCCGTGCCGCCTGGAATCGGTGGGCGTCGCCACGTTCTCTGCGCGTGGTCGTCCCGCGAGGCCGTTACGCGAAGAAGTCGCGGTCCTCCTCCGCCAGGTAGGGCAGCGTCTTCTCGATGTTGAACTCCACGCCCATCCCCGGTCGGTCCCAGACCGCGATCGTCCCGTTCTCCACGATCGGGTCCGGCATCCCCTCCACGATCTCCGACCACCATTCCGTGCGCGCGCTAGGATACTCGAAGGCCACGAAGTTGTCCGGCAACGTCGCGCAGACCTGCACCAGCGCCGCCAGGCCAAGCAGGCCGTTGCCCGTGCCGTGCGGCGCCATCAGGATGCCGTGCAGGTCCGCGTACTCCGCCACCCACTTGAGTTCCGCGATGCCACCGATGTCGCAGGGATCGGGGCCGATCACGTTCACGGCGTGACCCTCGATCAGCGACTTGAAGTTCTGGCGCAGGTAGATCTGCTCCCCGGTGTGGATCGGCGTACTCGTCGCTCGGGTGAGCTCGCGGTAGACATCGGCGTTCACGAAGGGCGTGTAGTCGCCCGTCAGCATATCCTCCAGCCAGACGAGGTTCAGCCGTTCCACCTCCCGTGCGAAGCGGATGGCGTCCGGCAATACCCAGCCGGGGCCGCAGTCCAGCGCCAGCCCGACGCGGTCGCCGAGTTCCTCCTTCATCGCCTCTGCGCAGGCCACGACGTGACGGAACCCCTTCTCGGTCATCAGGCCGCGATTCGGGAAGCCGTGGAACGCCTTCTCCTCCGGGGTGTGCACGTAGAAGTCGGGGATGTCGTAGATCATCGTCGTGTGGAAGGCGATCGCCTGCTTCACGATCGTGAAGCCTTCCTCGCAATCCGCCATGTAGCGAACCGCCTTGGCGTAGTCTTCCGGCTCCTGGCCCGTGAGTGGCTGGCGGCGCGACCCGTTGTAGGTGCGGACGCGGTCGCGCACCTTGCCTCCGAGCAGCTTGTAGACCGGTACGCCGGCGGCCTTCCCCGCGATATCCCACAGCGCCATCTCGATCGCGGAGACCGCCGCACCCCACGGCTTGAATCCCCCACGCGCGCGGATGCGCCGCATCACGCGTTCCACATCGGTGGGATCCTGCCCGATCAGGGCGGGCTTCACCATCATCACGATCGGCGCCCACGTGGGCTTGAAGTGCTCGATCTCGCCGTAGCCGCTGATCCCCTCGTCCGTGACGATGCGCACGATGGGATGGTCGCCGATCACCGCGCACTTGAGGTCCGTGATCTTCACCTGCACGCTCCTGCGATTGTCCACCTGGCATCCGGCGCCTCGCATCGGGGCGGGCCGGCAGGCCGGAGGCGGATGATTGGGGTGGCCGATGGCCGAACGGTGGCGGCAGGGTATCCTGCGTGCGAAGGGCTGTCCAGTGACGTTTGGAGGCTGGTGAGGCCGGAGTCGGGAATGAACGGTGGACGCCGGACGGCGAGACGTGCCGTCCCAGGCACGGAGGCATGACACGACATGAGTGAACGGGACGATATCGGGGTGATCCTGGCCTTCCACGCGCTGCTGGAAGCGCGTGACGTGCCGGGGTTGCTCGCCCTGGCGACCGACGACATCGGCGTGGGCGGCGGTCGTGGCCGTGGCGAGGGCAAGGAGTTCTTCGCCGAGTGGGTGCGATTCGCCACCATCTCGCTGACGCCGCGCCGGTGGTTCCGGCAGGTCACGGCGGAGCGCGACGGGCGCCACGGGATGCCGGCCACCCACGCGAGCACCGTCGTGGTCGAGGAAGACGCCACCTGGCGGTCGCCGTCTTCCGGGCGGGAGATGGGACGGATGCGGTTCGCCACCATCTACGAGATCGAGAACGGCCGGCTTCACAGCATCGCGCGGTACGGCAACATCGGCGAAGCCGTCACCACCGCCGGCTTCTATCCCGAGAACGAGATCGCGATCGAGAACGGCTGATTGCCGCGTTCCGGAACGGCGTTCCCGGGTCTGCGATACTTCCGCGCACGAAGCCGTTCCGGTATCGCAGGATTCGCCTGCGACCGACACTGGAAGGCAGGCGGAGCCGCATGAAGGTCAGCGACAGCGATCCCGTAGACGAGACCGGCGCCCAGCGCGCCGCCACGCGCCGCCACGCGCGCGCGCAGGAGACCCGGCGCACGATCCGCGAGACGGCGGTCTCGCTCTTCGAGGAGCGCGGCTACGACCTCGTGCGCGTGGAGGAGATCGCCGCTGCCGCCGGTGTCTCGCATATGACCGTCTTCCGGCACTTCCCCACCAAGAGCGCCCTCGTCTTCCACAGCGAGTACGACGACCAGATCCTCGACCTCCTGCGCGAGCGCCCGGTGACCACGACCATCCCGGCAATGGTCCTCGGCGTCTACCGGGACATGATTCGCGTCTGGCTGGGCAGCGGCGATGAGCTGACGAGCGCCCAGATGCGGATCGTGCGCGCCAATCCGGTCCTCCAGGGGGCGATCTGGGGCGAGACGGTCAAGTTCCAGGAATCCGCCGTCGCGGTGATGCTGGAGCGGTTCGGCGATGCGGTCGATGCCCAGCAGATGCAACTGCTCTTCGCCGCAATGACCTCAATGATGATGGTCCTGCTCCTGCAGTGGGCCGCCGACGAGGGGGCGACCGACATCGATGCGATGATCGAGCACGCGGTCGGCATCCTGCGGGCGCTTCCGTCCTGACCTCAGGCTCCGCGCCGGTCCGTCGCGGCGGCGGCCAGGCCGACCGCCACGGCATCCTCGACGAGCGCGATCGGCAGGTCCGGCAGGCCGCTCTTCTCGACCAGCGTTTTCCGGAGCCAGTAGCCGCCGAACGAGCCAGCCAGGGCCCCGGCGGCGCCGAGGATCGCTCCCCGCGCGATGCCCGCGCTCCCGCCATCACTCCCGATCGCAGCCCCGGCCAGGGCGCCCGATGCGGCCCGTCCGGCCAGTGATCCGGGCTGGAGGCGCGACGGGGTGCCGGGCAGCTTGTCCCCCACGAACTCCCCGACCATGCCCAGCACGAGTGCGCCCCGTCCGAGCGGCCACCGATACGGCACCCAGCCGGTCCAGCGTTCGCCCCGCGAGGGATAGCGGAGGGCAAGCACGGCGTTTGGGGTCATGGAGCGCGAGCCGGCGGCGATGCCCAGCAGGACGGCGCGAAGGGCTGGATCGGACACCGGGACGGACGAGGAACGGCGGGTGAGCATGGAGGACTCCTTATCCTGGAATGGAACGGTCGAGGGCATCGTGCCACCGTATCCTGCGCACGCTCCGCGCCGACCGTTCGCGTATCATGCCGGAATGCCAGAATTGATCCTGCTTGGTCCTACCACAAGGCGGTCAGGATCACGTAGGATCGGGCGGGTGGTGCAAGAATTGTCTTTCGGTGGGTCGAGCGGGCACTGCGGGGTTTCTGCCTGGGTCTCGCCGTGGGGCCTGGCATCTCTCGAGGAGGGCGTGGACGATGCGTCGGTGGGGAATTGCAGCCCTCGTGCTGCTGATGGCGATGACGACAGGGCCGTTCGTGGTGTTCGCGCAGACCGCGACACCGGAGGCTTCCGCGACGACCGCGAAAGGCGTCGTCTCGGATGTGACCGGGATCGATCTGGCGGGGATCGTCGCGACGCCGAGCGATTGTTCGTTCATCAGCGTCGCCGGGCAACCGCTGCTGACCGAGGACCTCGGCGAGGTGGAGTGCGGGACGGTCCAGGTGCCGGAGAACTGGACGAATCCGGGGAAGCGCATGCTGACGATCAGCTACGTGATCCTCAAGTCCTTCAGCGATACCCCGGAGCCCGATCCGGTCGTCTACCTGGAGGGTGGGCCGGGCGGGTCCGCCTTGGCGGGGGTCTCCATGATGGCGGAGATCTTCAAGGTCCAGCGCGAGACGCGCGACATCGTCCTCTTCGACCAGCGCGGCACGCAGTTCTCCTCGCCGCTCGTCTGCAGCGCATTCACCATCGACGACGCGCTCTCGTCCTACGCCACACCGGATGCCGACGCTGGGGAGCCGGAGGAGGCGACCCCCGGGGCCGGGCCGGTCGATCTCTCGCCCTCTTCCGACACCGAGGGCATGATGGCGGCAGCCCGCGCCAAGGTCGGCGATTCGACCGCCCGTTGCGTGCGGGAACTGCTGGAGCAGGGCGTCGACCTTCGCCAGTACAACAGCATCGCGAGCGCGAACGATACCGTGGCCCTCGTGAACGCGCTCGGGTACGAGACCTACAACCTGTATGGCATCTCCTACGGCACGCGCCTGGCGCTCGTGCTCATGCGCGATCATCCGGAGGGCATCCGATCGGTGGTTCTGGACTCGACCTTCCCGCCGGAGATCCACGGCTTCGAGCTCTATCCCAAGGAGGCGGAGGAAGTCGTCCTGCAGGTCTTCGCCGACTGCCGGATCGATCCGGCCTGCAACGCCGCCTACCCGAACCTGAAGGAGCGCTTCGTCGCCCTGATCGACGCGCTGCAGGAGCGGCCGATCGAGACGGAGGATGGCCGCACCGTGACGGCGCTCGACGTGATCGAGGTGATGCGCACCATCTCCTTCGCCACGGCCAGCGCCGCCTATATCCCGCGCATGATCGCCGAGCTGGAACAAGGCGAGATCGCGACCTACGACGTGATCATCGGCGGCCTGCTCTTCCAGCAGGAAGGCGTGCCGGTCGAGGTGGAGGGCGGTGAGGCGACCCCGGCCGCGGGCACGCCGTCGTCCGCCGAACCGGCCGCGACGCCGTCCGACGACGTTTCGCAGGTCACGACCGACGCCGACGAGGCGGCTGCGATGCCGGTCATCGACCTCATCCCGAATGCCGGGGCGAATGGCCAGCCGCTGTCGCCAGCCGAACTCTTCATCGACGATGTGCAGGTCCGGCTCGGCAACCTCGACCCGGAGCGCCAGGACATGGCGATCTCGCTGCTGGTTACGCTCGACAAGATGCCGCACACCGTCGATACGCTGACCGGGTTCGTGAACGGCGTGTTCGCGGGGCCTGACTACGCACGGGATCGGGCGGCCCTGCTGGCGGAGATCGGCGGCCTGTCGCCGTCCGATCTGAACGAGGTCTTCACGATCACCAGCCAGCAGCTCGATTTCATCGACATCGTGACCTTCGGCAGCTCCAACACGGCCTTCAACTCGGTCGAGTGCAATGAGGAGATCCCGTTCGAGTCGTTCCAGAAGACGGTCGAGAACGCCCAGAACCTCGAGATTCCGGAACTGGCCTATGGCATCTCCGAAGGGATTGCCGAGCAGTTCGCGACCTGCGAGCAATGGCCGTCCGGCCGGGCGCCGGACTTCGAGAACGATCCCGTGACGAGCGATATCCCGACGCTGGTGCTCGGCGGGGAGTACGATTTCCAGACGCCGCTCTCGTGGAACAAGGAAGCGTTCGTCCATCTCGCGAACGCCTACTTCGCGGAGTTCCCGTCCACCGGGCACGGCGTGATCGTGCCGACCGACTGCGCGAAGAACGTGGCGCAGCAGTTCATCGACATCCCGTTCCTGGCCCCGGATTCGAGTTGCTCGGACGCGCTGTGGCCGGTGTGGTCGCTGCCGGGAGATCCGCTGCCGCAACCCGTCTGGACCGACGAGGGCACCCCGGTGGCCACCCCTGCGGGGTGACTCCGGCCCAGCCTTCACGAGGCGGAACCCCGAGCGGGCGGCCCGGTCAGGGCCGCCCGCTCGGGCGATTTCGGGCATGGGCGGTGGCCAGGATGTGAACGACGTCTTGACGCCGGGGGGAGAATCGCTATCGTAATGAAAGTATCGGCTTGGATTCGCCTCTAACAACCGGGGGTACCAGTGAACGACGACACGATCACCGCTTCGATTTCCTCCCTTACGGCGCGGGCGGCCAGCCGCCGCGCTGTCGTCAAGGGGGCTGCTGCGAGCGCCGCCCTGGCTGCCCTGGGCATGAGCGCCGCCCGGGCAGGCGCTCAGGGCACGCCGGAGGCCTCGCCTGCCGCCTCCCCGGCGGTCGCGGCGATCACGCCGTACAACGGGGAAGAGGCCAAGGTCACCTACGGCTTCTGGGATACCGCCCAGGAGCCCGCCATCGATTCCCAGATCGCGGCCTTCAACGCCAAGTTCCCGAAGATCACGATCGAGAAGCAGATCGTGCCCTGGGCCGACTACTGGACCCAGCTCCAGACCGCCGTCGCCGGTGGCTCCACCTTCGACACGCTCTGGATGAACGTCTCCAACTTCCCGACCTACGCCGCCGCGGGCGCGCTGCTTCCCATCACCCAGATCGTCGGCGGGGACGGCATCGCCATCGACAAGCTGCCCCAGACGCTGGTCGAGTCCTACGCCTTCGAGGGGGTTCAGTACGGCGTGCCGCGCGACTTCGACGCCATCGCCATCTACTACAACAAGAAGCTGTTCGACGATGCGGGGGTCGCCTACCCGACGGACGAGTGGACGTGGGACGACTTCCGCGCCGCCGCCGAGAAGCTCACCAACAAGGACGCCGGGATCTGGGGCGTCGGAATGCAGACGAGTTTCCAGGAGAACTGGATCAACTTCATCTACCAGAACGACGGGACGCTGCTGAACGCCGATCTTACCAAGGTCGTGCTCACCGAGCCGGCGGCGGATGAGGCCATCCAGTACATCACCAAGTTCTTCACCGACGAGCTGACGCCGTCGATCGCGGTGCAGCAATCGAACCCGGTGGCGGAGACGCTCTTCCCGGCGGGGCAGGTGGCGTTCATCCCGGCGGGGTCGTTCCGGGCCGCGACCTATGGCGCGCTCGATCTCGACCTCGGGGTGGCGCCGCTGCCGACCGGGAAGAAGAAGGCGACGATCACGCACGGTGTCTCGAACGTGATCTGGAAGGGCGCCAGCAACCCCGGCGCGGCGCTGGAGTGGGTGAAGTGGCTGCATGGCGAGGAGGCGGAAACGATCCTCGGCAAGAGCGGCGCGACGATCCCGGCGCTGGCTGGGACGCAGCAGGGCTGGGTGGACGCGATCCCCAAGCTGGACCTGCAGGTGTTCGTGGATTCGGCGGAGGACTTCGGGTTCAGCTTCAACTGGCCTCAGGACGTGGGGGACTGGCTGACGGCGGTTCAGGACGTGCTGGTCGATGGCTGGGCGGGCAACATCCCGGCCGACCAGATCGCGGCCAAGGCCACCGATGCCGGCAACGCCATCCTCGACCAGAAGAAGAGCTAGCCATCGGCGGAGACCGGACCCGGCAGGGGGCATCGCTGAGATGCCCCCTGCCATCTCCGGAGGCGCGGTACTCCTGGTTCTGATGCGGTCGGCACCGCGTGACGCGGAGCAATGCCGGCCGCATTGTCGATACATGGGCTGGAAGCCGAGATGACCACAGTCACGATCCCCACCGACCGAACCCGGAGCCGGCGCGGCAGGAGTTACACCGCGACCACGGCGCGTTGGGGCTATCTCATGATCGCGCCGCTGGTGATCGGCTTCGCGATCTTCTTCCTCATCGCGCTCGGCTGGTCGTTCGTCCTCAGCTTCACCGAGTGGACCCTCCCGAAGTCGCCGGAATGGATCGGCATCCAGAACTACCGCGATATCCTGCACGATGGGGCCTTCCGCACGGCGTTGCGCAACACCTTCGCGATCGCGGTGCCCCTCATCATCCTGCGCCTGGTGCTGGCGCTGCTGCTGGCCGTCGCCCTGAACTCGAAGATCCGCTTCCGCAACTTCTACCGGCTCGTCTTCTTCCTGCCGGTGCTGACGATGCCGGTGGCGACGGGGCGCATCTGGAAGTGGCTGTTCGATCCCGGCTTCGGGCCGATCAATGCCTTCCTGCGCCAGCTCGGCCTGCCGCAACCGGACTGGCTGCTCTATCCCGGCACCGCGACGATTGCGGTCATCATCGTGCTGCTCTGGAGTTCGGTCGGCTACGACCTGATCATCTACCTCTCCGGGTTACAGGCGATTCCCCGGGACTACTACGACGCGGCGGCGGTCGATGGCGCGAGCGGATGGCAGAGCTTCCGTGACGTGACGATCCCGCTGCTGACCCCGACGATCTTCTTCCTCTCCGTGATCGGCATCATCGGCTCGCTGCAGGTGTTCGACCTCGTCTACGTGATGACGCGCGTGGATACGACCAATCGCCTGCCGACCGCCGTCTACTACATCTACGACAAGGGGTTCGCGGACCGCCAGATGGGGTACGCGACGGCGCTGGCGTGGGTGCTGCTCGTCATCATCCTGATCTTCACCCTCATCCAGTTCATCCTGCAGCGAAGGTGGGTCCATTACGCATGATGAACACCAGCTATGGCCGCGGCCAGAACCGCAAGACACTCGGGTGGTACGCGGGGCGGATCGCCCTGCACGGCGCCCTCATCTCGCTGGGTATCATCTTCATGCTGCCCTTCGCCTGGTCGATCTCGACCTCGCTGAAGCCGTTCGGGGACCTCTTCTCGCCGAACCCGAAGTTCCTCCCCAGTCACATCGTGTGGGACAACTACCGGACGGTCTTCGAGAAGAGCAACTTCGAGCGGTTCTATCTCAATTCGATCATCGTCTCGGTCGGGCGCACGGTAGGGCAGGTCGCCATCGCCTCGGTCGCGGCGTTCGCGTTCTCCAACCTCCGGTTTCGCGGGCGGGACGTGATCTTCTTCATCCTGCTGGCCGGCCTGATGGTGCCGGACCAGGTGCTGATCGTGCCCCGCTTCATCATCATGCGGGAGTTCGGCTGGTTCGATACCTACCAGGGCCTGATCGTGCCGCTGATCTTCAGTTCCTTCGGCGCCTTCATGCTGCGGCAGTATTTCCTGGGCATCCCGAAGGACTTCCAGGAGGCCGCGACGATCGAGGGGGCGAACCCGTTCCAGGTCTTCTGGCAGATCTACCTTCCGCTCGCCCGGCCCGCGCTGGCGGCGTTCGGGTTCCTGGCGTTCCTCTCCAGCTGGAACGAGTTTCTGTGGGGCCTCACCGTCACGAACAGCTCGGACATGCGGGTGATTCCGGTCGGGCTGGCCCTGTTGCAGGGGCAGTACTTCACGAACAACGCCGTGCTGCTCGCGGCGGCGAACCTGGCGACGATCCCGCTGCTGATCGCGTTCGTCTTCTTCCAGAAACACCTGGTGGAGGGCATCACACTCGGCGGCCTGAAGTAGCTGGCGAGGCCGCCTTCGGCCTGACTCCCGGAATATCCACGGACGGGTGCTTCCCTTCGGGGAAGCACCCGTCGCGCGGTCAGGGGGCTGTGGCGAGGAAGAGGGCGAGGGAGTCCGGTGCCTGCGAATGAAGCGGCGTGGGGAGCGCATCCGGCGTGAACCAGCCGATCGCATCGAACTTGTGGGGTTCCATGATCCGTGCCGCGACCGGATCGATGCGCACCGCGAAGACCAGGCCGATCCAGTGCGAGAACGGATCGTGCCGGATCATGTTCCTGACGCCCAGCAGGGTGATGTCCTCGGCGTCTGCACCGTATTCCTCGCGAACTTCCCGGGCAACGGCTTCCTCGAACGTCTCACCGAGTTCGATCCCGCCAGCACCGGTATCCCAGGTACCGTGTTCGTCGCGAGCACCGGCGCTGCGTTGCGCCAGGAGGATGCGGCCTGCCCCATCGTGGCAGATGAAGACGCAGGAGACGGAAGGCCCCGGTTTCCGGGTCTCATTGGTCGTTGCGGTCACGGTCGATCCTTGGGTGTTCAGAAGTGCTGGAGCAGGTCGGGGAACGAGGCGATGGTGATCACGCGGTCATCGGCATGGTCGAACTCGGCGTGCTCCAGTTGCCAGGTGTTGTCGTTCGGGATGAAGACGGCGCGCATCCCCGCCGCCAGCGCGGGCAGGATGTCCGATTTCGGCGAGTTGCCGATCATCCACGACTGGGCGCGATCCAGGCCACGCCGGGTCGCGAGGTCGTCGTAGACCTGCGCGTCCTTCTCCGGCACGATCACGATCTCGTCGAAGTAATGCCCCAGCCCGGAGGCTTCGATCTTCTTCTGCTGGTCCTCCTCCCGGCCCTTGGTGAGCAGCAGGAGTTCGTGCCGCTGGTGGAGGAAGGCGAGCGTCTCGTCCACGCCAGGCACCAGCTCGATCCGCATCGCGATCAGGTCCTCGGCCAGTGCCTCGATCTCCTGGCGCTCCGCCGCCGAGGTCGGGCGCTCGTTGAGCTGGGCGAAGGTATCCGCCAGGCTTTCGAGGAAGCCCCGCACGCCGTAGCCGTGGGCGGTCACGTTCGCGCGCTCGATATCGTTCAGGATGGCGCGGATGGCGGTGCGGTCCAGGGTGGGATGGTTCAGCCAGCCGATGAAATCGTCCACCACGCGCTCGAAGAGGATGTTGTTCTCCCAGAGCGTATCGTCGGCGTCGAAGATGAGGGTCTGGCGGTCGAATGGCATGATCGGCTCCTCGGTCGCGGCCGGTAGTCCAGGAAACCGGCGGGCGCGCATTTCCCGTTGCACGTCGCCAGCCGCTAGTATTGCGCCAGGAGACGCGGGCATCGCGAACGGATTGTGCATGGATCGTGGCGACGGATCAACACCCACCAGACGCAAGGAGGGCCGGGCGGGGCGGAACCTGCTCGGACGCCTCAACGCGCGTTCCATCGACGACCTCTACCGCATCGCGTCGTTCTGGTCGGTCAACCTCACCGGCAACGACCGGGGCCGCCACGTCGGCACCCTCTACCGCACGATGACGGACATCCGTTCCGGTCGCGAGGTGTGGGACGACCTCGATCCCGCCCAGCAGGCGATCGTGGCGGAACTCGCTCTCTCCGATGCCGGCCCGCTCGGCGTGGAGGAGATCGCCGAGCTCGCCGGGCTCGATCCGGACGTCACGCGCACGGCCCTCGTCGCCCTCTTCCAGGCCGGGATCATGGCGCGGGAAGGCGACGTCCAGGCGCTGCCAGTCGGCACGGTGCCGAGGCTCTTCCTCCCGCGCGAACTGGTTCTCCTCTTCCGCCGGTTGCAGGACGAGCTCGATGCGGGCGACCTCTCCCGCAGCTCCCTGCGCGTGCTGCTCGACATCACGGACGATGCCGAAGTGGAGGCGGCCGCCGCGATCTGGGGTATCCGCGTCATCCCCG
>Ga0182740_1002200_pt1 | contig 12210 bp, 10 predicted proteins | sample eDN5th37CKraftBY_FD_128872 | JGI IMG/M metagenome (GOLD analysis project Ga0182740, IMG submission 128872) | Enriched backyard soil microbial communities from Emeryville, California, USA - eDNA 5th pass 37_C Kraft BY (version 2) (version 2) | ecosystem: Environmental > Terrestrial > Soil >...
CAATACGACGATGCGCTCTCCCGAGGGCCAGGAGTTTCCGAACGCCGGCTGCTTCCTGGAAATCGTCGAGCACCAGCGCCTCGTCTTCACCGATACGCTGTTGCCGGGATTCCGTCCGGCCGAGAAGCCGTTCTTTACTGGTGCGCTGCTGCTCGAGCCAAATGGCCAGGGCACGAGATATACAGCCATCGCCATCCACGGCAGCGAGGAAAGCCGCAAAAGCCACGAGGAGATGGGCTTCCACGATGGCTGGGGAACCGTCGCCAGCCAGATGGTCGACTATATCAAGGCAGGGAAGGTCTCGAACTGATCGGACCTGCGGACGTCTGCTGCGGAAGCTTGCGGCAATCGCGAGCTTCTCGCGCTGGCGACCAACCGTCTTCATCAACGACACTTGCGCTTCACCGCCGGGGCTCCCACGGCGAATCCACCTGCACCCAGGCGCAAATCTGCGCCGGCCCGGCGACTTGGCCGAGCGACGCCGTCACTTCGTCGCGAATGACATCCGCCAGCCCTACATGGAGATTGGCGGGAATTTGCGATCGTTCGCCTGACCCTCTCGATTTGAGGGTCAACGCCGTATCCACCATCCAGCGATAGATGGGACTGCGGTTTCCATTCCCGAGCGGGATTTCGCAGAACAGTTCCGGCACCGGCAGCCCAGCCCTCACGAAGTGCTCCGTCAATCGAAGGGGGGCATCCGCATTAGGAAGTGCCTTGCAGAACGCCCCAATGATCCAGCCGGCGAGTTCGTCCCAGGCGGGAACCGGCGGACGGGAGTACATGTCGCCGACCAGGTCGATTTCATGAAACGCCAGCCTGCCGCCGGGCTTCAGCCATGAGGAGGCCGCGCGCAGAAGTGCGCCGGGGTCGGGCATATGAACGAGGATATATCGACCAATCACGACATCGACGGCTTGCGGATGGACCAAAGACGCAACGTCGCCCTGTTCGAACCGCACATTCAGCAAACCTCTCTCGCTGGCGCGCTTGCGTGCAATCTCCAACGCGTCAGCGCTCCGGTCCACCCCAATGACGGAACCGGATGGGCCGACCATCCAGGCTGCAAGCATCGAGACGTCCCCGGGGCCGCAGCCGATATCTAGGACCGTCATGCCTTCTCGAACGCCGGCGCGATCGAGCAACCCTTTCGTGATTGGTTCAATAATCTCGCTCTGAAATGCGAGGCGTTCCAGCTCATGATCTGAATGGCCAAGAATGTATTGATGTTGTTTCGCTGCGGTCATTGAGGGCTCTTCCTGCGTAGCTCTGGGGTTGACAGAGATTCTAGCGACCACTGGAAGATGGCCTGTGTCTCCCCGTCGCGTACATTCGGACGGACGGCACGGTTGACACCGGGGATTTCGTTGGCGCGTTGCGACCTGGCCGGAGCCGGTTCAAAGTTCGCCCGGCATGCGAGCGAACGCTGCATGACTTCTCAAGAAACGCTAGCGCGCCCGGGCTCTCACAAGATCGATAGGACCGCGCTGGCCGTCCCGAAGCGACCGGGACTGAGCTAGGGTTTCAATCTCGCCTGAATTGACGGCCACGCGATCGCGGCCGTTCCGCTTGGCAGCGTAGAGCGCATTATCAGCGTCACGTATCAATGTTTCAAAGTTCGTTGCGGCATCCTCGGAGCAGGCAACGCCAGCGCTGACGGTACTTGTGAATGAGCGGCCGCTTCCGCTGAACCGACGTTCGCCAATGCGAATGCGCACGCCATCTGCGAGTTGCGCCGCAGCGGCGCTTGAGGCGCCAGGCAGCAAGAGCGCGAACTCCTCGCCACCGAGCCGCGCTGCGAGACCTTGCGGCGGAGCGGATGACATGAGGATTTTCCCGAAAGTTCGCAGCACCTCGTCACCGGCCAGATGCCCATGGACATCGTTGATCATCTTGAAATGATCGAGGTCGAAAATCACGAACGCGGCCGGGCCTTCGATATCGTTTGCGATATGGTTGAACAGCGCGCGCCTATTGAGCAGGCCAGTCAGAAGATCGGTTTCGGCGTCGCGCTTGTGACCGCGCGCCACCCGCGCCTGGTTGAGCGCCACGGAAAGTGCGCCGATGCCGGCAAGAGTGATCAGGCATATGCCAATGTTGAGGGTCTCTGTCCAATTCGATGGGATCGCGTCCAGACGCCATTCGCCAGCGTTGAGCAGCAGGATCGCACACGGAACGAAAGAGAGCCCAGACAGGACATAGAGGGCTGTCAACAGCGTAATGGCGAGCCGGGCTTCAGCGCGCCCGCGCCAGTAGTCCAAAGCTGTGACCAGCAGGATCAGCGCCGCCGCAATATTGAACACGACTATTCCGGCACCGTTGTAGCCGGCCAAAATCGGAATTGCCGTGGCGGCGGACGAGACGACTGAAATGACGCCAACGCCGCGCCAGGGGAGAACGCCCGTGAGAAAAGCCCGGCCGGCACCGAAAACCAGGGCGAGGCCAGTCAGCACGATCGAGAAACCAGCCGCTCCGAGGACCGGAGACATGGTGTTTCCGTACCAGCCATAGACGAGCGCGCCGAGCGCCATGCCCAAAACGCCAAGCTCCCAGGCAATGAGGAAGCGTTCCGTCCTGGAGACAAGCCAGCTGACGAAAAAAGTGATTGCCAGGCCGCAGCCGGAAAGGACAAAGGCCGTCAGGAGCGAATGATAATCCAACGGCACGGCGGACTCTGGGACTGTTGGCGAACGCGCGCGGATTATCGGCTGGCTGTCATTGCGAAAAGCTTAAGCTGAGCATCAGCCTGCGGATGCAGCGGACCAGTTCGATGCGATTGGCAGAATCCAGCTCTGCAAGCAGCGTCCGTGCACCAGCATCAGTTGCAGGCGCACTTCAGTTGAGCATCTCAGGCGCTCTCAGCTGCTCCAGCGCAATCGCGAGCGATTTGTTCGCGCTCTCGAACCAATGTTACGCATGCGAAGCGGTGTATGACTTCAGCAGGGATGAAAGGACTGTCATGACTACGGACCTGACCATCGATCGCCTTCTTCTCGCCGGCGTAGTTGCCGCGCTCCTGTTCTTCGTCATTCCGACGATTGCGATTTTCCTGCGTCCGGGATTCGACATCGAGCGCCATGCCATAAGCATGCTGAGTCTGGGCGAAGGCGGTTGGGTGATGAAGGCTGTTTTCATGGTGTCGGGCCTCCTCACCTTCCTCTGCGCGCTTGGCCTCTACCGCGTGCTGGCCCACACATGGCCCGGCTTCACGGCTGCAATTCTGGTTGGTCTGTTCGCCGCGGGGCTCGTTCTGGCGGGGCTGTTCGATGCACCGGCCGGATTGGGCTTTCCTCCGGGCACGCCGCAGGATCAGGAGCCGGTGATGACGCCGGGCGCTGTCGTTCACAGCATAGCTTTCATGATCGCGTTCGGCGGGCTCATCGCGGCGTGCTTCGCTTTCGCGATGCACTTCTTCCTCGCGCAGCAGTGGCTTCTAGGCTCGATCAGCGCCGCCGCCGGCATCGCGCTGCCCGCGCTGATCGCGCTCGGTGTCTCGCTTACCGTCGCGCCGGGGATCGCTTTTTACTGGGCTTCCATGCTGGGCTGGGCGTGGCTCGCCGCGGTCGTCCTCACACTGCCTCCAGCCGCCTGAGCCGCGGCTTTCCCGCTGGCCCGGATGCAGGATCTCACTACTCCGCGCGACGCGACTTGACGTCGTCTCGCACCTTTTGCAGCCAGCTGCCCAACGCGCCCAGAGCCTCTCCACCCTTTCCAATCAGATGCGAGAGCTCTGCTTCTGCCGCTTCCCGGTGGGATTTTTCCCGATCAGGCAGTGGTGGGAGGATATGGTTGTAATAGGACTTGCCGAGAAGACGATGAAGCAACCGTTCGCCCGGGAACGGCTCGTCATTGTTGAGCGTCCGGGCCGCCCGGAGAAGATTGCGGATGTCGTATTGCACCGGACTGATATCGGGCACCTGCTTGCGCAATCCGAGCAGCGTGTAGACCCCGACGCGCGCGGTGCGAATCGAAGAGTCCATCGTGAAGATGATGTCGTTCGAGGTCTCGACGAACTGTCCCATCAGACCGAGATTGGTGCAGCCTTGCGGCACCACGTGCGGCCGGTCGCCGGCGGCGCGCGGCATGAACATCGCGGTGATGTAGGGCATCAGCGCCAGACGCACCTTGGTGTTCGCCGTAACCTCGTCGATCTTGTCGACGATGCCGAGATGGTAGCAAAGCTCCTCGAGCACCTCGCGCCCGGTGCAGGCCGGCATCGGCTTTTTGACCCGGTCGCCGTTCTTGTCCATGAGCAGCGCGTAGGCCCACAGCACCAGCACGTCCTTCGGCTGGCCCGGAAAGTGGGGCTGGCGGTTGCAGGTTACGCTCAGCACCCAGCTCGAATCGGTGAAGGTGATGATGCCGCCCGTCACCGTTTTGCCGGAATAGGGATCGTTGACCGACAGCTCCTTCAGCCGTTCGACCAGCGGCGACGGCTTGCACGTGATCGTCACCGATTCCCATATCGATTTGTCGATATCGCCGTAGAATTTCTCCGGCTTACCGAACACCGGCGACTTCTTCGCCAGGTTCTTCCACAGCGCCCAGTCGCTCTCGTCGCCCGGGTCGTGGCGGCCGCGCTCCAGCACGGGCGCGTGATCCATGTGGCCGTAGGCAGTGCCTTCGGTCATGGAGCCAGTCAGAGCGAATGCGACGTCCTTGTCCGCGACCGGGATGACCTCATCCTTGCCCTTCACCTTTGCGCGGATTCCGGTGACGGTGCGGTTGCGGCCGTCCTCCCGCATGTCGAGATCGTAGGCGCGGGTGGCGAAGCGAACCTTCACCCCGTGCTTCTTGAGGTGATTGACCAGAGGGCGGACGAAGCTGTCGTACTGATTGTACTTCGGGAAGACGAGCGCAGACATGTCGGTCAGTCCGTCGATCGAATCGACGAAGCGATGCATGTAGAGCTTCATTTCCAGGAGGCTCTGCCAGTTCTCGAAGGCGAACATCGATCGCCACAAGAACCAGAAATTGGTGTTGAGGAAGCTCGGACTGAAATATTGCTCGATGGTGACGTCGTCGAGATCCTCCTTGCGCTTCAGCATCAGGCGGATCAGCTCCCATTGGTGGGACTTCGACAGACCGAACGTCGAGAAGTCGCGGATCTCCCCCTGCTTGTGCATGAGCCGCGCCTTCGACCAGTTGGAGTCGTTGTCGTTGACCAAGCGGTACTCGTCGAGAACGCTGAAGCCTTCAGGCAGCTCGAGCGCCTGGACATCCTGAAACATGTCCCAGAGGTTATCATAGTTGAAGTTCATCTCGCGGCCGCCGCGGATGATGTAACCGTCCTCGGGATTGCCCGCGCCGTCGAGTGAACCGCCCGCGATGTCGAGCGCGTCGAGGATGGTGATGTCCTCGCCCTTCATGCCGCCGTCGCGGATCATGTAAAAGGCGGCCGCCAAGCCGGCGATACCGCTGCCGATGATCCACGCCTTCCGTCCCTCGACCTGATTGCCTGGCACCGGCCGGTTGCGCATATAGGCGCCCATCATGTCGGGCGGGGGCATCGTATTTTCAGGACTGTTGTGCCAATAGCCGGCGGTGGCGTCGTTCTCGACAGTGAAATGCGGAGTTTGCCGGTCAGCCATCTTGCTTCTCCACGAAAGCAATGGGGCTCAAGTATTTGGCACGCGCGCTGCGGCCATTTCGGCGTAACAGCGAAGCGGCTGGATGGTTCCCTCTACAGAGCGAGAGCACGGCTGGGGATGGCTCACCGCGATCGTGCTCACGCCGCCTCAAGCCGCCTGAGCAGCTGAGGCCCCGCGCGGACTATCTGCGTTAGCCGATCACTCCCACTCGATGGTGCCGGGGTGGTTTGGAGATCACGTCGTAGACGACGCTGTTGACGTGGCTCATCCAGACCCAATCGCGCTTGCCGGGTGCCCGGTCGCGCGCGCCATAGCGCGGTTTACGGGGTATTGCCTGCATCACAGCGGCTTTGCGCGGCCACTCTACGCTCAACCTCTGTGGCGGGTTTCCCAATGGCAATCCGCGATCGCTTGCAAAGCGCTTCGACGATAGGGCCGGCAGTCAGGACAAGGCTTCAACGGCCTTGTAGGTCGCGACGGTCAATTGCTTTGGTAGATCGTGTAAGGCGAACCAGCCGAATGCAGCGTGCTTGTCGGGTTCGATCAGTTCCGGCGCACCATCGAAGTGCGATGTGACATAAACCGGCGCTACCCAATGTTCGCCTTTGAATTGGTCGATCTGATCGACAACACACAACAGCTTGAGGTGTGAAAGCGTGATACCGAGTTCCTCTTGTACCTCACGCACCACGGCATTTTCCACCGGCTCCAGCCAGTCGATCTTACCGCCTGGCAAGCCCCAGCAACCGCTCTCCGGTTCGCGCAGACGTTGAACGAGCAGAATCGCGTCATCTTTCAAGATTGCTGCGCCACAGCCTAATCGAGGCGCGTTCACTGTCATGCCGTTCTCGCCGAAATCCATTTCGTTGCTTCGGGTGCATTATAGTCTTGCAGGGCGGTCAATAAGGGGCGCACCTCCTGTTCAACGATCAGCATGCTCCGATGAACCGGCTTTACGAACGCCTCCGTAACGATATGGTCGAGAAAAGACGATAGACCTGTATAAAAGCCATTGGTGTTGAGGAGCGCGCAAGGCTTGTGGTGGTGGCCGAGTTGCGCCCAAGTCCAGACCTCAAACAGTTCCTCCAATGTGCCGAGGCCTCCGGGCAGGGCAATGAAAGCGTCAGACAGTTCGGCCATTAAGGCTTTGCGCTGATGCATCGTGTCGACGATGCGGAGGTCGGAAAGGCCGGTATGGGCAACCTCCTTTTCGACAAGCGAGCGCGGAATGACGCCGATCACTTCGCCACCACGGGATTGGACGGCATTCGCGATTTCTCCCATCAAACCGACTGAAGCGCCGCCGTAAACAAGGCCAATGCCGGAATCGGCGAGAGCATGACCAAGTTGCTCTGCTGCCTCAGCACAAATGGGTAGCCGGCCGAAGCTGGAACCAGAAAATACGCAATATCTCAAAGTTTTATCCCATCGTCTGCGCATGGAAATGCGGTGCGGTGGGTCGCAAATTCGCAAACCACTCGATTGTTAATCGATAGATATTTTCCTTTGATGGGCATAGTGAGCCCGCCGAGGAACTACGACCAGTCCCGAAGATGGTCGTTCTTTGGAATCCGGTTCAGGATTTGGTCTGCTGATTTCTGCGGGCCGTACCGGACGCCAGATCACTCCCACTCAATCGTGCCGGGGGGCTTGGAGGTCACGTCGTAGACGACGCGGTTGACGCCGCGGACTTCGTTGATGATCCGGGTCGCGACGCGGCCGAGGAAGGCCATGTCGAAGTGGTAGAAGTCCGCCGTCATGCCGTCGACGGAGGTGACGGCACGAAGTCCGAGCACGTGATCGTAGGTTCTGCCGTCGCCCATGACGCCCACGGTGCGCACGGGCAGAAGCACGGCGAAGGCCTGCCAAATCGCGTCGTAGAGACCGGCGCGGCGGATCTCGTCGAGATAGACGGCATCGGCTTTGCGCAGGATCTCGAGCTTCTCGCGCGTGATCTCGCCGGGGATGCGGATCGCGAGGCCGGGTCCTGGGAACGGGTGGCGACCGACGAAGGCGTCGGGCAGTCCGAGCTCGCGGCCCAGCGCGCGGACTTCGTCCTTGAAGAGCTCGCGCAGCGGCTCAACAAGCTTCATGTTCATGCGCTCGGGCAAGCCGCCGACGTTGTGGTGCGACTTGATCGTGACGGACGGGCCGCCCGTGAACGAGACGCTTTCGATGACGTCGGGATAGAGCGTGCCCTGCGCCAGGAACTCGGCGCCGCCGATCTTCTTGGCTTCCGCCTCGAAGACTTCGATGAAGTGCTTGCCGATCGTCTTGCGCTTGGTCTCGGGATCGGAGACGCCTTCGAGAGCACCCAGGAACTGCTCGGACGCGTCCACGTGGACGAGCGGAATGTTGTAGTGATCGCGGAAAAGGCCCACGACCTCTTCGGCCTCGCCCTGGCGCATCAGGCCGTGATCGACGAAGACGCAGGTCAGCTGATCGCCGATCGCCTCGTGGATGAGGACGGCGGCGACGGCGCTATCGACGCCGCCCGACAGACCACAGATGACGCGACCCTTGCCGACCTGACGCTGGATCTTGGCGATCATCTCGCGGCGGTAGGCGGCCATCGTCCAGTCGGACTTCAGGCCCGCAATCTTGTGCACGAAATTCGAGATGAGCTTGGCGCCGTCCGGCGTGTGGACCACCTCGGGGTGGAACTGCACGGCGTAGAAGTGGCGGTTCTCATCGGCGACGGCGGCGAAGGGCGCGTTCTCGCTCGTCGCGATGACCTTGAAGCCCTCGGGCAGGCGCGTGACGCGATCGCCGTGGCTCATCCAGACTTGGTGACGTTCGCCCGGCGCCCACACGCCTTCGAAGAGCGGGCTCTCGGTTCCGATTGAAAGGAAGGCGCGGCCGAATTCGCGGTCGTGGCCGCTTTCGACGTTGCCGCCGAGTTGTGCAGCCATCGTCTGCTGGCCGTAGCAGATGCCGAAGACCGGAACGCCGGATGAGAAGACGGCCTCTGGCGCGCGCGGGGAATTTTCCTCAGTGACGGACGCGGGTCCGCCCGACAGGATCACAGCCTTGGGCTTCAGCTTGGCGAACGCTTCAGCGGCGTTCTGGAACGGGTGGATTTCCGAATAGACGCCCGCTTCGCGCACGCGTCGCGCGATGAGCTGCGTCACCTGGCTTCCAAAATCGATGATGAGAACGGCGTCGGTCAAAGTCGGGTCGAGCCTCTGTTCAAAGGCCTCCCCTACGCGAAGACGGCGGCTGCCGCAACGCCTGCCGGGGGCCTTGGCCGTGCGACAGTGCACCCCGGGCGGCGGAATGGCCGGCTCGGAGCCCAAACAGACGTCAATTCAGCTGCCAGAGCACGAAATTCAGCTCTCCGGCGAAACTGACCCAGGCAAGGTAGGGCAGGAAAAGGTAGCTCGCACGCCTATCGATCCGCCAAGCCATGATGATGAACAGAAGGATGGCGATCCAGAGCGCGATGAGTTCGACAAGGGCCAGCCCGATCTCGTGGCGTCCAAACATGACATAGGACCATAGCGCGTTGAGGATCAGCGCTATGCCCCAGACGACGATCGCGTGCGTGAAGCCGGCGGCTTTCCACACCAGCCAGCCGGCAATGGCTATCATGATGTAAAGGATGGTCCAGACGACCGGGAAGACCCAATCGGGCGGCGTCCAAGACGGCTTTTGCAGCGAGGCATACCATTCACCCGGCATGAAGGTTGCGCCTGAGGATGCCGCGATGAAGACCAGGACGGCGAAAACGGCAAGTGATCCGATGTTGCGCAAGGCTCCGCTCCCATTTCTTCCGGCCTTCAACCGGGCCGGTTGGAATCATCAGGCACTAAAACGCGAATAATCGCAATTCCGATGCGCCAACTGGTTTCCAAATCACGACGGGGGCAGCGAAGGCTCTTCGCCGATTGAGGGGAATTTTACGAACCGCCCCAGAAGCTGAGAGCCATATTGGTTGACGTGTCCGCCGTTTTTGTAGAGCAGGACGCCATCCATGATTGGCGAGCAGCGCTCTTCTCCGCACATGAACTCGACGGGCAAGGATAGGCTGACCCTAGGATTGCGCGCTGCGACACGTGTCAGGGCGTCGTTCGAGCGTTTCAGACTGTCCACAGCCTCCATCTTCGACATGCCGCAGTTCGAGACGTCGCGATGGCTTTCGACGGCCGAGATTATGCAGCGCACTGGCAAGCCCCCATAAGACGGGATTTGCCCGATCATTACGACTTTGATGCCATGGCCGGTGAACGTTCGCACCGTCTCCTTGAGCGCCTGCTCGAAGTCGAGCGCGGCGGGGCGGCTGGATTGATCTGCGCCCTTGCCTTTTGCTGCAGCGGCTGCGTTCACGCGGAAAAGCCACTTTTCCCAGTAGTTGGAGATGACCGCGATTTTCAGGCCGGGATTGCGTTCAATGAACTTCATCGCTTCACGCTGATAGGCGGCGCACTCTTGCGTCTTGTCTTCATCTTCGGCTGGCAGAGCCACGCCAAACAGCAGCGCACAACCGCCGTTCGTCACCTGCCTGCCGGAGAGATGATGGTCCTCGGCGTATTTGGCGACGAGTGGCGCCCAGTGATCGCCCATGGAGTCACCGAAAAGCGCGATCTCGTATGAGGCTCCGGCTGGCCGGCGCTTGCCGAAATTGCAGATGCCGTCGTTGGCGAACACGTTCTCGAGCATATCGCAGGCCTTCCGGTGCGGGTTGCCTGCAACGAGTTGGTTTAGGACGCGGCGGGCCTCGGGTCCGAACCGCTCGGGCCAGCCCCTCATGGCTTTGATGGCGCCTCCCGCCACCGCCATGATCAAAAGACACGATAACGCCGTCGCAACAAACTTCAGGTCGAACGGGTCTCTCGCGCCGTCGGCTGGGCGCGACGTGCGGAAAGGCCGTTCGATCCATCGCCACGAAATCACCGCGGCAATCACGCTGACCACAACGATATGAGCGGCCTCCGATGCGTGCAGCGGCCGTTCGAGGCGGTAGCTGGCGAGAGCGAGAAGCGGCCAGTGCCAGAGATAGAGGGAATAAGACACGAGCCCCGCGAAGACCAAGGGCCGGCAACTCAGCAGCTGCCGCAGGAGGACATTGTGGGACAGGCACGCGGCGATAATGGCAGCTATGCCGAGGCAGGCGGGCACCGCAGAGAGGCCCGGAAAACGCGACACCGGGCTCAGCAAAAAGAAACTTCCGATGACGGCAATCACGCCGGCGATGCTCAGGGCTTCGCTCCCTGCCCTGCTAAATTTCAGTTGCGTACTGATAAGCGCGAGCGCCGCGCCGCCGAGCAGTTCCCAGGCACGCGTCGACAACATGAAAAAGGCGAACGCCCGATCGACAGCGACTTCGGCTTCCGCAAACCAGAGCGAAGTGGCGACGCCCGAGAGCACCACTCCGACAAGCGCGCGCTTGGAAAGGAGCGGTGCCGCCAGCATCAGGAAGAGCGGCCACGTCAGATAGAACTGGTCTTCCGCCGCGAGCGACCACGTATGCAGAAGGGGCTTCTCTAGATCAGGCGCGGAGAAATAGCCGCCTGAGTAGTAGAAGAAGAAATTTGCGTAGAGACCCGCAAAGGACAGAAGGCTGCGGCCGTAATACCAGAGGGCATCGGGCAGAAGGATGATGGTTGCGAGCACCGTCACGACGGCAACGCAGACGAATGCGGCGGGCAGCAGCCGCCGGGTGCGGCGAACCAGAAAGCGATAGAGCGAAAAGCGCCCGTCCGAAATCTCGCTCGTCACGAGCGATGTGATGAGAAATCCCGAGATGACAAAGAAAACATCGACGCCAGCAAAGCCCCCGGACATCACGCCTGGGAAAGCGTGATAGCCCACGACGGCAATGATCGCGAGGCCTCGCAACCCGTCGATAAACGGCAGATAGACCATTCCCCCGGCCCCTCCGATCCGATGGAAGCCTCCGCAGCTTCTCGCGGGATAAGAGCGAGCGGGCGTTAGGCAGTCAACTGATGGCCGCGAACAAGATGGGGAGACGGCGCGTGATCTATCTCCTATCTAACGACGGGTATGCGCATAAGAGGGTCGCCGATGTTGATGGTCAAAACGCGGGTTGGTCTCAGCGCGATCGCAGGGATCGGCCTTTTTGCGGACGAAGACATTCCGATGGGCACGGAGACGTGGCGCTTCATGCCCGAGTTCGACCGGCTGCTGACGCAGGCCGACATCGACAGCCTGCCAGAGCCTGCGCGCTCTAATATTCTCGACCACGCCTATCTCGATGCAGCGAGCGGGCTTTTCGTGCTTTGCGCGGATAACGCCCGCTTCATGAACCACGCGGATGAACCGAACACGGCGGGCATCCACGAGCCGGGCGCCATCGAAGGCTATGACATCGCCATTCGTGACATTCGGGCCGGCGAGGAAATGACCTGCGATTACCGCACATTCGATGCGCACGTGGGGCGCAAACTCGGCATCGGATAGCCGGGCCGCGTCGCCTTACTCGCCCGGGATCACAACCGGGTGCGCCGCCTTTCTGGCCGAGCGCCGGCGCTTGACGGCGAGCGTGCGCAGCGCTTCGGCGGCCATGATGCGGCGTTGCAGGTAGGGCGAGAAGTAGCCGGCGTAGCGGCGCCAAAGATCGGACCGCCGCCAGTCTTCTCCCGAAACGTGCCCGCGGCAG
>Ga0182740_1002206_pt1 | contig 12189 bp, 12 predicted proteins | sample eDN5th37CKraftBY_FD_128872 | JGI IMG/M metagenome (GOLD analysis project Ga0182740, IMG submission 128872) | Enriched backyard soil microbial communities from Emeryville, California, USA - eDNA 5th pass 37_C Kraft BY (version 2) (version 2) | ecosystem: Environmental > Terrestrial > Soil >...
ATTTCCTGGCCCGCGGCATCCCGCGCAAGGAAGCCGAAGCGCTTCTCATTCAGTCGTTCGTCGCCGAGCCGCTCGAGATGATCCCGCATGAAGGGCTGCGCGAAAAACTGCTCGCACACGCCGGGGAATGGCTGAAGGCGCGGGCCTAGGAGAAAATTGTGTCAGCCCATCCTGCGATCAAGAACGGAGCCTACGACGTCGCGCGCCTGCGCGAGGATTTTCCGATCCTGTCGATGCAGGTCTATGGCAAGCCGCTGGTCTATCTCGACAATGCCGCCTCGGCGCAGAAGCCGAAAGTGGTGCTCGACCGCATTCAGAAGGCGTATGAAAGCGAATACGCCAACGTCCACCGCGGCCTGCATTATCTCGCCAACGCTTCGACCGAAGGTTACGAGGGCGCGCGCGCCCGCGTCGCGAAATTCCTGAACGCGGGCAGCAGCAGCGAAATCGTCTTCACCAAGAATGCGACCGAAGCGATCAACCTCGTCGCGGCCTCGTTCGGCCTCAAGCATATCGGCGAGGGCGACGAGATCGTGCTCTCGATCATGGAGCACCATTCGAACATCGTGCCGTGGCACTATCACCGCGAGCGCAAAGGCGCGGTTTTGAAATGGGCGCCGCTCGACGAGGACGGCAATTTCGATCTCGCCGCGTTCGAAAAGCTCTTGACCAAGCGCACCAGGATCGTCGCCATCACGCAGATGTCGAACGTGCTCGGCACGGTCGTGCCGGTGAAAGAAGTGGTGCGCATCGCGCATGCCCGCAACATTCCGGTGCTCGTCGATGGCAGCCAGGCGGCGGTGCATCTTTCGGTCGATGTGCAGGATATCGGCTGTGATTTTTATGTCATCACCGGCCACAAGCTCTACGGCCCGTCCGGCATCGGCGCGCTCTACGCGAAGAAGCCCTGGCTCGACGAATTGCCGCCGTTTCTCGGCGGTGGCGAGATGATCCGCGAGGTGACCGAAAGCGGCATCACCTGGGCCGATGCGCCTTACAAGTTCGAAGCCGGCACGCCGCCGATTGTGCCCGCGATGGGGCTCACCGCCGCGCTCGATTATGTCGACTCGATCGGCAAGGAGCGGATCGCCGCGCATGAGCAGTCGCTTCTCAAATACGCGACGGAACGGCTTTCCCGCATCAACAGCATCAAGATCATGGGGCGGCCGCGCGAGAAGGGCGCGCTGATCTCGTTCGAGATGAAGAATGCCCACCCTCACGATGTCGCGACCGTGATCGACCGCTCCGGTATTGCCGTCCGGGCGGGCACCCATTGCGCGCTGCCGCTGCTGAATCGTTATGGAACAACGGCTTCCTGCCGCGCCTCATTCGCCTTATATAATACGCAGGAAGAAATCGATTTATTGGCTGAAGCGCTGGTGAAAGCGCAGGATTTGTTCGCATGACCGAAACAACGCCGCCGCAAGCGTCCGCGGCAAACGCCCACAAGCCGGCGATCCAGTCGCAATCGGCGATCCCGCAGGAGGAGCTTGCGCGCCTGACCGACGACATCGTCGGCGCGCTCAAGACCGTTTACGATCCCGAAATCCCGGTCGATATTTACGAGCTTGGCCTGATCTACAAGGTCGATATCGCCGATGACCGCACGGTCGCCATCGACATGACACTGACCTCGCCCAATTGCCCCGCTGCCGTCGAGTTGCCGGGCATGGTCGAGAACGCCGTCTCGTCGGTGCAGGGCGCGGGCCCCGTGAAGGTGCAGGTCGTCTTCGACCCGCCGTGGGATCAGAGCCGGATGTCCGAGGATGCCCGCCTTGCGCTCAACCTCTGGTGATCCCATTTCAGTCAAACGAAACCGGTAAGATCGGAAGTTGACCCAGAAACCAGTCGGGAAAACATCAATGCCTCTCCCCAGACCCGCCGTCATGAAGGTCACCGAAGCCGCCGCCGCGCAGATCCGCGATATTCTCGCGCGCGCGGACAAGACGGCCGCCGGTGTGCGCGTCGGCATCGAGAAGGGCGGCTGCGCCGGCATGTCCTATCAAATGGACATCGCAAGCGAGATCGGCAAAGGCGACGAGGTCATTGAAACCCCCGGCGGCCGGGTGCTGATCGACCCGAAGGCGGTGCTCTATCTTCTCGGCTCGGAGATGGATTACGTCACCGACAAGCTCTCGGCGAAGTTCGTTTTCCGCAATCCGAACGAAGTCTCGTCCTGCGGCTGCGGCGAGTCGGTTTCGCTCGAGCCTGCCAAGCTGGCCTGAACGCTGGCCTGATTTTCAGGAAGGCTTCAGAACTTTAAGCGACTTTCTTGCCGCTTTCCTTGATGGCGGTTTCCGCCACCACGCAATTCCGCCCGGCGTTTTTCGCCGCATAAAGGCAGTTATCGGCGCGCTCCAGCAGTGACAGCATCGAGTCGCCCGCGCGCCAGGTCGCGACGCCAAGTGAGATGGTGACGCGGCCCAGCGACTCTCCGGTCGAGCGCCGCAACAGCTCCTTGTTCATCACCGATGCGCGAATGTGATTTGCCACGATCTGGGCCGCCGGCAGGCCGGTGCGCGGCAGCAGCACGGCGAATTCCTCGCCGCCGTAACGCGCGGCGATGTCCTGGCCCTTGAGATTGTTCTTGAGCGCGAGCGCGACGAGCCGCAGCACCTGATCGCCGGTAAGGTGGCCGTAGGTATCGTTGAACTTCTTGAAATGATCGATGTCGGTCAGCAGTACCGAGAAGGGGAAGCCCTTGTTCTCGGCGTCGCTCATCAGCCGCGTGATGGCGTCCTGAAAAAATTTGCGGTTCGAAAGCGTCGTCAGCGGATCGGTGAGCGACTCCTCGCGCACCTGATCGAGGCTTTGCTTCAGTTCCTGAATTTCATTGCGGGATTCGACGAGATTGTTCTGCAGCGACTGGTTGGCTTCCTGCGCTTCCTTCGTCGCGGCGACGAGCGTCTTGATGACGGCGCGAAGCTTGTCGCGATCGGAGAAGTGCTCTTCGGGAATGTCGGTCGCGCCCGCAAGCGACTTGCCGAAGCTGCTGGCCGTGCCGATGGCCTCGTCGATCGAGGTCATGACGCGGTCGATCTCGCCCATGATCTTGACGCCGATCTCGTCGGTCTGCTCCGTGAGATGCGGCATCGAAAGATGCTGATAGTAGATCTGGCCAAGCTCGTGTTCGCTGAGCTGGCCTGCATCGCTCAACCGTTCGTTGAGCGTTTTGTTCAGCGAAGCGTTGCTGCCGGCGGCGTAGGTGTACCAGAGTTCGAAATTGCGCGGCGTCGCCGCGATGCGCAGCGCCTTGATCCGGCTCAGCGCCGTTTCGGCGAGGGCCAGCGTTCGCTCAAACTCGGAACGATTGACAGCCATACCCAAGCCCTGCCGCCCATGCGGCACTTTCCCTGACGATTCGCGGGTTCGTCCGCTTAGCGGAACCTAGGGCTGGGTGGGTAAAGGGGCGGTTAAGCGGGCGGTAAATATATGCCGCCAATTTGCCTTTCAGGAGACTTTCGCGCGCACCGGCCGCAGCAGGAAAGCGGGCAAATGCGAGGTGTCCGCGGGCTCGACCGGCGCGTTACGGCGCGGCTCGGCCTGCCTCGGCGCGGGAGCCGGGCTTTCGCCCGAAGCCTGAGCCGGGTTCTCTTGCGGTTTGTTGCGGCCGCGGCCGCCGCGGCGGCGTTTGCCGCGTGTTTCACCGTGACTGTGATCGTTATGACTGCGCTCGTCATGCTCGCGATCCTTGCCGGTTTCGGCATGGCTGTCGGCGGCTTGATCGGCACTCGTCTCAGGCGAAGCCTCGGCGGGCTTTTCAGCCCAGTTGATCGGCTGGCCGATCAGCTTTTCGATCGCGGCGATCGATTTCCTGTCGGCGGAGGAGGCGAGCGTCAGCGAGGTGCCCGCGCGCCCGGCGCGCCCGGTGCGGCCGATACGGTGGACGTAATCCTCGGCGTGATGCGGGACATCGAAATTGAAGACGTGACTGACTTCGGGAATGTCGAGGCCGCGGGCGGCGACGTCGCTCGCGACGAGGAGCTTCATCTCGCCGTTACGGAAGGCGTCGAGCGCCTTGAGGCGGGCGTGCTGATCCATGTCGCCGTGCAATGCGACGGCGGGGAAGCCGTGCTTGACCAGCGAGCGATGAAGATTCGCCACTTCCGATTTGCGGTTGCAGAAGATGATGCCGTTTTGCAGGTTCTCGGCGTTGCGGATCAGGCCGCGCAGCACTTCGCGCTTGTGTTTCGGATCGGATCCGGCCGGTACCAGCGCCTGTGTGATGTTGCTCGCGGTGCTCGCGGGCTTCGAAACTTCGACGCGCGCCGGATTGCTGAGAAAAGTGCTGGTCAGGCGCGAAATTTCCGGCGGCATCGTCGCCGAGAAGAACAGCGTCTGCCGGGTGAACGGCACGAGCTTGCAGATGCGCTCGATGTCCGGGATGAAGCCCATGTCGAGCATGCGGTCGGCTTCGTCGATCACCAGGATCTCGATGCCGGTGAGCAACAAACGCCCGCGCTCGAAGTGATCGAGCAGGCGGCCCGGCGTCGCGATCAGAACATCGACGCCGCGCGTGAGTTTGGCGTCTTGATCGTCGAACGATACGCCGCCGATCAGGAGCGCGACGCTGAGCTTGTGCTTGGCGCCGTACTTGGTGAAGCTCTCCTCGACCTGCGCGGCGAGTTCGCGCGTCGGTTCGAGAATGAGCGTGCGCGGCATTCGCGCGCGCGCGCGGCCGCTCTCGAGGCGAGTGATCATCGGCAGCGTGAAGGCGGCGGTCTTGCCGGTGCCGGTCTGGGCGATACCGAGGACGTCACGCCCTGCGATGACGTGCGGGATCGCCTGTTCCTGAATGGGAGTAGGGCTGGTGTAACCTGCGGCGGCGACGGCGGCTTGGACCTTGTCGCTCAAACCGAGCTTTGAAAATGGCATCTAGCTAGGATTTCCGGTCATTGCGTTCCGGAGAGCCGGCCTTTCGACACGATAAAACTGCGGCGAAGGCGGCGATGAAGTCGATGGGGAACGCGGGTTCTCATCTCGAGTATCGACGCACCCGCAACATAGGAACAAAACGCGACAAGTCAACGTCCAAAGCCGGTATTTCGGCGGCTTCTGCCGCCCTTCTGCCACCCTTGGGCGGGTCTTTAGACGGGGCAGGACCGGCTTTACCGCTTCCCGTGCCGCGGATCCGGCGGAACCGGCCCGCCGGGTTGCTATTGCGCGTGCGAATACAACCTCTCCGCTAGCCCGGCCGGCGCCCGAAAATCACGAATGCCGGTATCCCCGGGGGCGGCATGGTTAGCGAAGTCTGAATTTAACGGTTCGGTTCAGCGATTATTCACCATCGCTTAAGCCTGCCGCTCAAATTAACGATGCACCGCGGCGCTTATCAACGATCCACTTCCCAATTGCCGTCATCATCCCGCTACAACGAGCCCCGGAAAACGCGGGCTGGGGAAACGCGCCGATGCGCATTGTGGTTGTCGATCCAAGCCGGACGGTCCTGAAGATCGTCACGCGCCTGTTGGAGGCGGGGCAGCACCAGGTCTGCCCGTTCACCGACGGGCCGGAAGCGCTTGCGCACATCCGCGCCGATTTCGACGTCGATGCCCTGATCACCAGCGCCGAGCTGCCGTCGATGAGCGGCATGGATCTTTGCCACGAAACGCGAAAGCTGCCCGCGAGCCGCCGTCCGGTTTACGTCGTACTGATGTCGTCCAACTTCGATCAGAGCAAGCTGATCGAAGCGCTGAACAACGGCGCCGACGACTTCATCGGCAAGCCGCCGGCCACCGAAGAATTGTATGCGCGCCTGCGCGCCGCCGAACGCCTTGCCGAGATGCAGAAGAAACTCGTCAAGATGGCGACGACCGACTATCTCAGCGGCGCGCTGAACCGCCGCGCCTTCTTCGAGCGCGCCTATGAAGCGGCCGCTGCCGCCATGACCGGCGAGAAGCTTTCGGCCGTCATCTTCGATATCGATCACTTCAAGCGCGTCAACGACACTTACGGCCACGACATTGGAGACGAAGTCATCCGCATCGTCTCGCGCGCGGCGCTCGCCGAGGTCGATACACTCGGGCGTCTCGGCGGCGAGGAGTTCGCGTTTTTCGTGCGCGGCAAGGGTATGTCCGAGGCGATGGCGCTTGCCGAAAAATTGCGCGAAAATTTCGCGCGGCTGCAGATCAACGCCGCGGGCAATCCGGTGATGTTCACCTGCAGCTTTGGCGTCAGTGAATGGGAAACCGGCGACTCCCTCGATGGGTTGCTGAAGCGCGCCGATATCGCGCTCTATCGCGCCAAAACCAGCGGCCGCAATCGCGTGATGAAAAGCGAAACACCCTGGGATGACGACGACGAGCCGCGCTCTTCCGGCATCATCCGTTTCGCCACCCGCTAGGCCGCGTCAGCGCGGTCCTTCAATCCCTTCGCGCCGGACTCTTGGGCGTCACCTAAAACGAAAGGTGGCGGCGCTGGTTCCTTTCCGTTTACACTCGATTCCATGCGAAGCGCGAAGATCTATCGAGTTCTGGTCGGCCTCGACGACGGCGGCATGAGCTATTGCGACGGCGTCGAATACGAGGACATCATCTGGCTGGTCCCGAGGTGGCTGAATTCGCCGGAAGAGGGGTTCCGCAGGCCCGAGCGCATGATCCGGCTCGATCAGTTCGAGCACCAGATTTTTCCCCCGCCGTCGCCGATCGACATTGCGGTCAACGAGCCGGTGCCGCTCGCGCTTTATGCGGGCGAGCTGACGCCCGCGCTCAAAGAGCAATATGCCCTCTATGAGCGGCCGGATTTCCGCTTCCAGCTCGCGCCATGAAAAACGCCGGGGCGGAACCCCGGCGTTCAATTCAACAAAGATCAGACTTTGCCGTGCTTGCATTCGGAGCGGAATTTGCGCCGCTCCTTGCCATGCAGGCCCTTTGCGTCGGCGCGCTTCGAGCATTCGATGGATTTTGCCGAGCGCGGTTTTTGCGGTTTTTGATCCATAGCGTGAGCGGGAAGCACGGCGCCGCCGGTAATAATGGCGGCAATGGCGAAAGCGGAAAGCAGAAGCTTCATCGGTTCCTCCTTGCATTGGCAGGCCGATGTTAGAAGCGCCCGGATGAACGGCGGCTGACCGGCCGGAACCGGATGGAGTGCGGCTATTCGCCCCGGATCTTCCGTTGTACGCGCTTGTCGAAGCGCTCGACATTGACGACGACGCGCTCATGCGTGCCGTCGCCGATCGGCTCCTTCTCGTCCTCGGCGCGGACGGCGAAATAGACCTGACGTCCTTCGACCTTCACGACTTCGGCAACCGCCTTGATCTTCATGCCGACAGGCGTTGCGGCATAATGCTTTACATCCAGCCTTGTGCCGAGGCTCTGATGGCCGGCGGGCAGGAGATGTTCGACCGCTTTCAGAGATGCGGCCTCGATCAGATTGATCATCACCGGCGTCGCAAGCACAGCGACGCGGCCTGAGCCGACGCGCGGCGCCGTATGCTCCTCGCCGACGATGAGTTCAGCGGTGCCGAACAGGCCGGGTTTCACATTGGCGAGAAGCTCGGTCATGGCGGATTCCTACCCTGTTAAGGCCGAACGCAGCGAGCAAAGAGCGGGCCAGCGGTCAGATATCGAGTTCTTTCGCAAACTCGGCGTTTTCCGAAATGAACTGGAAGCGCGCTTCGGGCTTGTTGCCCATCAAACGCTCAACCGTCTTGGTGGTCGCCGCCTTCTGGGCATCCCTGACCGTGACCTTCTGCAACACGCGCGTCTTCGGATTCATCGTATCCTTCAACTGGGAAGGCAGCATCTCGCCGAGACCCTTGAAGCGGCCGACCTCGATCTTGGTCTTGCCCTTGAACACGGTCTTGAGCAGCTCGTCCTTGTGCTTGTCGTCGCGCGCGTAAACCGTCGTTGCGCCGTGCGTGAGCCGGTAGAGCGGCGGCACCGCGAGGTAGAGGTGATCGTTTTCGATCAGCTTCGGCATTTCGCGGTAGAAGAACGTAATGAGCAGCGAAGCGATATGCGCGCCGTCCACGTCGGCGTCGCACATGATGATGATCTTGTCGTAGCGCAGCGCTTCTTCCTTGTAATGCGGGCCAAGACCCGCGCCGAGCGCCTGCGAAAGATCGGCAAGCTGCTGGTTGGCGGCAAGCTTGTCGCGCCCGGCGCTGGCGACGTTGAGGATCTTGCCGCGAAGCGGCAATACGGCCTGCAATGCGCGGTCGCGCGCCTGTTTCGCGGAGCCGCCGGCGGAATCGCCTTCGACGATGAAAAGCTCGGAGCCGGATGACGCGCTCGACGAGCAGTCGGCGAGCTTGCCCGGCAGCCGCAGCTTGCGCACGGCGGTCTTGCGCGAGATTTCCTTTTCCTGGCGGCGGCGCAGGCGCTCTTCGGCGCGATCGCTCGCCCAATCGACGAGCTTGTTCGCCTGCACCGGGTTGCTGGTGAGCCAATGCTCGAAAGCGTCGCGGATCGCGCTTTCGGTGAGGCGCTGCGCCTCGGCGGTGGCAAGCCGGTCCTTGGTCTGGCCGACGAATTCCGGATCGCGAATGAAGACCGAGAGCAGGGAGGTGGATCCCGTCATTACGTCGTCGGCGGTGACGGGTCCCGCGCGCTTGTTGCCGACACGCTCGGCATAATCCTTGATTCCGCGCAGGAGTGCCGCGCGCAGGCCCGCTTCGTGCGTGCCGCCTTCGGGCGTCGGAATGGTGTTGCAGTAAGAGCGCATGAAGCCGTCATCGTCGGCGATCCATGCGATCGCCCATTCGGCGGCGCCGTGGCCGGACTTCTTTTCCGTCTTGCCGGCGAAGATGTCGGCGTGGACGAGCGTGTGGCCCTCGAGCTCGCTCGCGAGATAATCGCGCAGGCCGTTCTCGAAGTGGAACGTCGCCTCTTCAGGAACGTCCTCGATGCCTTTCAGGAGCGGCTTCGCGCAGCGCCAGCGGATTTCGACGCCGCCGAAGAGATAGGCCTTGGCCTTGGTCGCGGCGAAGATGCGCTTGGGCTTGAACGCCGCGCCCTTGCCGAAGATCTGCTCGTCCGGCTTCATGCGGATCTTGGTGCCGCGCTGGCGAACGCCTTTCTTGACGAGCTTGACCGAGCCCTGCGGAATGCCGCGCTTGTAAACCTGACGATAAAGCGCGCCGCCGCGCGCGACTTCCACCTCGAGCGTCTCCGAAAGCGCGTTCGCGACCGACACGCCGACGCCGTGCAAGCCGCCCGAGGTTTCGTAGGCGTCGCCGCCGAACTTGCCGCCGGCGTGCAACGTCGTGAGGATGATCTCCAGCGTCGATTTGTTCTTGAACTTCGGGTGGTTCTCGACCGGAATGCCGCGGCCGTTATCCGTCACCGTGACGAAGCCGTCTTCTTCCATCTCGACTTCGATGAAGCTCGCGTGACCCGCGACCGCTTCGTCCATCGAGTTGTCGATGACTTCGGCGAAGAGGTGATGCAGCGCGCGCTCGTCGGTGCCGCCGACATACATGCCGGGGCGGCGGCGCACCGGCTCCAGGCCCTCGAGTACCTCGATCTGGGCCGCGCCGTATTCGCCTTTCTTGCCCTTGGGCGCCGCGGACTTTGCGGCCTTGCCGCCGAACAGGTCGGGCTCCGCGCCCCCGCGTTTGGCCGCGGGCTTTTCGGATTTCTTGACGGATTTTTTGGCGGACTTGCTTGCGGATTTGGCCATGAGTGCTGAAGTGTGCGCTGAAGTGTGTGCTGAGATGCGTACTGAATGCGAGTTGGAGAGGCGCGAACCAGTCGCGAATCAATTGGGCAAGATCATGCCATAAAACACGATCTCGCCGCCGGTTTCGCTATGGGGTGATCAGGCGCGTGTACCGGAAAACGGCATCGCGCCGAAGGCGCCGGCATCGGCATGGCCCGCGATCTTGTCGCCGTCCACCGTGCCCTGAAAGTTCAGCGTGAGCGGCATCGGATTGGTGATGGCGACGCGCCACGAGACCTTGTTGCCATCCACCTTGCCGTCGCTGATCTCGGTCGATTGCCCGTCGGCCGCCTGCGTGCCGGTGAGGGTGCCGCCCGCGGTGGCGAGTGTGAGCGTCGCCTGACGCGAGCCGATCGGTGTCTCGACCGAGATATTCCAGTTGCCGTCCACACCCATAATGTCCTCGCTCATTTTTGCTCAGGGCAGCGTTGCATCCGGTGCGACCCTAACGCGCGCGAAGATCATGGGCAATCATGCGAGCGGGAACCGGGAAATGCCTGCTGACAGTAGTATGCGCTTTCGCTCCCCGGCGGTTTGCGCTAAGCCGTCGCCAAATCGCGAGGACATCATGGCGGACTCTAAAGCACGGATCGGTATTCTTGGCGCTTCCGGTTATACCGGCAACGAAGCGCTGCGCATTCTGCTCGCTCATCCGCGCGTCGAGATCAAGGCGCTGACCGCCGAGCGCCACGCGGGCAAGGCGCTGGCGCAGGTCTGGCCGCAGTTCACCGGCGTCGATCTGCCGTCGCTCGTCAAGATCGACGAGATTGATATTGGCGCGCTCGATCTCGTCTTCGCCGCGCTCCCGCACGGCACGACGCAGACGGTCATCAAGTCGCTGCTCGAAAAGCGGCCGGAGCTGAAGATTGTCGATATCTCCGCCGACTTCCGGCTGACCGATCCGGTCGCCTACGAGAAGTGGTACGGCCACGCGCACCAGGCGCTCGAGCTGCAGAAGGAAGCTGTTTACGGCGTCACCGAGTTGTATCGGGACGAAGTGAAGAAGGCTCGGCTCGTCGCCAATCCCGGCTGCTACACGACGACGTCCATTCTCGCCATGGTGCCGCTCCTGGAAGCGGGCGCCATCGAGCCGGACTCGATCGTCATCGACTCGAAGAGCGGCATGACCGGCGCCGGCCGCGCGGCGAAAGAAGAGATGCTGTTCAGTGAAGTGTCGGAAGGCATGCACGCCTACGGCGTCGGCCATCACCGGCATATGTCGGAGCTCGATCAGGAATTTTCGCTAGCCGCCAAGCGGCCGGTGACACCGACCTTCACGCCGCATCTCATTCCGATGAATCGCGGCATCTACGCGACGCATTATGTGAAGGGCGACGGCAAGACGACCGCCGAGCAGATTCACAAAGTGCTCGCCGACTACTACAAGAACGAGCCCTTCGTGCAGGTGCTCGATTTCGGCCGCGTGCCGCAGTCGCGGCATGTGCGCGGCACCAACTTCGTGCATCTCGGTGTCGCCGCCGACCGCGTGGCCGGCCGGGCGATCGTCATTTCGACGCTCGACAATCTCGTGAAGGGCGCATCGGGTCAGGCGATCCAGAACATGAACCTCATGCTCGGCTTCCCCGAGACAGAAGGGCTGACGCAGCGCGCGATGTATCCGTGATGCATCCGTAAGGGAACTTTTTCCCTAAGCCCGCGTTTTCCCGCACGAAAACGAGGCGTTCGGGCTTTTACATGAAAACTTTTGCTGCGCTGCTGGCACTCATGGTGCCGGCCGTTGCCTTCGCGGCCGAAGGCGGCAAGGGGCCTTCCACCGAGCTTTTGTTCGCGCAGATTATCGTTCTGATTTTCTGCGGCCGTCTGCTCGGCGAGTTGATGCAGCGCATCGGCCAGCCCGCCGTCATCGGCCAGCTTGTCGCCGGCCTGCTGCTGGGGCCTTCGGTGCTCGGGCTGTTCTGGCCGGAAGCGCAACACGCGCTCTTTCCCGCCAAGGTCGAGCAGAAGGCGATGCTCGACGCCGTGGCGCAGGTCGGCATTCTGCTCCTTCTGCTGCTCACCGGCATGGAGACCGATCTCAAGCTGGTCCGCAAGGTCGGTGCGCCGGCCCTCAGCATTTCCGTCGCTGGCATCGTCGTGCCGTTCGCCTGCGGCTTCGCGCTCGGGCAGTTTTTGCCCGATGCATTGCTGCCGCATCCGGAAGCGCGGCTTGTTACCTCGCTCTTTCTCGGCACGGCGCTTTCGATCTCCTCGGTCAAGATCGTCGCGATGGTCGTGCGCGAGATGCACTTCATGCGGCGCAATGTCGGGCAGATCGTCGTTTCAGCCGCGATCACCGACGACACCATCGGCTGGATTATCATCGCGATCACGTTCAGTCTGGCGCAGAGCGGCTCGGTCGAGCCGTGGGCGCTCGCCAAAAGCATTCTCGGCACGATCGCATTTCTCACGTTCAGCCTCACGCTCGGCCGCCGCATTGTCTTCAGCCTGATCCGCTGGGCCAACGACACCTTCGTTTCGGAAGTCCCGGTCATCAGCGTCATCTTCGTCATCATGGGCGTGATGGCGCTC
>Ga0182740_1002208_pt1 | contig 12183 bp, 10 predicted proteins | sample eDN5th37CKraftBY_FD_128872 | JGI IMG/M metagenome (GOLD analysis project Ga0182740, IMG submission 128872) | Enriched backyard soil microbial communities from Emeryville, California, USA - eDNA 5th pass 37_C Kraft BY (version 2) (version 2) | ecosystem: Environmental > Terrestrial > Soil >...
CAATCCGTATTTCAGCTCGGCGGCAATTTCGGCGCTTCGACCGGCCCGCTGCTCGCGGCCTACATCGTGCTGCCGAACGGGCAGAAGAGCCTTGCCTGGTTCGGCGCGGTCGCGCTCGTCGGTATGGCGGTGCTGTGGAAGGTCGGCCAGTGGGCATCAACCGCGCGCGGCAAACCCGTCAATCAGGTGCGCACCGTCACCCTCATGCATTCGCCGCGCAGGACAGCCGTGGCGCTTGCGATTCTCGCTTTGCTGGTCTTCACCAAAAACATCTACCTGGCGAGCATCACGAGCTACTACACGTTTTATGCGATCCATCGCTTCGACGTGTCCGTCCAGACCTCGCAGCTGATGCTGTTTGCCTTCCTTGGTGCGTCGGCAGCGGGCACCATCCTCGGCGGTCTCATCGGTGACCGATTCGGCGCCAAGAAGGTCATCTGGTTCTCGATTCTCGGCTGCCTGCCGTTCACGCTGCCGCTGCCCTATGCGGATCTGAACTGGACCATCGCGCTTTCTGTGGTGATTGGCCTCATCCTGTCCTCCGCGTTCCCCGCGATCCTCGTCTTCGCGCAAGAACTCGTGCCCGGCCGGGTCGGCATGATCGCCGGCATCTTTTTCGGCTTTGCTTTCGGCATGGCCGGCATCGGAGCCGCCGTTCTGGGCATCGTCGCCGACGCCCGGGGGATAGACTATGTCTATCAGGTCTGCTCGTACTTGCCTTTCCTGGGCCTCCTGACCATCTTTCTTCCAAGTACTGATGCGCCAGAATGTGACAACGTGAAAAAGGGATAAACACCTTTGCCCGCGAAGAAGGATCGCACGAAATATTTTCGGGGTTTCCCCCGCGCGAGCCATTGCCTATAAGGCCCCCTTAGCCCGACCTCTGATCCAATCCTGAGCCGACCGCGTATTTCGCGAGCCTCGGCCAAATCCGTGCGCCGAATGCCAAAACGTACAGACATCAACTCGATCCTCATTATCGGCGCAGGCCCGATCGTCATCGGCCAAGCGTGCGAGTTCGACTATTCGGGCACTCAGGCCTGCAAGGCACTGAGGGAAGAGGGCTACCGGATCATCCTCGTCAATTCCAATCCCGCGACGATCATGACCGACCCCGACCTCGCGGATGCGACCTACGTCGAGCCGATCACCCCGGAAGTTGTGGCCAAGATCATCGCCAAGGAGCGCCCCGACGCGATCCTTCCGACGATGGGCGGCCAGACGGCTCTCAACACGGCGCTCGCACTCCACAAGCAGGGCATCCTGAACAATTATGGCGTCGAACTGATAGGCGCCAAGGCTGAAGCCATCGACAAGGCCGAGGACCGCGAGCTCTTCCGCGAAGCGATGCGCAAGATCGGGCTCGAGACGCCGCGCTCCTCGCTCGTCAATTCGCGCGACGAAGCAGCAGCCGCGCTCGAGCATGTCGGCCTTCCGGCAATCATCCGCCCGTCGTTCACGCTCGGCGGAACGGGCGGCGGCATTGCCTACAATCGCGAAGAATATTTCGAGATCATCGATCGCGGTCTCGATGCCTCGCCGACGTCGCAAGTCCTCGTCGAGGAGAGCGTTCTCGGCTGGAAAGAATACGAGATGGAGGTCGTCCGCGATAAGGCGGACAACTGCATCATCATCTGTTCGATCGAGAACATCGATCCGATGGGCGTGCACACGGGCGACAGCATCACGGTCGCCCCGGCGCTGACGCTGACCGATAAAGAATATCAGATCATGCGTGACGCCTCGATCGCGGTGCTGCGCGAGATCGGTGTCGAAACCGGCGGCTCGAACGTCCAGTTCGCCGTCAATCCCGCTGACGGCCGTCTGATCGTCATCGAGATGAACCCGCGCGTGTCGCGGTCGTCAGCGCTTGCCTCGAAAGCGACCGGCTTCCCGATTGCAAAAGTCGCGGCCAAGCTCGCCGTTGGCTACACGCTCGACGAAATTCAAAACGACATCACCGGCGGCGCCACGCCCGCATCCTTCGAGCCGACGATCGATTACGTCGTCACGAAGATCCCGCGCTTCGCCTTCGAAAAATTCCCCGGCGCCGATACGACGCTCACCACGTCCATGAAATCCGTGGGCGAAGCGATGGCGATCGGCCGGACGTTCGCCGAGAGCATGCAGAAAGCGCTGCGCTCGATGGAGACGGGCCTCACCGGTTTTGATGATGTGCAGCTAGATGGTCTGGGGCAGGGGGACGACAAGAACGTCGTCCGCGCCGCTGTCTCGCGCCCGACCAACGACCGCATCCTGAAAGTCGCGCAGGCATTCCGCTTGGGCTTCTCACTCGATGAAATTCATCAGTATTGCAAAATCGACCCTTGGTTCCTGACCGAGATCAAAGGCATCGTCGATACGGAAGCCCGCGTCATCGCGCACGGTCTGCCGAAATCGTCATCGCAGCTGCGCTGGCTCAAAGCGCAAGGCTTCTCGGATGCGCGTCTCGCCAAGCTCGCGAAGACGACGGAAGCGGACGTCCGCGCGGTCCGCAAGGCGCTAGGCGTAGAACCCGTCTTCAAGCGCATTGATACGTGTGCTGCGGAATTCGCATCTCCCACCGCCTACATGTATTCGACCTACGAGACGGGCCTCAGCGGCGATCCCGTCTGCGAAGCCGATCCAACGGATAAGAACAAGATCATCATCCTAGGCGGCGGACCCAACCGCATCGGCCAGGGCATCGAGTTCGACTACTGCTGCTGCCACGCGTGCTTTGCGCTGACGGCAGCAGGGTTCGAGACGATCATGATCAATTGCAACCCGGAGACGGTCTCGACCGACTACGATACGTCGGATCGCCTCTTCTTCGAGCCGTTGACGGCCGAGGACGTTCTCGAAGTCATCCGCGTCGAAAGCACGAAGGGCACGCTCAAGGGCGTCATCGTGCAGTTCGGCGGACAGACGCCGCTGAAGCTCGCGAGCGCTTTGGAAGAAGCCGGCGTTCCGATCCTTGGAACCTCTCCCGACGCCATCGACCTCGCCGAAGATCGCGATCGCTTCAAAGCGCTGATCGACAAGCTCGGCCTGACGCAGCCCAAGAGCGGCATCGCCAAGGCTCCCGCCGAAGCGCGCGGGATTGCCGATCAGATCGGGTATCCGGTCGTCATCCGCCCGTCCTACGTTCTGGGCGGACGCGGCATGGAGATCGTCCATGATGGAGCAGAGGTGGACCGTTATGTCGCCCGCCTGTCCGCGACGCTCGATAAGCCCTCCGAACTGGTCGTCTCGGATAAGCGCCCGCTGCTGATCGACAGCTATCTGACGGATGCAGTCGAGGTTGACGTCGACTGCCTGTCGGATGGCAAGGACACGTTCGTTGCGGGCATCATGGAGCATATCGAGGAAGCGGGTATTCACTCCGGTGACAGCGCCTGCTCGCTGCCACCGCACTCGTTGTCGCCGGCCATGATCGCCGAACTCGAGCGGCAGACGCGTGAGCTGGCTCTCGCCCTTGGCGTCGTCGGACTGATGAACGTTCAGTTCGCGATCAAGGACGAGCAGGTCTTCATCCTCGAAGTCAATCCGCGTGCATCGCGTACGGTGCCATTCGTCGCCAAGGTCATCGGCCTGCCGATCGCCTCGATCGCAGCGCAAGTCATGGCCGGCAAACCGCTTGCTGATTTCAAGCTGAAAAAGCCCGACTATAAGCACATCGCTGTCAAGGAAGCCGTGTTCCCGTTCGCCCGTTTCCTGGGTGTCGATCCGGTTCTTGGACCGGAAATGCGCTCGACCGGCGAGGTCATGGGTATCGACCGCGATTTCGCGATGGCGTTCGGCAAGAGCCAGCTCGGCGCCGGCCAGAAGCTGCCGTCAGGGGGCACGGTGTTCGTGTCGGTGAAGGAAAGCGACAAGGCTCGCATTGTCACCCCGGTCCGCGAGCTCGCCGCGATGGGCTTCAAGGTCGTGGCCACGCGCGGAACGAAGCGGTTCCTGGAAGCCAACAACATTCAGTGTGATGCCATAAACAAGGTTCTGGAAGGCCGTCCGCACATTGTGGATGCAATGAAGAACGGTGATATTCACCTTGTTTTCAACACAACCGAGGGTTCTAAAGCCCTCAGCGACAGCAAGGACATACGACGCACGGCCTTGCTTCACCACATCCCCTATTATACAACGTTGGCGGGGGCAGTAGCGGTTACACGGGCCATTAAAGCGTTAGCATCGGACACGCTGGAAGTGGCTCCGTTGCAGGCTTTCGCCCATCGCTAAGCCTTTCATCGGTGTCTGGAGCGTGTCGTAAGGCGCGGCCGCCTACACTGCTTTCCGACTTGCCAGCCTTACTGTTACCGTGTGTTGGGCCTGTCCCACGCAACGATTGAGCCGTTCAGGAGCTTTGGAGACGATGATGGAACGGATGCCGATCACGCTTGAGGGTTTCAAAAACCTCGAGGCCGAACTGCACCGCCTGAAGGCTGTCGAACGTCCGCGCATCATCGCGGCCATCTCCGAGGCGCGCGCCCATGGCGACCTGTCGGAAAACGCCGAATACCATGCCGCCAAGGAACAGCAGGGCCTGAACGAGGCGCGCGTCGCCGAGATCGAAGACAAGATCAACCGCGCCGAGATCATCGACACATCGAAGCTTTCCGGCGAAACGATCAAGTTCGGCGCGACGGTGACGCTGCAGGACGAAGATTCCGGCGAAGAGGTCACCTACACCATCGTTGGCGACACGGAAGCCGACCTGCGCGCGCGCAAGATCTCCATTTCCTCCCCCATCGCGCGAGCCCTGATCGGCAAATCGAAGGGCGAAAGCGTCGATGTTACGACGCCCAAGGGAACGCGGACGCTCGAAGTCCTGAAGGTGAACTGGGGCTGATCGGCCCCATCCTGGCTTCGCCGTTCAATCGTTGTTGCTGCCCTCGAAATAGGCTGACGCCGACTGGCATTCCACCTTCGACTGAACAAGGTCGAAGGTGCGGTCCTCATCGTCCCCTTTGCCGGCGATTTGGACTTCCCCCGCGCCCCCTTCGATCGCAATGCCTTCCTCGCTGGTCTCCAAGCGCAAACCGCCACCGCTCTGCGGCAGCAGGCGAAAGATCCCGCCGTCGCCTTTGAGGAAGCACTCGAAGTCCGCGTCATTGGTCTTGCACGTCGCCGCCTCGCCATACCAGTCAGGCGCAGATCTCAGCATGAGACCAAAGCCGATCTCGAAGCGGTCAGACGAGTTCGGCATCCCGTCCGCATTCTTCTTGGCAAGGTCGATCTCGATCTTGCGAACCGTGTGGGAGGGATGCTCTCCCAGAAACGCCTCATCATACGTTCGCGCGAAGCACGGCGCGCCATCGAGCACGTTGGCGAAATAGCGATTGTAAAGATCGTCCGAGGTGGCGGCGCTCGCGCTCGTCAGGCTCGCAGCTGATATGGCGGCCGTCCTGACCAGCCGCTTCGCCAAAGCAGAGTAGGTTGCCATCGACCCTCCCGTGTGAGGTCCGTTGCTTAAGTTCCCTCCGGGCCTTCCATGCTGATCGGCACGCCCGGATCCCGCTTCGCCCGGCGGATCGTCAGATACGTCTTGACGCTGGCGACGTTGGGCGCTGCCGTCAGCTCATCGAGCACGAAGCCCTGAAACCTCTGCAGATCGCGGGCGATGCACTTGAGCATAAAGTCGCTTTCGCCCGAGAGCATGTAGGCCTCTCGGACGAGGGGCCAGCTGAGAATCCGGTTTTCGAAGGCACGTAGATCGGATTCTGCCTGATTGTGTAGCCGAACCATGGCAAAAGCAGTCAACGCGTATCCAAGCCTTACCTCATCGACCAAGGCAGTATAGCTTGTGATGAGGCCGGCTTCCTCCAGCGCCCGCACGCGGCGAAGGCACGGCGGCGGCGACAAGCCAATGCGGTTGGCGAGAGCGATATTGGTCATACGCCCGTCGGCTTGCAGCTCGCGGAGGATCCGCCAGTCGGTTTCGTCGAGTTCGATTGCCATGGGCCGCGCCGCTGCAGGGAAGACCTAAGTCATAACAGGAATGCAAGTTCCCGTACGAAGTTTCGCTTATGTCTTCAATGGAGCGCCCTCAATCCCAATGATTGCCCCGGTGAGAAGCTAAAGTTCAACCATGACCCGTACTGACCAATTCCCGGCCCACTTTCAGGGCCAGACCGCCTGGATCTTCTCTGACGGGAAGGCGGGTCACGATGCGCAGGCGTTGGGCGTGGTCGAAGCCCTCGGCCTGACGCCTGAAATCAAGCGGGTTGATCTCACCGGCATCTACAAGTTGATGGCGCCCTGGGGTCCGCTTCCCACCAGCGGTCCCGATGGGGCGAGGCTGCTCGATCCGCCGTGGCCGACGTTTGCATTCGCAACGGGCCGGACCACCATCCCCTACATCCGCGCGCTAAGACGCCGGGCGGGGCTCGAGACCTACACCGTCATCCTGATGGATCCCCGCACGGGGGCGAACAGTGCCGACCTTATATGGGTGCCGGCGCACGATAAGCGTCGGGGTCCGAACGTCATCTCGACGTTGACCGCGCCGCATCGGTATTCGTCCGCACGTCTCCGCGCACTGCACGCCAACGCGCATCCCGATGTCGCCGCCTTGCCACGCCCGCGTATCGCCTGTCTGATTGGTGGCCCCAACGGCGACTACCGGTATTCCTCTGCGGATGAGACGCGGCTGGTCGAAACGCTCGGCCGGTTGGCGGATAGTGGTGCAGGCCTGATGGTCACCACCTCGCGCCGCACGCCAGAACATCTCGCGGCGCGCATCAGGGCCTCAGCCGCGGGCGAGCGCGCCTTCTTCTGGGATGGGAAGGGGCAGAACCCTTATCCAGATTTCATTGCCCATGCGGACAAGTTCGTGATCACGGCCGATAGCGTCAGCATGATCTGTGAGGCGGCCGCGACAGGCCGCCCGATCTTCGTTTTCACGCCGACGGGTGGAAGCGCGAAGTTCGATCGGTTCCATGCGGGCATTGCGTCCTATGGGGCGACGCGCCCATTGCCGCCGCCCGGCGAGCCGCTGCCGTCGTGGAGCTATGAGCCGCTGCACTCGGCTGAGGTTATCGCCGCCGAAATCAAAAGGCGCTGGCGAAAGCGGGCCGAACTGCTGCCGGGTCTGGTCAAAGCGAAGATTTGAAAAGAGAGAAGGCGAGGGACGGGCGCAGATGACAAAGGGCTTCTCGCCGAAAGACGTGGTCTGCGGTTCAGCCGATCTGCGCGCCGGCGGCACGCTCGCGCAGCCGTTCGATGTCATTCATCCGGACCGCCGCCGCCGGCTGCACCTTTGGGCAGAACTCGTCGTGCTCTTCGTGGGCCTTCCGCTGCTGATGCGGATTGCCGTCTTCGACTACCGCATCCCGCTGTTCTACGCCCTGCCGCCGGTGCTCATCGGTTTCGTTGTCTTCCTTTATTACGATCGCACCTTCAGCCTGAAAAAGGAAATCAGCGGCGCAATTTCAGGACCCGTTGCGCTCTCGATTTTGGGCACGTTCGCCATCGGCAGCGCACTCATCGGTTCGCTGGTCGCAGTGGTGATGCCCGACAGGCTCTTCGCGCTCGCCGCCGAGCGCCCGGGGCTCTGGTTGAAGATCATGACGCTTTATCCGTTCACGTCCGTGCTCGCGCAGGAGTTCGCCTACAGGGTCTTCTTCTTCCACCGCTACGGATCATTGTTTCGCTCGCGCTGGACCTTGATCTTCGTCAACGCGCTGGCCTTCGGATTCGCACACATCCTCTTCCGGAACTGGATCGCCGTCGGCGGAACGTTCGTCATCGGACTGCTGCTGGCCTGGCGCTACGAACGCACGAGAACCTTCTGGCCGGTCTATGTGGAGCACGTCATCTGGGGATGGTTCGCCTTCACCATCGGCCTCGGCGTTTACTTCTTCACCGGCGTCAAAAACCCTGCCTGGTGACGGGCAACGCGCGGCAACCTGCGGGCGCGGCACGTCGCACATGGGCGCAATGATGCAATTGAGGACAGCGCCGCAATGGGGTAGGAAGGGCCCCAATCCCTAAACTTTATTCCGAACGAGGCGCCGAGCATGGCCGCACACCAGTACGTTTATCATATGCATAAGCTTTCCAAGACCTATCCGGGTGGAAAGCAGGTGCTGAAGGACGTCTCCCTGTCCTTCCTGCCCGGCGCAAAGATTGGCGTGGTCGGGCTCAACGGCGCCGGTAAATCGACGCTTCTGAAGATCATGGCCGGCCGCATCGACGATTTTACGGGCGAGGCGCGCCCCGCGGACGGCATTAAGGTCGGCTACCTGCCGCAGGAACCCGAGCTCGATCCCAATAAGGACGTTCTCGGCAATGCGATGGAAGGCGTGGCCGAGAAGAAGGCCATCCTCGACCGCTACAACGAAATCGCCGCCAACTACTCCGAGGAGACCGCCGACGAGATGACGGCACTCCAGGACCAGATCGATGCCCAGGACCTCTGGGATCTGGACGCGCAGGTGGAGCAGGCGCTCGATGCATTGCGCTCCCCCCCGGGTGATTCCGACGTCACGAAGCTCTCGGGCGGCGAGAAGCGCCGCGTGGCGCTGACGAAGCTTTTGCTGTCGAAGCCTGACATTCTGCTTCTTGACGAGCCGACCAACCATTTGGACGCCGAGAGCGTGGCCTGGCTCGAGCGCTATCTGAAGGAATACACGGGCTGCGTCATCCTCGTGACGCACGACCGCTACTTCCTCGATAACATCACCGAGTGGACGCTCGAACTCGATCGCGGCCAGGGTGTGCCGTATAAGGGCAACTATTCGAGCTGGCTCGAACAGAAGGCCAAGCGCGAAGCTGTCGAGAAGGCGCAGGAGGAGGGCAAGCAGAAGGCTCTCTCCCGCGAACTCGAATGGATCCGCTCATCGCCGAAAGCCCGTCAGGCGAAGTCGAAGGCGCGTATCACGGCCTACGAGAAACTGGCCGACGAGGCGAGCCGCGAGGAGACCGGCCGCGCATCGATCCAGATCGCAACCGGGCCGCGTCTCGGTGGCGTCGTCATCGAAGCGGAAGGCCTGACCAAAGCGTTCGGCGACCGTCTGCTGATCGACGATCTTTCGTTCAAGCTTCCGCCGGGTGGCATTGTCGGCGTCATCGGCCCGAACGGCGCCGGTAAGACGACGTTGTTCAAGATGCTGACGGGCATCGAAAAGCCCGACAAAGGCACGATCCGCCTCGGCGATACGGTCAAGATCGCCTACGTCGATCAGTCCCGCGCCCATCTCGACGACAAGAAGACGGTCTGGGAAGAGATCTCAGGCGGCCTCGACCAGATGCTGCTGGGCGGCAAGAAGGAAGTCCCGAGCCGCGCCTATTGCGGTTGGTTCAACTTCAAGGGCGCCGATCAGCAGAAGAAGGTCGGCATGCTGTCGGGCGGTGAACGCAACCGCGTGCACCTCGCAAAGCTCCTGAAGGAAGGCGGCAACCTGTTGCTGCTCGACGAGCCGACGAACGATCTCGACACCGAGACGCTCAGCGCACTCGAAGCAGCACTCGAAGACTTCCCCGGCTGCGCCGTGGTCATCTCGCATGACCGCTTCTTCCTCGACCGTCTCGCGACGCACATTCTCGCATTCGAAGGCGACAGCCACGTCGAATGGTTCGAGGGCAACTTCGCGGACTACGAAGAAGACAAGAAGCGCCGTCTCGGTGATCAGGCGGTCGAGCCGCACCGGATCAAGTTCAAGCGCTTCGAGCGATAGTTCTGAAGCTTCAGTTCCCGATCGTCGATCAGCCGCTGCTGTTATCGATGATCGGGAGCTTCCGCGTTTCTTCCGCGCTGAGCGACAGCTTCACGCCGTCGTTGACGCTCGCGATTTTGTCGGCGGAAATCGCAAAGACTTTGGCATTGATGCCGGCAGCGACGCCGTCGGTGACAAGAATTTCCTGCACCTTACCGGCATCGTCGGACTTGACGCCGTTGACCTCACCGATCTTTGCGCCGTCGGCGCCGTAAACGGCGGCGCCGATCTTCAGCTCACTGGCTGAGACCGCTGTCGCGGCAGCTGCGGGGGCTTCCGGCGCCACGGGCGCAACATCGGCGGAATCAGGGGCGGGCGCTTCTGCGGGAGCGGCCGGAGATTCCGTGAGGGATGATCCACCATCCTGTGCAGGCTCGGAGTTAGGCGCCGCGCCATCGTCGGCCGGCTGCTCAGTGGAGGGCTGCGCTTCCGAGGCCCCGGCGCTATCGGCAGCGCCGCCGTCAGCAGGTGCGGCCTGATCGGATTCTGCCGGGGGCTGCTGTTGATCTTGCGCCGAACCCGGCACCGTCTGCAGTGCAACGCCGGCGCCAAGAGCAAGCGCAATTGCAAGCGCCAAACGCAACTTCAGAGACATCATGGTCTTCTCCACTCCCCACCCCGAACAGATCGCGCACGGATCTTATCGAATGCGCGTCAAATTTGCTCGTTCTTGCTCGACAAGGACCACGGGTGCGGCGCTTTGTCAAAAACTCACGGGCATCGGGCAATTGGAGGCGGATTGAGACCTTTGAATGGCAAGTGCACGGAGCAGAACGGGTGGCGGGGCAAGCGTGCCCCGAACGCCACGCTTACCTGCTCAGAGCCAGAACGAGGGCACGGGGATTATTGCCGTTCTCACTGATGTAGTTCTGGAAAAGGTCGTCCAGGAATGCCGTCATCCAGAACCCGACCACTTGCGCGTCACGGACCTTGTAGGTCGAGCCCGATTTCATGACGAGCCAGCGGATGTCGTAGCTTTCGCCGGAGACCAGCGTGATCCGGGTATCAACGTTCGTGCCGCCATGATCGCCCGGGCCCTGGCCTGTGACCACGGCGCTTCTGACCATGTACTTCGGCGCTTCCTTCGCCGCGTATTTGGCGATGAAGTTGATCATGCCGTTGTAGTAGGCCGGCCGCTCGGACTTGGGCAGCGTGCGGGCGTGGGGCCCGAGAGCCGTCAAGCCGATGCTGGGCACGTCCATGTGCGAGCGAAGCACTTGCGCGAACTGCGCCACGCCACCGGACTTCTGCGCGACCATCAGTTCGTTCTGCACGCGCTGCATGTAGACAGCAGGCGATTCCGCGCGGGCTCCACCAGCCGAAATGACGGCAAAGCATGCTGCAAAAACAGCGAGGCAAGCCGCGGAGCTGATCCGAGAAAATGCCCACCCCATGTCTAACCTTCGCATAATCGTCCCCTGATAAACCGAAGCGGCAGGTGGCCTGATTTGACTCTGCCGCCCTCACTGCTTCGAAACAAGCCTCACTTCGCGTTAGAGAGGCAACAATCTCGTCAAAACGATGCCGAATGGCTACGCGGCCACAGGATTTTCTCGCGATGAGACCTCACCGGCGAAGCGGAAAGGAAGCTCCGGCATCGCATAAGGGAGGCCCAGCAAGCGGCTAAGTTCCTCGAGTTCTCCGCGGCCGATGTGCTCAGCACTCCTCAAAATGATGCTGCGGCTACGATCGGAATGCATCAGGACCGCCTCCTGGCGCGCGCCGGAGATCGAGGATCTGACGCGTACGGCGATGCCCTCGTAGGCTTCCAGCGGCAGCTGCCAGCGCGTCTTCGAAAAAAGGTTTCTGTCCACCACCTGAACCTCGCCGTCGCGGATATCGACGAACCGGTCCGAAAATAGGGCGAGAAGCAGCGACCGCATCGGCCAGACGACGAGGCCGGCCCAGAAGGCGAGAGCAAGCACAAGCTCGATCGCGATTGTGGGCTGGGCAGCCATTGCGCTTCGGACGTCCGGAGAGGCGACGGCATAGATTGCAAGCCCCAGTTGCGGGGCGATGATGAAGGCGGCGAGCGTTCCCAGGAGAGCGAGACCAGGAATTTCTCTCAGCATCGCGTTGGTCTGCCGGAGAGTAATAGGAAAGCCGGAAGGCGAACCTGAAACAACAATGTTACCAGAACTCTGAGCGTGCATGCCGAACTCACCGCGCGAAACGATGGCGAAGGCTACAGCGGGCAAACTAAGGCAGGGTTAACGCGCGTGCCACACTGGCAATGCACAACTGCACTGCTGCCACTTGACACATAAACATATCTTTATATGTTCCAGCGCATGCATCGAACACCCGAAATGCGAACAGCCGATCTCGTCTCCGCGCTCAAAGCCGCGGCGGAGCCGACGCGTCTGCGCATTTTGCTTCTCCTCGCGGCTGGCGAGCTCAACGTCAAGGATTTGACCCTGATCCTAGGCCAGAGCCAGCCGCGGATCAGCCGCCACCTGAAGCTGCTCTGCGAGGCTGGCCTGATCGA
>Ga0182740_1002209_pt1 | contig 12168 bp, 10 predicted proteins | sample eDN5th37CKraftBY_FD_128872 | JGI IMG/M metagenome (GOLD analysis project Ga0182740, IMG submission 128872) | Enriched backyard soil microbial communities from Emeryville, California, USA - eDNA 5th pass 37_C Kraft BY (version 2) (version 2) | ecosystem: Environmental > Terrestrial > Soil >...
CCTTGCCTTCGTTCAGGAACTCGAACAGCGCACCATGCAGCCATTGCGTATGCACGGGATCGACCGAGTTCTCCATGATCTGGAGCCAGTTGCACGGGATCATCGCCTTGCCGATAGCGCGGACGCCGCCGCCGATGACGAAGGCGTCGAAGCGCGGCAGTTCCGGCGCGGGCTGCGGGCCGAGATAGGCGAACAACAAACCGCCGAGTTCCTTCACGGGATAGGCCGGTGAGATGTTCTTGCCGCGCAGGGCATGGCGGCCTTCGTTCGGCTGGTCGATACATTCGCCGCGCTGGTTGAATTCCCAGCCGTGATACATGCAGCGGATGCCGTCCTTGGTCGGGATGCCATAGGCCAGCGAAGCGCGCCGATGCGGGCAGAATTCGCCGATCAACCCGTATTCGTCGCTGCGGCTGCGGTAGAGAACGAGATCCTCGCCAAAAATGCGGACGCGCTTGGTCCACACGCCTTTCATTTCGTCCACGGCCGCAACCGGCTGCCAATAGCGCCGCAGCAGCGCGCCCATGCGGGTGCCGGGACCGACCCGCGTGAGGAGTTCATTCTCGGCTGCTGTCGTCATGCGGACCTCCCATTCAGCAAATGCGAGCTGTTCCAATGTTGCGCTTGGGCCTCGCGGATCGCAAGGGAATCGGCGCGCCTGCGCTATCGCGGTTCCTCACGGCAGCCTTCGCGCTCCACCATGACAGGCCAATGCATGGCCGGCGCTGCTCCCTCAGGACGCGAGCGGCGGAACCACCTGATGAAGCAGCGGCACATCGCGCGCCTGCGCCGCGGACTGGCGGATCGCAAGGCATGTTTCGAGCATGGCCTTGCCCCAGACGCCATCCGGAAAGGCCGGCCGGCGCTGCGCCAGCGCGTCGCGCAGTTCGATCAGTTCCGCGGCACGGCCGAGATAGGGCGGCACAACGATTTCATGGCGACCGGCCTCGTCATACACAAACAGGCCATCGGGAGACTGGCGGATCGCGCCACGTTCGCAACTCACCACTGTCATTCCGAAGAACGGCTGCTTCTCCCCTTGCCGCCGCGCCTCCGGCGGCGCTTCCCTGAATGCCTTGCCGTATTTCTCGTCCTCGGTGAGAGGCCCTGCGCGGCGCGCCCGGCTGCCATGCGCCCGGCCGTCCCGCTGCCGGCCGAGGCCGTCGATGCCCCATGTCAGTTCGGTGATATCGAAATAGCCGGTGCCGTCGATGGTGAAGGCGGCTGTGGCGCCTCCTTCATACATGATCGTCGCCTGGACATGGCTCTCGCCGGCGAAGGCCGCCTCCCATGCTCCGGTCACGGCTCGCACGCCGCGCGCGGGACGGCCAATGACATAGTTGCAGATATCGACGAGATGCGGCGCCTGCCGCAGCACCAGTCCGCCGCCCTGCGCCGGGTCCAGCTCCATCTCGAGGCGCGGGCGCTGAAGCCAATCGTTGAACAGCCAGATGTTCACCTGCGTCACCGCGCCGAGCCGGCCGCTCGCCACCACCTCGCGCATGGCGCGGATCGGCGGATCGAACACCTTCGAGTGGCCCTGAATCAGCAGTGTGCCGGCCCCGTTGGCCGCCGCGATCATGCGGTCGCAATCCGCCAGCGTGGTGGCGATGGGCTTGGCGCAGATCGCATGCTTGCCATGCGCCGCCGCGAGCAGCGCATGTTCGCAATGCAGATGGTTCGGCGTCTCGATCCAGACCGCGTCGATGTCCGGCGAGCGGCACAGGTCTCGCACTTCGGCAAAGGCCGGCAGGCCATGCGCCTGCGTGAACGCCTCCCGCGCCTCGCGCCGGATATCGGCGGCGCCGGCAAGCCGCACGCCGGGCACCTGCGCGAGATACGGCAGCACCAGCGTCGATGCCGCGCCAAGGCCGGCGATGCCGATGCGGATATCGCTCATGGATGTCTGCGCGCCGATGCGGGATTCATATCATGGCTCATTTCGATTCCACCGGCAGGACGAGATGGGACAACAGCAGCCGCACCGGGCTCGGCAGCGACTTCACGTCCCGCACGCCGACGATGGAGTTGCGCTTCGCCCAGGGGTCCGAAAGCGCCACTGTCTCCAGCTTCAGTGCCTTGAGATGTCGGCCGACCGCGTCCCGCGGCGAGATGCCGATGCCGATGCCGGCGCCGATCATGCGGCACATCGCCTCGACGCCGCGGACCTGCAACCGCCCGAGCGAGGGCATGCTGCCGATGCGCCGACTTTCGTACTCCACGCGCGCGGCCAGCGGCGTGCCCGGCAGCAGGCCGATGAAATCATGTTCAAGGGCGCGGGCGAAGGTGACGGACTTTCTCTTCGCCAGCACATGATCCTTCGGCACCACCAGCACGAGTTCTTCCTGGCGATAAACAAAGGTCTCCAGGCCGGACGGGTCGCTCGTTTCCGCGAACACGCCGATATCCGCGCGATTGTCGAGCACGGCCTTGATGACATCGACGCTGTCGCATTCGTCGAGATCGATCCGCACGCCCGGATTGTCGAGAATGAAACGCGAGAGATCGTCGGGCAGGCTCTGGCTGATGGCCGGCGGTGTCGCCCAGACTCTGATCTGCCCGCGCGCGCCGGAAGCGAATTCCGAAATCTCGCTGGCGAGCTTGTTGATGTCATCCAGCACCGTGACGATATTCTGGAACAGCGCCCGGCCGGCTTCGGTCGTCTCCACGCCGTTGGAGCGGCGATAGAACAGCGTGACGCCGAGCTGTTCCTCGAAATCCGTCAGCCGCTTGCTGGCGGCGGCGATCGCCATGTTGAGCGCCTTGGCGCCGCCGGAAATGCTGCCGGCCCGCACCACCGCCGCGATCAGGGCCAGTGTCACCAGATTGAAGCGATATGGATTCATCTGTCCTGAACGCTACTAGCGCCGCGCCGGCCCGCCTTCTTCATATCATGACGCGAACAGACCGACACGCATTCTCCTCCCGGCTGCCAAATCGGCATCGTGACGCCGAATGCGATGCCGCGCAGCGCAACGTCCGCCGCCGGACGCTCACGAATCGGTTGTGGAGCGCGGCTTGCCCGCCCCGGGGGCCATGCGGCGCGCCACAACCCTCTTACTCAGTTCATCGGAATATTCAGCGACGGAATATTCGTGGCGGCAGCCTTGCGCTGTTCGTCGAGGAACTTGCCGAAGTCCTTGGGTCCCAGCACGAAGGGCACCAGCCCGCCGCCGTGAATGACCTTCTCCACGAACACCGGGTCCTGGGAGATGCGGCCGGCTTCCTTCGCGATCGTCTCGATCACCGGCTGGGGCGTACCCTTCGGCACCACGAGGCCGAAGAACGGCAGCGAGATGAACGGCTTGAAGCCCTCCTCCTGCGGCGTCGCCACATTGGGAAGGACATGGGAGCGCTTGTCGTTGAGCAGCGAAACGGGGCGCACCGTGCCGCGCGCGATCTGGCCGGCGGCCGCGCTGGTGATGCCGGCATCGACCTCGCCACGCTCGATCACCGGCGCCGCATCGCCCTTGAACGGAATATGGGTGAGCTGGATGCCGAGCTGGCGGGAGAACAGCTCGATCTCGATATGGGTGTTGCTGCCGATGCCATGGGAGCCGTAGTTGAACGCGCCCGGCTTCTTCTTCGCCAGTTCGACGAATTCGCGCAGATTCTTGGCGGGAATATCGTTCTTGATGATGAAGGCCGATTCAGCCGCATACATGGCCACGACCGGCTCGAAATCCTTGGCGGGATCATAGCCCAGGGTCTTGAACAGATAAGGATTGTTCACCAGCGGCCCGTTGTTGCCGACGAAGATGGTGTAGCCGTCCGGCGCGGAGCGGGCGACGCGCTCTGCCGCGATATTGTTCGCCGCGCCGGGAACATTCTCCACCACGACGCCGCTCTTCCAGACCTTGCCGAGTTCGTTGGCCAGCGCACGGGCATGAACGTCCACCAGACCGCCCGGCGCGAACGGGATCACGATCCGGACGAGCTTGCTCGGATAGGTGTCGGCGGCGGCGCCGGTTGCCAGCCCGAGGGCCATCACCGCCGCCAGAAAAAGCGACTTGTTCGCTGACATATCATCCTCCCTTGAGTAGCTGCATCCGCAGCGTGTGTGCCGACGCCCTTCAGCGGCCGTTCGGGCTTTTTATCGGTTCCATTCTATGCGCCGATCACGGTGTCGCGCCTCCCGAAGTTTTGGGAGGCTGTCTTCGCGTTCCGCGAAAGCCGGCTCTCTGGCGATGCACATGCCGAGACCCCGACCGGTGTGGCGCTACCACAACTCCTTGCTGGCCATTCGCGCCCCTTCGGCCAGACTTTCCAGCTTCGCCCACATCACCTGGGGATGGACGCGGCGCACGCGGTCGCCCTGGCCGAAGCCGCAATCGGTGCTGGCGATCACATTCTCCCGGCCCACGGCTTTCGCGAAGCGGGTGATGCGATCCGCGACGAGGCGGGGATGCTCCACCACGGTGGTGTGATGGGTGACGACGCCGGGCAGCAGCATGCGCCCCGCCGGCAGCTTCACCTTGTCCCAGACATAGACCTCATGCTCGTGGCGAACATTCGCCGCCTCGATGGAATAGCCCCCCGCCTTCACCTTCAGGATCAGATCGACGATATCCTCAAGCTGCGCGTCGGACGTATGCGGCACATGCCAGCTTCCGAAACAGACGTGATAGCGCACACGATCTTCGGGAATGCCCTCCAGCGCATGATTGAGCGCCGCGATCCGCAGTTCCGCCCAGTCGCGGAAGCGCTTCTCCCCGCCTTCCTGCACCAGATGATCATAAAGATTGGCCAGCACCGCATCGTCCACCTGAAGGACGAAGCCGGCATTGATGATTTCAAGATATTCCTCGCGCAGCGCGGCGGCGATGGCGAAGATATAGTCCTCCTCGCGCGTATAATGTTCGTTGCTCGCATCATAGCCGACGCTGGCCGGCGCGACTGCCGTGAAGAACGCATCCTCGACTTTGGTGGCGTCCACCGCGGCGCGCAGATTCTGCAACTCACGCCGTACCTGCTCATGACCGTGATAGGTGATCGGGCCGACACAGGCGCGGCCCGGCGTGCCCTTCACGCCGCGCGGGAAATGCTCCGCCATGAATTCCGCGAAGCGGATGCGGTCCCGGCCAAGCCAGACCGCTGGATAGAGCGTATCCGGCCGCTTCTCGAAGCCGCTGACCCGTTCGAGGATATAATCCGCCCAGCCGGACTTGCCGAACTCGCCGTCGTTGACGACATCGACGCCCGCCCCCGCCTGCGCGGCAACGATATCCGCGACGCTGCGGGCCAGCTCCCGTTCGTAGGTCTCGTTGCCCGGGCCATGGTCCTTCGCGGCGGCGATCAGGGAATCGGGCCGGATCAGGCTGCCGACATGGGTTGTCAGAATACGGTCTTCGCTTCGCTTCATCGGTCGTGTCGTCCCGTCGCTCTGGTGAAATATCGTGGCCGGCCGCCGCCCAAGCCCGGCCTATACGGCAGGCTTGCGCATCCCGGCGTCCGTGTCGCCGATGCCTTCGCGTGGGTGGATTCAGATGTCGTGGCCGGCTGAACGGGTCAGCCCGCCACGGGTTGCAGGTTGCGGAAGTGGCGCCCCTTGGAGATCGGCTTCAGACCCTGCGCGATGAGAGACCAGTTCCCGGCGCGGTCGTCGCTGGCATACACCTCGCCGTCCGTATTGCCGGCGAACAGCGAAACCCCGCCCGGATAGACCGCCATGTTGAAGGCTTCGATATTGGCGCGGCCGTCGCCGACGATGCCGCTTGAGGCATCCTCCCAGGTTGCGCCGCGATCGCGCGACAACATCACCGTGCCATGAGCGTGATGGGACGTGTGCCAGACCGTGGGGTCGGCCTCCGAACCGGACATCAGCATCACGTCGTCAGGCCCCGGCGGAAACAGGATCTGGTCGGGATAGCCGATCCGGAAGCCGGGATCGGTGAGCCGCGCCCAGCTCTCGCCGGCATCGTCGCTGCGATAGAGGCCGATGCCTGTTGCCATATAGAGTTCATCGGGATTCGACGGATGCGCCGCCACGCGATGCACGTCCTTGTACCAGGCATCGTCGGGCCGATAGAAACTGCCGAGTTCGCGCCATGTCACGCCGCCATCGATGGTTTTCAGCAGCGCGCCCTGCTCGACCGTCGCATAGAAGACATCCGGATCGCGCGGATCGAACATGAAATTCTTGGTATGCGCGAAATGCGGCGGCGGCGGGAAGGTCCATTTCTCGTGGCCCGGCACCTGCCCGATGGCCGGCAGTTCCTCCCAGTTAAAGCCGTTGTCGAAGCTGCGGAACAGCGACACCGGCTCGGTGCCGGCATAGAGCACGGTGCCTTCCGGCCGGACGCGATAGCCCAGCGAATAGACATGCTCGATGGTGAGCCCTTCGGTGCGCTGTTCCCATGTCGCGCCATCGTCGGCGCTATGGAACAATCCGCCGTGATGGACCGCGGCAAAGATGCCGCCGCCCGGAACGATCATCATCGCGCTGACGTGCTTGCCGTCGAGCACATGGCCGGTGATGCGCCACGGCGCAGCCGCGCCGTCACGTTCGAGCACGCGCACGCCATGGGTGGTCGAGACCAGCAGCTTCACCGGCGCGCCGGCGAGTTCGTAAACGGACAGCCCGTTGGTGGAGAGGCATATCGTCATGGCAGTCTCCGTCCGCTGTGTTGCATCTGTCGCGCTCAATCTGTCGCCTCAATGGCCGATCCGGTCGCGCCCGCTGTCGGGCAGGCCGAGCATCGCGCGGCCGGCCGGCATTGCCGTGCGGTCGCGCAGAAAAGAGTTGTGCGCGGCGGCGGCGTTGATGTCCCGCCACAGCCGCTGCAAGGGAAAGGAATCGTAGATCGCGCTGCCGCCGCTCGCCTCGAACAGCGAATTGACCGCATCGCGGCAGCGGTTCGCGGCATGAGCGATATCGCGGACATAACGGGCGCGGTCCAGCGCCGGCGTTTGTCCGCCGTCGCTGCGGCTGTCGATCTCCGCCGCATTGCGCAGCACCAGCGCCGTCGCGGCATCTACCTCCGCGCAGGCGTTCGACAGGCGCAGCAGAAAGCCGCCGGCGGCGGCATCTCCCACAGCGGCCGCCGCCTGCACCTTGGCGCTCTCGGCAAACGAGGCGATGGCCGCGCGGGCGATGCCAAGCGGCACGCCAGCCAAAGGAAACGGCAAAAACTCCGGAAACGGCGCGCGATAAAGCGGCGCGTCGTGGAGCATCGCGCCGGGCGCTGTACCTTTCGCGATATCCGCGATGGCCACCGCGCGATGGTCCGGCACGAAGGCGTCGGCAATGCGCAGCGAGCGGCTGCCGGTGCCGCGCAGGCCCATGGTGAACCAGTCGTCCTCCACCGTCGCGACCGCGCGGGGCACCAGCAGATAATAGGGCGCCGGCGCCGCGCCATCCTCTTCCACGGTGACGCCCAGCAGGATCCAGTCCGCATGGTCGATGCCGCTGCAAAACTTGCCCGCGCCGTTGCGGATGTGAAAGCCGCCCGGCACGCGCCGTGGACATTCGCCACCGAAGCGGACAACGGAGGCGATCAGCGTATCCGGATCGGCAAAGACGTCCTGCTGTCCCTGCGCGGGAAGCAGGCTCGCCATCCAGCTATGCCCCGTGAGCACGCCATAGACCCAGCCGGTCGAGGCGCAGGCCGCCGCGACCTCCGCCACGGTTTCAACCAGCGTCGCGACACCGAGCTGCGCGCCGCCGAAGGCCCGCGGCGCCATGAGGCGGAACAGGCCGGCCTGCTTCAGGGCGGCGATGCTGGCATCGCAAACCCGGCGCGTGCGGTCAGCTTCTTCTGCGCCTTCGCGGATCACGGCGGCAAGACGCCGGGCGCGCGCCAAGGCCTCGTCATGGCCGAAGTTGCCGGCGTCATCGGCTGTCCGCAGATGCGTGCCGTCCGAACGATCGGCGTGGGAAGACAGCGGCGTTTCCATCTCGGCTTTGTTTCTTTCCGGCGAAAGCGGCATCGCCCTGACGCGGCCCGATCCACCTGCAACTGATGGCGTATCAGGACCAGTTGCTTTGGAACGAGTCAACGTTTCCAGGCCTTTCCCGCGCGACGGCGCCTTACTTCATGCTGGAACGCAGCCTTCGACATTCGCGAAACGGGAACTCCGGGTTTGGTGCATTCCCCGTGCGACTTTCAGATGAGATCGGCGCAGCCGGCTTTCATCGCCCAGTAGTTCCAGCCGCGACGCGCTGCCGGCGAGGTCCAGTCTGTTTCGGTCATCCGCGTCTCGATCTCGCCTTGCGAGAGGCTCTTCGGCTGACCGTAGCGCATCGTCTCAAGCAGGATGCGCGCGTTGCGCGGAAGATAGACGCACATGGTCACCACCTTGATGATCGACGTGCCGGCTGCGGAGAAGCCATGGCCGCGCATCAGCACCACGCTGTTGTCCGCAAGGCGCGCGGCCATGTCGCGGGCCTGCGCCATGTTCTTCACCAGCAGATTGGTGCGGTCGCCGAAGGTGTCGGCGATATCCCACACCGGCACGGTCCAGCCGATCTCGCTGGCGCTGTGGATCACCGGCCGCAGCGGGATATCGACCAGCCCGAACGGCAGCGTCGCCTCGGCATGGGCATGCACGACCGTATCGACCTCCGGCCGCGCCTCATAGATACCGCCATGAATGAAACGTTCGAGATAGGGCGGGCGCTCGTCGTTCACCGCCGTGCCGTCGAGACGAAACTCGATGATGTCATCGAGGCCGACAAGCTCCGGGCTCAGCGAGCGCGAGAGCAGATACCGCTCCGGGTTGTCGGGATGGCGCACGCTGACATGGCCATAGGCGTCGACGACGCCGTGCATGGCGAGCACCCGGTTCGCGATCACGAGGTCGCGCCTGGCGCGTTCCAGCCTGTCCATCGTTCCTCCCCCTTGCATGCGCCGCGATATGTTCGGCCGGCCGTTCGCCCTGGTATAGCTGTCGCGAAGCGGGACGCCAGCGGCGCGACAGCCGCCGCACGCCATGGCTCGCACCGGCGACCCTTGGGGGAGCGACGGGGAATCCGGCGAATTGGCGCGCCTGCGGGCGAATGGCTGCCGCCGCCATCGCCGGCCGCGATAGCGGCCTAGCCGACATCCGAAAGCCTCCGGTGCCCCGCCGGCCGAGGGCGCTCGGGACAGGGGACCCGAACAGCGCCCTTGCGCGGGATCGCGGAAGCTGACACTTGCGCTTATCCTGGGAGAGCCGGCAGCCGCGCCGGGCCGCTGCCGGTGCAGGTGGGGACACACCATGGCGAATGGGGTGAGGGAAAGATCAAGGCGAGACGAGGCTTCGGGCGGCCTGTCCGTCGTCGTGCCCGTCTATAACGAGGCCGATGGCCTGCCACTGTTCCACGAGCGGCTGGTGGCGGCGCTCGTGCCGTTGCAGGCGGCGCGCGGCCTGCCGGCCGAGATCGTCTATGTCAACGATGGCAGCCGCGACGATACCTATGCGATCGCCCGCGCGCTGCCGGCGTCCGCCGTCGCGGTGCAGACGCTGTCGCTGTCGCGCAACTTCGGCAAGGAGGCGGCGCTGATGGCGGGCCTCGACCATGCCCGGCATCAGGCCATTCTTTTCATGGACGGCGACGGCCAGCACCCGCCAGCGTTGATCCCGGCGCTGGTCGGCTACTGGCTGGACGATGGCTATGACGTGGTGTTCACGGCCAAGGCCCATCGCGACAGCGAGTCCCTCGCCCGCCGCCTGATGGTGCGGAGCTTCTACTGGCTCATCAACTGGGGCGCGCGTCAGCGCATCCCGGAAGACGCCGGCGATTTCCGCCTGCTCTCGCCCCGCGCCGTCGCCGCGCTGAAACGGCTGCCGGAGCGCAACCGCTTCTTCAAGGGCCTCGCGACCTGGATCGGGTTCCGGCAGAAGCGCGTGGATTACGAGCCCGCGCCCCGCGCCCATGGCGCCACGAGCTGGAACGTGCGTGCCCTGCTCGGGCTGTCCATCGAGGGCCTGACGTCCTTCTCGGTCGCGCCGCTCCGCGTCGCCAGCGCGCTGGGCGCTGTCCTTGCCGTCGCCGCCTTCTTCTTCGGCCTTCAGATCCTGTTCGAAACGGTCGTCTTCGGCCAGTCGGTGCCGGGCTATCCCTCGCTGCTGATCGGCATCATGGTGCTGGGCGGCGTCCAGCTCATGATGATCGGCGTGATGGGCGAATATATCGGCAAGATCCTGTCCGAACTGAAAGGCCGCCCGGTCTATTTCATCGCCGATCACGAGACCCGGCCGGCGGTGCAGGAAGCGACAGAACGGCAGCCTAGCGATCAGGACCCGACGCCGCCGCCCGGCGTCACCGGCGCATGACCGGGACGCCCCGCCGCATCTGGCTCTGCGCCGACGACTACGGCATCGCGCCCGGCGTGAACGCCGCGATCCGCGATCTCGCCGCGCTGGGCCGGCTCAACGCCACCTCGGCCATGGTCGTTGCGCCGAGCCTCGATGCGGAAGCCGCGCAGGCCCTCGCGGCGCTGAATGCCGGCACGCAGCGGGTCGCCATCGGCCTGCATCTCACCATGACCGCGCCGTTCCGGCCGCTGAGCCAAAACTTCGCGCCCCTCGACGAGGGAGCCTTCCTCCCCATCGGCGCGATGCTGCTGCGGGGCCTCGCCCGCCGGCTCGACCCGGCCGCGGCGGCGCGCGAGATCGACGCCCAGCTCGCCGCCTTCGCCGGTCTGTTCGGCCGCATGCCGGACTTCATCGACGGCCATCAGCATGTCCATCTGCTGCCCGGCATCCGCGAACCGCTGCTCGCGGCCATGGCTCGGCAGGCCCCCCACGCCTGGGTCCGGCAATGCGGCCGCGCCGGGCGCGGGCGTCTCGCCTTCGTCGACCGCAAGGCGCTGCTGCTGGATGCGCTCTCCGCCGGCTTCCGCAAGCGCGCAGAGGCTGCCGGCATCCACACCAATACCGGCTTCGCCGGCGCTTACGACTTCGCCGAAACCGCCGATTTCGCCATGCTGTTCCCGCGATTCCTCGACGGCCTGCCCGATGGCGGGCTGATCATGTGCCATCCCGGCATGGTGGACGCGGAACTCATGCGGCTCGATCCGCTCACCACGCTGCGCCAGCGCGAATACGATTACTTCCGCGGCGACGCCTTTCCCGCCGCGCTCCGCGACCGGGATATCGCCCTGCGGCCCGCCGCCTGAACCAGCGCGCACTGCGACAATTTAGTTCGCCCGCACCATTCTCCCGCCCGATCCCGCGCCTACATTCCATGGGGATGACATGGGAGATCCCTGATGACACCGCAGGAACGGGCGCTCGTCGCCGATCTGTTCGATCGCCTCGCACGCCTTGAGACCGCCCCGCGCGACCCGGAGGCGGAACGGCTCATGATCGACGGGCTGCGCCGCGCGCCGAACGCGGTCTATGCGCTGGTGCAGACCACGCTGTTGCAGGACGAGGCGCTGCGCCGCGCTGACGAACGCATCCGCGAACTTGAAACACAGGCGGAGCCGGCCCCGTCTCATGGCGGCGGCTTCCTCGACAGCATGCGCGAAAGTCTGTTCGGCCAGCGGTCCGACCCGCCGCGGCGGGGAGCCGTGCCGTCGGTCGGCGGCGGCAATGGCGCGATGGGCGTGCCGCCGGGCTTCCGCCAGGCCGCGGGCGGACGCGACGAGCCGCAGCAGCAGGCGCGCCCCAGCTTCGGCGGCGGGTCGTTCCTCGGCACAGCGGCGGCGAGCGCGGCCGGCGTGATCGGCGGCGCGCTGCTGCTGGACAGCGTGCGCTCGATGTTCGGCGGCGGTCCGGCGGGACAGGCCGCCGCCGCGACCGGCGAGAGCGGGGCCGGCGGCCGGGACACCGCCTCCCTTGGCGAACAGGCCGGCGTCAACGATGTCGACCAGCACGGCGCGGAAAACCATGGCCTGTTCGATACGGCGCAATATGACGACGCCGATTATTTCGACGACAGCAGCGACTTCGATGCCGGCGGGGACTTCGGCGATTTCGCCTGAGCGGGCCGCGTGAACGACAGTTGCTCGCCCAATGAAAAAGGCCGCCCCTCGGGGCGGCCTTTTCTCTTCACGCCAAACTTCAAGGTCACATCACCACGACCTTGGTGCCGACCTTCACCCGTTCATACAGGTCCGCCACATCCTCGTTGCGCATGCGGATGCAGCCGGACGACACCGCCTGCCCGATGGTCCATGGCTCGTTGGAACCGTGGATGCGATACAGCGTGGAACCGAGATACATGGCGCGGGCCCCGAG
>Ga0182740_1002210_pt1 | contig 12167 bp, 13 predicted proteins | sample eDN5th37CKraftBY_FD_128872 | JGI IMG/M metagenome (GOLD analysis project Ga0182740, IMG submission 128872) | Enriched backyard soil microbial communities from Emeryville, California, USA - eDNA 5th pass 37_C Kraft BY (version 2) (version 2) | ecosystem: Environmental > Terrestrial > Soil >...
GATATAGTCGGACAATTCCTGCTTGGTGTTGGTGCCGTCGACGACCTTGATATCGAGCCAGAACGTGTTCGCGTTCTGCGCCGCGAGCGATTTGCCGCCCGCGAACCAGTGCCGGGGATCCACGTAATTGACGGCGACCGCAGTGACGGTCGGGTCCTTGCGCAGATGCGCCTTGGTAAGCGCGGTGATTTCGCTGGCGAGGCGTTGCGACAGCCCCGGATCGGGCTTGCCGGTGACAGCGATGTTGATGATGGGCATGGCGTGCTCCTGTCGGCATGTGAGGTCGCCAGGTTGGCAAAAACCATCGGTCAAAAAAATAGAATTGTTTTGTAGCATTACTTCGATATCATCGAAGTATGGAAAGCCTCGATACCGAGCTCCTCCGGACCTTCGTGGCCTTCGCTGACAGCGGATCGCTGGCGCGCGCCGCGGAAATCGTCGGCCGCTCGCCGTCGGCGGTGACGGCGCAGATGCAGCGGCTGGAAGCGCAAACCGGAACGACGCTTCTTGAGGCCTCCGGCCGTGGCCGGGTCCTGACCCCGGAGGGCGCAGAGTTGCTGGTACATGCGCGCCGCATCCTCGCTGCGCATCGTGATGCGCTGATGAGCCTGAAGGGCGCGCGCACCGATGGACGTGTTGCACTCGGCAGCACGCAGGATTTTGCCGACAGCACGTTGCCCGGCCTGCTTCGCAACTTTGCGCGGACGCATCCGCGCGTGCGGCTCGATCTGCGCATCGGGCGCTCCGCGGAATTGACGACCGCATTCGAGCAGGGCGCAATCGATATTGCGATCACCATGCGCACCGATGGCGCGGAAGACGCTCCGATGCTGCAGGAGCCGATGATCTGGCTGTCCGCGCCGGATATCGCGATTGGGCGCGACGACGAAGTACCGCTCGCGCTGCTCGATCCGCCGTGCGGCTTTCGCAACGCGATTATCGCGGCACTCGACACGGCGAGGCGCCGCTATCGCATCGCCGCAACCAGCGCCAGCCTGTCGGGATTGCGGGCCGCCGTGCGCAGCGGCATCGCCATCACCGCACGCACGGCGCATTCAATCGAGTCCGGAATACAACGTGCGCCGAAACGGCTCGCACTCCCGGCGCTCCCGCATGCAAAATTCAGCCTGCGCCTGCGTCGCGACGCCAACGCAGCGGCCAAGCATCTGACGTCGCTGCTCGCCGATGGATTGATGACGCGATAAGGCGCGCCGAAAACAAAAGGGCGGCCTCGTGGCCGCCCTTTGCTTCCTGTGCGAAGTCTTTCGATTGTTATTCCGCGGCGATTTGCACTTCCGGGGCAGCCTTGCGGACTTCGGCATCGACCTTGTCCTCAAACTTGGTGAAGTTGTCCTGGAACATCTTCACGAGCGCGCGCGCGGTTTCGTCGAACTCTTTTTTGTTCTGCCAAGTCTTCATCGGATAGAGCAGATGCGGCTCGATGCCAGGCACCGAGGTCGGTACCGAGAAGCCGAAATACGGATCGGTGCGATACGATGCGTTCTTGAGCGAACCATCGAGCGCGGCGGTGACGAGCGCGCGCGTTGCCTTGATCGGCATGCGGCGGCCAACGCCGTACTTGCCACCGGTCCAGCCCGAATTGACCAGCCAGCAATCGACATTGTGCTTGGCGATGTAGTCGCGCAGCAGGTTGCCGTATTCGGCCGGCGGACGCGGCAGGAACGGCGCGCCGAAGCAGGTCGAGAATTCCGGCTGCACGCCGACGAGACCCTTTTCCGTGCCGGCCACCTTCGCGGTGTAGCCTGACAGGAAGTGATACATCGCCTGCGCCGGCGTCAGCTTGGCGATCGGCGGCATCACGCCGTAAGCGTCGGCGGTCAGGAAGATGATGTTCTTCGGATGGCCGGCGCAGCCAGTGCGCGACGCATTCGGGATCGACTCCAGCGGATAGGCCGAACGCGTATTCTCGGTCTTGGAGATGTCGGTGTAGTCCGGAATGCGCGTGACCGGATCGAACACGACGTTCTCAAGCACGGCGCCGAAACGATTGGTCGCGTCCCAGATCAGCGGCTCTTTTTCGTAAGTGAGATCGACGCACTTGGCGTAGCAGCCACCTTCGAAATTGAAGATGCCGTCGGGACCCCACCCGGTCTCGTCGTCGCCGATCAGGGTGCGGTTAGGATCAGCGGAGAGCGTGGTCTTGCCGGTGCCGGAGAGACCGAAGAACAGCGCGCTGTCCCCATTCGGCCCGACATTGGCCGAGCAATGCATCGGCATGACGCCCTGCGCCGGCAGGTAGAAGTTGAGCGTGGTAAAGACCGACTTCTTCATCTCGCCTGCATAGGACGAGCCGCAGATCAGAACGATTTTCCGTGTGAAGTCGATCGCCACCATCGTGTCGGAGCCTTCGCGTCCGCCATGACGCTTGGCGTCCGGCTTGAACGACGGCAGGTCGATGATGGTCATGTCCGGAACGAAGCCAGGAAGCTCGGACTGCTCGGGGCGGATCAGCAGGGTCCGGATGAACAGCGAGTGCCAGGCCAGTTCGGTGAAGACGCGGACCTTGATGCGATAGGTCTTGTCGGCGCCACCATAAAGGTCCTGCGCGAAGAGCTGCTTGCCTTTGCAGTGCGCGAGGAAGTCCGCATAGAGATTGTCGAAATGCTCCCTGGACATCTTGCGGTTGCCGTCCCACCACACGCTATCGCGGGTGAGATCGTCTTCCACGGTGTGCTTGTCCTTGGGTGAGCGGCCGGTGTGGTGGCCGGTTTCCGCGCAGAGCGCGCCGCCGGCGACAATGTTGCCTTCGCCCTTTACGATGGCGTGCTCATAGAGCGGCGCATCAGTCAGGTTCCAATGAACAGCTTGAAGATCCGTCAGGCCAAATTTTTCAGCCCCGTAAGCTTTGTTCCTTACACCCGTTTCCTGCACCGAATCCTCCGAAATCATGATGTGGCCGCGGTAAACCGCCCGCCTTTCAGTCACACGCCGATATCAGCGTGGCCTTTGTAAAATACTTAAACGGCCCCGGCGGACCGACGTGGTCTCTTAGAACTGCGCTGGCGTCATGCCAAGTATTTTGCGACTGAATGGTTTCTGTGGCTTCGTTGCAGCGCAACAAGAGCGCGTCGTTTCGAACGAAGCGTCGTTAAGAATCGCTGCAGACCGACCCACCGTGTCCGGCGCCTTCAAAGAAAAAGGGCGGCCAGAGCGGCCGCCCTTTGCTGTACTTTCCGGGAGGGATCAGTTCGAGGCGTTGACCACCTCGACGCGGCGATTCTCACCCGACAGGGGCTGATCGGGCAGCTTCAACCGCTCGAAACCGAAGCCCGCGACCAGAAGCTTGTCCTCGGGAATCTTGAACGTGTGAATGAGGTATTTGCGGACCGACTGTGCGCGGCGGTGCGACAGATCGAGATTGTAGTTCGCGCTGCCGGCAGCATCGGTATGCCCGTTCAGCATGATGACCGAGCCTTTCAGCTTTTCCGACAGCAGCGCGACGCCGAGTTCGTTCACGGCCGCGATCGCCTTCGGACCGATCACGTCGGAATTATAGTCGAAGAATATCGCGATATCGATCTTCGGCTTGTCGACGATCACCTTGGCGATTTCCTCGCGCTCTTCCTTGGTGGCGGGCGCAACCGCTTCGACGGAGATCGCACGCGTGCGCGCCTTCTGCAGAACCTTCTGTTCGGCGGCGTCGGCGGGAGATGCGTTGAGCGAGCGGGTGAGGCTGCGCGTCTTGCTCGGCGGATTTTTCGGGGTCAGCGCTTCTTCGATCCGGCTCGATTGCGCATAGGACGGAATGGCGCTCGCGAAGACGAATGCAGCTGCGATGCCGGCGGCAATAAATTGCGTGGTGCGCGTCATAACTTTCCCCTCGGTCGGGCAGCATTTGTGCAAACATATCATAGCGGCCCGGCGGCGTGCAGAGACTCCGCGGGCCGCCCTGGTTCACACATTGGTCGCGTCGCCGTGACCGCGGGTTCAGTCAGCTGGCCGGGCGCGCCTGTTCGGCCATCTTCACCAGCACCGCTCGCAGCGGGCCGGAGCCGCTGACCCGCTGGGGGAAGGGGACGCGCAGGGCGGTCCGGCCGTTCTGCAGCTCCATGCCCTCCGGGTCGAATCCGGCACAGCGCCAGTCCCCGTCAGGAGCACCGTAGAGGGCGGTCGCGTAGAGCCGGCAGGCGTCGGCGTGATCCTCGTTCATATGCGCCGACGCGCGTTCCTCCGCAGCGAGGAGGTCGTCTGCTCCGGCGGGGTCGACCAGAATGTCTGCTGGCTTCAGGTCCACGATGCGGCCGAACCCGGCGACCAGATGCGCGGCCGTAATCTCGATCCGGTAAAACGCAAAATCTGCGAAGTCGGCGAACATTTCGGCTTCCGGCTGCCTTGCGAGATAGCGGCGCCGGTCGTGCTCGTCCGTCGTCACCGTGGCGCGGCCCATCAGCATGACGCGTGCGCCTTCCAGGGGATCGCCTTCCTTCCGCTCGTCGAGCATCAGCGACACGCGGCTGTCGGCGATCACGTTTTTTGTATGAATCGCAAGTCTGGAGATCAGCAGCAGCGGCGATCCGTCGAATGCGGTCGCAACATTGACCAGCGAACAATAGGGGTCTCCCGAGGGGGCCATGAGGGTCGCGAGCGCGCCCGAACGGGCTTCCCGCATGAGTTTCTTCGCGGCGATCTTCGGGTCGAAATCGGCTTGCGGCTTCATCGCATTCTCGTTGTTTCGCGCATGGGTGGTGCTCACGCAGCGACTGATCGTGAGATCCCCCGGTGCTGGTACCGGGAACAAAAGAGGGATATGTTCGTCATTCAAGCAGAATCATGGAGTTGTTGCCGAATAGTCACATTTCGGCCCAGCTTTACGGGCTTCAAGCCCCTCGGGGATATTCACCGAGCTGAAGAAAAGAGGGGTTATGCCGACCATCGCCCTCGTCGACGACGATCGCAACATTCTCACCTCCGTGTCCATCGCTCTCGAAGCGGAGGGGTATCGGATCATGACCTATACCGACGGCGCGTCCGCACTGGACGGGTTCAAGTCGTCACCCCCTGATCTTGCAATTCTCGACATCAAGATGCCGCGCATGGACGGCATGGAATTGCTCCGTCGGGTTCGCCAGAAGACCGACATGCCGGTGATCTTCCTGACCTCGAAGGACGAGGAGATCGACGAATTGTTCGGCCTGAAGATGGGCGCGGACGACTTCATTCGTAAGCCGTTCTCCCAGCGTCTTCTGGTCGAGCGCGTGAAGGCCGTGCTCCGCCGCGGTCAGCCGAAAGACGGTACCGCTCCGAAAGAGGTCGACACTGCGAAAGTGCTGGAGCGCGGGCTCCTGCGCATGGATCCCGAGCGTCACACCTGCACATGGAAGGGCGAGCCGGTCACGCTGACCGTCACCGAGTTCCTGATCCTGCAGGCGCTGGCGAGCCGGCCCGGTGTCGTGAAGAGCCGCAACGCTCTGATGGACGCGGCCTATGACGATCAGGTCTATGTCGACGATCGCACCATCGACAGCCACATCAAGCGGCTGCGCAAGAAGTTCAAGGTGGTCGACGACGACTTCGACATGATCGAGACGCTGTACGGCGTCGGCTACCGCTTCAAGGAAGCCTGAGCCGCGGCCAATGGCTGGTGCGGACCGTTGCCGGTCTGACATTCCGGCCGCGTTGCACTAGATTGGGGCTGAAGACTGGGGCTGACCCGCGGGCATGAGGCCTGCCGGGAGAGGGCGCAGGTAACGTGCTCGATCGAACCAAGCAGCTGACACCGGAAAGTCCGGCCGACGACCGCGCGGCCGGCGAAGCCGACGCACGTCCGGCCGGCCGCGGAATGATCCGCCGGCTCAGCGAATACTGGGAGTATTTCGTCAATCAGGGCTCATCGAGCCTGACGCGGCGGATTGTCTTCCTCAACGTTGCCAGCCTTGTCGTATTGTTCATTGGCATTCTGTATCTGTCGCAGTCGCGACAATTCTTTATCGAAGCGCGCATTCGCAGCCTCCAGGTGCAGGCGGAAATCATCGCCGGCGCAATCGCGGCATCTGCGGCCGTCGAGACGGATGCGATCACGATCGACCCCGATCGCCTGCTCGAATTGCAACTCGGCGAGACGCTGGGGCCGGACGAATCGACGCTCGAATTTCCGATCAATCCGGAGCAGGTCGCCCCCGTGCTGCGGCGACTCATTTCGCCGACCAACACGCGCGCGCGCATCTATGACCGCGAGGGCGTGCTGCTGCTCGACAGCCGCAATCTCTATGGCCGCGGCGATGTGCTGCGATTCGATCTGCCGACGCCTGAAGACGAGCGGCCGGGCTTCTTCGAGCGGCAATGGATATCGCTTCAGAAGCGTCTGACGCGCGGCGATCTGCCGATCTATCATGAACTTGGATCGCAGAACGGCAAGGGCTATCCGGAAGTCGTCGCCGCGCTGACCGGATCCACGAGTTCGATCGTTCGCATGAACATGCGCGGCGAGGTGATCGTGTCGGTGGCGACGCCGGTCCAGCGATTTCGTGCTGTGCGCGGCGTGTTGCTGCTGTCGACGCAGGGCGCCGATATCGAGGACAGCGTCTCGGCCGAGCGTCTCGCGATCCTGAAAGTTTTCCTGGTCGCGGCGGTGGTGATGACGCTGCTGTCGATGTTCCTTGCCCGAACCATCGCAGGGCCGGTGCGGCGTCTTGCCGATGCCGCGGAGCGTGTACGCCGCCGCGTGCGTACGCGTGTCGAGATCCCGGACTTCACCAACCGGCGTGACGAGATCGGCGATCTGTCCGGCGCGTTGCGCGAAATGACCAACGTGCTGTACAGCCGCATCGAGGCGATCGAGAGCTTCGCTGCTGACGTCGCGCACGAATTGAAAAATCCGCTGACATCGTTGCGTTCGGCGGTGGAAACCATTCCGCTCGCCCGGACGCAGGAAAGCAAGGAGCGGCTGTTCGCGGTGATCCAGCACGACGTCAGCCGGCTCGATCGGCTGATCTCCGACATTTCCGACGCGAGCCGCCTTGACGCCGAATTGCAGCGGCAGGAATCCGCGCCGGTCGATCTTCACACGCTGCTGACGACGGTGGTCACGGTTGCCAACGAGGTTCGTCAGGACGATGGCGTGCACGTCGCACTGTCATTCGAGGGCGGCGGTCCGCAGGCCTTCGTGGTGCCCGGTCACGATTCCCGGATCGGACAGGTAATCGACAATCTGATCGCGAACGCGCGTTCGTTCTCGACGCCGGGCGGGAGCGTTCGTGTCACGGCGCGTCGGACACGCGACAAGGTCGAGATCGTCGTCGACGATGATGGTCCCGGCATCAGGCCCGATGCGATGCAGAAGATCTTCGAACGTTTCTATACCGACCGGCCGCACCAGGGCTTCGGCAACAATTCGGGGCTTGGGCTCTCGATCTCCAGGCAGATCATCGAGGCGCATGGCGGAAAGATCTGGGCCGAGAATCGCCGCGGCGTTCCGACCCATGACGGCGCCGAGCCGCTGATCCTCGGTGCGCGATTTATCGTGCAATTGCCGGCGGCGTGATCCTCAGCCATCTCCAGCAATGACGGCGCCGACCATTCATGCCTCAGCCGTTCTGTTCGGGCACCGCGGCATCCTGATCCGCGGTCCATCGGGGTCAGGCAAGTCCGCGCTGGCGTTGCAGCTTCTCCAATCCGCCAACGATGGTTTTGCGTGCCTGGTCGGCGACGACCGCATCCATCTCGAGGCCGTGCATGGGCGGCTGCTCATGCGGCCGTCGGCGGCGCTGCAGGGCCTGATCGAGATTCGCGGGACCGGCATCGTCCGCTTTCCGTTCGAGTCCATGGCCCTCGCTCATGTCGTCATCGATCTTCAGGCGGAGAATCCGGCACGGCTGCCCGAGCCCGGGGATCTTACGACCGTGATCGAGGGGGTCCGGCTTGCGCGGCTTCCGGTCGCACCGGGCCCCGATGCATTGGCGCGGGTATTCGCGTATCTCAAGCGTGGAAATGAAACTTCCGGGCTCTGACGGCCTGATCCCCGCACCGCCGGATCGCCGCCCTCGAAAAAATCCAGTGGCTATCCTATTTACCGCGATGCAACATGACCCTGAAAATGCCTTGGCGGGCCTTGCAATGGGTTTTCGGATGGTCAAGATGAGCGCCCTTTCGTGCGGCGCACGCAAAGCAATTAGCGCCCGCCGGAGTCCTTGATGATCGGCCTTGTTCTCGTCACCCACGGCCGCCTTGCCGTGGAATTCCGCTCGGCGCTGGAGCATGTGGTCGGTCCGCAGAAGCAGATCGAAGCCATTACGATTGGGCCTGATGACGACGTCGAGCAGCGCCGCAAGGACATCATCGAGGCGGTAAAACGTGTCGACACCGGCGACGGCGTTGCTATCCTCACGGACATGTTCGGCGGCACCCCTTCAAATCTCGCCATTTCGTGCATGAGCCGGCCCAAGGTCGAAGTCGTGGCCGGCATCAATCTGCCGATGCTGGTCAAACTGGCGAAGGTGCGTGGCGATCAGCCCTTGCCCGAGGCGGTGACGGCCGCCCAGGATGCGGGCCGCAAATACGTCACCATCGCGAGCCGGGTGCTGGCCGGAAAATGACTGCCGACGGCGCGATCGTCCGGCTGCTGGAAATCTGCAACAAGAAGGGATTGCACGCGCGCGCATCCGCGAAGTTCGTGCAGACCGTCGAGCGTTTCGATGCCGACGTGAAGGTGACGCGCGGCGGTGAGACGGTCGGCGGCAATTCGATCATGGGATTGATGATGCTCGGCGCGGGTCCCGGTTCGACCATTACCGTCGAAGCGACCGGAAAGGATGCCGCCGCCGTCATGGATGCGATCGAAAGCCTGATTGGCGGACGTTTCGACGAAGACGATTGAGGCCGGCGCCCGAACGAGATCGCTGTATCGATCGATTTTGCCTGAGGGAGCGACATCATGGACAACTCAGCAAAGCCGAATGCCAAACAGGCCGCCACGATTCGTCACGTCGATCAGCCGGAATGCCGCGAGACCTTTGCCGATTCGATCAATAGCGTATTTTTCGACGGCCAGACCATGCGCATCGAGTTCGGCATCACGCGCATGGACGAAATGAAGCAGGACCAGCCCCTGACCGGTCGTCGCTACCCGGCGTGCCGTCTGGTGCTGCCTGTCAGCGCTGCAATCGAGTTGATCAACAAGATGCAGCAGACGGCAAATGCGCTGCAGCAGACCGGATTGTTGAAGCCTTCGGGTGCGTCGGCGGCCACGGCGCCGGTTCAGACGCCGGTTCAGGACAAACCTTCGACGCCGGCCAAGTCACCGGTTCCCGATAGGGCGTCGATGCTCGAAAAGCTGTCGCTCCTGGACAAGACGTCGGTGCTCGGCAAATCCCCGACCTCGGAGAAATAGCCGGCGCGGGTGGTTCCGCCATCTGCAATCAACAGTAGAAATCCCGCCTCGCTCACGCCATAGTCCCGGCGGGAGGGCCGCGCTTTTTGCGACGGCATCGGGGCGTGCCGGTATCGATTGAAGACATCGCAAAGCAATTGCTGGTGCTGCTGCCGGACGACGGGACGCCGGTTCTGAACCGCGTGATGCGGGTCATGCTGGCGCGCGCATTGTCGGCCGACATCGACGAAGCCCGCTACCGCGAGGCCCGCGAAAGGCTGTCCGGTCGCGGTCAGATCGGCCTGAAGCAGGGACAGGGCGGCCAGGTTTTCCTGTTGCAACGTGGCGCAAGGAAGCCTGCAGGGCGGGATGGCGAAGCCGGTGCCTGGACAGAAGCGCGGCTGATGCCCTGCCTGAAGGAATATCTCGAAGGTCCGATCCGGCGGAACCTCGACATCCTTCGCGGCGCGAAATGCCTCACTTACGATACGTCGAGTCTGGGGCCGACCGGCGTGCAATGGGCGCGGCCGGACTTCACGCTGATCAGCGTCAAGCAGTTCAAATTCCTTCCCGGAATCGAATTCGATGTGCACAGCTTCGAACTGAAAACCGAAAGCGGCGGCGCTTCCGACCTCGCCGTCTTCGAGGCACTGGCGCAGACGCGCTTCACCAATTTCGGCTATCTCGTCTGGCACCTTCCGGCAGGATCGAAATACGAGAAGAAGCTGGCCGGCATTGAGAAGCAATGCAGCCAGCACGACATCGGCTTCATCCGCGCGCGTGATCCGAAGCAATTCGATACCTGGGACATCCTGATCGAGCCCGCGCGCAAATCGACGCCCGCCTCCGAGATCGACCTGTTTCTCGACGAGCGGCTGCAGGAGGCGCAGCGCAGGCAGATTCGCTTGCTGCTCGACGGTGCCCCGGCATGAAGGGGAAGGTCATCGCAGTCGCCAACATGAAGGGCGGCGTTGGCAAGACGGCGACCGTGATCGGTCTTGCGGAAGGCCTTGCCGCGAGCGGCGCGGAAACGCTGGTGATCGATCTCGATCCGCAGGCCAATGCCTCGATCTGCCTCGCCGGCGACCAATTCCTGCGAATGATCATCGAAGGTGGCCATACCATCGATGGCTTCATCGAAGACCATTTCATGAAGCGGCAGAAGGATGCGACCATCGGATCGCGCATCCGCACGCACATCAGCAGCGTGTCGCATCTCGGCAGGCAACTGCCGTTGTCTTTGCTGGCGTCAAGTTCGGAGCTGAGACTCGTCGAGCGGGACCTGATCTTCACGCTCACCAAAACGGGGATGTCGCTCGATCGCGTCGTCGAGGCGCTTTACACCATCATCAAGGAACAGCTGAAGCGGACGCGAAAGTCCTACGACTACATTCTGTTCGATTGCGCGCCCGGCATCTCGGTGATGACCGAGGTGAGCATCCGGCTGTCAAATCTTGTGATCGTGCCGACGATCCCGGATTTTCTGTCGACCTATGGTCTCAATTCCTTCTGCAGCAATCTCTGGAGCGGGCCGATCGCCGACCAGAGCAATCTGAAGAAGCCCAAGCGGCAGCCGCATGTTCTGATCACGCGGCGGAGGCCGATCCGCGAACATGACCGGACCAGCGAGCGGCTTCGAGCCGAAGCTGCGAAAGACGGCACGAAATTCTCCGTGTTCACGACTGAGATACTCGAGCGCGCCGCCATTGCTGAAGCGCTCGGCAAGATCGATGTGCATCCGACCTTTTCCCAGAAGTGGCGCGACGGATCCGACATCATGCTCGCAGATCTCGTCAAAGAGGTGAGGGAGGCCCTTCATGGCTCTTGAATTTGACGGCTTCGAAGCCTGGCGCGCGATTGCGGAGAGTCCCGACACATTCGCGTCGCTGCGCGCGGAGGCCGCGAAATCCGCGCGTGCGGCCCTGGTGAAATACCTGAAGACCAGGACGCTCGGCATTCCCGGTCTGCGGACTGCGCGAAAGGCGCTGGGCAAGGATCTGTTCCGTCACCTGATTGATGGGATGAAGGACGCGGAGGTGAAGGCGATCGTCGCGCGTCTCGACAAGTATCATCCGGAGTTGAAGGGCTCCGACCCCGCCTGGCGGCGGCAGCATCTCCTGCAACTGGTCAAGGGAGACGCCGAGCCGGCCCCGAAACCGCAAAAGCCGGCGAAAAAGTCGGCGCCGCGCAAAGCGAAACCGGAGCCTCAGACCGCCGAATGGTTTGCATCGGCTGGCGCCGTGCGGAAGCGTTAGCGCCGCCCCGCCAAGGGTCATCGGCCAGGGGCACCGGTTGACCAAAGATTAGACATAAAGAAATCTTTATATCCGCATTGCGCCCTTGTCTGGAGCCTGCTATAGCGGCGCCCGAACAGGCGGCCTGCGCCCAGCGGGCGGCATCCACTTTTCCGCACATCCAACGACAGACAGCGTCAAGGGAGCGTCATGACTGCAGCAACCGCCAAGAAGCCGGGCTTTTCGGACTACATCGTCGCCGATATCGGGCTCGCCGATTTCGGCCGCAAGGAAATCTCCCTCGCCGAAACCGAGATGCCGGGCCTGATGGCGACCCGCGCCGAATACGGCGCGTCGCAGCCGCTGAAGGGTGCGCGCATCGCGGGCTCCCTGCACATGACGATCCAGACCGCGGTGCTGATCGAAACCCTGGCCGCGCTCGGCGCCGACGTGCGTTGGGTTTCGTGCAACATCTATTCGACGCAGGATCACGCTGCCGCGGCGATCGCCGCCGCCGGCATTCCGGTGTTCGCGGTGAAGGGTGAGACCCTGAAGGACTATTGGGATTATACCGCCAAGCTGTTCGACTGGCACGGCGGCGGCTATCC
>Ga0182740_1002213_pt1 | contig 12156 bp, 15 predicted proteins | sample eDN5th37CKraftBY_FD_128872 | JGI IMG/M metagenome (GOLD analysis project Ga0182740, IMG submission 128872) | Enriched backyard soil microbial communities from Emeryville, California, USA - eDNA 5th pass 37_C Kraft BY (version 2) (version 2) | ecosystem: Environmental > Terrestrial > Soil >...
CTGATTCCGTCGAGAGGAGATCTCCATGAGCACCAAGCGCACGTACCAGCCGAAGCGCATCCCGCGCCTCCGCTCCCTGGGCTTCCGCGCCCGCATGTCCACCAAGGGTGGCCGCCGCGTCCTCGCCGCTCGCCGCCTCAAGGGCCGATGGGCGCTGACCGTGTCGGACGAGAAGAAGTTCACGCAGAACAAGTAGGCTCGCGTTCGGGCATCCTGCCCGCCGCTCCTGCTTGTTGCTCCCGAACGGCGAGGGCATGGCCCACGCTCCCCAGCCATCGCGGGGAGCGTGACGCATCCCTCGCCGTTTGGCGTTTTCCGTTCCTGCATCCTGTCCGGAGGCCGTCCCGGTGATTGCCCGTCACACCCGCTTGCGCGAAGAAGCCGATGTCCGCCGCGTCCGCTCGCGGGGGAAGGCCAGCGCGCACGGGGCGCTCGTCGCCCGGGTGCTGCCGAATCACACCGATCCGCCCCAGAACCGCTACACCGTGATCGCCGGCAAGAAGAGCGGCAAGGCCGTCCAGCGCAACAGGCTGAAACGCCTCACGCGGGAGGCCCTACGCGGCTATCATCCCTACCTTCGCAAGGGGTACGACATCGCCTTCATCTGCCGGGGCACGCTGGAGGAGATGCCGGACCTGCCCACCGCGCAGGAGTGCCTCCGCCGCATCTTCGCCAAGGCCGACCTCATCGATCCCGCCGCCCGCCTAAATCCGGAGGGTGGCCCGCCGATGCCCGGCGAACCCGTGCGGACCAGCTGGACGCGGCCTCCGGCTCGCCCTGTCGATCGTCCCGATGCTGGCGATGGGGAGAGCCCCGCGCCGCCGGAATCCGTGGCCGCCCGGCCTTCCTCCAACGAGCAGGGGTGATTCGCATGACCGACCCCGCCCGCCCCGCCCAGGCGCCCGCAGCCGAGGACGGCGGCCATCATCGCCACACGCACCATGAGCATGAGTTCGATGCGATTCCCATCAGTGATCGTGGGAGCAATCCGGTTGCGAAGGGCGCGCTCCACGCCATCCGCTTCTACCGGCGCGCCATCTCGCCCGGGCTACCGGCCTCCTGCCGGTTTCAGCCCACCTGCTCCGAATATGCCTACGAGGCGATCGCGAAGTACGGTATCATCAGGGGCGGTCGCCTCGCGACCTGGCGCATCCTCCGATGCAATCCCTTCGGCGGCAGCGGGTATGATCCCGTTCCCTGAACGCATCGGGTGTAGCGGGCCCCTCCGCCCGGCGAACGATCCCGCGACCTGGTCGCCCGGATCGGCCTCGCGGGCATTGCGCTCCCGCCACGTCGAACGGTCGTCGTGGCAGCCGCGCGTGACATCGATTCCGGCAATCGTGCATCATCGCGGAAGTTCGTGGCAGCGTGCCCGCCCGGCACGGATGCCTCGCCCATGCCGGAACGAGTATCCTTCCGCAGATCGCCTGTGGAGATCGACTGTCCTGCCCCGGCGGTATCACGACATCATGCCGTGACCCTCGCGCCAGCGACGGACACGACCCCGCCCACCACCACGACCCCAGTCCCGCTCCGGCGGAGGGAGGCCCGTTCTCGTGCTCTTCGACCTTCTCGGCCCGCTCGTCGCGCTCAACACCCTGGTGACGGATCAGCTCTCCCATCTGGTGACGACGCTGCCGCTCGGCGCCATCCCCGTCTGGGACCAGTACCGCGCCTTCCTCGACTGGTGTCTCGATCATCTCGGGACGCTCTTCGGCAGCGGCGGCCTGGCGATCATCGCCTTCACCATCATCGTCAAGACGGCCCTGCTGCCGCTGACGATCAAGTCCATCCGCTCCAGCAAGAACATGCAGGAGCTGGCCCCCAAGATCAAGGAACTCCAGAAGAAGTACGGCAAGGACCGCCAGCGCCTCTCGCAGGAGACGATGGCGCTCTACCAGCAGCACGGCGTCAACCCGATGGCCGGCTGCCTGCCGATGGTCCTCCAGATCCCTATCTTCTTCGGCCTCTACCACTCCATCTCCAGCCTTTCGAAGAGCCACGAGGGAATCTGGTCCCAAGGGTTCCTCTGGCTTCCCAGCCTGGACCATCCGGACCCGTGGAAGATCCTGCCGATCCTCGCCGGGCTCTTCCAGTTCATCCAGGCGCGCATGATGCGCCCTGCCGGGCAGAAGGTCACCGACCCCCAGCAGCAGATGATGAACACCATGATGAACTTCATGCCGCTCATGGTCGTCGTCTTCGGCTGGAACTTCGCGTCCGGCCCGGTCATCTACTGGGTGACGCAGGCCATCTACTCCGTCGTCCAGCAGTGGCTCATCACCGGCTGGGGCGCGTTCGGCGAGTGGTTCCCCTGGCTGCCGGAGCTTCCGGCGCACCGCCGCCTCGGGTATGAGGACCCGGCCAAGCGCAAGAACGTCGTCGTCATGAGCGGCGAGGCCGGCGTGGTGGAGCAGAAGGGCATCTCCGGCTGGATCAACAAGAAGATGATGGAGGCGCAGAACACCGCGCAGGAGCGCCAGACGGCCGCGCCGAAGAAGGGCGGGGCCGCCACGGGGGCGAACGCTGCCACCGCCACCGCCACCACGAAGGGCAAGAACGGCAAGCCGACGGCTTCCACGCTCTCCGCCGATGCGGACGGGTCCGCTGACGATGGCGAGGCGGCCGATGACAAGACGCGGGACCTGATCGAATCGCGCTCCAAGAAGCGCAATTCCAGCTACGCCTCCCGGACGGCCGGCACCAAGTTCGGGACCAAGGGAGGCGCGTCCCCGGTGGTGACAACGGATACCGCCACGGTCTCGGCCAAGGCGAAGGCCAACGGCAAGGCCGCGCCCGTCGCCACGGTCGATGCCGACGTCCACGTCCACGGCCACTCCGCAGCCAGCACGGCCCCCGACCTCAGCGGGGACATCCTCGACGCGGACATCGTCGAGACGGCGGACGCGAAGCCGGCCGAGATGGGCAAGCGGCGCACGCCGCCGCAGAAGCGCCCCTCCGCCTGATCGCCGTTCCGTAGACACAGGAATCCCCCGCTCCGTATCCCGGAGCGGGGGATTCCTGTGTCTACGCTGGCTGGGACATCGCTACGGGAGACCGTGCATCGTGCGTCTGGCCCGGCGGGCGAAGCCGGGAACTGGGAACGCGATGGCGAACCCCTCGAATTCCCGGGCGTGATCGTGAGGCGCGTCGTGAATATCTCGATGGCGACGTCTCAGGAAAATCAACAACAGCGATCAAGATTCATGAATCGAGCCGTGGTTTTGTCTACTCACAGGTGTATCGGCGGGGTATTTTTACGTTGCGCCGCTGGAAATCATCGAGTACGATGATCGCTGCATTGCCTTTCCGCTGTACGGACACCCGGCCTTCTCCAGGGCGAACAGGATTCCCATGCGTCCGACCGATCCCGCATCCGCCATCACGGTGCGCGGCCTCCGCAAGACCTACGTCGTGCCCGAGCGCGAAAGCGGCGTCGGCGCGGCCCTGAAGAGCCTCTTCCACCGCACCACTCGCGAGGTGACGGCGGTGAAGGCGATCGACTTCACCATTGCGCCTGGGGAGATCGTCGGGTTCCTCGGGCCGAATGGCGCCGGCAAGACCACCACGCTGAAGATGCTCGCTGGGCTGCTCCATCCCACCGCCGGCGAGGCGACCGTCCTCGGGTTCACGCCATGGGAGCGCGATCGCGCCTTCCTCCGCCAGATGGCGCTGATCATGGGCCAGCGCAACCAGCTCGCCTGGGACATCCCCGTCCTCGATTCGTTCCAGCTGAACAAGGCCATCTACCAGGTCGCGGACGACGATTTCCGCACCCGGCTGGACGAATTGGTCGCGATGCTGGACCTCGGCGATCTGGTGAAGAAACCGGTGCGCAACCTCTCGCTCGGCGAACGCATGAAGTGCGAGATTGCCGGGTCGCTGCTCCACCAGCCGCAGGTGCTCTACCTCGACGAACCGACCATCGGCCTTGATGTCGCCATGCAGCGGAAGATCCGCGCCTTCATTGCCGACTACAACGCCCGCACCGGCGCCTCTATCATGCTCACCAGCCACTACATGGCCGATGTGGAAGCCCTCTGCCAGCGTGTGATCGTCATCCATCACGGCAAGCTGCTCTACGACGGCGACCTGCCGGGCCTGATCGACCGCTTCTCGCCCCTGAAGACCGTGGTGGTGGAGCTGGAGGAAGGGCACGCCGTGCCCGCTGGCCTGCTCGGCCAGCTGGAGCGGGCCGGCGGCGAGATCGTGTCGCACAACGAGCATGGCCTGACCGTGCGTGCCGCCAAGGCCATCGCCCCGCAGGTGACCGGGCTGATCCTCGGCGCGGTGCCGATCGCCGACCTCACCGTGGAGGACCCCTCCATCGAGGAGGTGATCGAGCACGTCTTCGCCAGTTCCGGCACCGGGGAGGCCGCCGGGGCGGTCGCTGGCGATCCGGGGCCGGAGCCGCTCACGCCGCTCGCCGACGAGAACGCCCCCCTCCCCGATGCCGAGGCGATCTCCATGCTGGCGGGGTCGGCGGCGATGCGGGACGGGGAGGGCCGCTGATGGTGGATGTGGACGTGGATGCGGATGCAGCGATCGGCGAACGCGCCTTCTCCCCGGGCAACCTCGCGGCCTTCTACCGCCAGCGCTTCAAGGTCGACCTCGCGTTGCAGGTTGCCTATCGCGGCGCGACCTTCATCTGGCTCTTCAGCCTCATCGTGCAGCCGCTGGTGTCGCTCGTCGTCTGGCGGACGGTGGCCGATTCGCAGGGCGGCAGCGCGGGCGGCTACACGGCGGGGGAATACGCTGCCTACTTCATCGCCGTGATGGTGGTGAACCAGCTGACCTTCATGTGGCACATGTGGGAGATCGAGTGGCGCGTGCGGACCGGTGTCTACTCCGGCATCCTGCTCCGCCCGATGCACCCCATCCACGAGGACCTGGTCGCGAATCTCGCCTTCAAGGCCTTCACGATGGTGCCGCTGGTGCCGATCTGCGTGGTGCTGGGCATCCTCTTCGACGCGCAGTTCGAGACGCGGCCGATGGACATCGTCGCCTTCGTGCCGGCGGTGATCCTCGCGCTGGGCATCCGCTACACGATCGAATGGGCGTTGGGGCTGATCGCCTTCTGGATCACGCGCGCCGCCGCGATCCATCAGCTCTGGGCAAGTGTGACGTTCTTCCTGGCCGGGCAGATGGCGCCGCTGTCGCTCTTCCCGAAGCCGATCCAGGTGATCGCGACGGTGCTGCCCTTCCGCTGGATGCTCTCGTTCCCGGTGGAGGTGCTGCTGGGGCGGCTGAGCGGGCGGGAGATCCTGGCCGGGCTGGGGGTGCAGGTAGTGTGGCTGGCGATCGCGATCGTCATCATGCGGGCGGTCTGGTCGCGTGCGGCGAGCCGCTATTCCGCCGTGGGTGGCTGACGTGAGCGGTGAGGAACGAGACGTGAGACGTGAGAATGGCGCATCGAGCACTGGGGAACGGAGCGCGATCCCGGCCGGGAACGTCGCGGGGGGAACCGCTCGCTCCTCATTCCTCGCTCCTCACTCCTCGGCAACGCACGCGCTCACGGTGATCCGCACCTACCTGCGGCTTGGCCTGCTGACGATGGTCCAGTACCGCACGAACTTCCTCTTCGAGCTGATCGGCGTCTCCATCCACCTGGCGACGGCGTTGCTCGGGCTGGCGGTGATCTTCAACCAGACGAGTTCGCTCAACGGCTGGAGCTCGTCCGAACTGGTGATGCTGGTCGGCATCCAGACCATCCTGGGATCGCTGCTGGGCATCGTGATCGAGCCGAGCTTCCAGACCTTCATGGAGAACGTGCGCCTGGGCACGCTCGATTTCATGCTGACCAAGCCCGCCGATTCGCAGGTGATGGTCAGCTTCCAGCGCGTCGAGGGCGGCGCGATCGCGGGGACGATTGCCGGGGCGACGATCCTGGGGATCGGCATCGCGCGGCACGGCGAGCGGATCGGGCTGGGGCAGGCGTTGCTCTTCGCGGCGATGCTGGTGCTGGGCATCGTCATCATGTACAGCTTCCTGCTGATCCTCTCGACGCTGGCCTTCTGGTTCGTGAAGCTGGACAACGTGCTGGTGATCTTCGGGACGACGTTCGACCAGGCCGGGCGCTGGCCGATCGGCATCTACCCGGGCTGGCTGAAGGCCACGCTCACCTTCGTCATCCCGATCGCCTTCGTGGTGACGGTGCCCGCGCAGGCCCTCAGCGGGCGGGTGAACGGGCTCACCGTGGCGGGGGCGTGCGTGCTGGCGCTGGCGTTCCTGCTGGGCGCGCGCTGGTTCTGGCGCTACGGCCTGAAGCACTATACCGGCGCCTCGGCCTGAGCGCTCCTGCCGAATCCGGGGAGATTCGGCGCACCCAAGCCGGCACCGCGCGTGGTCGCGGTACGAGGGGATTCGTGGCATACGGCGAGACGCGTGCCGGGAAATTGTCCCGCTGGCAGGATGTTCTCCGGGCGACCCGATCCCCCGACTCCACTGCATCCGGAATGCACGCTCTCCTGCCGCGCCGTTCCGCTCGGGAAGACCCGCGAAACCCGCTTTCAGGGGAGCATCGAAGACTGCCGGTCCGGTGGCGATCTATGCCAGGGAAGGCAGGGAATACGATGAGCGACGGGGCGGTGTCACAAGGTCGGGTTCCGTTCCGCCGAGACGAGCAAGGCGGCGTGCGGCCTCCCGGTGGATCAGCGCCGTGAGTGCCTCGCGCAGGACATCATCCTTCTTCTCGATACCCGACACGACGATCGCGCGTTCGAGGAGGTCGTCGTCGACCGTGACCGTTGTGGTTGTCGTGGATGCCATTGTTTCCTCCACGGGTAGCGACATGTCCAATTCCCATCATAGGGCATGAGCAACGATCCAGAGCATGGCGGGTCCATACGCCAAAGGAGTGGTCACGCCTTTCCGGAAGGGAGCTGGCTCACCAGTCCGACGAGATTCCCCTCCGAATCGCGGATGAATGCCTGCCATTCGTCCGTTCCCGCTGGTCCCAACGCCGCGTCGGCGTGCGAGAAGATGACGTGCGGCTCCGATTCGACGGTCACGCCGGTCTCCCGCAATGCCGCGATCCGCTCCCGCACATCGTTCACGCCGAGATAGAGCAGCGCGGAGGGCGCATTCACGTCCAGCATCAGCCGGGTATCCCCGAGGGCGAAGAAGGCGATCCCCGGCGGATCGAACGACGCCAGCGCGGGCGTGCCCAGGAGCATTGTGTAGAACGCCGTCGCACGATCCAGATCCTCCACCCGTTGCGCCACCTGCACCAAGGCCATGCCACACCCTCCCGGAATCTCGATCGGCGAATCAGGTCACCAGCATAGCGCCCTTCGACGCGGATTCGCTTGCATCGGGGAAGCGGTCGGCAAGGGGACGCCGGTCCAGGGCGGTCTCCAGCGCGTCGATCATCGCGGCCAGCGGCACCGGCAGGTCACGATCGAGGTCGGCCACGGCGGAGGCGGTCAGCGTCCACTCCCGCTCGATCGCCGGGAGCACGGATTCCCCGAGAGTCGAGAGGCACACCAGCCGCTCCCGGCCGTCCTCGCCGCGCCCCCGCTCCACCAGCCCTCGCCGTTCCATCTGGCCGATCGTCTGGCTGGCAGCGGAATGCGTGACCCCGATGCTCGCGGCGATCGCGTGGACCGGGCGTGCCTCGCCATCGCCAAGCAGGCGCATCACCGGCGAGAAGCGGGGCCGGAAATCGATCTCACCCAGCCCGAGCGACCGTTCCAGCGCGGCGATATCCGCCTCCATCCGGTCGAGCAGGGCGCGCAACCGGGTGCCGATGGCCTCCTGTGCGCCGGGTTGGGGGGATGCTGCATCGCTCATGGCGCAAGTGTAACAGTGCTGTTGGATTTGTGCTATCGTGGGCGTCGGCAGTCTTGCCCGCCCCGCGAAAGGTCACGCCATGCCCGCGTCCACGTCCGATCCGCGATACCCCGCCATCGACCCGTACGCGACGGGGATGCTCGACGTTGGCGATGGCAATGCGCTGTCCTGGGAGAGCTCCGGCAATCCGGACGGGGCGCCGGTGGTCGTGCTGCACGGCGGGCCGGGTAGCGGTTCGACGCCCGGCACCCGGCGCTATTTCGATCCCGACTACTACCGGATCGTCCAGTTCGACCAGCGGAACTGCGGTCGCAGCACCCCGCACGCCAGCGAACCCGGGATCGATCTCAGCAGGACGACGATGGACGCGATGGTGGCCGATATCGAGCGCTTGCGCCTGCATCTGGGGATCGACCGCTGGCTCGTCTTCGGCGCGTCGTGGGGATCGGTCCTCGGCCTGACCTACGCGGAACGCCATCCGGGGCGGGTGACGGCGATGGTGCTCTTCGCCATCGCAACCGGGCGCCGGGCGGAGACGGACCTGTTGACGCGCGGGCTGGGCGCGTTCTTCCCGGCCGCGTGGGAACGCTATCGCGCGGTGGTCCCGGCGGACGATCGCGATGGCGACCTCGCGGCGGCCTACAACCGGCTCCTCTTCGATGCCGATCCCGCCGTCCGCGATGCCGCGGCCCGCGCCTGGTGCGCCTGGGAGGATGCCATCGTGCCGACCGCGTCTCCGTCCGCCCGCTACGACGATCCCCGTTTCCGGCTGGCCTTCGCCCGGCTGGTGACGCATGTCTGGATGCACGGGTCGTGGCTGGAGGAGGGGGAGGTGATCGCCAACGCCGGACGGCTGGCGGAGGCGGGGATTCCCGGCGTGCTGATCGAGGGCAGCCTCGATGTCGGGAACCTGCTGGGCACGCCGTGGCTCCTGCAGGCGGCCTGGCCGGGCAGCGACCTGATCCTGATCGACGATGCCGGCCACAACACGACCGATGCGATGGCGGAGGCGATCGTCGCCGCCACCGATCGCTTCCGGACGCTGGCCTGACCGTCCGGTGCGCATGTCGTGAACGTGGACGTGGACGTGATCGCGGGTGTGGTTGCGGACGGAAACTGACCCGCCGATGCGCGATGATGGACGCCTGACGGACGATCGTGGCGGCGGTGGCGGCGGGAGGCGATGGGACTGTGGATGCGGCGAAACTGCGATACCGGTTCGAAGCGGACGTATGGGTGACCGGCGAGCGCGTGCGGCTGTGGTTCGTCTCGCTCCCCACCGAGATGTCGGCGGAGATCCTGGACGTGGTGGGCGTCTCGCTGAACCCGTGGGGCACCGTGCCGGTGGAGGCGACGGTGGACGGGTTCACCTGGGATTCGTCCATGTTCCCGCGCAAGGATCGCGGCTGCTACGACCTGCCGCTGAACGCGAAGGTCCGCCACCGCCTGGGATTGCACGAGGGCCAGCGGTTGGATGTGACCATCGACATCGATATCCTGCTGCACCTCTGAGCCCGAATCCGGGATGGTCATTCTGAAGTCAGTTTCCGTATCTGGTGCAGGATGCTGTCTGCCACAACGTCGAACGATGCGATGTCGCGTTGGGCACGGCTCATGACGACGGCTCCTTCGCTGGCGGCGATCAACAGCGCAGCGAATTGGGTCGCATCGACTGCCGACAACCCGCCCTGCTCCAGTAGTCGGGCGAGGGTGTCCTGCCAGGTGGTGAAGATCGTGGCCGCACCCTCCAGAAGCGAATCGGCATTCGTGGCGACGGTCACCGCCAGGACCGCGCACCCTGCGCGGAAGTCGCCTCGAACCAGCAATTGCCGCCAGAGATCGAGGAATGCGGCAGCGATGGATTCGGCGGACTCTCCGTCGTGAGCGCGAATCTGCGCGAGTGCCCTCTCGCCCGCCCAGGCGATCGCCTCGCCAACTAACTGATCCTTGCCCCCGGGAAAGTGGTGGTAGATCGAGCCTCGCGGCACGCCGGTCTGCTCGATGATCTCCCCGAACGATGCCCCCTGCAGTCCTCGCGTGGCAAGCAACCGCGCCGCGCCCTGCACCATCTTCGCTCGTGTTTCTCCGGCCACGCCGCCCTCCACCATGTGTCCCGGAAAGGCCCGGAACTCCGTCTTGCTATGCCATCCATCATAGTGTACGATGGGCGAGATGTATGACGATCGTCATAGAACCGCGAGCAGGAGGAAGCACCGTGCCAATGATCGATATCTACGCCAGCGCCGGGACCTTTGCCGACAAGCACCAGCTCGCGATCGAGGCTGCGCGGACGGTGATGACGATCGAACGAGTGCCGAATATCCCGATGTTTCGGCAGAACACGGCGGCATTCGTCCACGAGCTCCCGATGGGTGACCTCTCGAACGTGGATGGTGACAGCACCTATGTCCGCGTGCAGGTGCTGACGAATGCAGGGGCGCTCTCCCGCGAACAGCAAGTGGCCGTTGTCGCGCAACTGACGTCATTGGTGGCCTCGGCGGCGGGCGATCCCGCGCTCGCGGACCGAACGTGGGTCCTGCTTACGGAGGCAGTTGCCGGAGGCTGGGGCCTGAAGGGCCACGCGAACACAAACGAGGAGTTGGTGACGTCCGCCCGCGCGGAGATCGCATCGTTGCAGGGATCGAGCTCGACCTAGTCGGCACTCCTCGCTTCGCGTCCAGCCGCCGGACCCAATGCGACCGCTAGTGCATCGAGTGGGGGTGCTCGACGCATGATCGCCCGTCGTCGGACCTCCTCGTCTAGGGCCACGTGACGTTTCGCCAGCACTGATCGCACGTTCCGATTCCGGCGCATTCCCTGTTTCCCTGTCGATCGTGAGGCCGCCCTACAATGGTCATGCACACGTGACGGGGGCATTCGGATGAGCCAGATGTCTCGCACCGCCAGCCGCGCCGGGGGCACGTTCACGCGGAGGAGCCTGTTCGGGGCGCTCGGCGCTGTCGGGATGCTGCGCGGACGCCGTGCAGCCCGGGCCGCCGACCGGCCGACGGTGACCGTCTGGACCTGGCAGGACAGCGTGGGGGTGGCGGCTCTGGAGGATGTCGCGTCGGCATTCAACGCGGCCCAGGACGGTATTCGCGTCGAGATCGTGCGCCGTCCGGCGGTCTATTCCACCTTCCAGTTGCTGAACACCATCCGCGACGGCCTCGGTCCCGATCTCGCTGTCGGTGGGAGGGGGTTGCTTGCCGAACGCAATGCGCTCGGCATCCTGGAGGATCTTGCCCCGCTGCTCCCTGGCGCCGATCCGCCAATCGACCTCAATCGCGACTTCCTCCCGTTCGCGGCGCAGGAGGTCCAGATCGGGGGACGTGTCGTCGGCATCCCGCTGGAGACCTCAGTCCGGGTGCTCGCGTTCAATCGCTCCGTCCTCTCCGATGCGGGCGTGGACCTGGCGGAGTGGGACCCGGCGAACGGGCCGGTCACGTTCGAGCGGCTAGGGGAGGTCGCGCAGGGGCTGGACCGGAACGATGCCTCGGGCGGATACGCGCGGCTCGGCTACGTCCCCGGCTTCGGCGAGGGATCGCCCTATCAGTACCTTGCGGCCTGGGGCGCCAGCTATTGGGACGAGGGGCACTGTGCGTTCACGGTCGATACGCCTGAGGTTCGCGCGGCCATCGGGTGGGTCCGGGAGGATCAGCAGCACCTCGATGGGTCGCGGATGGACGCGTTCTTCATGCGCAACGGAGGGGTCACGGTTCCGGCGGGCACGCCGTTCGTCACGGGTGAGATCGTGTTCGCCCTGGCGCGGGGAGAGGACCTGCGGGCGATCGCGCAGCTGAAGCCGGATTTCGAGCTGGGGGCGACCTTCGTGCCGGTGCCATCGGCTGGTGCGGCGTCCCGCTCCTGGGCGACGGGTAACGCGATCTCGCTGATGACAGGGGCGAAGCACCCGGCGGAGGCCATGCGCTTCGTGGCCTATCTTGTGGACATGAACGTGCTCGATCGCTATTGCCTGGCGCTGGGCAGCCTGCCGAGCCGGAAGACCGTGCCCCCGGCGGTCCTGGAGGGACTGGCATTGCCATCGTTCATCCCCGACTGGGTGCTGCCCACAGCCGTTCCCTCGCCACCGGTGCCCATCGCGACGCAGTTCCAGGACCTGCTGCTCGGCGCGTGGGTCGATATGGCGCAGGGAACGGTCGATATCGCGTCCGGGGTGGCCGCCCTGCAATCGGACGCGACCCAGGCGCTCGCCGACTCCGGATCGTGCGCCTGAGCCGGTTCCTAGAGCCGAATACGAAAGAGTAGCGGTCACTGCCCATACCCAGCATGGCGAAAGGTGGCGAGGGCTTGAGGTGCGGTCACGGCGTTCAGGGCGTCGCCAATGGCGGTCGTCAGAGCGGGGAA
>Ga0182740_1002216_pt1 | contig 12152 bp, 6 predicted proteins | sample eDN5th37CKraftBY_FD_128872 | JGI IMG/M metagenome (GOLD analysis project Ga0182740, IMG submission 128872) | Enriched backyard soil microbial communities from Emeryville, California, USA - eDNA 5th pass 37_C Kraft BY (version 2) (version 2) | ecosystem: Environmental > Terrestrial > Soil >...
CAGCTCCTCCCAAGAGTAATCGGAATAGGCGGTGCAGATGACGATCTGCAGGTCGGGCGCGACTTTCCACAGCTCGAGCGTGGTCTCCACGCCGTCCCAGCCCGGGGGCATGCGCATGTCGACAAAGGCCATCCCATACGGTTGACCCTCGGCGAGCGCCTGTTCGACGCGCGCGAGGCCCTCGCGTCCTTGAAACGCCGAATCGACGACGAAAGTCGGCAGCGCCCGCGCGGGCGTGTTGTCCGGACCGGTCGGGTTGTCGCCGAACAGCTCCTGCTCCAGAGCGTCGAGACTGGCGGACGACGGCACGGTCGGCGGGCAAAGGATTTTGCGCACGTCGTCGTGAATCGACGGGTTGTCGTCGATCACGAGGACGCGATTGCTTCGCGCCGAGCCGCGGGCCGGTGGGGAAGTGAGAACCATGAGCGGGCTGCGCGCCGAACGCGCACCGGAGACTGCAATTATTTTGTCGGCTCAAATCGTTTGAACTTTAGCCCCTCTGCTGAACGCAAACCGACGGCGCCCGCCGCACTCTTGCGTCGAATTCTGGCGCGCGGCACCCTGCGAGCATGTCCTTCGCTCCAGCCACTCGTTTGCTGCGCCGGCGGCTTGGCCGCATCGTCGCCACCGATGAGGCGTCGCGTTTCGCGGCGTCGTTCGACAGCAGCAAGATTTCCTTCCTTCCCGAGGCGGTGATCACGCCGCGACGCGAGGCCGAAATCGGCGTCGTGCTGACGCTGGCGAACCGCCACGGCGTGCCCGTCACGGTGCGCGGGCGGGGGACAACGTTGATGGGCTCGGCGGCGCCGGTGCGCGGCGGCTGGGTGATCGACATGCTGGCGCTGAATCGGATCAAGATCGATTCCGTCGCCGGACTGGCGCAGGTGCAATGCGGCGCGAAGGTCGGCGATATTCAGCGCGCGGCGGAAGCGGATGGCTGGTTTTATCCGCCCGACCCCTCGTCGAAGGAATACTGCACGATCGGCGGCAACATCGCATGCAACGCCGGCGGGATGCACGGCGGCAAATACGGGGTGACGCGTGACTTTGTCGTGGCGCTGAGCGGATTCCTGCCGACGGGCGAGTTCGTGCAATGGGGGACGGCGACGAAGAAGTTTTCCGCCGGCTTCAACCTCCGAGATCTGTGGATCGGCAGCGAAGGCATGCTCGGCGTGGTGACGGGCGCGGTCTTGAAACTTGTGCCGAAACCGGCGGCGCGCTGGACGCTGCTGACGGCGTATCCGGACGAGCAGCACGCGATCGAGGCGGTGCTCGCGCTGTTCCAGGCGAAGGTGCAGCCGGCGATCTGCGAGTTTCTCGATCGCGACAGCGTGCTCTGCGCGGAGCGGGCGACGCAGACGGAAGTATTTCCCGGCCAAGCGGGCCGGCCGGTCGTGCTGCTCGAATTCACCGGCAGCGTGGCGGACGTCGCCGAGCAGCAGGTGGCGGCGCTGGCGTGGGCGCAGGCGCACACGAGCGCGCATCGCGCGGCCTGCGATCGCGCCGAGGCCGAGCAACTCTGGGCGGTGCGGCGGAAATGTTCGGGGGCGATGTTCGAGCTCGGCGACGCGAAGCTGAACGAAGACATCGTGGTGCCGATGAAGAATTACGGGGCGTTCATGCGTTTTCTCACGCAGTTGAAGCGCAGCTCGCGGCTCGCGATTCCGACCTTCGGTCATCTCGCCGACGGCAATCTGCACGTGAACATCATGTATCACCGCGACGATCCCGCGGAGACGAAACGCGCGGAAGCGGCGGTCGAGAAACTGATGCGCAAGGTGGTCGCGCTCGGCGGCGCCATTTCCGGCGAGCACGGTATCGGCCTGGCGAAAACGCCCTTCCTGCGCGTGCAGCACAGCCCGGCGCAGATCAAGGCGATGAAGGCGGTGAAGCACGCGCTCGATCCGAACGGCATCCTGAATCCCGGAAAAATGTTCGAGCCCGTGCGCATCTGGAAATACCGCCGCCTCGCCGTGAAGCTGCCGTGGGATCACAAGTGACGCGTGAGCGGTCGCGTGGAGTGTGGTCCTTGTAGGCAGACCTTGGTATTCATCGACGGCGTTGTGCCAACTGCATCGCAGCCCGAACACGCTCAACCCTCAGTTCCTCCGGGCTCGCGTCCTCACCAGCGGATGCAGGCTCCCGCCGTCGATCCAATGACCGTCGAACAAAAGCTCCTTTGGATTCGCCGGCAGGCCGGTTTCATTTTGCACCATCAGATCGATGACCAGGTCGACGGCGTTGGCCGCGACGCTTTCGTGTCCCGGATCGATGCCCGAGACGCCTCCGGCGCTCTCCTCAATCGAGATCACCGCGAAACCGATATCAGCGTGCGCAGGGCCGAGTAGCTTGCGGATGCTCGCGATCATGTGGTCCTTGGTGACGATGATCGCGTCGGGTCGCTGTCGTTGCAACCAACCACCCAACCCCGAAGGGTTGCCCGAAGGCAGCTTAACCAATGTGGCGCGCGCACGTGACGGCGCAGGGTGAAAGGCGAGGAACGCCGCTTCGAGGCTCCGGCTGGCGCGTTCGTTAACCATGGACTCGAGGATGGCCACCGGCCGCCGATAGCCGCGCGCGTGCAGCTCTGTCATGATGCGGCGCATGCCCATGAAATGGTAGTGGCCGGCGCGATGCAGTTCCGGCGAGCAGCGCGCGTTGCCGATGATCGCGGCGCAATGCCACTCCCAGTTCATCTCGAGATGAAAGCTGGTGTTGTGCTCGCAGCCGGAGAACACGATGCCGGTGATGCCGCGGGCGCGCAAAATCGCGCTCAGGCGAAGCGAGGTCATGCCGGGCTCGAACAGCGAGAATTCCTCGAGCAGGTAGCCGCGCTCCTGGGCGCGTCGGCGGGCGCCGGCGACGGACTGGCGGTGAAACGGCGTCTGGCGTCCGCCAGCCGCGGGCTCGATCCAGATAAACGCGATTTTCGCCTGGGTTTTCAGCTGCCGGCCCGCCTTCACCTGCGACATGAGCGCCGCGACGGCAGGGTGTGGCCGGTAGCCCATATTTTTCGCCAAGGCCTTGATCGACGCACGGGTCGCCGGTGGAATCTTCGGATTATCCCGCAGCGCATACGAGACGGTCGAAATCCCGAAGCCGGACGCACGGGCCAGAGCGGAAAGCGTGCAGGTCCTCATTTTCTCCTCTTTTCGGTGAACGCTTTCACCAACGCAACAGTTTCCCCGCGCGCGATCGGCGTCAGTAAATCCCGTACCTCCCCAACCCAGGAGTCCGGCTGTCCCCAGCCGGCGCAAAACACCCTACACTAATGAAACCCTGGCATTGTACCCTACCGTTTCGCTGGCGCCTCGGCGTTGCAGCTTTCGCCGGTCTTCCCGGACTCGCCTTAAAAGCGCAGCCCTCTGCGCCGTCCGCCGCTCCGGCGGATGAATCGACCCCCTACGTGCTCCCGGCCTTCGAAGTCCGCAGCGCGATGGACGAAGGCTATCGCGTACAAAACGCGGTCGCCACGACCGGCGCCGCCCAGGCGCTGACCGAGACGCCGCTGCCCATCACGGTGGTCACCGACGAGTTTCTCCGCGACGCCGGCCTCACCGGTTTCACCGGCGCGCTGAGCTACGTGAGTTCGGTCAACCTCGATCTGCATGCGGGCAACGGCAACTTCGCGCCCGGCATGAACCGCGGGAATTCGCAGACGAACGGCACGACTTTCCGCGGCCAGCCGTACAACGGAACGTTCCGCAACGGCCTGCACCTGCAATTCGGGTTCGACACAGAAAACGTCGACCGCGTCGAAGTCGCCAAGGGCCCGATGGCCGTTTTCGTGGGCGGCGCCACGCTGGGCGGCGAGGTGAACGTCGTCACCAAACAGCCGCTGTTCGAGGCGCGCCGCGAGTTGTTCTTCGAAGTCGGTTCTCACGACAGCTATCACGCGTCGCTCGATCTGACCGGTCCGGTTTCCCGCACGCTGGCCTACCGGCTGATTGCCGACTACAAGGACGGCAACACGTGGCGCGACTACTCCCATTCGCGAAAACTGTTCCTGAATCCCCAGCTGCTCTGGCGTCCGTCGGCGAATTTCTCGACCCGCCTCGACGGCTACATCCGCGAGTCCAGGGGTAATCTGGTGTCGCAGAACGTCGTATCCACATATAATTACCAGAGCGATTACGACCACCCGCCGCAGGCTCTGCTCGATCTCGGCACGAAGCGTGGCGCCGGCGCGGCGCCTTTCACCGTGGAGGAATATCGCAAGCGCATCGGCCAGGCTTTCGGCACGTGGCGGCAGGATGTCTTCGACACCTCCGGACAATGGGTGACGCTCGGCACGGGCGAGGATCTCACGCAGAATCCTCCGGGCGGACGATCCTACAACTGGTACGGCCCGAACGCGGGCTTCGACGAGCCGGTGCGCCTGTTGGAAAGCGACTCCACGCTCGTCGTCACCGACTGGCTGCAGTTCCACGCCATCGGCCGCTACATGAACGTCAACCTCGAGCACGCGTTCTACAGTTACGCGCAGCGGGTGTACGCCGACGGCAACAATCCGCTCGATTTCGGCAGCGGCACGCGCCTCGACCAGACGGCGCTCGATGGCAAGATCGAGGGCGTGCTCAAGAAGAGTTTCTGGAAACTCGACGGCACGCTGCTGGCCGGCCTGCAGTACAGCCAGAACGAGAGCCGCTACGAGGACGCGTTCTTCGACTACTCGAACGCGGTCCCCGTGCCCGCCTCGCCCAACGTGAACAACAACCCCTCAACCACGTTGACCGGCCAGAATGTCTATCACTGGTTCGATCCCCGCGTACATGAGTTTCCGGATACGCGCCTGATCACACGCTGGCCCAGCGAAGTCCGCTCCACCGGACAGCTCGCCTACAACTATTCCGAGGAAACCAATCGCTCGTATTACGCGGCGGCCAGCCTGGGCGCCTTCGACCGGCGGATCATGCTGACCGGCGGTATCCGCCGCGACCGCTCCTCGCGCTTCGCCGACCAGCAGGATCCCAGTGGCAGCGAGCTGGCCAATTCCGCCTCGAGTGCGTCGACCCCCACCACCTCCTCCTACATGTACGGCGTCAGCGTGCGGATCGTCAAAGGCCTGCATGCCTACGCCAGCTACAACAAGGGCGAGACCGCCCGCACCGGCTCGCTCGTCAGCCGCGTGTCGTTCGGCATCTCGCCGCCCGACATCGTCACGCCCGCGGAGATGGCCGCGAATCCCACGCCGAACGACCTCGGCGAAGGCAAGGAAATCGGCCTCAAGTTCGACCTGATCGAAAACAAGCTCACCGGCAGCATCGGCTGGTTTAATCTCACGCGCGGCAACGTGCTCGTGACCGACACCGCCCGGAACGGCTCGGACCCGCGCAACGCCGGGACGGAAGTGGACAGCAATCCGGCCACGGCCGACCCGGGCGTCCGCCAGCGCGTCGCGTGGTACATGCCGATCGACGGCAACACCTCCGAAGGTTTCGAGGCGGATCTCATCTGGACGCCGACACGCAACTACAGCCTCGTGCTCGCCGCGTCGCACCTGACCGAAAACGCGCTCACCGTTTCCAAACCGCTCGGCACCGATCCCGTCACCAACCGGAGTTACCTCGTGCTCAACGGCCGCCCGCTCGAGATGGCACCCGACGACATCATCCGCGTTTTCCAGCGCTACGAGTTCACCGAAGGGGCGCTGAAGGGCGGGTCGATCGGACTCGGCGTGCGTTACCAGAGCGATTATATGTCATCGGCGGCCAACGTGAGCTGGGGCACCGTTTTCCCCGCGTTTACCGTTTGCGATCTCGTGCTCGGGTATAAAACGAAAATCCAGGGCCGCGACGTGGCTTTCAACCTCGGCGTGAACAACGTGCTCGACGTGCTCTATCAGGAGGGCCGCAACATCTACGGCCCGCCCCGCGAATTCTACCTCTCGTCGCGCATCAGCTTCTAAACGCAATCCCCGTTTGTCTCGTCGACGACGGCTTGGAGATTCGCCGTCGTCGACTGGTTTCGAACCGCTCCCTTCCTCCTTTTGCCCAAAATTCGTCATCTTCGCTGGTGGATCGCGGTGCTGTTGTTCGGCGCGGCGATCCTCAACTACGTCGACCGCCAGACGCTCTCGGCGCTCGCGCCGACGATCCAGCGCGATCTCGCGATGAACGACCGCGACTACGCGGACGTGCTGAACCTCTTCCTCGTCGCCTACACGATCGCGTATTTGATTTCCGGACGCGTGACGGACGTGCTCGGCACGCGCGCCGGCATGGCGCTCTTCGTGTGCTGGTGGTCGTTGAGCAATGCGCTGACGGCGGCCGCGGGCGGCGTGCGTTCGCTCGGCGCGTTTCGATTTGCGCTCGGCCTGGGCGAAGCCGGGATCTGGCCGGCCGCGTCGAAAGCCGTGTCCGAATGGTTTCCCGCCCGCGAACGCGCGCTGGCAATCGGTTTGTACACGATGGGCGCCACCGTCGGCGCGACAATTGCGCCTTACCTCGTCATCCCGCTCGCCGTTTGGCCGTTCGCGGAGAACGCACCCTGGCTCGCGCACCTGCTCGGACCCGGCGCGGGCTGGCGCCTCGCTTTCATCCTCACGGGACTCGCGGGCCTGGTCTGGCTCGTGCCGTGGCTGCTGCTCTATCGCGAACCGCGCGAGAGTTCGCACGTCACCGATGACGAGCTGCGCCTGATCACCGCCGACTCCGCGACGGCGACGACCGCGGCGCCGGAGCCGCCGTGGACCTGGCGACGCATTCTCTCCAGCCGCGTGGTCTGGCTGTTGCTGCTGGCCCGGCTGATCACGGATCCCGTCTGGTATTTTTTTCAATTCTGGTTCGCCAAATACCTCCACGCCGAGCGGGGCCTCGACCAGGGCCATTTGACGATCACATGGGTCATCTACGCGGCCGCGGGCGCCGGCAGTTTGTTCGGCGGCTGGGCCTCGGGTTGGCTGATCCGGCGGGGCGGCGCCGCGGTCGACAGCCGGTTGCGTGTGATGCTCGTCTCCGCGTTGCTGCTGCCGCTCTCGCCGCTGGTCGCTTCGACGTCGGGACTCACGGCGTCTCTGGTTTTCGCCACCGCGATCGTCGCGGCGGCACTCGCCTGGTTGATCAATCTCACGGCGCTCGTCGTCGATCTCGTGCCGGTGCGTTCGCTCGGCACGGTGTTCGGCGTGGTCGCCGCGGGCAGCACGATCGGCGGGTTGGTCATGAATTCGCTCGTCGCGGTGATGGTCACGGAACAGCTGGCCGCACCGGTCGGGTTCCTGGATCGCGCCGTCCACGCCGTCTCCGGGCCGCTGCTGCAAAGCGTGCAGGGCCAGGGTTACGGCCGGTGGTTTTGGGTGATGGCTTTTCTCCATCCGCTCGCGTGGCTGATGCTGCGCGCCGGCGGACTGACCCGACGCCACGCGCGTTGATGGTCTTTTCGATTTCGATGCTTTCCGAACCTTTCGTTCCCAAACGCCGGCTCAAGCTCGTCCGCCTCGAGTCCGATCTCGTCGTGGTCGGCGGCGGCCTCGCCGGCACCTGCTGCGCAATCACGGCCGCTCGCGCCGGTTTGCGCGTCACGCTCATCCAGGACCGTCCGGTCCTCGGCGGCAATTCCTCCAGCGAGGTCCGGCTCTGGGTCCTCGGCGCGACCTCGCACATGGGCAACAACAACCGCTGGGCGCGCGAAGGCGGCGTGGTCGACGAACTGCTGCTCGAGAACCAGTTTCGCAATCCCGAGGGCAACCCGCTGATCTGGGACACGATCCTGCTCGAAAAGGCCGTCGAGGAGCCGCGCCTCACGCTGCTGCTCAACACGGCGGTGCACGATCTCGAGAAATCGGGCCCCGACCGGATTCGCTCCGTGCGCGCCTTTTGCTCGCAAAACTCCACGACCTACGAAGCCACCGCGCCGCTCTTCGTCGACGCCTCGGGCGACGGCATCGTGGGTTTCCTCGCCGGCGCCGCCTTTCGCATCGGCGCGGAATCGTCGGCGGAATTCGGCGAAGGTTTCGCCCCGTCGGCCGCCGGGCACGATTTGCTCGGGCACTCGCTTTATTTCTACTCCAAGAATACCGGGCAACCGGTGAAGTTCAGCGCGCCCAGCTTCGCGTTGCGCGACATCACCCAGGTGCCGCGCTATCGCGATTTCAACGCGGCCGACCACGGCTGCCGGTTGTGGTGGATCGAATACGGCGGATTGCGCGACACCGTGCACGACACCGAGGAGATCAAGTGGGAGCTGTGGAAAGTCGCGTATGGCGTTTGGGACTATATCAAGAATTCCGGTCAATTTCCCGAAGCCGAAACCCTCACGCTCGAATGGGTCGGCACGATTCCCGGCAAGCGCGAGAGCCGTCGTTTCGAGGGCGATTACATGCTGATCCAGCAGGACATCGTGGAGCAGCGCACGCACACCGACGCCGTTTCGGCGGGCGGATGGGCCATCGATCTGCATCCGCCGGAAGGCGTGTACAGCCCGCTCGCCGCCTGCCAGCAGTGGCATGCAAAGGGCGTTTACCAGATTCCCTATCGCTGCCTCTACAGCCGCAATATTTCCAACCTCTTCTTCGCCGGTCGCATCATCAGTGCGTCGCATGTCGCGTTTGGCTCGACGCGCGTGATGGCGACGTGCGCCCACAGCGCGCAGGGGGTCGCGCTCGCCGCGGTGCTGTGCCGCGAGCACGGCGTGGAGCCGCGGGCGGTGGCCTCGGGCCCGCTGCTCGCGCAGTTGCAGACGTCGTTGTTGCGCAGAGGGCAGTTCATCCCCGGCCTGGCGCTGCACGATCCCGCCGATCTCGCGTCACGCGCGCGATTGACGGCGTCGAGCACGCTCGAGCTGGTCAGCCTTCCGGCGGGGCCGGACCGTCTGCAACTCGACGCGTCCTGGGCGATGCTGCTGCCGTTGTCCGCCGGGGCCTGTCCGAGCTTCACGTTTTTCGCCGACGTCGCCGCGCCGACGGTGATTGAGTGCGAGCTGCGCACCGCCGAGCGGCCGGGAAATTTCACGCCCGATTTGACGCTGGGCCGGCTGGTTTTGCCGGTGAACGCCGGCGCCGGCCAGGCTGTCACGGCGACGTTTCCCGTTTCGCTCGATCAACCGCGCTACGCGTTCGTTTGCGTGGCGGCTAATCCGTCCGTGCAGCTCCATTTGAGCGAGCTGCGGCTGACCGGCGTTCTTTCGGTCACCCAGAGTTTCAACAAATCGGTGGGCAAGGCGCCGCGCCAGGAGCCGCCCGCCGGCGCCGGCTTCGATGGTTTCGAGTTCTGGCTGCCGGTGCGCCGCCCCGGCGGAAGAAACTTCGCCCTCAAAATCGATCCGCCGCTGCGCGCCTTCGAACTCGGGAACCTTCGCAACGGCATCGATCGTCCGACTCACGCGGCGAATGCCTGGCTGGCGCGACCCGACGATCCTGCGCCCGAGCTGGCGCTGGAGTGGCCGGAGCCGGTGACGCTCGCGACACTCGTGCTTCATTTCGACAGCGACTTCGATCATCCGCTGGAATCCGTGCTGATGGGACAGGCCGAACGCGTGTCGCCGTTTTGCATTCCGGCGGTGCGCGTGCACGACGAACAGGGAAATGTCGTCGGCGAACTCGCCGAAAATCACCTCTCGCGGCGGGAGATTCGGTTTGATCCGCCGCTCGTTTCGCGGCGGCTTACGCTGCGGCTGTCGCCGCCGAAAAGCGGCGCGCCGGCGGCTTTGTTCGCCGTGCGCGCGTTCGCCCCAATTTAGCCGCCCGTCTTCCAGCGTTCTCATGAATATTGCGTCCTTTTTTCGGTTTTTCCGCTGGGTGCTCCTCGGCTGCCTGGCTTCCACGCTGCACGCGCAACGGAGCCAGGAATCGCTGGGCGGCGAATGGCGTTTCGCGCTCGATCCGGTCGGCGCCGGCATCGAACAAGGATGGTTTCAACCCGCGCTGCCGGTCGACAAATGGGACAAGGTCACGGTGCCGCACTGCTATTCGGTCGACCGGCGCTATCACGAATTCACCGGACCGGCCTGGTATCGGAAAACGTTCACCGCGCAACGCCCGGAGGGCGCGCGGATGTTCCTTCACTTCGACGCGGTGTTTTATACCGCTCGCGTCTGGCTGAACGGCATCGAATTGGGAGTGCACGAGGGCGGCTATACCCCGTTCGAATTCGACGTCACCGATGCGCTTCAGGAAGAAAACTGCCTCGTGGTCCGCGCCGACAACTCGTGGAGCCGGACCACGCTTCCCGGCGCGAAAACAAAGGTGGATTACCAAAGCCTCAACTACGGGCAGATGTATCCATGGATGAACTATGGCGGCATCACGCGCGCCGTGTTCCTTGTTTGCCGACCGGCGCTGTCACTGGACAAGGTCAAAGTCGAGACGGTGCCGGATCTCGCGACGCGGAGCGCGGCCTTGAAGATTTCGGCGGTCGTCAAAAATCGTTCGGCCGATTCCTGGGATCCGCGGGAGCTGAAGCTCACGGTTTCCTGCGGCGGCAAACGCGTGCCGATTTCATTTCGCATCTCCGACGACGTCGTCGCGCCGGGTGCGGACGGCCGCGTCCAGGCGGAGGCGAACATGACGAACGTCCAGCTTTGGAGCCTCGATCACCCCGTGCTGTATCGCCTGGAGGCGCACGCCGCCTCCGATGCGCTCGCGATCGATTTCGGCGTCCGCAAAATCGAAATACGCGGGACGCGTTTCTGTTTGAATGGCGAGGCCCTTTCGCTGGGCGGCGCCAATCGTCCGCTCGATGCGCCGGGTTACGGTTCGATGGATCCTCCAGAAATCCTGGAGCGCGATCTGCGGCTGATGAAAGCCGCGGGCATGGAGCTGTCGCGCATCGACCATTATCCGGTGTCCACCGAACTGCTTGATTGGGCCGACGCTCACGGGATGCTGATCATCGCCGAGGCGGGGAACTGGCAGATGACGCCGGCGCAGATGTCCGATCCGATGATGCGCCGGAAATACCAGAGTCAGGCGCGCGAGATGATCGAGCGCGACTGGAATCATCCCTCGGTCATCGCCTGGAGTCTCGGCAACGAATTTCCGTCGCAAACGGAGGAAGGCCAGGCGTGGGTGCGCGACATGCGCGATTTCACGCGTTCGCTCGACGACACGCGGCTGATCTCGTTTGCGTCGAACATCGCGGCCCGGCCGTCGATCACGCGCGCCGAAGACGAGGCGTCGCAATACGTCGATTTCGTCAGCGCCAACATCTACGAGAATCACCTTGCGGCGCTGCAGCGCCTTCACGCGCTGTTCCCCGGCAAGCCGGTTTACGTATCCGAATTTGGCATCCGCGCCGACACGGTGGCCGACGAAGGCGAACGCGTCGCCTACCTGCGGCGCGCGATGGCGGATTTCCGGCAGTGCGCCGACTGGCTCATGGGCGCGTCGATCTGGACGTTCAACGACTACGCCAGCATTTTCCCCGGTTCGAATCCCAACGGTTATCGCCCCTGGGGCCTGGTGACGCCCGAGCGCGCGTTGCGCGGAATGTATCGCGCGTGGCAGGAGGAATTTTCGCCCGCGATCCTCGCGGCCAAACGCCACGCGGCCGGCGGGCTCGAGGTGACGGTCGTTGCGCGCGAGGACTTTCCCCTTCGTCCGCTGCACGACTACCGGCTTCGCGTCGGCGCTGAAGTCTTCACGATCGAAACCCTGTCGCCGGGCGAAACCCGCACGTTTCAGGCGGCGCCCGCGAGCGAGGGTTTCCCAACCAAAGTCACGCTCGAGAGCCCCGGCGGTTTCCCGGTGATGAGCGTGGACCTGAAATGATCACGGAGCCTGGGCATGATCGATCTCAACCTCCGCAACTTTTCTCCCGCGCCGCACGGCTGTCCGGCGCCGAAGATTTCGCTCGCGGAGTGGGCGTATCTGCACGCGCATCTGATTTGGATTTACGACGGTCCGGTCGACCCGGAGGGACGGCACGGCACGTTGTTCGCACCGCATCTGACGGCATGGCTGCTGCACGCCGGGTCGGTCGAGCTGCGCGCGGGCGATCGGCGGTTCACGGCGAAAACCGGCGAATGGATTTTTCCCCCGCCGGGCGAGGTGTGGCGCGCGTTCTCGGAAGACGCGCGCATTCTCTCGGTGCGTTTCCGCGCCACGTGGCCGGGCGGCGAGGAGCTGTTTTCCGAAGGCCTCGGCGTGCGTTTGCGGGCGGACGAGTATCCGCAGCTTGAACACGCGGCGCGGCCGCTCGCCGCGCTGGTGCGCGACG
>Ga0182740_1002217_pt1 | contig 12151 bp, 11 predicted proteins | sample eDN5th37CKraftBY_FD_128872 | JGI IMG/M metagenome (GOLD analysis project Ga0182740, IMG submission 128872) | Enriched backyard soil microbial communities from Emeryville, California, USA - eDNA 5th pass 37_C Kraft BY (version 2) (version 2) | ecosystem: Environmental > Terrestrial > Soil >...
CTCGGGATCGACGAAGTAGCTGACGGGCATGTCCAGAGATTCGCCGGGCTCGAGGCGCTGCTCGGTGAAGCAGAAGCACTGAAGCTTGTTGAAGTACGCGCCGGCCTGTTCGGGCGCGACGTTGTACGTCGCAGAGCCAACGATCGCATGGTCGGAGCGATTGGTGACGCGATAGAAGGCGAGGCCGTTCTCGCCGATGGGCAACGTCTGGGGCCCCGAGACGGGAGCGAAGTCCCAGGGCAGGCCGCCGCCGACGTTCGCGTCGAAGCGTACGGTCATGGTGCGCGCGAGCGTCGAGCCGGCCGGACGTTCGGCGCGCTGGGTGGTGCCGCCGTAGCCGGTGACCCGACAGAAGAGATCGTAGAGGGGCACGGAGGCATAGGCGAGGCCGAGCATGCTGAAGCCCACGGCGGCGCAGATCACGGCAACACGGCGGTTGCGCGCGCTCATGGCCGCGTTATGGGCGGCAGCAGCATCTCCGGGCCTGTCCTGCGGCGTACTCATCGCCTTCCTATTCGACTCCCAATCCGATGGCGCTCAGAGCGGCCGGTTCATGACATTGCCGCCGAGGCGGACGATCGTGGTGATGTAGAACAGCACCACGAGCGCGGCGAGTGCCAGCCCGATTGCGATCGAGCGCATGCGCTGACGGCGCCTGGCCTCCTGATCGTCATGCCCTTCCACATCCGGTTCCTAACTCAAGCCCTGCTTCAAGCGATAAGGCCGGCTGCCAGGCGCTCGGCGAGCAGCACGGCGAACAGGCCGAAAAGATAGAGGATCGAAAAGCCGAACAGCCGCTTCGCGATCTGGATGCGCTCGGCTTCCTCGTCGGCGCGCCAGAGGCTCAGCGCGAGGCTCAGGAAGATTGCGCCGAGGACGGTCGAGGCTATGGCATACGCCGCGCCGCCAAGGCCGATAATGGCCGGCGCGACGCCGAGCGGCACGAGAAGCGCGGAATAGATCACGATCTGGCGCCGCGTCTCCTCCTCGCCGGCAACGACCGGGAGCATGGGAACGCCTGCGCGCGCGTAGTCACCGGCGCGGAAGAGGGCGAGGGCCCAGAAGTGGGGCGGCGTCCACATGAAGATGATCGCGAACATCAGAATGCTCTCGATGCTCACGCCGCCCGTAACGGCCGCCCAGCCGATCATGGGCGGGAAGGCGCCGGCGGCGCCGCCGATGACGATGTTCTGCGGCGTACGGCGCTTCAGCCACATCGTGTAGACGAGAACGTAGAAGGCGATCGTGAGGGCGAGGAGCGCGGCGGCGGCCCAGTTGACGGCAACGCCGAGCGTCAGCACCGAACCGACGGCGAGGACCATGCCGAAGGAGAAAGCCTCTTCGGGCGAAACGCGGCCGCGCGGAATGGGGCGTCCCGCCGTGCGCGCCATGCAGGCGTCGATGTCGGCGTCGAACCACATATTGAGCGCGCCCGAGGCACCGGCGCCGACCGCGATGCAGATGAGCGCGATCGTCGCGAGCGCGGGATGCAGCGTGCCCGGCGCCACGACGAGACCGACGAGCGCCGTGAAGACGACGAGCGACATCACGCGCGGCTTCATGAGCGCGATGAAGTCACCGACGCTCCCGCCACCGGCCTCGGCAAGGCCCTCGCGCGTCAATCGAACGGTCACGTCGCTCATGTGGCTAGTGTCCCAAAAGTCCGGATGCCGCCCGATGGCGGCATCCGGGGCATTGGTTCTCAGTGGTGGTGCGTCGCCGTGATCTTCGGCAGCGTCTCGAAGCTATGGAAGGCCGGCGGTGAGGAGAGCGTCCACTCGAGTGTCGTCGCGCCCTCGCCCCAGGGATTGTCGGCGGCCTTCTTGCGCATGAAGAAGTACGCGTGGATCATGCCGATGAGGAAGATCAGCGTCGCGACGGCCGTCATGTACGAGCCGTAGGACGAGATTCGGTTCCAGTCGGCGAAGGCGTCCGGATAGTCCACGTAGCGGCGCGGCATTCCGGCGAGGCCGAGGAAGTGCTGCGGGAAGAAGAGCACGTTGGCGCCGATGAAGGTGAGCCAGAAGTGCACCTTGGCGATGGTCTCGTTGTACATGTAGCCGCTCATCTTCGGGAACCAGTAGTACCAGCCCGCGAAGATCGCGAAGACGGCGCCGAGCGACAGCACGTAGTGGAAGTGCGCGACGACGTAGTAGGTGTCGTGGAGTGCACGGTCGACGCCCGCGTTGGCGAGCATGACGCCGGTGACGCCGCCGACGGTGAAGAGGAAGATGAAGCCGAGCGCCCACATCATGGGCACGGTGAAGCGGATCGAGCCGCCCCACATGGTGGCGATCCAGGAGAAGATCTTCACGCCGGTCGGCACCGCGATGACCATCGTCGCGAAGACGAAGTAGGCCTGCGCGTTGACGCCCATGCCGGACGTGTACATGTGGTGCGCCCACACGACGAAGCCGACGAGGCCGATCGCGACCATGGCATAGGCCATGCCGAGGTAGCCGAACACGGGCTTCCGCGAGAAGGTCGAGACGATCTGGCTGATCATGCCGAAGCCCGGCAGGATGAGGATGTACACCTCGGGATGGCCGAAGAACCAGAAGAGGTGCTGGTAGAGGACGGGGTCGCCGCCGCCTGAAGCCGTGAAGAACGTCGTGCCGAAGTTGCGGTCGGTCAGCAGCATGGTGATCGCGCCGGCGAGCACGGGCAGCGAGAGCAGCAGCAGGAAGGCCGTGATCAGCACTGACCACACGAACAGCGGCATCTTGTGCAGCGTCATGCCCGGCGCGCGCATGTTGAAGATCGTCGTGATGAAGTTGATCGCGCCGAGGATCGAGGAGGCGCCCGCGATGTGGAGCGAGAGGATCGCAAAGTCCACCGCCGGGCCGGGATGCCCCGTGGTCGAGAGCGGGGCATAGACAGTCCAGCCCGTGCCAGCGCCGTGGGCACCCGCCGGGCCTTCGACAAACATCGAGAGGATGAGCAGGGTGAAGGCCACCGGCAGCAGCCAGAAGGAGATGTTGTTCATGCGCGGAAAGGCCATGTCCGGCGCACCGATCATGAGCGGCACGAACCAGTTGCCGAACCCTCCGATCATCGCCGGCATCACCATGAAGAACACCATGATGAGGCCGTGGCCGGTGACGAACACGTTGAACATGTGCGAATCGGCGAAGTACTGCATGCCGGGCGCCTGCAACTCGAGGCGCATCATCACCGACAGAAAGCCGCCGATAATGCCAGCCATGATCGCGAACAGCAGGTACAGCGTCCCGATGTCCTTGTGGTTGGTCGAGAACAGCCACCGATTGAAGAAAGTCGGCGTATCGTGGTGATCGTCGTGGCCGTGCGCCTCGTGTGCCTTGGTCGCCATCTCTGCTTCACCCCAGCTTGATCGTTCTCATCCTGCGTCCCGCCGGCTGCCGATAGGCTCGAGCCCTGCTCTTCGCCCTTCTGCCGGGGGCGGCTGCCATGCAGCCGGCCAACTCCTGCCGTTCGTCCCAGTGCGCGCCGGCGTCAGCGCGTCGACGCCGCGGCGACCTTGGCGCCTGCCTGGGCAAGCGCCGTACGCTCCTGGATCTCCTGGACCTTCTTGCGGTCGCGCGCCTTGACCGCTTCGACCCACTCGTTGAACACGGCATCGTTCACGACGCGCACCGCGATCGGCATGAAGGCGTGGTCCTTGCCGCACAGTTCCGAACACTGGCCGTAGTAGACGCCTTCCTTGCGCGCCCTGAACCAGGTCGCCGAGACGCGGCCCGGGACGGCGTCGATCTTCGAGCCGAAGGACGGGATCGTCCAGTTGTGGATCACGTCGCTCGACGTCACCAGGACGTGCACGACCTTGTTGACCGGCACGAACACTTCGTTGTTCACGGCGAGCAGGCGTGGCGCGGGAATGCCCTTCTTAATCAGGGCCTCGCGCTCCTCGTCATTGAGCATCACGGACGTGAAGCTGAAGCCGCCCTGATCGGGGTAGCTGTGCGTCCAGTTCCACTGGTTTCCCGTGGCCTTGATGGTCAGGTCGGGCTTCGGGAAATCATACTGGTGGAAGAGGAGCTTGAACGAGGGGACGGCGATCACCAGCAGGATGAGGACCGGGATCACGGTCCAGGCCACCTCGAGAAGCTGGTTGTGCGTCGTGCCCGAGGGCGTCGGGTTCCGCTTTTCGCTGAATTTGTAGATGACATAGATCATCAGCACGAGCACGAAGGCGGCGATGCCGATGATGATCGGGTTCACGAGCACGTCGTGGAACCAGTGAATGCCGTCGGCGATCTCCGTCACGGGGGCCTGAAGGCCCATCTGCCAGTGCACCGGCTGGCCAGCCGTCTGAGCGAATGCGCTCGTCGCCGTGCCCGCAAGGGCAGCTCCCGCCATCAGGCTGCCGGCTCGTGCTGACAGCTTGGCCGCCCACCCGAAGCCGCCTCGACCGTATGTCATTCCCATCCGCTCCCACCAGCCTCGCCCGGACGCCTCAGCGCCGGTCCGGTCGCCCTCAATACGACAAATTCGTCGCCCGTCGCGTTGACGTTATAGCTGCACATTTGAAGGTCTCAAGGGTGCAAACTAGCGCAGCAGCGGTAGCGACGCACCAATTTGCACGGAAATCGGTCAGCGTGCCGATCACGGCTGCCCCGCGCCGAAACGCGCGATAACTGGCCGTGTGCCGTGCTTACTCAGCGCGGGCGCGCGGGGCGAGATGGGCGTGCGCGGCGGTGCTGCGGCATTTCGCGGCACGCAAGCGCGATCGTCAGGACCGTCTGAAGCCGCCGCTACCTCGCCCCGAGGACGAGGGCAGCAACGGCCGCGCGCAATTCGGCAAGGCCGCGCTTCTTCTCGGATGAGGTCGCAAGAACCTCGGGCATGGCCGCCGGGTGTGCCGAGATTTCCTGCCGCGTTGCAGCAATGACGTGCTCGAGCGCTTTCGGCGTGAGCTTGTCCGCTTTCGTCAGCACGATCTGGAAGGAGACGGCGGCGGCGTCGAGGAGGGTCATGAGCTCGCGGTCGACGGGCTTCAAGCCGTGGCGGGCATCGACGAGCAGGAAGGTGCGGACGAGGTTCGGGCGGCCGCGCAAATAGTCCCGCACGAGGCCCGTCCACGCCTCGACCATGTCCTTGGGTGCCTTGGCATAGCCATAGCCCGGCATGTCGACGAGGTAGAAAGGCGGCTCCGGGCGCTCGGGACCGAAGTAGTTGAGTGCCTGCGTGCGGCCAGGCGTGTTCGACGCGCGGGCGAGCCCGTGCTGGTCGACGAGGGCGTTGAGCAGCGTCGACTTGCCGACGTTGGAGCGCCCCGCGAAGGCGACCTCGGGCCGATCGGCCTCGGGCAGGAAGGTGAGGTCCGGAACGCTGCGGAGGAAAATCCAGTGACCGCGGAAGAGGCGGTCGCCGGCCTCGTCGGTGGGGCTGTCCCCCGTCACTTCTTGTCAGTGGCGCGGCGTGCTGCCAGCCACTTCTCGACGCCGAGGTTCTTCCACAGGTGCACCTCGGTATTGTTCTTGCGCATGATCGCGTACTGCTGCAGCAGCGAGAGCACGTTGTTCCAGGCCCAGTAGATCACGAGGCCGGCCGGGAACGAGGCGAGCAGGAACGTGAACAGCACCGGCATCCAGTTGAAGATCTTCTGCTGGATGGGATCGGGCTGCTGCGGATTGAGCTGCATCTGGACCCACATCGTGATGCCCATGATGATCGGCCACACGCCGACGTGCAGGAAGTGCGGCGCCTCGAAGGGCAACAGTCCGAACAGGTTGATGAGAGATGTCGGGTCCGGTGCGGACAGGTCCTTGATCCAGCCGTAGAAGGGCGCGTGACGCATGTCGATGGTCACGAACAGCACCTTGTAGAGCGCGAAGAACACGGGGATCTGAAGCACGATCGGGAGGCAGCCCGCGAGCGGGTTGATCTTCTCTTTCTTGTAGAGAGCCATCAGCTCTTGCTGCTGCTTGGCGCGATCGTCCTTGTAGCGCTCGCGCAGCTTCTCCATCTCCGGCTGCAGCTTTTTCATCTTCGCCATGGACTCATAGGACTTGTTGGCGAGCGGGAAGAAGGCCGCCTTGACGAGCACCGTGGTCAGCAGGATCGCGATGCCGAAGTTCGCGCTGACGCCGATGCTTGCCAGCCAGCTCGCGAGCCAATGGATCAGCTGGAAGAGCGGCTTGGTGATGAAGTGGAACCAGCCCCAGTCGATCATGAGGTCGAAGCGCTTGATGTGGAGCGCGTCGCCATAGCCGTTGATCGTGTACACCTCCTTGGCGCCGGCGAAGAGATGTCCTTCGGCCGAGCCTGTCGCGCCCGGAGCAACCGTGACGGCGGAAGCCAGATAATCCGTCTGGAAGGCCTCGCGCTGTCCCGGGCTTGCCGGGATGCCGAGGAAGTTCGCCCGGAATTCGCCGGTCTGATTCGGAATGACGGACGCCGCCCAGTACTTGTCGGTAATGCCGAGCCAGCCGCCTGTGGCTTTCTCGATCGTCCTGTTGCCGCCCTCCTTGAGGACGTCGGCGTACTTGATCTCCTGAAGGCCCGCATCGCCGATGAAGCCGATCAGGCCTTCGTGGAGAATGTAGAAGCCCTCGAGCTTGGGCGTGCCCGAGCGATAGATGCGCGCATAAGGAAAGAGGGTCTGCGCCGTCTGGGACTTGTTCTCGACCTCGTCGCGGACCGTGAACATGTAGTCCTTGTCGACAGAGATCGTACGGCGGAAGGTCAGTCCCTCGCCGTTGTCCCAGGTGAGGCGCACAGGGCTGGTCGGTGTAAGCTGGCCGCTCGACTCCGCGGTCCAAAGCGTATCGCGCCCGGGAAGATTCGTGGTGCTGCCGCCGGCGGCGACCCATCCGTGCTCGGCGAAATAGGCATTCGGCGCGTCGGCCGGCGAGAAGAGGATGACGTTAGGGCTCGTCGGGGAGACCTGCTCGCGGTACTTCACGAGCACCAGGTCATCGATGCGCCCGCCCTTGAGCGAGATCGAGCCCGTGAGGCTCGGGGTCGAGATCGCGACCCGTGGCGACGACTTGATGGCCGTGTCACGCGTATGCGCGACGGCGGCCGGAGCGCTAGCACCCGGGACGGCACCAGGCGCGCTCGGGGCAGTGCCGGGCGTGGCGACGGGCGCCGATCCCGGCGTCGCAGTCTGGCTGGCATCCGGCGTGCCGGGCTGGGCTTGCGTTTGCTGCTGCTGCCGGGCGGCGCGCTCGCGCTCCTGCTGCATCTTCGGGCCGGCGTAATAGAACTGCCAGAAGAGAAGCACGCCGATCGAGAGCACGATCGCGAGCAGGAGGTTCTTCTGGTTGTCGTCGTGCTGCATCATCGGGTCATCAGCCTTCGCTTGCAGGGCCTGTCCGCCCGGCCCGGCCGCCTGCCGGGATCGGGCGGGTGCCGCCGCGCGTATCCTTGCGTATTCCCGCGGCCGTCGGCGCATGGAGTGCCGCGAACGCCGCGGCGAGATCGCGCTCGAGGTCCGCAAAGGAGCGGGTCGCCGCCACCTCGCGTGCGATCAGCACGTAGTCGCAGCCCGCGCGGGCCGCGCCCGGCGCCACCAGCCGCACGACCTCCTTGAGGCGGCGGCGGATGCGATTGCGGATCACGGCATTGCCGAGCTTCTTGGTGGCTGTGAAGCCGAAGCGCGGCGCGGTCGCGGCCGGGGCGAGGCGCTTGGCAACCTCTCGCTCCCCTCCGGCGGTGTCGGCCACCATTTCGGCCCTCATGGGTCGATCGCTCCCGGAACGTACCCGCATCTCGATAATGAACGCGGGGGTTGACCACCGCCGACCGCCACGAACTCGGAGGAACTCTGCTCGCCGCTTCAGTGTCGCGATGGCCATCTGGTGCATCCGATCACCGCGCGACCGGAAAGAGCCAACGTGGCCACGCTTTGCTCGCCGCCTGCTCCACGCATCCACTGCTCAGCGGCCAACGGCCCGCCGGCCCGGCTCGGTGCGCGGCCGGCCTCAGGCCGAGAGACGCTTGCGGCCCTTGGCGCGGCGCCGCGCAATGACATTGCGGCCGCCGACCGTCGCCATGCGGGCGCGGAAACCGTGCCGGCGCTTGCGCACGAGCTTGCTCGGCTGATAGGTCCGCTTCACGATACGTTCTCCATACTGGCGCTGGCGGCAGGACCGCCGAGGCGCGTTCTAGGCGGCTCGGCCGCCGGGCATATGCGTCTGGCGCGGCAGTGCCGCTGCAACACCAATCGGCGCCCCCGCTCCCGACGCATGCGCCGGGGACAGTGCGCCCATGTCCTCGAATGAGTGCAGGGCTTATATGGGGGCCCTTCCGGCAAGTCAATCCGGCCCGGCCGCTTCCCTTCGCTGGTCCTGCTTCCCAAGGACCCCGGCGACAGTCATAGTGGCGAGGCACGGTGGTGTTGCGCGGCCGGCCGGCTCAGCAGGCAACAGAGCGGGTGTCTCTTCCGTTGACGCGAGACAAACCGCCGCAGCCGGCGCGGCACTCTCCCAGGGAGGGAGCGTGTGATGAAATGGCTGCTGTTCCTGCTCGCCTTCGTCGGCGCGTTGGCAGTGGGGTTCTTTGGCGTGCTCGGCCTCGTTTGAGACGAGCAGGCGGTTTGAGGCAGGGCGAAGACAGATGACCGGCCAGGAAGCCGCCACGGTCGGCTCGGCCGGGCGCAATATCGTTGTTGCGGCTGTCCTGCTGATGCTCGTCGCGGGGTTCAATTCCTCCTTGCTGCATCTCGGCGTGCGTTTCGTCGGCGCCGAGCTTCCCTCCGTCCAGACCGCCTTCCTGCGCACGCTATTCTCCCTGCTGCTGACCGCGCCTTTTGTTTTTCGGCCGAGCAACATCGCTTGGCGCACCAATAATCTTCCTTTGCAGATGTGCCGTGGCTTGGTCGGCGTCGTCTCGACGTCCGTTTGGTACTACGCGCTGGCGAACCTGCCGTTGGCCGATGCCGCCGTGCTGAGCTTTACGACCCCGATCTTCATCACGATCGGCGCCGCGATCTATTTCGCCGAACCGGTCGGCAAACTGCGGACGGGCGCCGTCATTTGCGGATTGCTTGGGGCGCTGGTGATCCTGAAGCCAGGCTTTGCGGCCGTCTCGCTCGCCGCCGTTGCGGCCATGGTTGCCAATATACTCTGGGCGGTCTCGCAGCTCATGGCGAAGCAGCTTACCCGTTACGACAGCACGATCACCATTGCCTTCTATCAGCCGCTGATGATTGCCCCGATTGCCGGCCTGGCCGCGATTCCGGTCTGGGTCACGCCGAGCCCGCAAATCTGGCTGGTGTTGCTCGGTATGGGCGGCATCGCCGCCCTCGGTAACTACTGCTACGTGCAGGCACTGCGCATGATCGACGCCAGCATCCTGATGCCCGCCGATTATGTGCGCCTGCTGTGGATGGTGACGTGGGGGTATATCTTCTTCAGCGAGGTCCCCGGCTGGTCGACCTGGCTCGGCGCGGCGCTCATCGTCGGCTCGACACTGTTCGTCACCTGGTGTGAGGCGGGCCTTGCGCCGAAACGCCGCGCGGAAACGTGAGTGGTCCGATCTCCGGGAGCGAGTAAGAAGGACGGCACTGCAAACGGGGCGGATCTTCGAGGGAGTACCGGGCACATGGACATGACGGCCGAGGAAATTCTCGCAGGGCTCAGAACCTGGGTCGAGATCGAGAGCCAGACGGCGGACGTCGAGGGCGTCAACCGCATGATGTCGAAGTGCGCGGCCGACTACGAGGCCGCCGGCGCCACGGTCGAGCGCATCCCCGGCATCAACGGGCGCGGCGATCACCTGCGCATCACCTCGGCCTGGGGCGGCGACGGACCGGGCATCCTCGTGCTCTGCCATCTCGACACGGTGCATCCCAAGGGGACGCTCGCGAAGGACCTGCCCTTCCGCGTCGAGGGCGACAAGGCTTACGGCCCGGGCATCTACGACATGAAGGGCGGCGCCTATATCGCGCTCTGCGCCTACCGCGCCATTGCCGCCGGGCCGACGCCGAACGGCCTGCCGATCCGCCTTCTCTACGTCTCCGACGAGGAGACGGGCAGCACTACCTCGCGCCGTCTCATCGAAGCCGAGGCGGAGCGCGCAAAGTACGTCCTGGTGACCGAGCCGGCGCGGGACGGCGGTCGCGTCGTCACCGGCCGCAAGGGCGTTGGCCGCTATGTCATGAAGGCTCACGGGCGTCCGGCGCATGCCGGGAGCAAGCACCAGGACGGGCTCAACGCCATCACCGAGGTTGCGCGCCAGGCCGTGACGATCGACGGGTGGACAGACTACAAGCGCGGCGTCACCTTCAATATCGGACAGATCAAGGGCGGCACCGCCGACAACGTCGTGCCGGAGCATTGCACGGCGACGATCGACATGCGCGTGCTGACGGTCGCCGATGGCCAGGAGTTCGATGCGCGCCTCAAGGCGCTGAAGCCGCACAATCCGGCCATCGAGCTCATCATCGAAGGAGGCCTTAATCGCCCGCCCTTCGAGAAGAACTCGGGGATCGCGGCGCTCTTCGCGCACGCTAAGGGCCTCGCGGCCGAGATCGGCTTCGAGCTGCACGACCTCTCCACGGGTGGCGGCAGCGACGGCAATTTCACCGCGCACAAGGTGCCGACCCTCGACGGCCTTGGCGTCGACGGCAACGGCGCGCATACGCTCGGCGAGCATCTCTACATCTCGTCGCTGGTGCCGCGTATGATGCTCCAGAAGCGGCTGTTCGAAACTCTTTCTTGAAGAAGGGCCGCCGGCTGCTGGGAAGGGGTGCTTCGCAACCAGCCCGTTGTGCCATGCCGCGGCGGCCATAGCGGCGGCGTGGTGCTCATGCGTTCGGAACGGCCTATGGCCGGCGCGCAGTCGCGCGCTGATGTTTTCGGGCCGGCCTACCGGCCGGCGCGCAGTCGCGCGCTGATGTTTTCGGGCACGGCCTACTGGCCGGCGCGCAGTCGCGCGCTCATGAAGTGGGCAGGACGGAGATCGCAGGCGCCGCCAAGTCCCTTCTCCCTGTGCTTACGGGGAGAAGGTTAGGATGAGGGGCGGCAGCATACGCTAATGTCAGCGATTGGCGCCGCCCCCTCAGGGCCGCAGCCGAGCTGAATGCCACCGCACAACCTTGCCCGGCCGCGCGTTTCCCGCTAAGCCGACGCCGACGATGCCGCCGCACCGGCCCGACCGACGCACTGCGCATTGCCAATCATTTCACCCGCTTTCTCGCGAAGGAGACCCCTCACCATGGCGCGCACCAAGATCGCCCTCGTCGGCGCCGGCATGATCGGCGGCACGCTTGCCCATCTCGTCGGCCTCAAGGAGCTCGGCGACGTCGTACTGTTCGACATCGCGGAAGGTATTCCGGCCGGCAAAGGGCTCGATCTCATGCAGTCGGGCGCGGTCGAGGGCTTCGACTCGGTCATGAAGGGCACGAGCTCGTACGCCGATATCGCGGGCGCCGATGTGGTGATCGTGACGGCCGGCGTGCCGAGGAAGCCCGGCATGAGCCGCGACGACCTCCTCGGCATCAACCTCAAGGTCATGGAAGCGGTCGGCGCCGGCATCAAGGCGCACTGTCCGAACGCCTTCGTCATCTGCATCACGAACCCGCTCGATGCCATGGTGTGGGCGTTGCAGAAGGCCTGCGGTCTGCCGAAGAACAAGGTGGTCGGCATGGCGGGCGTGCTCGACACGGCGCGTTTCCGCTACTTCCTCGCCGAGGAGATGAAGGTCTCGGTCGAGGATGTCACGGCGTTCGTGCTCGGCGGCCATGGCGACGACATGGTGCCGCTGGCGCGTTACTCGTCGGTCGGCGGCGTGCCGCTCCCCGATCTCGTGAAGATGGGCTGGATCAGCCAGGAGAAGCTCGACTCTATCGTCGATCGCACGCGCAAGGGCGGCGGCGAGATCGTCGCGCTGCTGAAGACGGGTTCGGCTTTCTATGCGCCCGCATCCTCGGCGATCCAGATGGCCGAGAGCTATCTCAAGGACAAGCGCCGCATCCTGCCGTGCGCGGCGTACCTCACGGGCCAGTACGGCGTGAAGGGCATGTACGTCGGCGTGCCGGTAGTGATCGGTGCGAATGGCGTCGAGAAGATCGTCGAGATCGAGCTCAATGATGCGGAGAAGACGATGTTCCAGAAGTCGGTCGCCTCGGTGCAGGGCCTTGTCGATGCGTGCGTGAAGATCGCGCCGCAGCTGGGTTGATCATCATTGAGCGACGCTCACTTTTCCCTCTCCCCGCAAGCGGGGA
>Ga0182740_1002218_pt1 | contig 12150 bp, 11 predicted proteins | sample eDN5th37CKraftBY_FD_128872 | JGI IMG/M metagenome (GOLD analysis project Ga0182740, IMG submission 128872) | Enriched backyard soil microbial communities from Emeryville, California, USA - eDNA 5th pass 37_C Kraft BY (version 2) (version 2) | ecosystem: Environmental > Terrestrial > Soil >...
CAGGTGGCGCCCGAGGCGCGCGGCCAGCTCACGGAGCGGCTCGATGCGCTCGGCTATCCTTACTGGGACGAATCCGCCAATCCGGCGTACCGACTATTCCTCTCGGGCGACCTTCAGGCGACGGCGAAGTAGGGCACGCGGCAGAGCGCTCGCTATCTCTTCCCCTGCACTTCCTCGGCCCATGACTGCGCCTTGCCGTAGCCGTCGAAGAACGCGAGCGAGGTCCGCGCGAGCTCCGGGCTCATGAAGAGATCGTAGTGGGTGAGGTTCGGTAGGATTGCGAGGCGGTTCTGCGGCATCGTCTCGCGCTTCCACCCGGCATCACGCAAGCCGCCACCGAGCAACTGATAGAATTTCACGATGTGCTCGGGGCGGAACATGTCGCCGTCGCCATAGACCAGCATGACGGGTATTTTCAGCTTCGGCACGTCTGCGGACCAATCGAACGGCTTCTTGATCATCGCACCCATGGCGTCGAGGAGACGCGGGAAGTCCTCGGGCTTCGGTGCAATGGCCGCGTAGGACCGGTACATCGGCGTGTCCTTCATCGCGGCAGCCATTTCCGCGCCCACATGCGCCTGCTGGGCGAGGATCTCGGGATAGAAGCCGTCGCGGGCCATGAGGCCGGAGGCCATGACGAGCCGGCGCACCTTCTCGGGACGCTGGAGCGCGAGTTGGAAACCGACGCCGCCGCCCATGGAGTAGCCGAGAACGTCGACCTGCTTCAGATCGAGCGCGTCGAGAATCGTCGCCAAGTCGCGGCCCATGGCATCGAGCTCGATGGGACGATTGCCGAGCTCGGTGCGGCCATGGCCGTGCAGGTCGATGCCAATGACCTTCCTATTCTCGGCGAGCATCGGCAGGATCGGCGCGAACATGTCCGTGGAGCCGAGGCCACCGTGGAGAAGCAGGAGCGGCGCGCCGTTCCCGTGGACCTCGTAGTAATAGCGGATGCCGCCGGCCTCGATGTGGCCAGCCTCGACGCGGGTCGGCGTGGGTATGCTGCTCATAGTGCACTCTCGGGCTTGGGCAGTTGAGCTGAGAACGACGGCCGCAGCGGCGGTACGCAACGTGGTCAACACCGTCCGTTTCATTTGAAAGTCCCCTGCGATGGCCGCGGATCGTTTGCCGGCACGGGATTTGCCGGACAATGACTTTGCTGGTCATAAGACGCGCGGAGCAGGGTCTGCCCGACAGGGGGTGGCGTGAATTTTTGCGGCCGGCCTGCGCGGGAAGGTCAGCCTGCGCGCTTTCGCCGCCTTTGTGGCAGGAGGGGGCCCATCACGCTTTCTTGACACCCCCAGGGGGCCTATCTATGGTCCCCCCGCGCAGTTGGAAGCGGCCGTGTCCCGGTCCTCGGGGCGCGTCGAGGCAGCCATCATGTCGGTCGACGGCAGCAAGCAAACCGATCCGAAAGGCGAGATTTCGCCGGAGGATCGCGAGGCTCTGAGGCGGCGGTCGGAGGCAATCGGCAAGCGCCTCGACGAGGTCAAGCATGAGCGCGACGCGGTGCGGCGGCCTCAGGGGCCTTCGACCGCAGGGCGCGCGATGCGGGCTTCTGCTGACCTGATCGGCGGCATCGTAGCCGGCGGTCTGATCGGTTGGTATCTGGACAAGTGGCTCGGCACCGATAAGCCGGTCATGTTTGTCCTATTCTTTTTACTGGGCGCTGCCGCGGGCATCCTGAACGTCATCAGGGTCGCGATGCGCGAGAAGACGCCGCCGGCGCCGTCCGTACCGGACGACGACGAGGACGAGATCAGGTAAGGGGCATTGGCACGTGGCTGCTGGCGCTGACGGGGGACATAGTCCGATTGCACAGTTCGAGATCAAGAATCTCGTTCCGTTGCGACTCTTCGGTTTCGATACTTCCTTCACGAACTCCGCGCTGTTCATGGTCGTCGCGGTGGGGCTGATCTCCGCCTTCCTCATCATGTCCATGCGCGGGCGCTCGCTCGTGCCGACGCGAATGCAGTCGATCGCGGAGGTGTTCTACGAGTTCGTCGCAAACACGGTACGCGAGAACGTCGGCCAGGAAGGCATGAAGTTCTTCCCGCTCGTCTTCTCGCTTTTTGTTTTTGTGCTGATCTGCAACCTGATCGGCATGGTGCCCGGCGGGTTCACGGTGACGAGCCACATCGTCGTGACCGCGGCGCTCGCGCTGCTCGTGATCGGTATCGTCATCGTCTACGGCGTCGCGACACAGGGTACGCACTTCCTCAAGCTCTTCGTGCCGGATGTGCCGGCGCCGCTGCTCGTGCTGATGGTGCCGATCGAGGTCATCTCGTTCCTCTCGCGCCCGCTGAGCCTGTCGGTGCGTCTCTTCGCGAACATGCTGGCCGGGCATATCGCGCTCAAGATCTTCGCGGGCTTCGTCGGCTCGCTGCTCGCGGCGGGAGTCTGGGGCATCATCTCGCCGCTGCCGCTCTTCCTCACCATCGCGCTGACCGCGCTCGAGGTGCTGGTGGCAGTGCTGCAGGCCTATGTCTTCGCGGTGCTGACCTGCGTCTACCTCCACGATGCCGTGCATGGAGCCCATCACTAGCGGGCGCGCGCATCAATCCAATCCACGTACACAGTCGATCAACCCAGGGAGATCATCATGGATCCAGTGGCAGCAAAGTTCATCGGCGCAGGCATCGCGTGCCTTGGCATGGCGGGCGCCGGCATCGGTCTCGGCAACCTGTTCGGCCAGTTCCTTTCCGGCGCGCTGCGCAACCCGTCGGCGGCTGACGGTCAGCGCGGCACGCTGCTCCTCGGCTTCGCGCTGACGGAAGCGCTCGGCATCTTCTCGCTGCTCATCGCGCTGCTGCTGCTCTTCGTGGTCTGATCGGCGACGGTCCGATCGGCGGGTTCAGACGCGGCGACAAGTCCTCGGGGATTCCGGACGCCGCACCGCTTATCAGGGCACCCTCAGGCAGTGGTGCCGAACTAAGGGCAGGGGCGTAATGTCCATGTTGCTTCTCGGGGCCGTCGCGGCGACGACTGGCGAGTTCATTCCGAGCGCGGCCGCGCCGGAAGCGTTCCCGCCGTTCGATCCGCGCACGTTCGCCTCGCAGCTCTTCTGGCTCGCGCTGAGCTTCGGCTCGCTCTACTTCCTGATGTCGCGGATCGCACTGCCGCGCATCGGCGAGGTCATCGAGGAGCGCCGCGACCGTATCCAGCGCGATCTCGACGAGGCTGTGCGTCTCAAGGCGGAGACCGATGCGGCGCTCAAGGCTTACGAGCAGTCGCTGGCCGACGCCCGCGGCAAGGCCCAGGGGCTTGCCAAGGAGACACGCGACAAGCTCACGGCCGAGTCCGAGGCCGAGCGCCATCGCGTCGAGGCGGAGCTCAATGCCAAGCTCGCCGATACGGAGAAGCGGATCGCGGAGACGAAGTCGCGGGCGCTGGCAAGTGTCGACGAGATCGCCGCGACCACGGCAACGGATATCGTGTCGCTGCTGACCGGCAAGGGCGTCTCGGCCGACGAGGTGCGCGATGCGCTCGCCAAGGTGAAGGCGGGCTGACGCCGGAAGCGCAAGAGGAAACGCGAGCCATGTTTCACGTCAATTCGCCAGAGTTCTGGGTCGCGATCGCGTTTCTGATCTTCGTTGGCGTGCTCATCAAGATGGGCGTGCCGTCGATGATCACGAAGGCGCTCGATGAACGCGCCGATGCCGTGCGCAAGGAGCTCGACCAGGCGCGTCGGCTGCGCGAGGAGGCGCAGGACCTGCTTGCGGACTACCAGCGCAAGCAGCGCGCGGCCGATGAGGAAGCCAAGGCCATCATCGAGCAGGCGCGACGCGAAGCCGAGACGATGAAAGCCGAGAGCGCGAAAAGCCTCAAGGAGCAACTCGAGCGGCGCACGCGTCTTGCCGAGGAAAAGATCGCGCGCGCCGAGGCGCAGGCGGTGAGCGAGGTGCGGGCGGCGGCCGTCGATGTTGCGACGACGGCGGCAGAGCGCATCATCGGCGACAAGCTCAAGGGCGATGGCGGCGCCGATCTGGTCAACCGCTCCATCCGCGACCTCAAGTCCAAGCTCAACTGAGCTGATCCTCACGCAGGTTCACGAATGAATACGGGGCGCCGTTGAGGCGCCCCGTTTCGTACCGCGAGCTCAATCACCGGCTCAGGCGCGACACGGCCGTGCCACGAAGCGGCAGGCCGTGCGCTTGCCGACCTTCCAGCAGGTGTCACGGGTCACGCGTGCGCGCGACACGGTGGCGTAACGGGAGCCGAGGCGCCGCGTCACGTTCGCTCGCCAGACGTTGCGCGCGCTGAAGCGTGCGCCGACCGCTGTCAGTGATGTCTTCCCGACGCCGGTGACGACGATGCGCGAGCAGACCTGGGCGTTGGCGGCACCGCTCGCGGATATGGCTATGGCGATGGCTGCGGCCATGCCGAGTGCAAGCTTCCTGATCATGGGCTTTCTCCCTTGCCGATCCAATGAGAATGGCGCTCATGGAAGCATCGGGACGTTGCAGAAAGTTGGCCCTGCGATGAAGGTGCATTCATCGCGCGTGCGTGCAGCCCGGCGGCGTCAGGAGATCGGCCCCTTAGGCATTGAGAATCTTGAGCACTTTCGCGTGAAGCGCAGGGTCGCCGGCAGCGACGATGCGGCCGCCCTTCAAGGCGGGAGCGCCTTCCCAGGTCGTGATGCGCCCGCCGGCCCGCTCGATGATCGGAATGAGCGCGACGACATCGTGCGGCTTGAGGCCGGTTTCGATGAGAAGGTCGGTATGGCCTCCCGCCAGCAGGCAGTAGCCGTAGCAGTCGCCGCCATAGCGTGTGAGGCGCGCGCGCGCGGAGACCTCGAAGAATTTCTTGCGATCGCCTTCATCGAGCAGGTTGGGGCTCGTGGTGGTCAGGATGGCGTGTTCGATCTTGCCGCAGGCGCGCGTGCGGATGCGGCGCGTGCGGCCATCGGCCGTCCGCCAGTGGCTGGCCGTGCGGCTCGTCCACACGCGCTCGCCGGTGAAAGGCTGGTTCATCATGCCGAGCAGGGGGACTTCACCGTCGAGGAGGCCGATGAGCGTCCCCCAGAGTGGACTCCCCATGATGAAGGCCTTGGTGCCGTCGATCGGGTCGACGAACCAGCGCAGGCCACTCGTGCCGTCGCCCTCGCGCGCGCCATGCTCCTCGCCGACGATCGAATGAGAGGGATGGTGACGCTGCAGGTAGCGGCTGATCACGCGCTCCGCGTCGCGATCGGCGGCGGTGACGGGATCGAAGCCGACGGGGCTGCCCTTGTCCTCGACAGGAATCGGGCGGCGAAAGCGGCGCAGGATCACCTCGCCGGAGAGATCGGCGAGCGTGTGCGCAGTCTCCAGGAGGGCGGAGAACGTGGCAGCTGGCTGCTTGATCGGCGTTGTCATGGAGGTCGTCTCGCGGAGCGGATGGAGCGTGCAGGGAGTACTGTTGCGATTTGATCAATGCTCAGCAAAAGGATATGTGACACTTTTAACGCACGAGTCTCACCAACATTCGCTTATCCGCATATTGCAACGCCGTTGACGATTGCCGAATCAGCAGCGCACCGGCATGCTCAGAATTGTAGCTGCGATGACGATCTGTCGTTGCTATTGCCCACTTCGGGCGTTTCCTCCCTAGACTTGGGCCGTTCATTCGGTGAGCGGCCCCTTTGTTCTTCCGAAACAGCATCGTTCTCCCAAATGGGCCGCTGGGCTTCGATCAGCGTCCATAGATGACGCGTTTTCCTGCCGGCCAAGACACGCGATAGCCGAACTCGATCTGACGCTCCTCGTCCGGCTGCAGCAGCGCCTCCCATGCCAGAACGCCCCGCTTGTCATCGAAATCGCGCCGGGTTGGCGGCGTCTTGCCGGTCAGCTCGACCTTGATGTCCTGTTGCCGGGACGTCGGAATGCTGTCCTGGATCGATACCGTGATCGCGCGCTCGTGCAGGTTCTTCACCGTGATGCGGAAGGCGCGCGTATCCGTCTGCTGCGAGGAGATGAGGCCCGTCTCGCCGCGCTTGTCCTCGACCGTCGCATACCGGATGCGGACCGAGTCGTCGGCGCCGAAGCCGATCTCGTGCTCCTGGCCGGGCGCGAGCAGCGGCAGCTTGCCTGTGCCGACGTAGGTGCCGTCACGGAAGAGGGCGATGGCGCCCGGTAGGTACGCGGAGGTCTTCGGTGCGGCGAGTTTGGCGTAGAGATAGGCCTGTGTCCTCAGGCGCGGGACCGCCCGCACCACGAGTGTCGGCTCGATCCTGATCTCGTCGATCAGCACGCGCTTGACCTCGCCGGTGGCAAGGACCGACGTGCGGCCCGGGATATCGAAGCGGGCTTGGAAGGCCGAATACTCGGCGCTTGCTTGCTGCTCGCCGACGGGGAGCTCTTCATCCTCTCTTTTCTCGGCGGTCTCGGCGTCGCTTTGTCTGCCTGCGCGATCGGTATTCTGGGACCGCGCCCTGGCTGCCGGCGCGGCAGGCGCTGGTGCGCTCGCCACCGGGCGCGGCGGCGGCGCCTCGGGCAGGAAATCGACGATGGAGGGATCGAGGGTGGGGGCTGAAGCCCCGCTCGCAGGCCGCGCCGTCGAGAGCGTAAGCGCGGCGTCGCGCCAGTCCTCGCCCGTGCGCTGCTGCACGGCGGCGCGTCGGATGAGCACGAGACTGGGCGCCACGTTGCGCGCACCGGTCATCAGCCGCGCGTCATAGAGGGACTGCCAGGAGGCGGAGGGCACCTGATAGCGCAGCAGGAGGTTCGCCTCGAGCGCCGCCGCCGCCGTGACGTTGACGCGGACTTCCGTGCGCGCATCCTCGATCGGCGCCAGATCCGAGAGAGCCCTCTCGAGATCGGTGATGCGCCGGTCCAGCTCGCGCACTTTATGGCCTGCGGCAAGGCGCGCCTTTTCCGCCTCGGCGAGGCGGCTGCCGATCAGGAGGAAGATGTCGCCCCAGGCCTCGCCTTTTTCCGCGCTTTCCGCCGGTTTGGCGGCGGGCCGCGTCGGCAGCGTCACCAGCCCTTCGACGAACCGCTTCTGTGCCTCCGCCGCTTCGACTTCCGCCGCGACAACCGAGCGCTCGTCTTCGAGCTTCTCGATGGCCTCCTCGAGCTTGCGCCGCTCGCTCTGGCTGACGGCGGGATCGAGGCGGGGAATCTCGACGCGGCGCGTGTCGACGGAGCCGATGTCGAGCCGGCCGGTGCTGCGCCCTTCGATCCGGATCGAGCCGTCGATGGCCTGCGCTGGCAGGTCCTTGAAGATGATGACGTGCTCGCCTGGCCCGACCTTGAGCTGTGCTGTGCGCGTCACCTCGGCGCCGCGCGAGAAGACCGTCACGGCCGAAATTGTGGACGTGCCTGCGATTTCGGCTGCAGCAAGCGGTGAAGGAGACATGACGGCGACAGCCGCCGTCAGCGCCAGCCACCGAACATCGATACGCATTACAAGAGCTCCGGCAGATGGTTCCTGGCCGCTGATGGCTTCAAACGACCGGACAGGCGCCGCCGTCGATGTTGATGGCTGTACCGGTGATGTACGAACCGGCGTCGGAGGCGAGGAACAGCACCATGTTGGCGAATTCCTCGGCAGTGCCGACGCGGCCGAGTGGAATGTCCTTGCCCATCTCCTCGTAGAAGGCCGCGAGGCTCCGGCCCTTGTTCTCCACGGCGTGCCGCTGCACCCACTGGTCGCTTTCGATACGACCGACGAGGACGGCATTGACGAGAACATTGTGAGGAGCGCCCTCGCCGGCGAGCACCTTGGTCAGTGCCATGCCCGCGGCGCGGGAAACAGCAGTCGGCGCACGGCCACCGGCGGGCGCTTTGGCGCTCGTATTGAGGACGTTGATGACGCGGCCGTATCCGCGCTGCTTCATGCCGGGAAAGGCGAGGCGGCAGAGGCGGATCGCGGCGAAAAGCTTGAGGTCGAGATCGGCCTGCCAGACCTCGTCGGTGATCGTCTCGAACTGGCCCGTCTTAGAGGTGCCGGCATTGTTGACCAGCACGTCGAGGGGGCCGAGGGCCTTCTCGGCTGCCGCGAAGGCACGCGCGCAGTCCTCCGCCTTGCTGACGTCGGCGGCTATCGTGACGATCTTGCCGCTGCCGGCCTTGGCCAGCTCCTTTTGTGCAGCCTCGAGGCCCACCTGGTTCCGCGCGACGACGGCCACGTTCGCCCCCGCTCCGAGGAATGCCCTGCAGATGGCGAGCCCGATGCCCTTGCTGGCGCCGGTGACGAGCGCATTGCGCCCTTTCATTTGAAGTTGCACGGCATTTCCTCCCCAGAGAAATTGCTTACTCGGCGGGAACAGTACGCCGGGCCGTCCGGCAAAGGAAGCGGCCTTGTCGTGCTCCGGCGGGTCCCCAGATAAGGAGAACAAACGCCGAATTGTCGCCTTCGATACCGTGCTATAAGGCGCTGTCATGTCAGCGAATCAGGTGAAATTGAGTGGGCCGCCGGCCGAGGATGCCGACGAGCCGCCGTTCGACCTCCCGGAGGCTCCCGGGGGTGCGCAGGTCTTTGCAAAGCAGACAGCGCGGCCCTCGATATCGGAGCGCGCCATCGCCCAGGCGCCCGCCCCTTATCTCGAAGGCCTCAATCCCGAGCAGCGTCGGGCCGTCGAGGCGACCGAAGGGCCGGTGCTGGTGCTCGCCGGGGCGGGCGTCGGCAAAACGCGTGTGTTGACCACCCGCATTGCCCACATCCTCGCGAGCCGACGGGCATTTCCCTCACAGGTGCTCGCGGTGACCTTCACGAACAAGGCCGCACGCGAGATGAAGGAGCGTATCGGCGCCCTCATCGGAGGTGCGGTCGAGGGGATGCCGTGGCTCGGTACGTTCCATGCGATCGGTGTGAAGATCCTCCGCCGTCATGCCGAGCTGGTCGGCCTCAAGGACGGTTTCACCATCCTCGACGTGGACGATCAGCTTCGGCTGATCAAGCAGGTCATCGAGGCCGCGGGCCTCGACAAGGACCGCTGGCCGGCGCGCCAGCTCGCGGCGATGATCGACAACTGGAAGAACAAGGGCCTGACGCCGGACAAGGTGAGCACCGGCGATGCGCAGGTGTTCGCCGGCATCGGAGCGAAGCTCTACGCGGCCTATCAGCAGCGCCTGAAGGAGCTCAACGCCGTCGACTTCGGCGATCTGCTGCTCGAGTCGTTGAGGCTCTTCCGCGAGCATCCGGACGTGCTCGCGGACTATCAGCGCCGCTTTCGCTACATCCTCGTCGACGAGTATCAGGACACCAACGTCGTCCAGTATCAGTGGCTGCGGCTCATCGCGCAGGCGCCGGGCGGTCAGCCGAACCTCTGCTGCGTCGGTGATGACGACCAATCCATCTACGGCTGGCGCGGTGCCGAGGTCGACAACATCCTGCGCTTCGAGAAGGACTTCCCCGGTGCGGTCGTGATCCGCCTCGAGCGCAACTATCGTTCGACGGGCCATATCCTCGCGACCGCTGCCGGGCTCATCGCGCACAACACCGGCCGCCTTGGCAAGACGCTCTTCACGGACGACGAGCTCGGCAGGAAGGTTTCCATCCTCGGCGTGTGGGACGACGAGGAGGAGGCGCGCGCGATCGGAGAGGAGATCGAAGCCCTCGCGAAGCGCGGGCACAGGCTCAATGAGATCGCGATCCTTGTGCGCGCCTCCTTCCAGATGCGCGTGTTCGAAGACCGCTTCATCACGCTCGGCCTGCCCTACCGCGTGATCGGCGGTCCGCGCTTCTATGAGCGCCAGGAAATCAAGGACGCCATCGCTTATCTCGAAGTGACGCACAATCCCTCGAACGACCTCAAGTTCGAGCGGATCGTCAACGTCCCGAAGCGCGGGCTCGGCGATGCGACGATCAAGCAGATCCATGACCTCGCGCGGGCGAGTGGTGTGCCCATGTTCGAGGCGGCGCGCCAGCTCGCCGAAAGCGACGAGCTGAAGCCGAAGGCACGGCGTGCGCTCGGCGATGTGGTCGCGGCCTTCCTGCGCTGGCGCGGGCAGTCCGAGGGCGTGAAGCACACCGAGCTTGCCGAGCTGATCCTCGATGAGAGCGGCTATACGGCCATGTGGCAGGCGGACAAGAGCCCGCAGGCGCAGTCACGGCTCGAGAACCTGAAAGAATTGATCCGCTTCATGCATCAGTTCGAGACGCTCGGCGGCTTCCTCGAGCACGTGGCGCTGGTCATGGACGCCGAGCAGGGCGATGACGGCGATCGCGTCTCGCTCATGACGCTGCATGCCGCCAAGGGTCTCGAATTCGAGACGGTTTTCCTGCCGGGCTGGGAGGAAGGCCTGTTCCCGCATCAGCGCTCGCTCGACGAGAGCGGGCTGGCCGGTCTCGAAGAGGAGCGCCGTCTCGCCTATGTCGGGATCACGCGCGGCAAGCGGCACGTGCAGGTGAGTTTCGCGCAGAACCGGCGCAATCGTGGACTCTATCAATCAGCGAGCCCGTCACGGTTCGTCGATGAGCTTCCCGAGGCGCACCTCGACGTGCTCGAATCGCGCAGTCCCTTCGGCGGCGTCTATGCCAGCATGGGCGGCGAGCCGCGCTACGGTCGCGCCAATCCTTATGGCAAGAGCGGCTTCGACGATGCGACTTCGCCGTTCGCGACGAGCTACACGACGCCGGGCTGGCAGCGCGCGCAGGAGCAATGGAAATCGGCGCGTCCTGCGCGGCCGCCGCCACAGACGATCGAGGGCACGCTGGTCGCATCCTCGGATCATGTCTCGGCATTCGCCGAGGGCGATCGCGTGCATCACCAGAAGTTCGGGCTCGGCACGGTGACGATGGTCGATGGCAACAAGCTCACCATCGACTTCGACAGCGGCGATCGCAAGCGCGTGATCGAGAGTTTTGTGGTCAGGGCCTGATTACTGCACCTCGATGAGGATGCCGGTCCGCCAGATCTGGCTCTGCGGCACGTAGGTCGGGCTGGGCGGTGGCGCCCCTTCTTTGCGCTCGCCCTCGGGAGCAGGCGGAGGGCGGCGCAGAGCTGCATCCAGAAATGCCGCGTAAGGGCCGAGCTCCTGGAAGCGTTGGCGTTCGAAGTCGTGGCGAATGCCGTCGACGAGGCCTTCCACACGCGTGCAAAGAGCGACGATGCGCTCGCGGCCCTTCTCCTTGAGACGGAGACGATAACGCGCGCCCTGTGCTGGGATCGTCACACTCAGGTGGGCGGCGATGCGATTGTTGGTCACGAAGTCATTGGGAAAGATGACTGTGCCGAAACCGCCGGTATCGATGTTGATGACGGTCAGGTTGCAGTCGACGTTCGAGCGGACCGTGATCTCGATGACATCGCCGGGGCTGTAGCGCGGCAGGTCCGGATACAATGTGAGATCGATGGGCGTCGCGGGCGTGATCGGGGGGCGCGGCGCCTCAAGCGGAACGAGCGGCACGGCCCGCTCCGGCGGCGTGACTTTGGCAAGTCGCGCGATCAGCGGCCAGGCATCCTCGAGATCATTGCGCAGAACCGTGCCGTAGAGCAGGCGTCGCAACAGGTGGCGCTCGCCGCTCGCCGCGGGTTCCAGCGCGGCGGCGAGCGCTTCAGGCTTCGTGCCGATTTCTGCCGCTACCTTCAGTAGATTGAGCGGCGCCAGATGATGGCGCGTGAGCTGCAGCATCAGCTCGACATTGCGCGCGAGCTTTTCCGGCGGGGTTACGGGAGCAAGAATGGCTTCAGCGATCTCGCGGTCGTTCTCCCGCATGACCGGACTGTCGGCGAGATGTGCCGGCACCGGCCCATTGGGGCCGGCCCGTGCCGTCCCGAACTCGCCGCGCAGAACCTGCGCAACGAGCTGGTCCGCCCGCACGATGAGAGGTCCTGGAATGCGCCGGATCTGCGTTTTTACGCCGAGGATGGTGCGCCAGCGGAAGGCATCCCAGCCAAGATCCTGAATGTCGAAGGCGAGGTTGCGGCCTTCATCATCGAGCGGATAGGTCCGCACGGGATGGTCGATGCCAGCGACCGCTCCGAGAACCAGCTCGAGCATTTGCGCCCATTCGGCGAGGAGCGTCGGGGATGCACAGCCGAGATCCAGATGGGCGAGGTTCAGGATGCGGAACGCCGACACCGGCTTCTTCAGCGTCATCGCGACGCGCGCAAGCTCGGCATCGATACGCTCGCGCGGGATGAAAGTCGCGGATGGACACGCCGCGGCTTCGCTCGGCAGGCTTTCGATCCAGGCGCGCAAAGTGCCGAGATCGTCCGCGCTC
>Ga0182740_1002221_pt1 | contig 12134 bp, 6 predicted proteins | sample eDN5th37CKraftBY_FD_128872 | JGI IMG/M metagenome (GOLD analysis project Ga0182740, IMG submission 128872) | Enriched backyard soil microbial communities from Emeryville, California, USA - eDNA 5th pass 37_C Kraft BY (version 2) (version 2) | ecosystem: Environmental > Terrestrial > Soil >...
CCAACACGCCGGCCCCGACCCCGACACCGGTTCGCAACGCCCAGAAGAGCGGTGTCTTCACTCGCAGCGACCAGGGCAAGCTCAACCCGAGCAAGGCCCTGCAGTGGACGATCACCGGCCTTGAAGGCCCATTCACCTCGCTGACGATCACGGACACCGTTCCCGCTGGCTCGAACTGGCAGTTCAACTGCGATTCGGGATCGGTGACCACCGTGCCGTCCGGCGCAACGGTCTCCTGCACGACCACCGAGGTCACGGTGACTTTCGGGAGTGTCCCGGCCGGAACCAACGTCAGCGTCACGATCCTGGGCGATACGAAGCCGCCGTTCGAGTCGTTGCAGACCTTCGCGAACACCGCCACCTGGAGCGCGGGTGAGGCTGGCAGCGGCACGTCCAGCACCGGCTACCTGGTGCAGACGCAGGCCGGCGGCGGCGGCGGCGGTGGCAACACGCCGACCACAGCTCCGACGAACACCCCGACCGTAGCGGTGACCAACACCCCGACCAGTACGCCGACGAACACTCCCACCCAGACGCCGGTGCCGACCGTCGTCCCGGCGAACCCGACGGTCACGCAGGCCACCTGCACCGGCCCCGGCACCTCGACGACGCCGAGCGTGATCCCGGCCACCACCACGGGCATCTCCTATACGGTCGAGGGCACCGTCGCCCCCGGCGAGACGGTCATCGTGCGCGCCACCATCACCGGTGACGCCCAGTGGGGCTCCCTGCCGACTGGCTGGACCCTCCAGCAGAATGGCACGGCCACCTATACCGTCGTCCTCGACGATCCGGACTGCACCGTTCCGGTCGTGCCGGTCGCTCCGTCCACGACCGACGGTTCCTGCCTTGGCGGAACCTGGACCGCCCCGACGGTCACGCCTGCGACCACGGCGGGCATCACCTATGTCGTCAGCGGGATCGATCCCGAGACCGGCGCCTACACGGTGACCGCGACGATCGACGAGGGCTATACCTGGGGCACGCTGCCGGCTGGCTGGACGGCAGAGGAGAACGGCTCCGCGACCTATGCGGGAACGGTCGAACTGAATGCCTGCACCCCGGTGGTTCCGGTGGCGCCGGTGACCACGGATGGCTCCTGCCTCGGCGGGACCTGGACCGCCCCGATCGTCACCCCTGGCACGACCGCAGGGATCGTCTACTCCGGTGGTACCGTGAACCAGGAGACGGGCGCCTATACGGTGACCGCTACCCTGACCGATGGCTACAGCTGGGGCACGCTGCCCACCGGCTGGATGAAGGTCAACGCGACGACCGCGACCTATGCGGGAACGGTTGAACTGAATTCGTGCACGCCGGTCGCCCCGCAGAACCCGAGCGTCACCGAGGCGGTCTGCACCGGCGGCCAGCTGACGGCGCCGAGTGTGATCCCGGCCACCACGACGGGCATCACCTACACGGTCGAGGGCGGGGTCGCCCCCGGCGCCACGGTGGTGGTCAAGGCCGTGCTCGCCGACGGCTACAGCTGGGGCACGCTGCCCACCGGCTGGACGAAGGTGAATGCGACGACGGCAACCTTCAGCGTCACGCTGGACGATGTCGAGTGCACGCAGGTCATCCCGGCCGCGCCGGTCGTGACCAACGCGGTCTGCACCGGTGGGGCGCTCACGGACCCGAGCGTCGACCTGCAGGAGACCACCGGCATTACCTACACCATGACCGGCGAGGTCGTGAATGGCGGCACGGTCGTGGTCAAGGCGGTCCTGGGCGATGGATACGCCTGGGGGACGCTGCCGACAGGCTGGAACCGGGTAGATGCCACCACGGCAACCTACACGGTCGAACTCGATGACGTGGCATGCACCCCGGTCGTGCCGGTCGCTCCGGCCGTCACGAACGTGGTCTGCACGGGTGGTGCGCTCACCGAGCCGAGCGTGATCCCGGCGAGCACGGAAGGCATCACCTACACCATGGCCGGTGAGGTGGTGAACGGCGGCACCGTCGTGGTGACCGCTACGGTCAAGGATGGCTACGGCTGGGGCACCCTGCCTGAGGGTTGGACGAAGGTGGATGACGCCACGGCGACCTTCACCGTCCAGCTGGACGACGTTCAGTGCACCCCGGTCGCCCCGCAGAACCCGGCGGTGACCAATGCGTTCTGCACGGGTGGCGCGCTGACGCAGCCGGGCGTGATCCCGGCCACCACCGAGGGCGTGGTCTACACGCTGAGCGGCAAGGTCGTCAACGGGGGCACGGTGGTCGTCACGGCCACGGTGAAGGACGGGTACGCCTGGGGCACGCTGCCGCAGGGTTGGACCAAGGTGAACGACGCCACGGCGACCTTCACCGTCCAGCTGGACGACGTTCAGTGCACGCCAGTCGCCCCGGTTGCGCCGACGGTGACGCAGGCCGACTGCGCTACCCCGTCCCTGACGCTGGCGACCACCGAAGGGATCGTCTACACCACCTCCGGGGCAGTTGTCCCGGGTGGCACGGTGATCGTGACGGCTACCCTCAGGGATGGCTACGCGTGGGGCACGCTGCCGGCTGGCTGGACCAAGGTCAGCGACGGCGTGGCGACCTACACGGTCGTCTTCGACGCCACGCACTGCCAGAAGCCGACCGTGCCGCCGACGCCAAGCACCGTGAAGACGGTTGCGGTCGATGCGCTGCCGTCGACCGGCCAGGGCCAGGATGGTACCTGGAGCGGCGATCCGATCTTCCTGATGCTGGCGGCCGTGAGCGTCGCCCTCGGGGCGGCCGCGTTCGCACTCTATCGCCGGACGATGAACGCCCGCCGCTAACCCCGGCGAGCGCCAACCAGAGTCCCACCCCGCGTGCGGGGTGGGACTCTGGCGTTTATGGGTTTGCGGTTGTGGCATCCTGATGTAATACTCAAAAGTGCTACACGAGCCGGACTAGGGTTGACGATCATCGATTCGCTCGTCTCCTGGAAGAAAGGTCTCGGCTCGGTAAACGATTCCACCCTGGGCGTGAGCACGGGCATTCTGGACTGTCCGTCACGGGCTCCCATCGTTCGGGGGGCACGTGGCCGTTCGCACGGTACTGCCACACGAGCAATGCATGATCTGATCTGAATGGACTTCGGCCACTCCACCAGCGTGGGCCCTAGCGCTGCCGAGGCTTCTCGCGACGCTCGACGAAGCGATCGCCTCTCCGCTCCACCGGCTCACCCTCATAACGGCGCCAGCGGGATTCGGAAAGACGGTGTTGCTGAAGCACTGGGCAGCATCGTTCGACGCCAGGCGTCAGACTGCGGTGGTCATCTGCGCCTCTCGCGAGGAAGGTGAGCCGCGGCTGGCCGTGCATCATCTCCAGGGCGACGCCTCCATTGCCGAACTCGTTCACACACTGGTCGATGACGGCAGCGCGATCGGGGACGGTGACGCGAGGGACCGAACTGCGCTCTTCGATGCCGTGGTGCGCACTGGCGAACCGTGCGTCCTCCTGATCGACGATCTCGATATTCTGCCCTCCCCCACCCGCCGCCTTCTCATCAATGGCCTCCTCACCCACCCGGATTCGCCCTCCACGCTCCATATCGTTGCCGCTGGACGGATGCCGACAGGCCAGTTCCTCGGCCAGCTCGCGGCCACCGGTCAGGTCCGCCAGGTGCTTGCCCGAGACCTGACCCTCTCCCCGGATGAAGCGTCCGAAATCCTGCGCCTTCGCGGGATACCGGAGCCAGGCGGCGATCGCCTGCAGGCCGTGATGGAATTCACCCAAGGCTGGCCCGCGGGCGTCACGCTGGCTGGCCACCTGATCGACCTGGATGAGGAACCGGGCCAGTGGCTCCCACTCGATGACTACGTGGCCACCACGATCCTCGATGCGTGCGGGGAGGTCACGCGCCCGGTGCTCACCGCTGCGGCCCGCCTCCCGTGGATCGATCGTGAGCTCTGGCAAACGATGGCAGATGGCCTGCCCGGCCACGTTGCATCCTTCGACAGGATCCGTTCCATCGTCCCGATGGCTCGCATGGACGAGCACCCCGGCGACCATCGCGCGTACCGCTTTTCACCGCTCCTGCGGGCGAGCCTGCAACGCCTCCACACCGAGTCAGCGATCGACGGGGACAAGCCCGCATCGGCGATCATCGACTCGGCGATGGAGTGGTTTGCCAGCAACGACCTCTTTGGCGAAGCGATCGCGCTCGCCCGCGAAACCGGACGCTGGCCGGAGATACTGGCCAGCGTCCAGGGCCGTTGCAGGGAGCTCGCCATCCGCGACGACCACAAGCCGATCGTGGCCCTGCTGTCGCAGTTGCCCGATTGGCAGCTGCTGGCCCAGGACGATCTCGCGTTCTGGTACATCCTGAGCCTGCTTTCGGTGGGGGATGTATCGGAGGGGACGCGCCTCTATCCGCTCCTGATGGCGGCCTGGGAGGGCGCACACGAACCGCTGAGGAGAGGGCGCGGCCAGGTCCTCGGAACCCTGCTCGCGATCTGGCAGGGCGATCGGGAACTCGCGCTCACCCGGGCGAAGGCCGCCCTGGCGATGCTGCCGGCGGATGCCCATCACGAACGCATGCGAGCCGCGGCGTCGGCCGAAGTCCTCTCGTGGCATCTCGGCCAGCGGGACGAGGCCACATCGATGTTTGCCTTAGCGAGATCCGCCCGCGAGCGCCTGCCGTGGGACCAACGGTGGTGGGCCACGTTCGTGCTCCCCAACCAGGCCGATCGCACGGCACTGGAGGGGCAGCTCACCGCGGCCGCGAACCAGTTCCAGCACCTGATCGACTCCTATTCCGCCGTCTTTCCAGACCAGATGGCCCTGATGTACATGCGGCTGGCGTTGATCGAGCTCGAACGGGGCGATGCCGCCTCGGCGCTGCGCACGATGGGCCTCATCGGCCCGGTTTCGCCCGTTGGGTACTGGATGCAGGAGGTGCCCTTGGCGCGTGCGAAGGCCCTCCACGCGCTGGGACGCGACGAGGATGCGAAGGAGACCCTCTACGCCGCGCTCCGCGAGGCGAGCAGCGACCTGAACGAGATCGATGTCCGCCGAACGCGCGCCGTGCTGGCGCAACTCTGGCTGGACCGAGGGGAAGTCGCCCTCGCCGATGCGTGGGCGGCAGAAGAGACGCTCTCGATGGATGTCTGGCCGCGATCGTTTGGGCAGACCGTCCCGGGAACGGTCATGGCCCAGCTCCACATGATGCACGGACGCTGCGAGGAGGCGATCGCATTGCTCGATGCGTTGGTCGTCGAGGGCCAACGGCGTCACCAACCGGCGCCGCTCGTTCACGTTCATGCGCTGCGGGCGCTCGCGTTCGCGCTGGCGCGGGATGTCGACGCGTCGCACGATGCCATTCGCGCCGCGCTCGCCATCGGCGAACCCAACGGCTTCCACCACTCCTACCTGGTGGGCAACCTCGATACCCGGCTGCTGCTGGGAACCCCCGAACAGACCCTCGGACTGGCGGCGACGTTCCCGTCCCTCCAGACCTCGGCGGATGCCATCACGCTCTCCACCCGAGAGCAGGACGTGCTCCAGCTTGCCATGCAGGGGTTGACCAACGCGGATATCGCCATGCGGCTGTTCATCTCGCCGTTGACGGTGAAGAACCATCTCGCGAGGATCTACCAGCGCCTGGGTGTTCGTAATCGCAACGAAGCGGTGATTGCCGCGCGCAGCCGGGGGCTGATCGAGTAAACCGGACCTCAACTCAGGTCGCGCGAGTCACCTTCGGCAATATAGAGGGCGTCGTGCCGGTTCGCCCCGGCCAGCGACATCCCCCTGCCCCTCGATCCCGTCCAGCCTGGCGAGAACAGGGAGATCTCCTACCGAATCTGGACGATCCATGTTCCTTCCGGCGTGGCCGGATCGGCACCTCCCGGCCGCAAAGGTGTGGCATTTGGGGTGTGGTGCATAGGGAAACGCGAGCGCAGCCGACGGATCGCGTATCGGTCCGAGGCCGGAGCATCATGTACGCCGTCCATCCACCACCGGCTCATCCGGATTCGGTATGACAGGGACCTGCCTATCCAAACGCGCCGACGACCTCATCCGCCAGGCGGGCGACGATACCATCGGGATACGGGTAGGTCAGGGTCAGGATGATATGGGTCGCACCCGCATCGATCAGCGGGCGCAGGGTCTCGACCGTGGCCGGCAGGTCCTCGGGATTGACGCGCGTCTGCACGGAGAGCTCGATCTCCCCGGGATCGCGACCGACTGCCGCACAGTGCTCGCGCAGCACTTCGACCTTGTGCCGGAAGGTAGCGGCATCGCCGCCCGCGAAGTTCCAGACATCGGCATACTGGGCAACGACCCGCAGGGTGAGCTGCTCTCCCCCGCCGCCGATCACGAAAGGCGGATAGGGCTGCTGGACAGGCTTCGGCTCCAGCCGCGCCTGGGTGAGCTGGTAATAGCGACCGTCGAAATCGGTCAGATGCTGGGTGAAGAGGCGCCTGGTGATCTCGCAGGCCTCGCCGAGCCGGCGGATGCGCTCACCCGGCGCGTAGAGCGGGATGCCCATACTCTGATGCTCGTATTCGTTCCAGCCTGCCCCGACGCCGAAGTCCAGCCGCCCGTTCGAGATCACATCGACCGTGGCCGCCATATGAGCGTGCACGGCCGGATGCCGGTAGGTGTTGCCGGCGACCATCAGGCCGAGCCGAATCCGGGACGTCTGGGCCGCCAGGGCGGCGAGGAGGGTCCAGCCCTCGAGACAGGGACCATCGAGGTCGCCCTGGATCGGGGCGAAGTGGTCGAAGAGCCAGGCATGCTCGAATGCCTCCGTGCGGTCGGCGTCCTGCCATACCTTCAGCATTGCCTCGTAGGTTGTGTGCTGCGGAGCCGTCTTGATGCCCCAACGGAGACCTGCCATGATGCTCGCCTCTCCCCGGGCGGTCTCCCGCCCTCGACACTGCGGTGATGTCGGTCGCTTACATTCACCTTACGGCGAATCCCTGCAATTGCAATCAATGCCGATCGCAGGAGCACCGATGCGTCGCCACGATCCCGGTAGAGAAGACCGTCGCGGGGGGTCACCACAAGAGCGGCAAACACCTCGGTGAACGGCGCCGAAATGTCCGGGTCGGCTCGCTCACGGCCCGACCGCCGCCATCGGTGAGCATCGTCGCTCACGCTGGACGAGTGCTGCCTCTCACTCGTGGGGCCAGATCGCATCCAGTTCCGCGATGCGCGCCTGGCGGACCGTCACCGGCGCATGCCGTGCGGTGACATGGATCGCAGCCGGGCCGCTGAGGGCGTACGCGGTCAACGACGCCTCCCCGTCATTGGCGAAGACCTCGACCGAGGCGACATCGAGCAGGATGTCGATCCGGCGGACCGGCGTGTGGGTGGGCTGCGCGGCTCCATCGACGGCGATGCGATCCCGTTCCACGACGACGCGTCGCCCGCACAGGTCGAGGTCGAGGGCCGCGCCTGCGGGGATCTCGACGTCAGCGCTGAGCCTGAGCGCATTTGTATCGAACGACGCCGACCACACCTCACCCGGGACCAGATCCTCGGGCGGGCCAGGGTGCTCGCGCCGCTCGAGTGTCCCGAGCTCGGCGACCGGCAAGCGGTGCAGCCGGAGCCCCGCCGGGGTATGACGCAGGGTGAGGTCGCACGGGACACTCACCTGCTGGCTGAACGGCATGCCCGGGAACGGACTCTTGTGGACCCACGCCGCCTGGACGCGGCGCGGCACGCCGTCGACCGCCGCATCCCAGCTCTGCGTGGCGTAGAAGTTCGGGCCGCCGTCGACCGTGAGGAGCGGCGTCTCGGGGATGAAGGCGGCGCCGTCGAATGCGCCGATCTCGTAGCTCCCGTCGCCGCGCTCGAGCACCCACCGCGACTCGCCACCGCCCTCGACGGGTAGCTCGAAGAAGTCCGGGCACTCGAAGCCGGGACCCAGATCACCCACCGGCTCCCACTGCAGCAGGTCCTTCGACACCAGCAACTCATAGCGCCGCTCGGCGTACAGCACCATGCACCATCGGTCCCGCCGGTGATCGCGGAGCACCATAGGGTCGCGCTCGCCGCGCCGCATGATCGGGTTCCCGGCCCAGGCTTGCCAGGTGCGACCGCGATCGAGGCTGTAGTGAATACCCTGCGTGAGGTTGTCGGTGCGGGACCAGAACGCCACGAGGGGGGCTGGCCCCTCGGGGTCGCCCAGCCCGGAGGTGTTGCCGGCATCGACGACGCAGCTGCCGGACTGCACGCCTTCACCGAGGTCGTCCTCCCAGAACGCCGGGGGCAACTCCGTCCAGTGCACGAGGTCGGTACTCACCGCGTGAATCCAGCATTTGTTCCACCGCTGCGCGAACAGGTGGTACTCGCCGTCGACGACCACGAGCCCATTGAGGTCGTTGAGCCAGCCTTCCTGCCGTTCGACCGGATCGAAGCGATCCATCGTCCACTGCCGGGCGGTGAAGTGGTAAGCGGGGCGCAGCGGTTCGGTGTAGAGCGGCCAGGCCGGTGGGCTGATCGGGGTATCGGTGAAGGCAAGTTCCCCCACCGCGATCCAGCCGGCATTTCCGGCGTAGTCACGCACCTCGAGCCGCATATCCTGGCCGAGCCAGGGCCGCAGGTCGAACGACGCAGCCCGCGGGCGATCGACACCGCGCCCGGTGTCCGAGCGCACCACCTCCCCGTCTACGATGACATCGAGACAGGAATGCCGTTCGAAGTCGGAGCCCGCGATGGTGTAGGCGAGGTATGGCTGCGAGATGCGAAGCACTCGTGACCGGGCAACTCCCCGCGCACCCGCAGCCTTGTGCATGCTGGTCACGCTCTTGCCGTCCTTCGCCTGCGTGAACACCGCGTCGCAAGACTCCCACAGGTCTGGTTCAGGGCGTTCGGACTCGGGAGCGGACTGCAGCGAGGGAATCGTGGTCACAGGCGGATCTCCACGGTGAGGTGAGCGAGCAGAGTTGGCGACCGATCGAGGGGCCAGCCGGGACGGTGACACGGGGGGCAAGTGGATTCTCACGATAGTCGACGGCGCGAGTGAACCTTCAGCCACGCCAGCGCATGCGCAGGGGAACCAGCCGTTCGGGACATCAAACACCGGAAGCGATTCGATCTTGCGCCGGCTAATCAGTGAACCTCAGCACATCGAGCCCCGTTGCCGCGCGATACCGGCGTACGGCGCCACCGCATACGGCGTCATGGATGCTACCCGAAAACTGGCGGCAGGAGAACGAATCGAACTCCCGCGTCTCATCGCTGCATCGGTCACCGTGCCGTCTGGAGAGCGCGGCGGCTGCCGGAGCGTCGGAAAGAGACAGGGAGGGTGCTACTCCATGACATCGCTGCGCCGCGCCAAATCGGGCTGATGGTCGATGACCGGAGGCAGGAGGGGCCTTGGCACCGTGCCTGCGCTGACCCAGGTCGAGAAGCCTCGTCTTCACCTGCTTGCCCCACATCGCCAAAGGACCTCCACAGTTGAACGCTGCCTCCCCTCTTTCCTCCGATCTGCCGTCCGGAGCGGGGCAGCGCCATGCGCCGCCCCACATTCTGGTCATCAACGATACCCAGGAGATCCTCGACCTCTTTCGCGATCTGCTGGAAGACGAAGGATATCGCGTCACGCTGTCGTCGTTCGCCTTTCAGGAGGTTCGGGATGTCGTGCGCATCGCCCCGGACCTGGTGATCCTGGACTTCCTGATCGGCGACGAGGCGAAGGGCTGGCAGATGCTGCAGAAGATGCGCATGTACCGGCCGACGGAGAAGCTGCCGGTGGTGGTGTGCACAGCAGCCCTTGCCCTGGTGCGGGAGCTGGAAGGCCATCTGCTGACCAAGCAGGTCGTCGTGGTGCTGAAGCCCTTCGATGTGGATGAATTGCTGGAGGTCGTGCGCATCGCCCTCGATCCCGAATCGATGCCGGGAGCGCCCAGATAACCCTTTCCCGGTCGCCATGTGTGTACCGAACCGGTCACCTTCGGCGGCCGGGTTGCGGACGAGATGCTCGCGACCATGAACAGGGGGTGTCCAGCAGCCTGCTGGGGCTGCGATCGGAGGAGAGACTGCGCGGTTCGGAGCCGGCCCGCAACGCAAGTGGCCGCGGATAATCGGCCCGATCTTCGAGGTGCCCTCGATGTTCGATACCTTTGTCAAAGTTCTTCCAAAAAGAAGGCCAGGCTTGATCCCGTATCGAGAGACCATTCTTCCCGGCAAGATAACCCCAGATATCCCTGGGAAAGCCAGACCCGGATATGTGACGATGCACGAGCGCGAATAGCCATGTATACTGTGCCGCGATCGAACCGATGATATCCATGCCTGGAAAGGATCGTATTGCCATGCCAAATGTCGAGTATATTGCCGAGAAGGATGCTCCTGCTCCTCCCCGCGCTCTTTCGAAAGGCGCTGCCGAAACCCTGCGCATCATTCAGGGCATCAAGGACGGGCAGGTCGCGAAGATCACGCCGGACGGATCGCAGTCCATTCGCGGACTCAAGGCATCGTTCACCCGCGTAGCACGTGGACAGGGCATCAAGATCCAGACATGGACCGTCGAGGACGATCCTCACTTCTACGTGAAGAAGGTCAAGTAAACTCCCCGGGAACTGGGCGGACGAGCGTGCTCGTCCGCCCTTTTTGTATCCACGATGCCGGAGCTAACCATGGTCCAACCCGCAAGTCCTGAAAGCCTGCTCGCATCGTTCGAGCGCTATCCGCTGACCTTCGGCCCCACGCCGATCGAGAAGCTGTCCCGGCTTTCCGAGAGTCTCGGCGGCCAGGTCGAGATCTATGCCAAGCGGGACGATTGCAATTCCGGCCTTGCCTTCGGGGGAAACAAGCTGCGCAAGCTGGAGTACATCGTTCCGGATGCGATCGCGTCCGGGGCAGACACGCTCGTCTCCATCGGCGGGGTGCAATCGAATCACACCCGCATGGTGGCCGCCACGGCCGCGAAGATCGGCATGAAATGCGTCCTCGTGCAGGAGAGCTGGGTGCCGCACGATGACGCCGTGTACGATCGGGTGGGCAACATCCTGCTCAGCCGGGTGATGGGCGCCGACGTGCGGCTCGTGGACGAAGGGTTCGATATCGGCATCCGCGACAGTTGGAAGCAGGCGCTGGCCGACGTCGAAGCGGCAGGTGGCAAGCCTTACCCCATTCCGGCCGGCGCATCCGTGCATCCGCTGGGCGGACTCGGCTACGTGGGTTTCGCGGAGGAGGTCCAGGCCCAGGAGCGGGAACTCGGATTCGTCTTCGATGCCATCGTCGTCTGCACCGTCACCGGGTCGACGCACGCGGGCATGCTCGTCGGATTCGCCGCCGATGGCAGGCAGCGCCAGGTGATCGGCATCGACGCCTCCGCCACGCCAGCACAGACGAAGGCGCAGGTCCTCGAGATCGCGCAGAAGACCGCCCTCCTCGTCGGCCTCGGTCAGGCGATCACCGCAGACGATGTCGTGCTGATGGAGGACTACGCCTACCCTGTCTACGGGATTCCGTCGGAGGAGACGAACGCGGCGATCCGTCGTTGCGCCCGGCTGGAAGGCATGATGACGGACCCGGTGTACGAAGGGAAGTCGATGCAGGGCATGATCGACCTCGTGGAGAAGGGATTCTTCCCGGCTGGCGCCCGCATCCTGTACGCGCATCTCGGCGGCGTCCCCGCCATCAACGGGTATTCCTACACATTCCGCAACGGCTGAGACGAACTCCGCCGCCTCGAATCGAACGCCGCCGCATGCCCTTCGAGGGGATGTGGCGGCGTCATTGCGCGCGTGAAACTCCGCGTCACTTCAGCAAAATCAGCCCACAGGTGTCGCACTCTGTGACAATTTGGCACATCGCTGCAATCACCTTTGACTGATGACACAGATTGTTATGTCCTGATTTGCGCGAACATACGTCGATTACGATTTCCCGTACGTACAGCTTGTCACTGTTTGTCACAGGCGGCCACAATGGCACCGGTGCTTTTCGGTCACCGGTTCGACGATGGGATGGAACCGTCGAACGGCTGGAAGCCGGGACCGAAGCCCGAGCATCGGATTCTGTTCGCTGCGCTCATAAGCTCGTGCGAGTGCAATAAGGACCGCGGTTTCGTTTGCATCGGGAGATGCAGGCTGGATAGGTGTTGCCTGTCTGGCGGGGACCGCGGGGAGGGAAGGCATGTCGACGACTACTGGCAGGCGTGGTGGGTCCCTGGGCGAAGCGCATGCGCGCCGCTCGATCGTGCA
>Ga0182740_1002222_pt1 | contig 12130 bp, 10 predicted proteins | sample eDN5th37CKraftBY_FD_128872 | JGI IMG/M metagenome (GOLD analysis project Ga0182740, IMG submission 128872) | Enriched backyard soil microbial communities from Emeryville, California, USA - eDNA 5th pass 37_C Kraft BY (version 2) (version 2) | ecosystem: Environmental > Terrestrial > Soil >...
AGGTCACGTGCGCGACGACAAAGGCCTGCTGATCGAGAACTTCGATCGCGCTCACAATGCCATGCTCGCGGAGGCCATCCAGCACCTCGCGACGTCGGCAGAAGAGTGCATCCGCCGGGCCGCAGCCACTTTGCGCGCCTGATTGCAACGGGCCGAGAAATCGGGCGTCACCGCCGTGAAGTGTCAGGTGGCCGCCACGACAAGTGTTGTATTGTCGTCCATCGTTCGACCCCGGCGATCGGTCAGCCCATGCGCATCCTGGAGCTGAAAAGAGGCAGCGCGGAAGAAGCGGAGCTGCTCGAAGCGGCGGCCGACGCGCATGGTGATTGGGTGATGGCGGCGGCGCCGCTCATGGCGCGCCTCTGGCTCATGCGCTCGGCCACAGCGCCGGGCCTGCGCTATGTCGGCGGGATTGCCGAGGTGCCGCATGCGGTCGGTGCCCGCTACCGACATCCGCTCAGCGTCGGAGGGTCCGGCCTCCGCCTCGAGGATGCGCTCGCCGGATGCCTTGCGGAAGCCATAGAGCGGACAGCGCAGGTCGAGCGCGAGGGAGATGTCGTTCTGAGCGCGCCGCTCGATGCGGTGCAGGTACGCGACCAGATCGGCGAGCTGATCGACCTGATGCAGGCACGCGATCCCGAGGCCGCCCGCGGCCCCATCGACTGGGTCCGGGCGCTCGACACTACGACCGGCATGGAGACGCTCCTGCCCGCGGACTGGTGCCTGCGCCGGCAGAACCCAGGCAGGATTGCCATACCCGGCGCAGCGCCGAGTACGGGCACGGCCGCAGCGGTCGGCGCAGAGAGGGCCCTGGATCGTGCTCTGCTCGAGCTCATCGAGCGCGACGCCGCGTGCCTGTGGTGGTTCGGCGGCGCTCGGGCGGCGACGCTCGACCCGGCAAGTCCGGAAGCGGCGGCCGTCGCGCGCCTCCAGGCCGAGCTGCGTCAGTCCGGGAAGGCCGCACGCATCACCCGCGTCCTCGATATCAGCAGCGATCTCCCGATCCCGGTCATGGCCGCTTTCGCGCATGGTCCAGACGGCAGAGATCTCGCATTCGGGCTTGCCGCGCGGCACTCACCCGCACGGGCTGCCGGCAGCGCGCTCTTCGAGCTTTGTCAGATGGAGCTCGGCCTTGCGCTCGCGAGAGGCAAGTTCGCTGAGGCGGGCGAAGCCACGCTCTCCGACATCGATCGCTGTCACCTTGCGCGCGCGGCAACGGCCGTCGAGGACCTTGCACCCTTGGACGCGACCGACGCCGACGCACCGCGCCACCGCAAGCCAGCCGCACAAAGCACCGGCCGGGATGGCCCGCGCGCGACCGCACTCGCCAAAGCAGGCGTCGCCGCCTGGCATGTCGATCTCACGCGCCCCGACAGCCCCCTCGATGTGGTTAAGGCAATCGCGCCGCGCCTTCAGCCCATGCCGGGTGATGTCGTCACTGTCCGACTTTCTCTCGTTCAGAGAATAAATGCGGACAAGCTGCGGCCTTCGATCGGCATCGTGTGACCTTGCATGGAACGCGCGCCCATGGATGGCTGGACGGCTTCCGCGAACACATCTAGCCTATCAACGCCTTGCACAATCAGTTTTAACGACGACCAGAATAATCGGTGCGGAGGATCGGGGCGTTGGCGAGGAGAGTGAGAGAAAATGTGCCCGTATCTGGCGCGATGCTGCTGGCTCAGCTCATCGGAACTCCGACCATTCACTACGACGGGCGCCCCGTTCAACTTGCGAACCGCAAGTCCCGCGCGCTCCTTGCCTATTTGCTTCTGACGGACAAGGGCCGCGAAAAGCGCGAGCGGCTCGTCGGCCTCCTGTGGAGCGAGACGGACGATACGCGCGCCCGCGCCTCCCTCCGGCAGGCGCTCTATGAAACGCGAGCGGCACTCGGTGCCACAGGTTACGACGGCTTCGAGGCCGACAAATTCGACGTCGGCCTCAGGGCCGCGTCGTTCGAGGTCGACATCGTCAAGGTGCTCGAGCAGGTCAAGGCCGGCGTGCCGCATCGCCTTCTGCTCGAGCACGAGCGACTGACCGATCAGCTTCTCGACGGCTGCGATACGATCGATCCGGCATTCGACGTCTGGCTCACCGCCAAACGCGAGGCGATCCGCCAGCGCATCGAGCGCGATCTCGAGACCGCCTTGAGGGCGTCTTCCCCCGGCGGACCTCATTTCGAGGATCTTGCACGCTCCATCCTCAATCTCGATCCGACGCACGAGGAGGCGGCCCGCGCGCTCATGAATGCGCGTCACGCCGCAGGCGACACGGCCGGCGCACTCGCCGTCTACAAGAAGCTCTGGGATCTGCTCGATGCCGAGTATGACACCGAGCCCTCGAAAGAAACGCAGGATCTCGTCGCTGCAATCAAGCTCGGCCAGCCGACCGTCACGCGCGTGGAGCCTGCGACATCGCCCGCCCCGGCAAAGCCCACGCAGGGCCTACTACCGGCCGCGATGCCGCTCGTGACCATGCCTGGGGCCAGCCAGCACCCGCAGGGTAATCGCTGGTCCTCGCGCTTCGTCCTCTCGGTCGCGCCCTTCGAGCTCGCCGGTGCGCGGCAAGAGCAGCTTCATCTCGTCCACGGCTTCCGGCGCGAGCTCCTGGCCTGCCTCACGCGGTTCAGGGAATGGCTCGTTCGTGACATTGGTCCAGCCGGCGGCCGGCAACTGGCACCGCTCGACAACACGGAGGAGTACACGATCGAAGGCAGCACCGTGCAGTCCGGTGCGGTATTGCGTCTCGTCCTGACGCTCAAGGAGGCGGCGACCGGCGTCCTGCTCTGGAGCGAGAGACTGGAGCTTTCTGCGGCGGAATGGATGAACGCACAGCAGACGGTCATGCGCCGGCTCGCCGCCGCGCTCAAGGTCAACGTTTCCGCCGAGCGCATGTCGATCATCTCCCCGCGACCGGACGATGGCCTCAAGGTCTTCGACACGTGGCTGCGCGGACAGGCGCTGATCCTGAGCTTCGATCCTAAGGACTGGCATCGCGCCGCCGAGCTTTTCCGCACCGCCATCAACGAAGCCCGCGGTTTCGCGCCGGCATACTCGAGCCTCGCCCAGCTCCAGAACACCATCCATTTCGTGCATCCGGGCATATTTCGCAGCACGGAGCGGACGGCAGACGCGCTGAGCTACGCGCGCGAGGCTGCGCGCCTCGATCCGGTGGACTCGCGCGCGCATCTCGCACTCGGCTGGGCGCACGCCTTTGCGAGCCAGCACGAGCAGGCCGCCGCGCATCACGAGCTCGCCCACGAGCTCAACGACAACGATCCCTGGACGAGCACATCGGCCGGCCTCGGCTTCGCGTTCGGCGGAGACACCGGCAAGGCGCGCGCATTCCTCCTCGACGCGGCGAGCCATATGGTCGATCCGATGCCCATCCACTGGCGCTACCGGACCATCGTCGAGCACATCAGCGGCAACTACGCGGCATCCCTCGCCGCTGCCGATCAGGCCACCAGCAGTGTTCCGAACGAGCTCGGGTGGAAGGTCTCGGCCCTCTATCACCTCGGCGAAAAGGGTGAGGCTGCGAAGGAGCTCAAGCGCTTCTACGCCCTGGTTGCACAGCGCTGGTGCGGGTCGACGCCGCCGAACGAGGAAGTCATGGTGCGGTGGTTTCTCCACCTCTTCCCGATGCGCCGGGCCGAAGATTGGGAGCACCTGCGGGAGGGACTGGCGGGCGCAGGTGCTCCCGTGACGGGTCTTTCTCCGGCAATCGCGCGCCCCACGGCGCACGCCTGAGCCGACCCGACCTCGTGTCGCGCCTCAGGCGCACATGCTGATGCTGTAGTCTCCGATGCGGAGCGCGTGGAATTGGAGCTTCGCCTCGAGCGTGTCCGGCACATCCAGCGTGCTGTGATAGAATTGATCGTAGAAGACCGGGATGTGGTAACGCTGGCCAGTCTGCTCGAATTCCCGCTCATTCTCCTCGACGATCTCCTTCGGCGGCAAGCGAATGGTCAGCGCCGATTTGCTCGGCTGCACGAAGACGATCGCGCTCATCCAATCCGGAATCTCGAGCCCGAGCCCGAGCTTCTCATTGCAGAGAGTCTTGAACTCCTCGAACGTGTGCGGCAGAGGGATCGGCGGCTGATCCGGCGCGAGATAATTCTTGCCGGTGGCCCATGATTTGACGAGTTGACCCCACTTGAGCTCGCTTGCGGGAGGCACGATGCGCCTTGGCATTGGTCGTCTCCTTCCAATCGGTTGGATCAGCCTCAAGCCGGGAACGCCCCGTTTGCGGCCAGGAACAGAATAACGTCTTTCATCTCGTTGATATCGCGGCGCGTGCCATTTCCTTCGACGGCAACATCCGCCAGGGCGCCAGGCGCGTCGAGGAGATGCGCGCAGCAGTTGCTCAACGACGCCCCGAGGCTCGGCGCACCATCGAACATGACCCTGTTGCGATCGAGCGCGCCGTAGATGGTCTCGGCCACGATGAGCGAGCCCAGGGCGCCGAGGTGCGCGCCACCTCCGTTGCGTTCGGGCACGCCGTCGCGAACCGAATGCGCTGCCTCGAAGACGACGAACAACGAAAGCGGAGGATCAGTGGCAAGGCGCGTTTTGTCGTCATCCGACAAAGGTATCAGGCTGTCACCCTCGCCCAGCCAGCCTGAGAACGGCGCCCGCCATAAGTCATAGGTGATGAAAATATTGGCGAGTGAAGAATTTCGTTGTTCCGAAAGCACCTCCTTGATGTGAGCTAAGAGACTGGGCACCGACCAGAGCCCGGCATAAGCGGCACTCAGGTGATCGAGGAAGGGAAGGTCGCGACCACTTTCCGGCGTGAATACGAGATCCGCGAGCAGAGGCCGCGCATAGTGCGGACCAATGCGCCGGCTGAAATTCGGCGCGACCGCGGGATCGACCTCGAAGAACAACCGCCAGTCGACCAGCCAGTCGGCGTTGACCGGCAGCTTGTAGGGAAGGCGCGGCGACTGCTGGAGGCCGAAGTCCATGAGCTGGGGCGTCGCCGGATCATTGACCCGGTATTCATCGCGCACCATCGCGTGGCCGAAACGGAAGGCGCCGTGCGAGAACTCGACCGGGATGCCCTCCCCGACCTCCTCCGCCTTCTCGAGCCGCCAGCCTCTGGTGTAGGCGTCGTAGACGTCCGGATGCAACAGCCTGCGCATCAGATCATTGCGGATGATCCGCCGATAGATGAGCGTGACGGCCGCTCGCGCGCACACGAAGCGGCGCCAGGCAAATTCCTGCTCGGACCATTCCTCGGGCTTGCGAGCGACGCGCTTCTCCAGCTTCTCGATCAGCGTGTTGTGCAGAATGTGAAAGAGCACGGTGAGCTGCGACAGCAGCGCGTGCGAGTCGTTGCGCGTGTCGGCGACCATGGTCTCGGTGAGCCAGAGCTTGGCCCTGTCGCTGTCCCGCGCCCCGTCCTCCACCACATTGATCGGGTGGTTCCCGCTTCCGACGCCGGCCGTACCCGTACCGCGCCCGAGATCGCGGTGTGGACAATGGGTGGTGCCGGCAATCTTCGGCCGCTGCGGCCCTATCCTCAGGCGCGTTCGCGGCACGAGGCCGCGGCCATTCAAGGCCTCGCGGCTGAACTCATAGGGCTCGGGCGTGATCTCTGGCCCGTCGCCATAGACGGTCTCGAGAAGGAGCGCATCCTCGCGCGAGTTCTCGACCTGTGCGCGCTCGACATCGATCGAGAGCGAGACGGTACTCGCAACCAGGTCATGCGCAACGAGCTGCAGCAGATACGTGTAGCCGGAGGGCAGGTGCGGGTTTTCCCAGGTCTCCAGCGGGGCCGCCGCTGCTGCAGCCGCGGCGCTTTCCGCTGGAGGCACGAGCCGGTCCGACCAGAAGCGGTTCTGTCCGGCGGCCGTGCGGCTCGCGAGCCGTATCATGAGATTGGTGAGCTTCTTCTCGCTGTCCGGCTCCTGCATGAGGCCGCCGGCGCTGAAGACCACATCGGGCGTGCCGAAGAGGTTGCGGAACCCGCGCCGAGGATCGGGCTTGGCCATCGCCTTCTCGTCGACGACCAGGCGGTGTGCCCTGAGACTGAGAGGATTGAAGCCGTGCATTCTTCTGCCCCTTCACCAGCCGGCACCCGCGGCGAGGCTCCCGGCGAACCTAAGGCAAGCTCCGTCAAGGCAGCGTCAATTCTGCAGAAAGGGCCGGCAGACGCCGCTGAACGGCGCCTTGACGGGCCAAGCATACACCCTCTCCGCAGCCGGAATTCAGCCCCATGGATCGAGCCCGGCCGACAGGGAGACGTGCATGGACCACAATGCGACGAGAGAGGGATCGCTCTTTGCCCGGCCTTTCCTTGCCGTTTGCGCCGCGCTCGGCCTCTGGCGCCGCAGCCGAAGCGCGGCCCTCGCTGCCGGGAAGACCTACGAGAACGCTCGCGGCGCCGGCGCCCCGCACGATATCGCCGCAGGAGCGGCATTCAGGGTTCTGACGAAGGAGGAGCGGCCCGAGCTTCCAGAGGTTGTAACCGCAGCACAATCCGCGCCCGCGGGGGCAGCCGACATCCCGGACGACGGCATTGCCAGCCCGTGCTGGCCGGCAGCCCGCGGATCGTCCTGATTGCAGCACGAGGACCTGTCGGCCGATAGCATCACCGTGATCGTCCCTGGAACTTGTTGCGCAAAATCCCCATTCACGGAGAAGCGGAGGCACCGTGCCCCGCTCAGGCGAAACGGAGAGCGAACCCATGAAGATCAACCGGAAGGGCAGCGCGAGCTGGAGCGGCGGCTTCAAGGACGGCAAGGGATCAATCAGCACCGAGAGCGGCGCGCTGTCCGCCCACCCTTATGGCTACGCCATGCGCTTCGAGGGCGTGAAGGGCACCAATCCCGAGGAACTGATCGGAGCGGCCCACGCGAGCTGCTTCACGATGGCGCTTTCCGCCATCCTCGGCCAGGCCAAGCTGACGGCCACCAAGATGGACACCACCGCGACCGTGACCCTCGAGCAGAAGGACAGCGGCTTCGCCATCACCGCGATCCATCTGGACCTCAAGGCGCAGATCCCGGGCACGGATCAGGCGACTTTTGCCGAGCTTGCCAAGAAGGCCAAGGAGAACTGCCCCGTCTCCAAACTCTTCAAGGCCGATATCACGCTCGACGCCAAGCTCGTCTGAGGCGCGCCCCGCAAACCTCGTCCCGCGCACTTGAGCCCCGGCCGGCGGCAGCATACGAATGCCCCTTCAGCAGCGAGGGGAAATGCCATGGGCCGCCTCACGGGCAAGGTTGCGTTCATCACCGGCGGTGGCGGCGGCATCGGCCGTGCCACCGCCGCGCGGTTCGCCGAGGAAGGCGCCAGGATCATCGTCGCTGACATCGACACGGCAGCCGGCGAGGCCGCGGCCGATGCCGCGCGCAGGCAGGCCGCGAACAGCGGCGGCGATGCCTACTTCGTCCACTGCGACGTGACGGAACGGACGAGCGTCGAGGCCGCCATGGCCGAGACTGTCTCCCGCTTCGGCAAGCTCGACATCCTGCACAACAATGCCGGCGGCGCTCAGCCCGCCGATGGCCCGGTGACGGAGGTGCCGGACGAGGAGTTCTGGCGCGCCATCAAGCTCGATCTCTACGGCACATTCCTGTGCTCGAAGATCGGCATTCCGCACATGACCAAAGCCGGCGGCGGCGCGATCATCAACATGTCGTCGATCGTCGCGCTCATGGCCCTGCCGGGACGCGACTGCTACACTATGGCCAAGGGCGGCATCGCATCACTCACGCGCTCCATGGCCGTCGAATATGCCCCGCACAAGATCCGCGTGAACGCGATCGCCCCTTCCGTCACGCTCACCGACCGCGTGAAGAAAATGCTCGACGGCAGCGGCAACGCGACGGAGCGTATCGCCGCCTCGCATCTTCTCGGCCTCGGCCAGCCGATCCACATCGCCAACATGGCCGTCTATCTCGCGTCCGACGAAGCCGCGATCACGACCGGCCAGGTCATTCCCGTCGATAGCGGCGCCACCATCTGGTAGCCCGCACCGAGAGTCTGTTCTTTCAAAATAGAACCGCAAATCCCCCTCCCCCTTGTGAGGAGGGGTTAGGGGTGGGGAAATCCCGACCGCAGATGTTCTGCAATCCACCCTCCTGACCGCCGCCCGTCGCGCCTTCCGCGCAGGGAAGGGTCTAGGGGGCGCGAAGCGCATAAGGATCGAGCGCGATCTCCGTCGCCTTGCCGAGCGCGAGCCGGGCCAGCTCGGCACCGCTGAACGGCCCCATGCTGAGACCGCTCGGCCCGAGACCATTGCCGACGATCAGGTTGTCGACCCCGGGCGCCCGCCCGAGCTTCGGCCGCGTGTCATCGGCGAGCGGGCGAAAGCCGATCCGGATTTCATGCAGTGTCCAATCCGCGAGCCCGGGTGCGACAGCCAGGCCCGCGTTGATCACCTCCGCGACGCCTGCCGCCGTCAGGCGGTAGTCGAAACCCGATCCGGTCTCTCGCGACGCGCCGATGACGATGCGCGAGTCCTCGAACGCGAGCAGGTAGTAGCTGTTGAGCGGCTGCAGGATCGGCCAACGTGACGTATCCGTGCCCGGCAGACGCAGATGCACGATCTGCCCACGCTGCGGCGCCACGCCCAGTCGAACGCCCGCCGGCTCGAGCAGCTTCGGCGCCCAGGCTCCGGCCGTCGCGATAACGACATCGGCCTCGATCAGCTCGCCATCGACGCGCACCCCCGCAGCACGTCCCGCACGCATGACGAGTTCGGCTGAACCGTTCACAAGCCGCGCACCATGCTTCCCTGCAGCCCGCTGCATGGCCGCCGCGATCCGCCGTCCATCAACACGCGCACCGCCCGACACGAACAACGCCGGCTGGTCGGGCCGCAGTGGCGGAAAGAGTCGCCGCGCATCGGCCGGCGAAAGCCGCTCGATGCTCCCGGCCTCCGGTGCGCTGGCGGCACGTGCGCGCGCTCTGCGCTCGGTCGCATCGAGCTCCGCCATATCGGAGGGCACATAGAGCCCGCCCACCTTCTCATAGCCGAGATCCGTCTCGCCATCCTCGGCCAGCATCGCGACCAACTCGGGATAGTATCGCGCGCCGTTGGCGAGCAGCGCGTAGTAGGCCTCATCCGCGGTCGGCGAGCCCCAAGGGGAGACAATGCCGGCGCCCGCGGCCGTCGCCCGCCCTTCGTCCGCACGATCCACAAGCGTCACATCACACTTCGCCCGCGCGAGATGATAGGCCACGCTCGCACCGAGAATGCCCCCACCGACGACAATCGCTTTCATGTTGTGGTCCTTCACGTGGCGGATCAGATATTCCGCATCGAACCGCCGTCGATCTCGATCGCGGAGCCATTCATATAAGCCGCGTGCTCCGAGGCCATGTAGGCGACCAAACGCGCCACCTCGTGCGGCTTGCCGAACCTCGGCACACCCATCTTGGAGAGCAGCACCTCCGCCGCCTTCTCGATCGGCACGCCCGCCTGCTCCGCCGCCGAGCGCAGCGACTGCTGCAACCGCCCTGTCTCGAACACGCCCGGATTGATGGCATTGACGCGCACGCCATCGCGAGTGCCGATGGTCGAGAGCGCTTTGGTGAAATGCAGGAAGGCCGCATTCACCGAGCCGCCGATCGTGAAGTCCGCACTCGGAAGGCGTGCGCCAACGCCGACGATATTGACGATCGCGCCGCCACTCTTCTTGAGCGCCGGCCAGAGCGCGCGGCTCATGCGCATCGCGCCGAAGAATTTCAACCCGAAGCCGCTGTCCCAGTCCGCATCTGTCAGCGAAAAGAAATCGCCGCGCTTGGTCGCCCCCGCCGAATTGACCAGCACGTCGACCGATCCGAGCGCCGACACTGCCGCCGATGCCGCCTGCTCGATCTCGGCGATCACCGTCAGATCCGCGGCGTGCGGCACGGCGCGAACACTAAAGCGCGCCGCGAGCGAGGCCGCATTCTCCTCGAGCGCCTTCCTGTCGCGCGCGACGAGCACGACATTCATGCCTTCGCCGGCGAGCCCCTCGGCAATGGCCCATCCGAGCCCGCGGCTCCCGCCTGTGACGACCGCATTCTTTCCTTTGAGCCCGAGATCCATCGTTCCTCCTTGGCTTCTTCTTGCCGCGCATCATGACCCTCACCAGAGCCAGCATCAAGCGCGCGCCGTTATCGGCAATCCTCCCGTCGCCTGCAAATTGGGCAGCGCCACACCGAGAGCACTCTTGCCCTCACGGGCCGGCCACGATAGCCCTTGCGCGCAATTCTCGCCCTGTACTGTCGAAATCCCTATGGAGCTGCCTGTGGCCGAAACGGTCGCTTCCCTGCTCGCTGGCCACCGGTCCGGAGAGATCGCGGTTGCCGATACGGTCGGCCGGACCTTCCGCCGGCTCCGCGATGCCGACGACCCCGCCATCTTCATTTCCGTGCGCGACGAGGGCGCCATCCAGGAGGAAGCCCGCGCACTCCTCGCGCACGATCCCGCGACCCTGCCGCTCTACGGCATCCCCGTCGCCGTCAAGGACAACATCGATGTTGCCGGGCTGCCGACGACCGCCGCCTGCCCGGCCTATGCCTACACGCCCAAAGCCGACGCCGAGGCCGTGGCGCGTCTGCGTCGTGCCGGCGCGCTGGTCATCGGCAAGACCAATCTCGACCAGTTCGCAACCGGCCTCGTCGGTGCCCGCTCGCCGTATGGCATGCCGCGCAATTCGCTCCGCGCCGATCTCGTCTCGGGCGGTTCGAGCTCCGGCTCGGCCGTCGCCGTCGCGCGCGGGATCGTGCCGCTGGCGCTCGGCACGGACACCGCCGGCTCCGGCCGCGTGCCGGCAGGCCTCAACAACATCGTCGGCCTCAAGCCAAGCCTCGGCCTCATCTCCGCGACGGGCGTCATTCCAGCCTGCCGCTCGCTCGATACCGTCTCCGTATTTGCGCTGACGACCGCGGATGCCTTCGCGGCCCTCTCCGTCATGGCCGGATACGACGAGAGCGATGCCTATTCCCGCCGGATGTCGCTCGGCGCACTAGCTGCAATCCCGCCCGCGCTGCGCATCGCCATCCCACGCCCTGCCGACCGCATTCACTTCGGTGATACCCAGGCCGCATCAGCTTTCTCGACAGCCATCGACATCGTGCGCGCGCTCGGCGCGACGCTCGTCGAGATCGACATGACGCCGCTCTTCGACACGGCGCGGCTTCTTTATGAAGGCCCTTGGGTCGCCGAGCGGACGGCTGCGGTCGGGGATTTCATCGCAGCACACCCCGACGCCGTGCATCCGGTAACGAAGGCGATCATCGCACCGGGCGCCGGCAAGTCGGCCGTCGACACGTTCCGCGCGCTCTACAAGCTCACCGCCTATCGCAGCATGGCGGCCAAGCTCTTTGGTGGGTTCGACGCATTGATGGTTCCGACCTTCCCGCGGCCCGTCAGGGCTGCCGAGCTCGAAACCGATCCCATCGGACCGAACTCCGAACTCGGCACCTACACGAACTTCGTCAACCTGCTCGATCTTGCTGGCCTCGCCATCCCCGTCACGCTCACGGCCGATCGCACCGCCTATGGCGTCACGCTGCTCGCGCCGAGCGGCCGCGACGCTTTCCTCGCGAGCCTCGGCGGCACCATTCACGCGCGCACCGGCCTTGCCCTCGGCGCCCTTGGCGCGCCGCAGCCGCCCTGGAGCGTACCAGCCGGCAATCTCGCCGATGGCGAGATCGCGATTGCCGTTGTCGGCGCGCATCTCTCGGGAATGCCGCTCAATCACGAGCTGATCGCGCTCGATGCCCGCTTCATCGGTGCGACGGAGACGACCGCCGACTACCGGCTGTTCGCTCTCAAGACCGAACCACCGAAGCCCGGCCTCCTGCGTGTCGCGAACGGTACAGGTCAGCCGATCGCCGTCGAGATCTGGGCCTTGCCTGTCGCGGGCTTTGCCCATTTCGTCAACGACGTTCCGTCGCCTCTGTCGATCGGCACGTTGCGGCTCAAGGATGGCCGTTCGGCGAAAGGCTTCCTCGTCGAGGCCGAAGCGGTGCGCGTTGCACGCGACATCTCCGCTTTCGGCGGTTGGCGGGCCTACATCGCGTCCCGCTGAGGTGCCGGATCAGTCCCCGCGGTACGTCGCGTAGGCGTCGTGCACGCTGCCGATGTGCGACTTCATCGCCGCCGCCGCGCGCTCCGGTTTCCCATC